>Ga0194112_10003137_pt1 | contig 23174 bp, 19 predicted proteins | sample TA2MahC400mmetaG_FD_146191 | JGI IMG/M metagenome (GOLD analysis project Ga0194112, IMG submission 146191) | Freshwater microbial communities from Lake Tanganyika, Tanzania - TA2015016 Mahale Deep Cast 400m | ecosystem: Environmental > Aquatic > Freshwater > Lake | place: Tanzania: Lake... | reverse complement strand
GGTACAATAAGAAAATTATATGCAGACGATAAACAGAGAAACGCGGTTCACGGTTCTGACTCCGTAGAAAACGGCATTAAAGAAGTTAATTTCTTTTTTCCGGAAATTGAGTTGACGATGTAATATGTTGTCCTGCTGCCGAAATTATTCATACATCAAAATATAATTACTGCCGAAAATTCTAAAAAATTATCCTTCCTTTAAAATAATTTCTGAAGTTACTTCCATTGTTTTCGAATATACTGCACGAACACCGCAGTACTTTTCTTCGGAAAGTGTAACTGCTTTTTGCAGTTTATCCATTGGAATGTCCTTCCCTGCAAACTCATATATCACTTTCATCTTCGTGTAATGTTTAGGATGTTCTTCGGTAAGTTCACCTTCCACTCTCACGGAAAATTCTTTTATATCCACTCTCATTTTTTGCAAAATCGAAATAACATCCATTCCGGTACATCCCGCAAGTGCAACAAGCATCAAGGGTTTTGGCTTTGGACCGCGGTTCAGACCTCCCACAGAAGAATCGGCATCAAGTATCAGTTTATGACCGTTTAGTTCTGTTTCGAATGCAAGATGGTCAACCCAATTTAAGCAAACAGATTGTTTTGCCATATCAATTACAGCGTTATATTATGATAAGTTATTATAAACGTAATGAAAAAAATAAGGACAAGTTTACATATCTTCTTCAAGAGTTGAAATATCGCCAATTTCCTCTCCCCATTCTTTTGCTCTTAATACTCTTCTCATTATTTTTCCGCTTCTTGTTTTAGGCAGTTTATCAACGAACTCAATTTCCTGAGGCATAGCAAGCGCTGACAGTTTTTTCCTGACAAAATTCATTATGTCAAGTTCGAGCATTTTGTCCGGTTTAATATTAGGTTTCAGGGCAATGAATGCTTTTACAACTTCCATGTTAACAGGATCAGGTTTACCAACTACCGCAGATTCAGCTATAGCAGGATGTTCAAGTAATGCCGATTCGATCTCGAACGGACCTACAAGATGTCCTGCTGTATTAATCACATCGTCATCTCTTCCGACAAACCAGTAATATCCATCTTCATCAATGCTTGCTCTGTCTCCGCACAAATACCAGCCGTTTCTGAATTTTCCTTTATAAATTTCTTCATTATTCCAATACGTTCTGAACATAGATGGCCAGCCCGGTTTTAATGCTATCATTCCGACTATTCCCCTTCTTTCGATAGGAAGATATGTTTTCAAGTCAACAACCGTTGCGGTAATTCCCGGAAAAGGTTTTCCCATTGAGCCCGGTTTAATTTTCATACCGGGATAATTACTTATTACAATAGAGCCCGTTTCCGTTTGCCAGAATGTGTCATGGAACGGTAATCCAAATGCTTCTTTCGACCACAATACGGCTTCGGCATTTAAAGGTTCACCGACACTTGTCAAATGCCTCAAGGAAGAAAGATTATGTTTTTTAACAACCTCTGTACCTTCTTTCATCAAAGCTCTTATTGCAGTAGGAGCGGAATACCATACAGTAATTTTATGCTTTTCAATAAATTTATACCAATTTTCTGCAGTAAATCCTGCATCAAGAACACATTGAGTAATGCCGTTAGACCATGGTCCGATTATTCCGTATGAAGTTCCCGTTACCCAACCAGGGTCAGCAGTACACCAATAAATGTCATCCTCTTTCAAATCCAGAACATATTTCGCAGTTATGTATTGCGATACCAATGAAATATGAACATGCTGGGCGCCTTTTGGTCTGCCTGTTGTTCCCGAGGTATAATGTAAAACCGAAGGAGTCTCTGCTTTTGACGGATAAATTTCAAAGTTATCTACTCTTGCGGATGCATCCATATTAAAAGCAATTTCCCTTTCTTTAAGAGGTTTACTGCCGTCGTCATCAACTACAATTATATGTTTAAGGCAGTTAAGTTTTTCAAGTATATTTCTGACTTTCGGAAGATGTTTTTTCTGAGTAAAAATTGCAGACGTCTGAGCATCTTCCAACCTGGTCAGAAGTGATTCAGACCCGAAAGCGGAAAATAAAGGTTGAGCAATCCCTCCCATTTTCAGAATACCGAGAAATCCGAAATACAGTTCGGGTACTTTATCCATAAATAAACAGACTCTTTCTCCCGGCTGTATTCCGAGATTTTGCAAAAACACAGCAATCGAATTCGTCAACTGTCTCATGTCATTAAAAGTATATTTCTTTATTTCTCCTTTATGTCCTTCCCAGATTAAAGCAAGTTTATCTGATTTTCCCATACGGCAAATTCTATCACTGCAATATTCACCTATATTTATCAAATCATCCTCTTTAAATCCAAGTTCATGCTTTGATAAATCCCAGGAAAAGAAATTCAATACTTCTTCATAATGTTTTCCCTGAATTTCGGGATAATTAATTTCCGCCATTATTTAACTCCGTTTTTATTTGTTAATAATTTAAAAGCTATATATTAAAATTAATTCAAAAATAAATTTTCAAATTAACATTGTAAAGACAAAACTCAGACAATGTATATGTAAATTTATTACATACTGTTTGCAGATTGTCTGTTTATAAGAAAAGAATTTTTTAATTCATATTCTTCAGACTGTCTATTGCTTCCTGCATCATCTTCAATTTCTTATCCTGCTCCTCAATGTCTTTTAACAATTGATCTCTGACTTTATTTAATGAATCAAGTCTCAGACCGAGAATTCTCAGTTCTTCTTTTAAATTTTCAATTTGCTGCTTCGATTCATCGGGAGGCGGATAATTGCATGAATAAAAAAAAAGAAGATTAATAATCACAAGAAACAAAATCAGCAATAAGACGACTTTATAATTTCTGTTTAAAGGTTTCATATTAAATAAAAATTTAATTCTTTACACAATCGATTAAAACATACGGTATTGTAAGTTTAAAATTACCGTTCAGCTCTGCAAATTTATCCATTTTCTTGTATACTTCGTTAAATATTCTGTCTGTTTCGTTAAACGGAAGCAGATTTAACCAGCTTTCGAGGAAATATGCTTTTATCAACAAATAATTAAAAACAGCTTCAGCATCTGCAAACTTATAATCGAAAGAATCTTCATATATTTTAATATCATTAAATAAATTCGATTTTAATAAATCGACAATTTCGCTTACCGGGCGTCTTTTCTCATATATGTGCCGTTTCATATTCTTTATTTCTTCAAACATCCCGTTATTGTTCAATACTTCTTCGAATATATCGTAAAATTCAATCATCGTCTTATCCAGATTCATCGTCATTAAGAACTGTGCACCTTTCTTAGTTACTCTCTTTATTTCGGTTAGTGTCTTTTCGAGGTTTTGCACATTATTGATTCCGTTATTAGAAAATACAAGGTCAAAATAATCGTTTTCGAAAGGAAGATTTTCTGCCTGTGCATTGAAAATCCAAACATTTCCAAGTTTGTATATTTTAATTTTTTTACGGATTCTATCAATCCCTTCTTTCCATATATCAACACCGAACAACCTGCATGTAATACCGAGCCTCATTGCAACTTCAAGCAGAGGAAATCCCAGACCGCTGCCAATATCCAGTCCTGTAATATTCTTTCTGATTTTCAATTGCCCGAGCATTTTCATCCCGAACGGTGCAGACCAGAAAGGAAGCTCATCGATAACCGAAACAAATTCCGGGTCACTTTCATCGTATTTCTTTATATTTCTGAAATCAATCATTGTTTAAAAAATTTTAAAAGGGCGTATCGGAACCGATGAAGCATTTTATACCCGATGATTCGAAAATATTCTTAATATTTAAAAGCTCTTCTTTTCCGGGAATTTTAAATTCATCTTTAAATTTCAAACCTACCAATTTATATTTTTCACGACCGAGGCGGTGTAACGGCAGTATGTTAATTTCTCTCCTGCCTGTTTCTTTTATGAATTCGCACATATTTTTTATGTGTTCTATATCGTCATTAAATCCTGAAACAATCGGCATCCTGAAAATCATTCTGCCTTTGAATTTCTCAGCAAGTCTAACTGCGTTTTCAATAATTAATTCATTACCGGACGAAGTTGCTTCTTTGTGTTTATCTGAATCCAGATGTTTGATATCGTAAAATATCCATTCAATAAAATCGAGTAAACTCTCTATCGAAGCCCATTTCACGTTACCGCAGGTTTCTATTCCCGTATGAATAAGTGTTTCAAAACAATTTCTTAAAACAGTTTCTGCAAACTCCGGTTGGCAAAGCGGTTCTCCTCCGGTAAGTGTAATACCGCCGTTGCCGCCCCAATACTGCCTGTCGCGTTTAATTTTATCCAGCAGCTGTTCTGCCGAAATATAATACCCGCATTTTCTAATCGCACCGGTACAGCATTCTTTTACGCATTCAAAGGTGCTGCAATCTCTGCAAATTTCCTTTCTGAAACGTATTCCGACTTCATCCGTGTATATTGCATTTTTTTTACATGCACTTACACAAAGTTTATCGTAAATACACTTTTCCGCATTATACAAAGGCTCGGGGAAAAAATTAATTCCTTCCGGATTTGAACACCAGCTGCACCTTAGACTGCATCCTTTTAAAAAAATCAAAGTACGGCATCCCGGTCCGTCATGAACCGAAAAACCCTGAATATCGAATATGTAACCGCCTGTTGACTTATCTATTTCCATTGAAATAACTGACAATTTATCGCCGTCATATCTGGATATGCCGGATAGTTCTTCATACAACTGCCTAAATTTTCTTTTTCTTCCGTAAAATTCGAACAAAATTTACATTTTGGAATTTTTTCGTAGCTCATACATTTCACATCATCCGGAAAAATTCTTTTCTGGTCGAGTTTGCAAATCCCCTTGAATACATCAATCGCTAAATAAAATTTGCAATCTTTACATTTGAATTCCATTTTTATAAACTTAATTTATTTAAACTTCTTCATATTCCGTTCTAGCAATTACTTCATCCTGTATCTGCTTTCCAAGTTCCACCCAGTATTGTGTAAATCCGGCTACCCTGACCATCAGTCCTCTGTATTTCTCCGGTTCTTTCTGTGCCTGCTTCAGCATTCTTGAATCCACGATATTAAACTGCAGATGAAAGCCGCCCTTCCGCAGGTATGCTCTGATAAGTTCGAGAAATTTTCTAGACCCTTCCCTTCCCTTTACAGCAGAAGGATGAATCTTAACATTCATCTGCGAATTCTGTGAAAGCGAATGATTCCAACAGGTCGCTGAAGTAAAAAGGGCATAAGGACCATTTTTATCCGTCCCCGGGTATGCAGACATCGATGCATCTGCAAAAGTTGTTCCGCATAACCTGCCGTCCGGTGTGGCAAGTGTCACTGCTCCCATCGGTCCGTGTGTTGATACGGATATCTGACATGCATAAAGAGGCATATCATAAAGCGATTTGAAATTACTGCACATCCCGCAAAACCAGTCTTCCCATTCCTTTAAAATCGAATCTACAAACGTGTCATCGTTCCCGTATTTAGGCGCTTCCAGACAGTATTTATGTATCCTTTTGTATTTATCGAATTTTTCGGATGGAATCTGGTCAATCAAAGAATAAGAACCTGTTTCAAGAGCTGTTCTGTATCCGAAATTATTCAGAACAGCATCTCTGAATTCATCGATAGTAAAGTTTTTCTCTTCATAAACATTTTTCTTCAAAGATGAAAGTGAATTTATCAGATTAGCCGTTCCGCAGGACTCCACGTTAAAGGTTCTGTTATATCTGCTGCCCATTTGCCCGATATCTCTGCCCTTCTCAAGGCAGTCAGGTTTTAAAAGTGAATTTACAATCGAGTGAGAAATTTTTCTCCATGCATCATGCTGTATGTTATTTGTTCTAGCGAGTACATCTACAGCCCTCGTAAAATAATCCTTAAAGGTGTTCCACAACTCATTGTAATTTTCCAGCTTAAGATTATGCGACGGAAAAACTCTCTCATTTGTTCTCATATCCAACCCGTTAAACAAAACGGTTTCGAGAATCTTCGGCAAAGATAAAAAATGTACTCCTACGCTTGTAGCAGGTGCTGAGCCGCCGGGTATATAGTATAATTTATTTTTATACGTTAACGGCATCCATGAACCGGGAGAAGTTTCAAGACATCCTCCGATTGACCATGCACGTGCTTCTTCCGGCTGCATACCTTCACTTCCGTAATTATTTAAAAGAAATTCCATTGCCACATTGTTATTTACCCATGCAGGATAGCCGGTTCCCGTTTTTGTACATTCGATTCCTTTTAGTAAAAACTCTTCATCGAGTTTCTCATCATACAAAATTGACAATGTAGGCTGCGGAGTCCCGCATGTTATTCCCGCTTCCAATATTAACATCTCCAGTTCGTTCACTGCAGATATACCGTCTTTCTTTAAACCGCCAAGACAAAGATTATTGAAAGTGTTTCCTGATAATACTCCTCCTACTACTCCTGTCGAAGCAAAACAATCAATTTCCGTAAACTTCACTCTCAGACATTCGAGCAGTTCAAGTGTCTCCGATTTTGTTATTGTTTTATTATCAATATCCTCTTTCCAGTAAGGATATAAAATCTGACCAAGTCGTCCCGGTGACAATCCGGATATCGCATCTTCATTTAAAACAGCAATATGAAACAGCCATATCATTTGCAATGCCTCGTGAAAATTTTCCGGAGGTCTTGACGAAATATTTATTAATCTCCGGGCTATTTCTTCATATTCTTTTTTCTGCTTTTCGTCTTTTTCAACAGTTGCAAGAAACTTCGCTTCTTTTGAGTAATTCAATATCCAATTCTTGATACCTGTTAACACGAGAATCACTGAACGGTAAAAATATAATCTGTCCATATCAGGATTACCGGCAACCTTATTTATTTCCTGCTCGCAAATATAAATTAATCCGTCAATTCCCCACTGAAGCGGATAATAATAATTTATTACCTCTCTTCCCTGAGGTAAAGTATAACCAGAATCGAACATACAAATAACCGACCTCATAATTTCTTCTTTGTCCTTATAATCCGGTACCATTTGTTCATACTTATGCCCGATGTCGTCAACCGATTTATCTTTCCATTTCTTTGATATTTCAATGAGTACAGGCAGTTCTTCTTTTCTTAATCCGAATTTACCTGCAATAGAAATCACGCTGCCCGCACTTTTTGTTACATTTCCTCCGCCCTGACCCATTGTTGTTACAGTATCGGCAGTAAGTTTCCCTGATTCGAGTGCTTCCTTATATAATTTATCTTCACTTGCTAAATAAAATGCCTCAGAAAGCCAGGGCATAGGGAATGAACCCCTTAAATAAATTGCTTTTCCGCCGACTATCAATTCCTTTGGATATATTACAGGTGTAAGATGTTCAAAACCTGATTTCAATGCTTCGGCTCTTCTGATTATCGGAATCTCACCATCGAGTTCTTCCCAAGTTCTCGTGTACCAATAGGGAAATTCCATAGAAGTAGATGACTTTGCCTCAAAATATAAATCCCTTAGAAATTCCGCTCTCTTTGTGGGTTTCTTCCTGGTTTCTCTGTCTGATACTTCCGGATCAGGTGCAGGTCCGAAATAATTATATTCTTTTAACATAGTTTTATTTATTTTTAAGTGTTAATTTTTTCTTCATTAATCTTATTCCGCCGTTCATATTCATAAAAGGATATTTATCTCCATTCCTGAAACTTTTGTATTGAATATATTTCTCTTCAGTGTATTCTTTTCGTCTGAACAAACCAACAGACAATGGATTCGAGCAATCAGCCAACACATATTTATAATGGTTAGCTGTTGCAATTGATTCGATTCCGTCCAACAATGTCTCGGGTATTTTCCTTCCGAGAAATCCGAGAGAAATTCCAATTCCCATTATATATAAACATTCTCCGTCTTTTATTTTATTTGTTTCTATAAACTCATCCGAAAGACACTCGGTTAATTTCATAAGGTTTTCGATTTTTAAAAAATATTCCCTGTTTTCTCTTATATATTCTTCAGTAGGTTTCATCAACAAGTCTTTCGTAAAGACAAAGCCAACTATTCTGCCATCTGCACCGTCTTTTGCTATTAAACTCCCTTTCAAATCTGCCAGATAATAAACAAGTTTTAATGCCTGTTGAAAATAAAAATTTCTTTCAAAACCGATGCTCCTGGTCAAGGGCTCACGCACGAGAAATATTTTTGTATAAACTTCTGCTGTTTCATAAGCATCCTCGTACGTTAACAGATAATAATAAATTTCGTTCTTTTCAAAAAGGGGATACATTAGTTCTGTTTTTCAATTGGTAATATTCAGAGTGATTGACTTATATTCAAAACCTATCATTTTTTAAGGCATTATATTCCATATCCGCTCAATAATAATAACTTCAAGATAAGGATAATATCAATAATTTAAATATTTAATTTTTTTTAAAAAAGACATATATTTGACCAATGTAACAAAATTAGAAACAATGGAATTAAAAGGAAAACTCTACGATATCTTCGAAATAAAACAAATTAAAGATAATTTCAGAAAGCGGGATTTCGTTCTCGAATATACAGAAAACACGGATTTTATGCAGTATGTCAAATTCGAACTGATTCAGGATAAATGCGACATTCTCGATAACTTTCAAATCGGAGATAATATAATTGTTTACTTCAATATAAGAGGCAGGCAATGGACAAATCCTCAGGGTGAAAAAATCTATTTTACAACACTGAATGCATGGAAAATAGAAAAAGCAGAAACAGGAACTGAAAGTCACGATTTGCCTCAGGACGATACAGACTTACCTTTTTAAAATCTAAAATAAAATAATGAAAAAAATCATTTTACTTATTTTTACGGTATTTTTAGTTATATCAATAACCGACCTTCAGGGACAAAACCTGAAACGCCGCGGGACGCTCGGCATTAAAGCAGTAGATATAAATGACTCAACTTATAAATATTTACTGGATTCCTGCTTAAACAGAAACAACAACAAAGAAAGTATACCTGTAAAAGGTATATTTGTATGGGATATTATGCCGGATTTAACTGCCGAAAAAATGAAAATCCAAAAAAATGATGTTATCATAAAAATAAACGAAACGGATATCGAAAGCATCGGAATATACAGAAACCTGATGAAATCTTTACGAGAAGGTGATAATATTTCTATTACTATAAACCGCTCGAGTAATGAAATAATTGTAAGAGGTAAAATGTCTATGCTGCCTCTCGAAACTTCGGAAAAATACGATATCATTTACGACGAAGTTAAATTCAAAGACGGATATCTCAGACTGATTATTAATAAACCTAAAGGACAGGGAAAATTCAAATCTATTCTATTTATTCCGGGCTACATGTGCTACTCTCTGGATAACATCGGAAAGCATCCTTACGGACAGGTTGTTGATAAATTATGTGAAGCAGGCTATGTTGTTATGCGGTGCGAAAAACCCGGCATGGGTGACTGTATGGAAACTCCCGATTGCTTCGATATTGATTACTTTACTGAACTTGATGCTTTCATGGAAGGATATAAAAAACTTATGACCTATGATTTTGCAGATAAAGAAAACCTCTTTGTCTTTGGTCATTCGCTCGGCGGATATGAAGCACCAATGGTCGCAGAAAAACTCGGTGCCAAAGGTGTTATTGTATGCGGAACAGGCCTGAAATCGTGGTTCGAATACATTATTGAAATGTACAGATTCCAGAATATCATAATGGGAGTTGATTACATCGAAAATGAAAAAATTATTCAAAAAATGATTCCGGTACTTTATGACTTTCTTATTAAAAAAAAATCACCTGAAGATATTTTAAAAGAAAACCCAGATTGCAAAGAATTAATGAAAGACTGGCTTGAATACACCGGAGGAAGACAGGTATGGAGCAGGGATTATACATTCTGGCAGCAATTGCAGGACATAAACGTACCCGAAATCTGGAAAAATGTAACGGGCTATGTTCTTGTCATAAGAGGAGAAGCTGACTTCGAAGCTTTTTCTGATTCAGACCATCAGGAAATTGTCAACATAGTAAATCATTACCATCCGGGAAACGGAAAATTTTTACTGATACCCGATATGGACCATGGATTTGCAAAATCGAAAACACCGGCAGAAAGTTATGTAAACAGACAGAAAAAAGGATATTACTACGAAAACTTCAATGATGTAATAATATCCGAAATAGATAAATGGATTAAGCAACTGAAATGAATAATTTATTACATAAATAAAAAGGAGATACTATGCAAAGAGAAAAGTGGGGGTCAAAAATCGGAATAATACTTGCCGTGGCAGGCAGTGCTGTCGGACTCGGAAACTTTCTGAGATTCCCTACAAAGGCAGTACTCAACGGAGGCGGAGCTTTTATGATTCCTTACTTTATTGCCTTTATTCTGCTGGGAATTCCATTAATGTGGGTCGAATGGACACTCGGCAGATACGGCGGCAGATTCGGACACGGTACAGCTCCTGGGGTCTTTAACTCCATCAAAAAGAATAAAGTTATTAAATATTTCGGAGTACTTGGTCTCCTTACTCCTTTCCTTATACTTATTTATTATATGTATATTGAATCATGGACTCTTGCTTATGCATTTTATTCTTTCAAAGGCGAATTATTTGAATCAACCACTCAGGAATCGATGAGAACATTCCTTAATAACTATCAGGGCATCGGTCCGGAAGCAGGTATCTCTACCGCTCTGATTTTTTTCACTATCACTTTCTTTACAAATTTCTTTTTTATATACAGAGGGCTTCAGGGAGGAATAGAAAAACTTTCAAGAATCGGAATGCCGATATTGCTGATTATTGCGGTAATTCTGGCTATAAGAGTGCTTACACTCGGAACACCTAATCCTGAAGTCCCTGAACAATCAGTTACTAATGCACTCGGATTTTTCTGGAATCCGGATTTCGGCTCTCTGCTTAACGCAAAAGTATGGTTTGAAGCAGCAGGTCAAATTTTCTTCACCCTCTCAGTCGGTATGGGTATGATAATTACTTATGCAAGTTATCTGAGTGATAAAGACGATATTGCTGCATCCGGACTTGCTTCCTGCTCGATTAATGAATTCTGCGAGGTTATACTCGGCGGCTCGATAATCGTACCCGCGGCGTTTATCTTTTACGGTGCCGTTGAATCACTTTCTATCGCTCAAACCGGTACATTCAATGTAGGATTCGTTACCATGCCGCTCATTTTTGAAAAAATGCCCGCCGGATTTCTTTTCGCAGGTTTATGGTTTATCTTACTTTTTATTGCGGGTATTACATCATCAGTTTCAATGATACAACCGATGATGTCGTTCCTCGAAGATGAATTCAATATCAGCAGAAAAAAAGCAACTGTTATTCTCGGAATAATTTCATTTTCCGCCTGTCTGCCGACTATTTTATTTCTGCAGTATGGATTTCTTGATGAACTCGACTTCTGGAGCGGCACTTTCTTTGTAATACTGTTCGCAACAGTCGAAATATTTATTTTCCTTTTTGCTCTCGGTATTAAAAAAGGCTGGGAAGAAATGCATATCGGCGCCTTAATAAAAATTCCTAAAATCTTCAAATTCATTATTACTTACATCACACCGGTTTATCTTATATTATTACTCGGGTTCTGGGCATATCAGGAACTTATCCCTGAAATTATGATGTACAACGACCCGGATATTAATAAACCATATATATGGGGAGCAAGATTCATGATTCTGTTATTTTTTGCAGTAAGTTTGTTACTTATTTATATAGCATTAAAAAATAATAAAGCTAAGGAGGTTGAAAAATGAAACCAGAAGGAATAATTTTTATGATAATATCATGGGGATTTATAATATCGCTTGTTTCTTTCTCGTTTTATAAAATATTTAAATCGGGAAAGACTGATGCAATTGGTAAAAGAGACCTCGGGATGTAGAATAAAAGAATGATTAAAAATACAGGAAAGTAAAAAAATTTTATAATCGTTTCAATATAACAACCGACAAATCATCATTAACAGGAGCGTCTCCTATGAATTTTTCAATTTCGGATATTATATTATTTCCGATTTTTTCAGGTGAAAGGTGTCTGAGAGTGGATAATAAATTCACAAATCTGTCATTTCCGTAGAAAAAGCCTTTTTCATTTCTCGCTTCCGTCAAACCGTCTGAATATGCCACAAATATATCCCCCTGATTGATATTAACAGACTGGATTGAATAAGTATAAGTTTTGAAAAGTCCAAGTGCCGGCTCACCTTTCGGCATAATGTCAACAGTATTTGATTTTACAATAACAGGCGGGATATGTCCGGCATTCACATAAGCCAGTTGTCCCGAATCGGGTTTCAGTTCCAGATACAGTAATGAAGCAAAAATATTCCTGAGACTGTCTCTGCGAAAGATTTCATTTACTTTTCCTACGATATTTTCTATTCCATAATTTGCAGCGAGTGCTCTTACGGTTGCCTGAAGTTTAGTCGTCAGTAAAGCCGCTTTCATTCCTTTACCTGCCACATCCGCAACAGATATTATAATTCTGTTATTATTAATTTTTAGGAAATCGACAAAGTCCCCTCCTACTTCATTTGCCGGTTTTGTAAAAAGCCATGCAGACCAGCCGTCGATTTGAGGACATTCCTCAGGTTTCAAAGCATTTTGAATCTGCCTTCCCGCATCGAGTTCATCTTTTGCAATTAACTTATCTTTCAGCTCGAGCATCAGAACAAAAAGAATTATTGCTCCCCCGAGAAAACCTCCCCGTATTAATATACTCACGGAATTATCCGAATCCAATCCAATATTTATTTTTGCAACGAATATCAGAACAATACCGGTTAACAGCAGGATCCTTCTCAGTGTTGTAAGTTTCAGTATCATACTTTTAAAAATCCACCATACATAAAAAAATGCTTTACTAAAAATATTCATTCGTTTAAGTTCATCGCATTTTTCCGCGTCAATATAGAAATCTTTAAGGTTTCTGAATTCTCTACGAAGATTATTCCAGAAATTCCCTTTTTTGAAATCACTTTTTATCGTATTCCTTAATTTGGGATTTACCGGTCTGTCTTGTGTATATGAGTTCTCCAATGATTTCTCTTTTCTTTATTTTACGAAAAAACTACAAAAATGTTATATAAAAATATTATCACCCTATCTTTCCCTATTCACATTATTTTTTTATTTACCATTTATGATAATACACATATCATATACCATATATTATATGTTATATATTATATGTCATACGTTTACAATTTACCCGCCGTTATCCTTAGCATACCTGGCTTTAGTACCGACTTTAGTTTACAGGATCTTCTTAACTTTTCACTTCATCAAAATCATTTTCTTTATATCCGTGAATTCACCTGCTGATAATTTATAAAAATATACTCCGCTCGGCAATCCGTTGCCGTTAAAACTTACCTGATAAGTCCCCGGCTGAAATTTCCCGTTTACTAGTGTAAACAACTCCTTCCCTAAAACATCATATGTCTTTAAAGTCACTTCTCTGGTATCTGAACACTGAAATCTGATAACTGTCGAAGAGTTGAACGGGTTCGGATAATTCTGTTCAAGCCGGTAAGTTCCGGCAGTCTCTGATATAATATTTACAGAAGAAGGATTTCCAAATAATTTTCTTTCATAAGCACCATTCCCGTGTGTCGCCGCTCTTAACTTCCTGCTCTGCGAAACAATACTTAAATCCATTACTATTGACGCTTCAGGCATACCTGTCGAATATTCGAACCAGTTAATTCCGCTGTTTGTCGAAAGATATACTCCAATATCATTTCCGTAATAAATATGCGATGAAATCTGCGGGTCAATTACAACAGAGGACGAAGGTACATCAGGTAATCCGCTCCCTATATCAACCCATGTATCTCCGTAATCAAACGATTTGTAAAGATGTGATGTGCCAAACCCGGAAAATACAACATAAACAACAGCATCATTCTGCGGGTCAACCGCAATATCTACCGGATATCTGTCCGGCAACGGTCCGGTTATATCAGTCCAGTTGACTCCGCCGTTGGTAGTTCTGAAAATCCTTGCCCTCGAAGTTACAGGAGCTGTCCCGACATAAACAAGATTTTCGTTCGTGTATGATATTGCCATAGATATTGACGGATTTCCGTCTAACTGCATACCGCCCGCTGTGGCTGTCCAGTTAGTTCCTCCGTTAGTCGAACGAAATATTACCGCTTTCCCTGCATACATTATTTGTGAATTGTTAATAGCCACAACATACGGTGCGGCAAAACTTACTGCCCCCCCCGACGGCACTGAAAGACTCGAAAAATTTGTACCTTTATTAGTCGAACGGTATATAGAGAGATTCTGAGATGTAGCATAACAAATATTATTGTTTTGTTTATTTATAGCCGTCCAGCATCCGTCCCCTCCGATTATTCTTATCCATGCCAGCTGCCCATCATATATCGCCGATGCATTATCCTGAAATCCTCCCATGCTGAATAATGAATCGAGATTACCGCTCGAAAAACCATTGTAGAATTGTTGTGTCTGATATCCGCCGTTGCACCCTGAAAATGTTTCTCCGAAATCTGTTGTCTTGAATACTCCTCCGTCATTTCCGAAATATACAATGTTCGGATTTGCAGGATGAATGTCAAACGCATGATGGTCTGCATGCGAATAATTTGCCGGTCCTTCTGGTCCGCCAATCGGTACTCTCCCAAAATACCATGCCGACCAGTTCGACTTTTTTGTTAAAGTCGTTCCGGCATTAGTGGATTTCCACATATCTATCCCGCCTGCAAGCACCTTAGTGGAATCATTGGGATGAACTATTACAAAATGTGAATACCAACCCTGATACGTCGAATAATCCGATGTTGATAACACCGTCCAATTATCTCCAAAATTAGTTGATTTGCAAAGATATGTTCCTGCACCCGTAGCTGTCCCGGCTCCAATACTCGCATATATCGAATATGGATTTTGTTTGTAATAATGCAGATGTGCCTTTCCGCCCCAACTTGCCGGTAATCCCCACGAAAGTTTAACCCAGTTTAATCCCCCGTTCACTGTCTTGTAAATTCCTGTTCCGTACAATCCTAAATTTCCGCAGGCAATAACTACTTTCGATGTATCGGTCGGATGTATCAATAAATCCGTTACCATTTTTGTTGTGTCACAAACAATCCAGTCCTGCCCTCCGTTATATGATTTATATGTGCCTTCAGTCGTACCCGCCCACACAATATTTGGGTTTAAAGGATTTAATTTTATTACCTGCACACCCCTTCTTTGATTGTATGACCAATCGAGCATCTTTATCCAGGTCTGACCTGAATTAGTTGTCTTTAAGATCCCAATCCCGTAGCTCCCGCGTGTCGTCCTGACAGATAATCCTCCTATTGAATTCTGATAACCGTATACTTCTCCCGTCCCGATATATATTATATTAGTATCTGCAGGATGCATTGCTATTGTTCCCACACCAAGCACAGGAAAACCCGTCGGTATAATATGCCAGGAGGACGTTCCCGTTCCGCCTGTGTAGGATCTCCATAATCCCCCGCTCGCCGAACCTGCATATATTGTATTCGGATTCATTGGATTTATCAAAATCGCATTTGTTCGTCCGCCGATGTTATGCGGTCCTATGGTTAACCATGGGTCAACCATGCTATTGTCAATTTCACTTCGTAAATTTGACTTCGAATATTCATATCCTGCATAATATTTGTCATCGGGTATAACAGCATCGGGATATGCTCTCTGCCTTGCCCAGAAATCAAGTGCATCTAATGCTCCGGATGTCTTTATGTGTGATTTTTTCTCCGGCAAAGAAAAAATAATTGCAAGTATTATGAATATAAAAAATAAACCTAAAGGAATGATAATTCTTTTAAACATATTCTTATTATTTTTGGAATTTTAAAAAAATTAATTTTAATTAACTATATATAAATTATTACCGAAAAAGATTTATTAATTCATTTGGAATTTTATAGACACAGATTAATCAGATTTTTAAAATAAAATATTATAAAATTTTTGAAGGAATATTAAGTTGAAATATAAATTTATCTTTTGTAAAATGTAAATCAAATGGACAGTTATTATAACAAAGAAGTTTCAAATTGCTACTTTTGTCAATCTGATAACTTTATCGAACACTCGAAAGCTACTTACTGGAAAATTATCGAACTGAATTTTTTTGAATGCAAAAATTGCGGATTGATTTTCGCTAATCCGATGCCCTCTCTCGATATCATTATTAAAGGTAATAAAGCATTAAATGTATTGCATACATCGAGAGGAACTTTTTCTCAATACAAAGGCGGCAAAGAATTTACTTTCGTTCTGAAAAAAATTTGCCGGAAAGGAACATTACTCGATGTCGGATGCGCAGAGGGATTATTTCTGAAAGGGATAGAAGATTTCTCGGAATGGAAAGCAGAAGGAATAGATGTAATAGAATCTGCTGTTACCTTTTCAAACAACAGGCTTGGTGTAAAGGTGTATTTCGGTGTTCTTGAGTCAATGAAAAATCCTGATAACACTTACGATTACATCAGAATGAATAATGTAATAGAGCACGTACAAAACCCTGTCTCTTTTATAAAAAAAGCAAACTCTCTTTTAAAAAACGGCGGTATTGTTTATATATCGACTCCAAACGGAATTCAGGACGGAGCGGTTTTAAAAACAGCGAACAAACAGGGAACAATAATAAACCTTCTTGAAAATCATTTTTTTTATTACAAGCCGAAAACCCTGAAAAACATTCTTAAATCCTGTGGCTTCAGAATTATAAAATCATACTGTGAAGATATTAAGCACAGCATCAAAGATTTTGGTTTGTTCCCGTGGATAAAAATCCGTGATTCAAACGAGAAATACAGTTTAAATGATTATACTGAAAAAGAAAACACGGATTTTCAAATTTCCGATGACGAAATAAACAATATGAAATACGACAAATCTTTGAACAGCAAAAAACTATTATTTAATCTTTACTTTAACCGTTTTTTTAAGATAAAAATCCCTTCGGTAATTCCCATCGGACATCAACAGGTAGCAGTGGCAGAAAAAATTAAAGAAGTTAAATAGTTAAGTGTTAATTAGTCAGCCGTATAATTAAATTCTTTGAAATTGGTTGATTTTTGAAACTATATTATTATTTATTAAGTAAAATATAAAGAAAGGAATACTAAAAGTTAAATATTTCCCTTATTCATTGTTTTAATGGGTTTATATTAATAAATTTATAATTCGGGAATATAAAATTGAATTCACTATATCAAATAAAAGCCGAAGAAATATACAGCGGACTCAAAGAAAAGATTACAAAGGTCAGCAGAAAAGAATTGTTGTATATATTTTTTAAAAATGTTCTGTTATTATTTGTTTTCTCATTGTTGATTGCTTTCGTTCTGGTATTATTAGAATCAATTTTTAATTTCAGCCAAATTGCAAGGAAAATATTTTTTTACGGATATGTATCTGTATTTTCGGTTTCATTCGTATATATAATTCTTCAATATATTGTCGGTCAGCCCAATCTGATAAAAAATTTCGATTTGGTCGGGTATTCCGGGAAAATCGGAAATGCTTTTTTAAATATTAAAGATTCTCTGTCAAACTCCCTTTCCTTATATAACAAATTTGAAAAAACAAATTTATTTTTCTCGGGAGAACTCATATTAGCAAACCTTGAATACACAGGCGAAAATGTTCAAAAAACAGATTTACTTTCTTATATATCATTTAAAAAACTAACAGGATTAATTTACATTCTGCTTGCTGTCATTACAATTTTTATTCTCAGTTTTATTATTTTCAATCAATCACTGCCTCTTGCCTTAGACAGGATATTGCATTACAACACGGGATTATCAGGCACGCAGAATACAATTGCCGGCAATGAAAACGATTATCCCGTAATTCAGAATTTCACCATAACAATTAATCCCCCTGCATTTTCCCGAATGCCCTCTCAGACACTGAATGAAAATCAGGGTAACATATTCTGTATAGAGCAAAGCAATATATTAATAAATCTGAAATCTGACAGGGATTTATCCTCGGCGGGAATACTTCTGGACAGCGGATTTATAAAGTTCGACACAGAAAAAAATAAAGCAACGGGTAGTTTTAAAGCGGTAAAAGACGGTAAATACAGGTTTTTTTTAAAGGACACCGCCGGAATTGAAAACCATGATAATGTATATTACAACATTAAGGTAATATTAAACAGGGCACCTTTAGTTTACATAATAGAACCGGAACCTGAAATTGAAATTGCAAAAAATCTTCTTGTAAATATCAGAACAAGAATAACCGACGATTTCGGATTTTCATCACTTAAACTCCATTACAGGAAATCGAATCAAAATCGTGCCGCATCAGTCACATATAATTCTCTCGAAATTCCATTCGAAAATAAAGTTGCTCTATCGGTTGAAGTTCCTTATTTATGGAATATATCATCCTTAGCTCCTAAACCCGGTGATATAATCGAATACTATATTGAAGCTATAGATAATGCAGGTCTTTCGGGAAAATCAGACTTAAGAATTATTAAATACAAATATTTGTATGAAATTTTCAACAAATCAAATCAGGACATAAAAGACATAGAAGCGACTCTCCGGGCAATATACGATGATTCAAAAGATTTGCAAAAAGAAATTGAAGAATTACGTAAGGAATTAAACTACACCGAGGAACTCGGTATAAACACGCCGAGGATGAGACAGGAGCTTCAGGAAAAAATAGAAAACTTACAAAAAAATCTCGAATCAGCAAACACAAAAATCAGCCAGACGATAGAGGACCTTTACAAGAACAATTTAATCAGTGAAAACACACTGCAGGAATACATGAAACTGCAGGAACAGTTCAATAAACTCAATACGCCCGAATTCATCGATATGCTGAAAAAACTTCAGGAAGCCCTGCAGAAGAACAACACAGAACAATTAAAAGAAGAATTAAGGTCTTTTCAATTCGACGAAGAAGCTTTCAGAAAGCAACTCGAGCAGGTAATGCAGTTGATGAAAATGATAGAAAACCTGCAGAAACTCGGTGAGCTTACGAAGAAACTCGATGACATAGCCAAAGAACAGAAAAATCTGAAACAGCAAACAGAAAAAGCCGACGTGAACAACGAAGAACTAATGAATAAGTTAGCCAATAAACAAAAAGATCTCAAGGATGCGCTGGAAAAATTCAAAGAAGATTTAAAAAAACTGGCTGAAGAAATCAGGAAATACGATAACGAATACAATCCGGAAGAGTTACAGAATTTGCTGAAGAAACTAAACGAAAAGAACACAGTTGGCAAAATGGAAAAATCCGGTAAAGACCTGAGGAAAGGCGATAAAGAAGATTCCGAAGAACTTCAGGATCAAATCATAGATGATTTAGATGAACTTAACAATCAAATGCAGGAAGCTTTCGAAAATTCGATGAGTACAAAAGAAAAAACCGAAAAACAAATTAATAAATTAAAACAAATTAAAAAAAGCCTGGAGGAATTAAGCGAAAAACAGGAAAACTTAAAAGAAGATACACAAGACCTTGAGGAATCGGATGAACAGGGATTCGAAGAAAACTTCAAAGACCAAAAACATTTACAACGCGGACTTGCAAAAAATATAGATGACCTAATGAATCTGTCAAAAGAAGGTATGCAAATCAGTCCCCAACTCGGCAGCGAACTCGGAAAAGCATATAACAATATGGATAAAGCCGGGGAAAATTTAAAGCAGGGAAATAAAGCAAAAGCTCAGTCTGCACAACAGGGGGCTAAAGAATCTATCGATAAAGCAGTGCAAATGCTTTCCGATATGATATCCCAGATGCAGCAGCAAAACCAGGAAGGTAAAGGCAGCAGCAGACTTTCTCAGCTTATGCAAAAATTAGGTCAGATGATTAAATTTCAGGAAGGAGTCAGCGGTGAAATTTCAAAACTCGGTAAAAAAGGAAAAGAAGGTGTTGATGGTAAAGAAGGTACTAATTATACTCAGGAACAACTTGATAAAATTGATAAACTGAAACTGCATTACGAACAAATTAAAAAATCTCTGGAAGAACTAAACGATGAATTTAAAAAAGAAGAAATCAGAACAGGACAAAAACCTCTCGGAGACCTTGAACAAATTAAAAAAGATGTCGAAGATGTTATTAAAGATTTAAGCGAAAATAATATTACCGAAGAAACAGCAAAAAAAGAAAATAAAATTCTTTCGAGGCTTCTTGACTTCCAGCTTTCCCAAAGAGAAAAAGATTTCGAACAAAAAAGAGAGTCAAGACCGGGTGAAAATTATGAAAGACAATCCCCGCCTGAAATAGTAATTATCGGTCCCCAAAAATTCAATGCCTTCAAAGAAGATTTTCTGAAACTTCAAAAAGAAGGATATGCACCTGATTATGAACTTCTTATAATGAAATATCTGCAATTAATAAAAAACTTATAAATATTATGGAAATACAAAAATTTCTTGTCAAAAACGAATGGTCTGCCTCGGATAAAATTACGGAAATAGTTAATCCATACACAAATCAGATTGTTAAAAAAGTTTATAAAACGGGCAGTGAACATATCAATCAATCGCTTAATTATTTATCTTCGGTTTACGCGAAATATAAAAAAGAACCGGTTTATGTTAAAGCTGAGCTCCTTGAAAAAATTTCAAAAAAAATCTCCGAACGAAAAGAAGAACTCGCTTTGCTTATGACAACCGAAATGGGAAAACCTATTAAGTTTTCAAGAATTGAAATTGAAAGAGCAGTACTCGTGTTTAAACTGGGTGCCGAAGAAGCAAAAAGAATACAGGGAGAAGTTATTAATCTGGATTTACTTAAAGGCTCGGAAAATAAATTCGGAGTAATAAGAAGATTTCCGGTTGGTGTCATTCTCGCCATTACTCCATGGAACTTTCCGGTTAATCTTGTTGCTCATAAACTTTCTCCGGCACTCGCTTCCGGTAATGTTGTTCTGCTGAAACCTGCATCCGCAACCCTATCCTGCGGAATTGAAATCGGAAAAATCGTAAAAGAATCAGCAGAAGAACTCGGATTGGATTATTGCCCGGTAAATGTAATTACTTCATCCGGTTCGGAAATTGAAAGTTTTGTAGCAGACCCGAGAGTTAAAATGATAAGTTTTACCGGAAGCCCTGTCGTCGGCTGGAACATTAAAAGAAAAACCGCAACGCAAAAAGTATCTCTTGAACTTGGCGGTAATGCTGGCGTTATTGTTGATGAATCAGCAGATTTGATAAATGCAGTATCGAAAATCGTTCTCGGCGCTTTCGGACAGGCAGGACAAAGTTGTATCTCGGTTCAAAGAGTCTTTGTCCATAAAAATATCTACGACGAATTCGAAAAAATTCTGCTTGAAGAAACTAAAAAAGTTATAACCGGAAATCCCTTCGAGGAAGATACTGTTAACGGACCTATGATCAACGAAACGGAGGCATCAAGAATAGACAGATGGGTTAATGAAGCAGTGGCAAATAATGCAAAATTATTGCTCGGAGGAAAAAGAACAGGTGCTGTTTATGAGCCGACAATTATTGTTAATGCAGGAAAAAATGCTAACGTGAATTCTAAAGAAGTCTTTGCACCCGTTATGACATTAAAATCTTTTGACGATTTTAAAAAAGCCGTAGAAGAAGTCGACGATTCGGATTTCGGTTTGCAGACGGGTATTTTTACACATAACCTCGAAAACGCACTGTATGCCTATAATAATATAGAGGTCGGAGGAGTATGTATCAACGATGTCTCAACTTACAGAATGGACTCTATGCCCTATGGAGGAGTAAAGCTTTCGGGAAATTCAAGGGAAGGAATAAAATATGCAATCGAAGAAATGACGGAAAGAAAAATTATGGTAATTAATATGTAAACAGAAATTATATACTTTAATTTAAAATTCCTGCAGTTATTCACGGTTCCCCAATGCTTGTTTAGATAATTTATCGGCTCTATTATTCCAGACCATACCCGAATGGCTTTCGATTTTGACCCAGTTGATTTTAATACCAACCAAATCCATAAATTCCTTGTATTTTTTTGATATTTCTTTCTTTGCTTTATATCCCCCTGTTGCCCATTCCTTTAATCCCTTGTAATCATAATAAACCGTTACCTCATTATTTCCGTTTTCTTTGCACCATTCTATTGCTTTTTTAACCGCTTCGATTTCGCCTGCAATCTGATACGAACCATAAACTTCGTCAACCGGAACAATTCCCGATAATTCCTTTATTACCTCTCCGTCCTTTCTTATCACTGCACCATAACCTGTTATTCCATCTCTGTAAGAACCGTCAACATCTATTTCTATTCCTTTATTTTTATATGGACTTCCTGTTAATGACAAATATTCAAAGAAAATATTTTCTATTTTCCTGAATAAAAATTCGTTATTTAGTTCATGGCCTCTTATACTAAAACTGTCTTTTCTCGACTTATAATATATTATTATTTTCCCTGCCGTGTCAATACCTTTTGTAATTAAAATTTTCACCGAATACTCACGAAGTGTGTCCGGTAATAACTCACCGTTAATTCCCTTCTTAATCAATTCCTCCTCAAAACAAGTTGCAAATGTTATAATTTTATCCCCGTATTTATAATCCATATTCCATAATCATTTTATTTCCATCCTGAAAAATTTCCAGTCTTTCATATTTTTTACACCGAATTTTTCATAAAATTTCATTGCATTCTTATTCCAGTCAAGCACAATAAACTCTATCCTTCCGCATTTTTCTTTCTTCGCAATTTTTATCAGTTCACCGAATAATTTTTTTCCTACCCCTGCTTTCCTGTAACTGCTCTTTACATAAATGTCTTCCAGATATAGCGTCGGAGCAGCAAGAAAAGTGGAATATGTAAAAAAATAAAATGCATAACCGATCAGTGTGCCTTTGTTCTCTGCTACCAGTACTTTTATCTTTGAATTTTTGGAAAATATATCATTGACTAATTTCCTGCTGAGGCTCCTATTTGGAGGAGTCAATTTCTCGAACTCGGCGAGTTCAACTATTAAAGCCTGTAGTTGTGGGGAATCTTTTTTTTGTATTTTTCTTATTATCATATTATTTAAAAAATTGACAATAACAATTTAACTTTCAATATAAAAACGCTTCCGCTTCAATGTAAAAAATTTTACATAAACCGATAATTAACGTTATTAATTTGTTTTTACATAATTATTTATGTTTATTTTTATAAAAAAAAGTTTTATGT
>Ga0194112_10003134_pt1 | contig 23180 bp, 15 predicted proteins | sample TA2MahC400mmetaG_FD_146191 | JGI IMG/M metagenome (GOLD analysis project Ga0194112, IMG submission 146191) | Freshwater microbial communities from Lake Tanganyika, Tanzania - TA2015016 Mahale Deep Cast 400m | ecosystem: Environmental > Aquatic > Freshwater > Lake | place: Tanzania: Lake... | reverse complement strand
CTCGGCGGGGTCGAAGCGCTTGGCCACCTCGGTCGTCTCGTCCACCTTGTGGAAGCCGTACATCCGCCGCGTGAGGCCGATGATGTTCTTGATGCACGAGGTGAAGACGCAGTGGGGGTGGGTCTTGAGGCGGGGGAGGTTCAGCAGCACGGCGTCGGGCTCGAAGATGTCGCTCGCCACGCGCAGGTCCTTCCACGGCTCGGGCTGGGGCTCGATGAGCTTGTAGCCGGCCTCGCTGCCGGCGACCCAGTAGCGTTCGAGGTTCTTCACGGGCACCTGGAGGCCCTGGAGGAGCGCTCCGAGGGTGGGCAGGCCCTCGCGCTTGGCGCCCCAGCCACCCCACTCCTGGCCGATGGCGGTGATGGAGGCGGGCGAGCAGTCCTTGGTGAGCTTCACGAGTGCGCCGGTGGCCTGGGTCGAGGTGTTGGCGTCGCGCCAGCCGCCGTCGGTGGCGTTGAGCTTGATCAGGACTTTTTTGCCCTTGACGAGTTCGGGGAATCCGCCCCACTTGTCGAGCGCGGCCTTCATCCGCTTGAGCGCTCCCTCATCGGATTCGGGCGCCCCGCCGCCCGAGGCGACCACGATACGCGGCTTGGCCTGCGCTTCGGCGGCAAGGACGTTCCCGAACGCAGCCGCGGCGGCCACGCCGGCCGCTCCGCGCGCTAGAAACCCCCGACGGTTCATTCCGTCACTCATTGCTTCCTCCTAACGCGGCGCTCGGCCGCACGCAAAGGGGACACCACGGTTCAGAAGAGGATGGATGGAGGAGTGGATGAATGGATGATCATCTGGCACCCATCCATTCATCCACCCATCCATTCATCCGGCTCGTGCCCATATGGAACCAGGGTGGGCGGGGAAAGTCAAGGGCGAATGCGACAAGGGGCCTGGCCGCACGACTTTGGGGCATTCCGGATTTCGAGTTTCGTAGCACTTCAGCCGAATGAAGTGGAAGTTTGGAGTGCGGCCTTCAGGCCGTATCATGCACCCCAGATACGGGCTAAAGCCCGCACTCCGAACCCGGCGCACCATCTGAGGCTGACGGTTGGCTCTCCACTTCATTCGGCTGAAGTGTTACCGAGTTTCCTGGATTTCTCAGCGGCGGCTGGGGTCGAGGGCGAGGCGCTCGGCGCGGCGCATGCGGCGGCGGTGGGCGGGGGTGTGGTCGTCGTAGCCGAGGAGGTGGAGGAGGCCGTGGGCGGTGTAGAGGGCGAGCTCGCGCTCGGGGGGGATGCGGCGGCGTCGGGCCTCGGCAAGGGCTTTCTCGACGGAGACGATGATCTCGCCAAGGAGGCGGTCGGGCGTGGGGTCGGCCGCGTCGGCGAAGGGGAAGGCGAGGACGTCGGTGATGTGGTCGTGGCCGAGGTAGCGTGCGTTGAGGGCGCGGATGGCGGCGTTGTCCACGAAGCAGAGGCTGAGGTCGGCATCGGAGCCGTGTGCGGCGAGGATGCGGCGGCAGAGCGCGCGGAGGGCGGGGCGGTCGAGGGGGAGGAGGCGCTGGCGGTTAGCGATGGCGAGCGTCATTGTTTGGGGAGTTTGGCGAGGGCAGACTTGGCGTTCTGGACGTATTCGGCGATGCCGAAGTTGTCGGCCACGCGGTTGTAGATGGCGCGCGCTTTGTCGTGTTCCTGTTTGCCGATGTGGTAGGTGGCCTGTTGGCTGAGTTCGCCCCACTTGAGGCGGGCGGCCTGGCGGATTTTGGTCATCCAGGAGGCGTGCTCTTCAGTGACCTCCTTGCGGACGGCGTCGCTGATCTCTGGCCTGCGGTATTTCGCCAGATAGTTGTTCCAGGCGTCAATGGCCTTGCCGAACCGGAGGTTGGGCAGGTCCTGGTCTGTGACCTCGCGGGTGACGGCGAAGGAGTCGATCTTCATCTGCTCGCGTTCGAGCTTTCTGGGGAGGCCGGCGAGGAGGAACTTGATGGTTTCGACGGCCTTGGCGTTGTCGTGGAACTCCTTGGCGACGGCGAGGTATCGCTCGCGCCAGGCGGCGGGGTCGAGTTGGCCGCCGGAGTCGCGGCGGCGGGCGCACTCGGCCTCGAGGGTCTTATTGACCTCCTCGATCCTGTGCTTGGCGGGTCCGAAGCCGAGTTCCTGCGCGGCGAGGTCGCGGAACTTCTGGACCTGCTCGGCGAGGGAGCGGGCTGTGGCATCGGCGGTCTTGCCTTCGGGGTGGTCGGGGTAATCCTCGGCCACGGCGGCGAAGGCAGCCCTCGCCTTTTCGAGGAGGCCTGCTGCGTCCTTGGCGAGGGCCTCGTCGGGAGCGGCGAGGAAGCGTGCCTGCGCCTTCTTGAAGTCTTCGAGGCAGGCCTGTGCAGCGGCGGTGGCCTCTGCGAGGCCGCCCTTGGCGTGCTGTTCGCGGCAGGAGCGCGCGAGGAAGTAGCCGACGATGGCGAGAGCGACGAAGGCGATGGAGCCGATGGCAACATAGAGGCCGGTTTGGGTGCGCTGGACGCGCGCGCGGGCGCTGTCGGCCATGGTGCGGGTGCGCGACTCGACCTGCTCCTTTGAGGCGAGGAGCGAGCGGAGGGAGTGGAGGGCCGCGTCGGCGTTGGCGAAGGGCTCGCCGGCGATGCCCGCGAGGCGCTCGACCACCTCCGCTGTGTCGCGGCGCACGCCTGGGGCCGCGGAGCGGAGGCGTTCGAGCTGCTTGGGCGCGCTTGAGCCGGGCTCGAGCGCCCACTCGAGGTCGCGCACCTTGCCGCCGCTCAGGAGGGCATAGAGGAGCACACCGGTTGCCACGGCCACGTAGCGGTCGTCGAGCACGGGCGCGCCGGGGGGGCTGAAGGTGGGGGGCAGGATCTTGACCTCGCCGCGCTTGGAGATGACCACGCGGTTCGCCGACAGGCGCCAGCCGGGCACGTTCCGCGAGTTGGCGAAGCGGAGCGCCTCGGCCACGTCTATGGCCAGGCGGACGGCGTCGGCCGAGGCCATCCGCTGGCGGCTGTGCAACAGGTCGGTGATGGTCTGGCCCTCGACGAGTTCCAGCGTGCAGAAGTGGAGGCCGCCGTCGCTGTTCACGTCGTAGATGCTGGCGATGTTGGGGTGATGGAGCTGGGCGGAGTGGCGCGCGGTCTGCTGGAACTTCGCCACCGTCGCCTCATCGGCGTCGGGGTTTAGGGCCTTGAAGGCCACGATGCGGTTCATCGCCGTGTGGTTGGCCTTGTAGGTCGAGCAGAGGCGGCCTGTGGCGACGCGCTGGAGAATCTTGTGCCCGCCGATCTCGCGGCCCACCAGGGGGTCCACGCTCCCCGCCGGCGGCGGGCCGAGCGCTGAGTCGGACGACTTGGACGCGACGGGCCGCGGCGCGGAGGCGCCGCGTTGGCCAGACTGGCCTCGGCGGAACGGGCGATTGGGCGGCATAGGGGCCTCATCCTAGCGGACAGGAAGCGTGGGCTCCTTGAACGAGTGGAGCCCGTGGACGTTCCCCTCGATCTGAGCGGAGGGGGAGCGGGGTTCGAAGCGCAGCTCGCCGTCGGCCAGCGCCTGACGCAGCGCGGCCCCGTGGCGGTAGCCCAGCTTCTGAAGCGAGTCGCGCACGCCCTGGACGAGGTAGGGGATGAAGGTGGTGAGCGGGCCGCGGTCCACCACGGTGCCGCTCACGCCGTGGGGCACGGGGATGCTGGTGCGCTGGGAGAAGTAGCGCTTCTCGCCCCCTTCGAGCTGGGCCTCGATGGAGCCCATGCCGCGATAGCGCTTGACGCGGACGTTGCCCTCGTAGAAGTACTGCCCGGGCGCCTCCGTGGTGCCGGCGAGCAGGTAGCCGAGCATCGCGGTGTCGGCGCCGAGGGCCAGGGCCTTGCAGATGTGGCCGCTCGAGGTGATCCCGCCGTCGGCGATGACGGGCACGCCCTGCTCGTGGGCGTAGCGGGCGCAGTGGTAGACCGCCGAGGCCTGGGCGCGGCCCACCGCCGTCGTCACTTGCGTGATGCAAATGGAGCCCGGCCCCATCCCGACCCGCAAGGCGTCGGCGCCCGCCCCGATCAGGCTCTCGCACTGCCGCCGGGTCACCACGTTGCCCGCGATCACGTCCAACTGCGGATACGTCACCTTGATGAACTCGAGCATCTTGATCTGGTAGTCGGAGTCGCCCTGGGAGGAATCAATGACGACGACGTCCACGCGCTGCTTGACGAGCTCGGCCAGGCGCTCGCGGTCGGCGTCGCGGGTCGAGATGGCCGCGCCGGCCAGGAGCTGCTTGTCCGCCCCCTTCGTCGCCAGAGGGAAGTCCTCGTTCTTCCGCAGGTCGGTGCGGGCGACGAGGCACACGAGGCGCCCCACGTCGTCCACGATGGGCAGCTTGCCCTTCTTGCTCTCCCGCAGGATGCGGTTGGCCTCCTGGAGCGTGATGCCCTTCCGCGCGGTCACTAGCTCCGTCGTCATCACCTCGCGCAGGCGCTTCGTGCGGTCCTGCTCGAAATCAATGTCGCGGTTCGTCACGATCCCCACGAGCCGCGTGTTGAGCGTGCCGTCCTCAGTCACCGGGATGCCCGAGTAGCCGTGCTCCTTCTTGATGCGGTCCACGTCCGCGATGCTGTGGTTGGGCGACAGCACCTCGGGGTCGGTGATGAAGCCGTTCTCGAAGCGCTTCACGCGCCGCACGTGGGCGCACTGCTCCTCCACCGTGTTGTTGTAGTGGATGATGCCGATGCCGCCCAGGAGCGCCAGGCCGATGGCCATCGCGCTCTCCGTCACCGTGTCCATCGGCGACGACACGATGGGAATCTGGAGCCGGACCCGCCGCGTCAGCGCGCAGCCCAGGTCCACATCCTCCAGGCCGAACGACACATGGCCGGGCAGCAGATTGATGTCGTCGTAGGTCAGCCCGCCATATTTCTCGAAGAGACTTTCCGCATCGCAGCCATCGAGCCTCATTCGCGTCCTTCCTGCGGCTTTGGGGGAGCGTCGCGGGCCGCGCGGCCCTCCTCGCGTCAGGATACAAAAACTCGCCCGGCGAGTCAAACCGCGGGAGCCGCCTGAGCATGGCCCCGAATCCTGGTGGTTGGGGGTGACTCTGGAGCGCAACCCTCCCCCTGCCCCCTCCCTGGAAGGGAGGGGGGTCGTGGCGAGCCCCTCCGACCCCTCTCCCTTGAGGGAGAGGGTAGGGTGAGGGTGAAAGCCAGGGAACCGCGGAGCGCGGGTGCAGTAACGGATTTGTGCGCCGCCCGCCCTCGTTCGTAGTTCGGCGTTTACGCGGTTCCTCTGTCGGCCCTGGCAGCCCTGAAGACCGCCTGAAGGCCGAACTACAAACAGGAACGCCCGCTTCGGCGTGCAAATCCGTTACTGCACCCGCGAAGCGCTACCAGAATCAGGAGCCATACTCGAGCCGCCTGAGCGTGGCAGCCGTGCACGGTCGGACAAGCCGACCGTGGCACACCGAGGAGGCGCGAGCGGCGGAGGGCCGTGGCTCACGTGTTGCGCTCGAGCCAGAGGAGAAGCTCGTCCGCCTCGCGCTCGCTCTTGCAGCCGACGTTGTAGAGGACGAGGTCGGGCTTGAGCTCGCGGTGGTAGACGCTCTTCAGCTCGTCGGGCGTGCAGCCGACGTAGACGTGTTTGCCCGTGGCCTGGAAGCGCTTGAGGAGGTCGAGCCACTCGAGCATCGGCGGGCCGCCAGCCGTCGGCGTCCACTGAATGCCATCCAACGCCTTGATGCCCGTGATCGCGTCGAAGTGCTGGAGACAAGTCCTTCCGTCATAATGGTATACGGAGCGGTCGAGGAACTCGCATTCCTCCGTGAGCGCGGGGAGGACGAACTCGTTGAACTGCGGGGGCGAGAGGAGGCACGAGAAGTCGCACTGGACCGTGCAGAAGCGCCCCTGGCAGTAGTAGGGCAGCCAGCACGACGTGCCCAGGGCGTACATCCCGGCCGCGGCGTAGACCGCATTGTAGACGTCGCGGTAGAGGGCGCGGACGTTCCCCATCGCGCGATGCACAAATTCCGGCGTATCAAGGAGATCCATGCACAGCTTCGCCGGCTCGCGGATGGCCACCAGCCAGTCGAAGTTCGAGTGCAGGTCGGGGGTGCAGACGACCCACTTGCCCCTCGCCCGCTCGCCCGCCTTGCGGTGGAACTCCAGAAACCGCTCCCAGGCGTGGCCTTCGAGGCGAAGCGGCAACGCCTCCTCCCACGACTCGACGAAGGGGACGGACCAGGACGTGCCCGAGCTATCGGGCGAGTAGTCCAGCCGTGCTCCCACGAAGGCGGCGAGCTGGTCCGGGCCGAAGCACGGCTCGTAGCGTGGCATCGCCTCCCCCGCGAAGTACACCGTCGCCAGATGCGCTTCCACCTGGTCCAGCACGGCATCCAAATCGTCGTCGGGCCGCGTGGGGTAACGCGGCCCGGGCACGGGCTTCACGCCCTCCTTCGGCGCGGTCACGACGGCAGCCGGGCGCCTGATGATCTCCTTATGCCAGAACGCCTGCCAGCGGGCCAGGGCCTCGGACAGGTTCGCCTTCAGGCTCAGTTCCATCCGCAGACTCCTCGGGTTGCTTGGTCGGGGAGGCGAGCAGGCGGGTAGTGTACCGGCGCGGGACGGCCCTGTCAACGCAGCGTGCTCAGAAGTCGTCGAGGGGGTAGTTGGGGGCGATTTCGTTGAGCCACTTGCGGCCTTCGTCGAACTTGGGCAGGAGCTTGAGGCCGCGGGCGTAGTGCTGCGCGGCCTTCGCGTGCTGGCGGAGCGCGCGGCAGGCGCTTCCGAGCGCAAAGCAGAGCGCTGCGCGGTCCTCAGCCGATGCCGTGTGCGGAAGGCGCTGGAGGGCGGTCGTCAGAGCTGGAAGCCATTGCCCGGCAAGCCAGGCGGGATCGAGTTCAGCGGCAGACTTGGGGTCGGCAAGGGTTCTGACCACGCCATTCACGTACCCCGCCTTCATCTGCGCGTGGAGCGCAGGGCGCCGTCGCGCGCGCCGCACCTCATCAAGCCAGATCGCCAGCGCTCCCGGCGCGTCCTTTGCTCGCATCAGGTGCTTGGCCGCTACGGCCCCGGCTCCGCGCTTGAGTGCCCACTGCGCCGCTTCGGCGAAACGCCCAAGCTCCGAGCAGACTCGCTCCCCACATTCGTAGGTGGATTCATTCGTCGGCGCGCAAGCGAGGAGGCCCTGAAGCACCCGCTGGGCGAACTCCGGGTTCTCTCTGATGTTGAGCTGCGGGCGCCAGGCCGTCCAGAGCTCGGGGCGGCCGGGGTGGTCGGCGAGAAGCCGGTGGAAGACCTCAAGCGCCTCCGCTCGCTCTCCATTCTTGACCAGGTGGGCCAGGAGGCGGAGCCGCAGCGTTTCATCCTCGCGCGCCAGCTCAATGGCCTGGCGCAGGCAGGCGATGGCACGCGGCGGGTCGCGGTCGTAGCAGGCTGCCAGTTCCCGGTAGCGCCAGAGGCGCTGGTCGCGGCTGAGGGTGTCGCGCCGCTGTTCGAGGTCAGCTTCCAGGAACTCACGGACCGGGTCGGGGTGGCCTTCGTGGATCATCACCGTATCCCGGGTGCTGCGCAGTCGGCTCAAGGCGGCCTGTCGGTGAAGGAAATCGTCGGCAGGGAGAGAGTCGAGCAGCCGCGAGAGGATGTCGAGCGTGTGCCGGCCCGAGCACTCGAGCTGCACCTCGGGCGAGTCGCGGCGCAGATCGGCGAGGCGGCGCAGGAGCGGTACGAGTCTGTCCCGAGTCTTCTCCTCCTCGCCAACGATGCGGACCAGCAGGCGGAGGTGGAGCTCTGACGGCGGGTCTGCGGCGGCTCTGCGCTCGCAGTCGGCGCGCAGCTCGTTGAGCCAGCCACCATTCCGGGCTGCGTTCAAGACCTTGCCGAAGGGCACATTGCTGAACACCCAGTTGTCGAGAGCCTTGCTATTGGCGATCTCGTCGAGAAGCTCGCGTGCGGAGAGCCTGGCGGCGGCATGCTCGCCGGCTCGCACTTGCCGGTCAAGCCGATCCATCAGACCGAAGTGGGGCCAGGCGTAGGGGGCCAGTGCCGCCGCGTTCTCCCGGCTCGGGTCCTTATGATACCGGTAAGAGAGCACTTTCACTCGCAACGCCAGGTCATCAGGCCACCGCTTCGATGCCTCCTCGATAACCCGCATGCCTTCCGCGTAGTCATCGAGGGACCTGGCCAAGTCGTAGTAGCCTCCCCGGATCCGTGGGTTTCGCGCGACGAAGCTCTTGAGGTGGGCGACCTCGTCAACACTCTCGCGCTGCGCGGGGTCCACATAGCACTCGTGAAGGGGATGACTCACCATCGCTCCCGGCGGCCCCTCGACAGGCCGCATCACCTCCAAGGCGTTGCGCATGCTGGCGGAGCGGAGGAGGAGGGGATCGTGCTTCGGCGCGACAAAACGCTCGAGAGCCGGCGTGTACCCCGGCTTGAAATCGGTGGCGCGGATCGCCACTGGCTCACGCCAGGCCTGATGAACGACTCGGGGCAGCCAGGCGCCCGGTGCGACCTCTTCATGCTCTGCCACCACGGCGGCATGGTCCAAGTCGCCCGGCCCGCGCAAGTCGTGACGCACCCGGCAGAGCCTGAGAATCGTCCAGCGTTCGGGGTCAATCCACAGGTAGTCGGTGGGCAACCCCTCCTTCGCCAGGAGCATGAGGTAACATCGGTGGCCGCGGACGACGTCGGGGAAGACCCGGCGGATGTCGTGCTCGCGGTAGAGCGCGTCGGGAGCGAGAAGCGCGGCGAAGGCCCGCGGATAGGCCTCCCATCCTCTGGCATCTCCCCGCGCTCCCGCCGAATCAGGTTGGCCGAGGATGAGCTCGTCGCGCCAGGGCAGGAACCTCCACTGTTCGCTCGGCGTGACGACAGCGATTTCCGGCTTGAAGACGGCCTTGGTCCAGGGCAACTCATCCCCCGGCAACGATTCCAGCCGCAGGTGGCCTGGCGCGCGGAACTCCAGGAGCCAACGCCGGGGCAAGCCCCATTCCGCTTCGTAGTAGCGGCTGCTTATTGGGTCCGGGGATTGGAGTTCCAGGGTGCAGCGGAGGCCGTTGAGGCGCTGGGCGCGCTCGCGGAGGCGGGCGAAGACCTCGGCGGCGGAGGGGACCTCACCGCCCAGGGCGCGGGGGGCAGAGAGCAGACCCGCGAGCAGTAGGCAGTGGAGAGTAGGCAGTGGACGGTAGGCAGTGGGCGGGGAAAGGAAGACGACTGGTGCGAGCGCCCGCCTGTTCATCGCCACGCTCCTTCCTGGAGGGATGGTAGCGCGGGGTTGGGGCGAAGTCAATGGGGGACGGAGCTTGCGGATTGGGGATGGTGGAGCGCGCGCGGACGGGGTGGCTCTTTCGCGCGAAAGAGCCAGCCGTTCCCACCTCCCAGATACGTCCTGTCAGGCGGCGCGCCCGCCAGCAGCCGCTTTCTGGCGGCCGGAGAGACCACCTCGCAACACGCCCAGCGCTGGGCGATGTGTGCTCTTTCGCGCGAAAGAGCACAAACACCCAACGGCACAGGCGCCCTCGCCTCATGTCACGGGGCGCGCCCCGACGGCGCGCCGCTTCGTGGCAGCCGGCCAGGGCCACCGAGCGACCCATCGCCATACGCGAGGGCGCGTGTGGGCGGAACGGCGATTCTCGACGGCCCAGCCACGTCCCTGCCCCGCGCAACCGTCTCCGTGGGCGCGAGCTGTCTCTTGCCGGAACGGCCCTTCGGGTGCTGCGCACAAAGCACAGCGGGTGTCTTTTGCCCAATTCACGCCTGCAGGGACTGTTGCCCAAGCCCCCTTCACGGGAATAGGCTCGTTCGGAGTCCCCCCTTTAGGCGGATTCGGGCAGGAGAAGACCGCCTGAAGGCGGGACTCCGACCGAGGCCGCCCTTTGGGCAGCCCGCCCTACATGAGTAACCGCCAGCGATGGATTGGTGAGGTCCCAAGTTCTTGAGGTTCTGGTCCAACCCGCGGCGGGCAGGCATGCGGGGGCTTCGCCCCCGCGCCCGCGCAGCGGGCACCCGCAGGATTCTCCGCCTTGGGGCCACCGGCAGCCCCATAGCGTGGTGGGCACGCTGGCTTCCCAAGGGGCTGCCGGTGGCCGAATGCAGCAAATCCCAGGGGCTCTGGAGGCCTGGTCCCCCAGGCGCGAGTGCGTGGTGGGTGCTCGCGGGGTGCGCCAAGGGTCACCGGGGCAAGCTCAAGAACTCGGGACGCTCTCCAGAAATCTGCGGCGGAGGGAGGACTCTTGCGGAGTTGTTCAACTCCGCAAGTCTTCTCAGCCCGGCCGCATACAGGGGGTGGCGGGCGATCATTCCACAGGTATTGAGGTCTGCGACTATCCTCCCGCAGCTTCCCCCACACACGTGGTGAATGGCCTGGTGTCCGAAGCGGGGCACGCCCGGGCGGGCCGAGCGTGGCAGGGCGGCCACGTCCCAAAGAACGCCAACTCGCGCTGCGCGCGCTGGGCTTTATTGGTGGCATTCATTGGCGGGCTTGATCGGGGCCGGGGGGCGGCCTATAATTCGCTCGGATAGGTCGGATACGTCGGACGGGTCGGACGAAGGTGTCGGCAGGAAGGATGTCGGATGGTGCGAAGGCTTCCGCCTGTGCTGATTCCGCTGGGGGTGCTCGCCGCGGCGTGCGTGGTGGCGATGGCGCTGCCGTTCCGGATGATCGAGCCGGACGACGACGATTTCTTCTACGGGATGCATGCCTTTGCCCGTGGGAAGGTGGTGATGACGTTCGAGGAGGTGCAGGAGCTGGGGGAGATTCCGCTGCCCGACACCCAGAAGGTGATCGGGCCGTTCTCGCAGGAGGCGCCCGGCCGTCCCTTCGCCATGGGCGTCCGCTCCCCGAAGGGGGTCATCCGCGAGCGCTCGCCAGGGCACTACGCGCTGCTGGCGGCGTTCCACAAGGTGGGGCTGGACCGCTGGGCGAATGTGTTCCTGGCCTTCGGCGTGGTCGGCTTCGTCTACTGGTTCGTGCGCCGGCAACTCGAGGAGCCAGGCGAGACGGCCGTGCTCGCCTCGCTGCTGCTTATCGTGAACCCGGCCTTCCTAACGATGCTCTACCGCGTGTACATGAGCGACTTCGACTACTTCGCGTGGGCGACGCTGAGCCTGGGGTTGTACTTCGCGGCGCGGCGGACGCGGAGCCTGGGGCTTTGCGCCGCGGCGGGCATCTCGCTCGGGCTCAGTGTGTTCTTCCGAAACACCAACGCCATCGCGTTCCTCGCCATCGCGGCCTACGAGCTGGGGCTTTTCCTGCTCCGCTATCGGGAGCTGGCGCGGGCGCACCGGGGCGAGGGGACAGCGGAGCCGCACGAGGGGTTCGGCTGGGGGCGGGTGGCGGCCGTGGCCGCAGGCATCGCCATCGGGCTGATCCCGCTGCTGTGGTACGGCTACGCTACGACGGGGCAGCTCCTGGGCAGCGGCTACCAGTATCGCCTGGCGCGGGAGACAGGGGGCGCGCTGTCGCTGCTCGACGGGCAGCCGACGGCGAAGTACTTCGCCGTGTGGGACGCTGACGCGATCTTCTCGCTGCGGCATCTGTTCCTGGGCGAGGATCGGGGTTTCATGTCGCAGGGCTATACGTTGACGGTGGGGCTCACGCGGCTGTTCGCGGGCTACCCGATTCTGCTGTTGGCGCCGGCGGGGCTGGCGCTGATGGAGCGGCGGCGGCTTCGGCCCGCCCTCTTCCTTGGCCTATGGCTTGGGCTGTTCCTGGGCATCTACCTGTGCTACCGGACGATTCGGGCCGACAGCTTTCAGTTCATGAGCCGCAAGCTTTCGCCGATGCTGGCCCCGCTGGCGATTGGGGCGGCGGCGCTGCTGATGCGGCTGCGGCGTACGGCCCGCTACGCCACGCTGGCAGCCGTGGCCACGGTGAGCCTGGGCGTGACGGGGGAGTTCTTCGTGCAGTTCCTGGGCGAGCGCGGCGGGATGGGGCCTGGCCCGCGGCCGGGCATCGGGCGGCCCATCGGCCCGATGCCGAAGGGCGAGCCCCTCAGGCCAATGCCCAAGGGGGAGGAGCCTTTCGGCCCCAAAATGAAGGAGGACTTCCCCGGCTTCGGGCCGAAGGCCAAGGGCGACCCTCGGCAGCTCGTGGAGCGCCTGCACGCGCTGATGCGGGAGGCCGAGGGCCGAGGGATTGACGTGTCGAAGGCGAAGGAACTCGACGAGGCGTCGCTCGTGGCCGCGCAGCGGGGCGATTGGCAGGAGAACCGACGGCTGCTCGAGGAAGCCTTGCGCCTGGTCGAGCAGGCGCTACGGCAGCGAGGGGGGCCTCTGCCCAGCCGCAAGGGCACGCGAGGAGGCGAGCTGTGAGGCTCTGGAACTGGAAGTTCGCCCTCTCGCTCCTCGTCGTGGTGGTGTTCCTGGTGGACGCTTTCTGGCGCGGCCCGGACCCCGTGACGGGGCACGCGCGGCACGCGGTGCCGTATGCGGATTCGGGGATCGCCTCGTTTGCGTTCCTCCTGGGCCTTCTCTACCTGGTGTCGCACGGCTGGCAGTGCATGATGTCGCGGATTCGCGGACAGGAGCCGCCGAAGCCGCCGGAGGAGCCAAAGCGCAAGCGGCGGCGTCGGCGCTGACGGGGAAGCGCGCGCAAAACGCGCGCTCAGAGCCGCTGTGCGCAGCCAGTGGAAAACGCGTGGGTGTGGGGAGTCGGCGAAATTTTTTCTCCCGCGGTATTTGCGGAATCCTAATGCCTTTGTGGCGATGCAGCGGACCGGCGCAGAAGCCTGGCGCAGATTTGCGGTGAAACAGGGTTGACATTTCTGGCGGACTCGTTACGATGTTCGGGCACGGGGCCGCGCTGGCGGCACCATTGTGCAAAAACCACCTGCTACCTGAGAGCAGTGTTCGCGAAGGCGTTGGGTCAACTCGGAAAGTCTGGTCGTCCTCCGGGACGCTCTTCTTCATCATCGCCCTCGTAAGTCCTTCTGGCGTAATGACCTACGCAGAGGAGGCGGAGGGTTGCGCTTCCCTTGGAGAGGGGAGAACTCTGGGAGTGGTTCCGTCCGCCTTCCGAGCGAGATGCCCCGCGAATGCTGTGGGTAGGGTGTGGAAAAGCCCTTGCAGGGGAAAGGTGACGCACCCATGGCACCACAGGAGGCCTCCTGGCCTGCCATCCTACAAGAAATCCAGAGAAACATCCGTTCTCAGCAGTTCGACACCTGGTTTCGCAACATCGAGGTCGCTGACCTGTCGCCGCAGGCGCTGACCCTGCGGGTACCGAACAACTTCTACCACGAGTGGATGAAGCGCCACTACGTGGACACGATTCAGCGCGCGGTGCTAGCCGTGACCGGGAGCCGCCCCATCGTGGAGTTCGTCGTCAGGGAGACCCCTGCGCCGGTGGATGCGGCCCCAGGTGCCGTGGTCCCGCCACGGCCCGCAAGCAACCTCGCGCGGGCGGAACCCCAGCGCTACTTCCCCAGCGACTGGACGGCGCGTCTCAATAAGCAATACGTCTTCAGCAACTTTGTAGCGGGCACGTCGAACGCCGTTGCTCATGCAGCGGCGCGCGCCATTGCGGAGAACCCGGGACAAGCTTATAACCCCTTCTTCCTGCACGGCGGCGTGGGCCTTGGCAAGACACATCTCATCCAGGCAATTACTTATCACCTCCTCGAGCATCGCCCCGATCTGGACCTGTTGTACCTCTCCTGCGAAAACTTCATGAACCACTTCATCTCTGCCGTGCAGAACAACGAGCGCGAGAAGTTCCGCTCTATCTACCGGAATAAGGATGTCTTGCTGATTGATGACATCCATTTCCTGTGTAAGGGAGCGAGAGAGGTAACACAGGAGGAGTTCTTCCACACCTTCAATGCCCTGTACAATTCCGGGAAGCAGATTGTGCTCTCCAGCGATTCGCCGCCGCAAGAATTGACGAAACTTGAGGAGCGGCTCGTTTCACGCTTCAAGTGGGGCCTTGTTGCCCGCATTGATCCTCCATCGTATGAAATGCGTCTCGCGATTCTCAAGAAGAAGGCCCAACTGCGCGGTCGCGTCCTGCCCGACGAAGTTCTCCATTTCATTGCAGAGAACGTGGACACCAGTGTTCGGGATCTTGAAGGTGCTGTGATCAAAGTGGTCGCTTTCTCGTCCCTCACGAATCGCCCTGTGGACATGGAGCTTACTCGAGAGGCACTTCGTGACACCGTCGAGCGCCTCGCAGCAACAATCACAATGGACGAGATCATCAAGTGGGTGACTACCCACTTCCAGATCAAGCTCTGTGACCTCCAATCCAAGAGGCGCTCGCAGTCGATCGCGCAGCCACGCCAGATTGCCATGTACCTTGCGCGTGCCCTCACCCGCCATTCGCTAGAGGAGATCGGTGGCTATTTTGGGGGCCGCGACCACACGACTGTCATGCACGGCTGTGAGCGAGTGAGGAAGCTCATGGAATGTGACCCTTCCTTCGCCGGCACCATCGAGCACGTGACGAGCCAACTTCGCAACAAGCGGTAGCGCTCGTGTTCGCAAGGTGTGGGTTCCGTGGGCACAGCAAGGGCCTTTCATATGGAAGTTATCAACAGAACCACCCAGCATAGCACCCACCACTATCCAAGATCACGTATCCCTGGGGGTAACAAACCCTCCCTCGCACCCCACGGTCACGATGTACCCCCACAATTCAACATGGGGGGTAATCCCCTAAGCTCCTTCATCACAATCACTTCCAATCCTCACTCATCCACCTTCCAACATACCCACGCTCGTTCTTCTTACTTGCTTTTCATGTCTGATTTGGTAAACTAGGAGAAGAGTCGGGAAGTGACTCTCGCTCATCCATTCCCGTCTGGGGACACCATCTGGAGGTCAATGGCAGATGAAGATCAAGTGTCAGACTGCTCAGCTTCACACAGCGTTCCAACTGGCAGGCAGCGTGGTGCAGCAACGGCCCACGCGACCGATCCTGGCCGATGTCCTGCTGCGTGCAGAGGGAGGGCATCTCGATCTGGGGGCTACGGACCTCGAGATTGGCCTGCGTCTCGACGTGCAGGGAGCAGAGATCATTGAAGAGGGATGCCTTGCTGTGCCCCAGGCCCGCGTGGCATCAATCTTGCGCGAGACAACGGACGAGACGGTCGAGATTCGAAGCGAGGATGGGCATTGTGTGATCACTGCATCCGATAGTGAGTTCCGGCTTCCCACTGAGGTAGCCGAGGAGTTTCCCGAGTTGCCGGCCTTCGAGGAGGAAAAGGCGTACGACTTTGATCGCAAGGACTTTGTGGAAATGGTGACCAAGACCTCGTTTGCCGCGCACAAGGGAAAGCACCGGTACGCGCTGAATGGGGTACTCATTGCCATCCGTCCAAGCAAACTTGAGATGGTAGCAACCGACGGGCGCCGCCTAGCTCATATTGAGAAGAAATGCAGGAACCGGGGCGCTACCGATGAATCCGTGATAGTGCCCACAAAGGCGCTCGATGAGATCATCAAGTCACTGGTAGACGAGGATGAAAAGATCCGCCTGAACGTGGGCGAGAACCAACTCGTGGCGAAGACGCTCCGCGCTACGATATCCACTCGCCTTGTTGAGGGGCATTTCCCTCCTTACGAAAGCGTGATCCCAAAAGACCACGATAAGAAGGTGGATCTGCACAGGGAGAAGTTCCACTCTGCTGTCCGCCGCGCTGCCCTGCTCACGAGCCAGGACTCAAGCTCTATTACCCTCTCCTTTGGTAAGGATAAACTACAGGTTCGCTCTTCGGCACCGGAGACTGGTGAGGCACGGGTAGAGTTGCCGATCGAATATAGCGGTGGGGAGGTAGAGATAAGCTTCAACCCGGAGTTCCTGACCGAGTTCCTCCGCGTCCTCGAGGACGAGACGGTCCGGATGGAGTTCCGTGATTCATCGAGTGCGGGCCTCCTGCGGGCGGGGAAGGAGTTCCTGTACGTGGTGATGCCGGTCAGCCGCGAATGAAGCAGAAGGTGGGTCCTCAACGCATTGGTGAGATTCTCAGCGGCTTCCTCGACGCTGAGGGCCTGGCTGGCAGGCTCAAGTACCTCGAAGTCTACGGCGCGTGGGAGGAGATCGTTGGCCCTGGTATTCTCCCACACACACGGATTGCGGGGCTGGCACACCACAAGCTCTACGTGGACGTAGACTCCGCCACTCACTTGCACGAGCTCCGGACTTTTCATAAGAAACAGCTACTGGCCGATCTTCAGGCACGGGTTCCGGGGATACTCATACGGGACGTCGTGTTCCGTCCTGCTGCGCCCAACGATAGGAGATAGCATGCCCGAACAGTCCGACGGCATCTATGATGCCAGCAAGATCAAGGTCCTTCGCGGGATCGAGGGCGTCCGCCGCCGCCCCGCCATGTACATTGGCGACACCAGCACCCGTGGCCTCCACCACTTGGTCGAGGAGGTCGTCGCCAACTCGATTGACGAGGCAATGGCCGGCTACTGCTCCGAGATCAACGTGCAGCTCAATATAGATGGCAGCGTGACCGTGGGCGACAATGGGCGCGGCATCCCTGTAGACATGCATCCGACCGAGCACAAGCCAGCAGTCGAGGTCATCATGACTATGCTGCACGCCGGCGGGAAGTTCGACCACGTGGCCTACAAGGTCGCCGGTGGCCTCCACGGGGTTGGTGTCACCGTGGTAAATGCCCTCAGCGAGTGGCTCACTGTCGAGGTGCGCATGAAGGGGGATGTGCACCACATGCGCTTCGAGCGCGGTGTCACCACCTCCGGGCTCAAGGTCATCGGCAAGAGCAAGGGGACTGGCACGACCGTGACCTTCAAGCCAGACCGCGAGGTCTTCTCCGACACGACATTCAATTTCGACACAATCGCCACCCGCATGCGGGAGTTGGCCTTCCTCAACCGCGGGGTGAAGATCACCCTGCGGGACGAGCGGACCGACAAGGACCGCGAGTTCTGCTACGAGGGCGGCATCGCCGCCTTTGTCAGCCACCTCAACGAGGGCAAGGACGTCCTCCATAAGGACGTGGTCTTCATCGAGAAGGAGCAGGACAACGTCGTCGTGCAGGTCGCCATGCAGTACAACGACGGCTACAACGAGAACGTCTTCTCCTTCGCGAACAATGTGAATACCATCGAGGGAGGTACCCATCTCTATGGCTTCCGCTCCGCCCTCACCCGCACGGTCAATGCCTACGCGAAGAACCACGGCCTTCTGAAGAACGACAACGCGCCCCAGGGCGAGGACGTCCGTGAGGGCCTCACCGCCGTCATCAGCATCAAGGTCCCAGAACCCCAGTTCGAGGGCCAGACCAAGACCAAGCTTGGCAACCGGGAGGTCCAGGGCATCGTCGAGGCCGTGGTGAACGAGACCCTGAGCACCTACCTCGAGGAGAACCCGAAGAGCGCGCGAGCGGTCGTGGACAAGGCTTTGCTCGCCCTCGAGGCCCGCGAGAGCGCTCGGAAGGCCCGCGACCTCACGCGGCGCAAGAGCGCCCTCTCCAGCGGCAGCCTCCCCACCAAGCTCGCCGACTGCTCGAGCCGCGACACAGAGTCCACCGAGCTCTTCATCGTCGAGGGCCAGAGCGCCGGCGGCAACGCCAAGCAGTGCCGGGACGCCATGTTCCAGGCCATCCTCCCCCTCCAGGGGAAAATCCTCAACGTCGAGAAGGCCCGCGTCGCCAAGATGCTCAGTCACGCCGAAATCCAGACCCTCATCCTCGCCCTCGGCACAGGCATCGGCGCCGAGGAGTTCGACGTCGCCAAGCGCCGCTACGGCAAGATCATCATCATGACCGATGCCGACGTGGACGGCGCGCACATCCGCACCCTCCTCCTCACCTTCTTCTTCCGCCACATGCAGGACCTCATCAAGCAGGGCTACGTCTACCTCGCACAGCCTCCCCTCTACCGCGTCCGCCGCAAGAACCGCGAGCAGTACTACCTCAACGACGAGGACTTCCGCTCCGCCCTCATCGAGCTGGGCCTCGACGGCACCACCCTCGTCGTCCTCGCCCATGACCACCGCATCAGCGGCAACGCCCTCCGCGCCCTCGTCCAGCTCCTCCGCGAGCTGGAGGACCACGAGCGCTCGCTCCGCAAGCACGGCGTCGGCCTCCGCACCTTCCTCGACCACCGCCAGCCCGACACCGGCAAGGTCCCCCTCTTCCGCGTCCACGCCGCCGGCGGCGAGCACTTCTTCGCCCACTCCGAGGAAGAGGCCCGCCTCATCGCCGCCCGCCTCGGCGCCGAACGCGAGAACGGCGAGACCGAGGAAGGCGACGCGGCCGCCAACGGCGGCGTCACCGTGACCGAAATCCACGAGGCCCGCGACATCGAGAAGACCCTCGCCAAGCTCGAAGAAAACGGCTTCCCCGCCGCCGACTACTACCCCGATCCCGACCCCGACGCCCCGGCGAAGTACCGCGTCGAGTATGAGAGCGAGGCAGTCGAACTCCACAGCATCTCCGAGATCGCCCCCGCCGTCCGCACCGTCGGCGAGAAGGGCATCCAAATCCAGCGCTACAAGGGCCTGGGCGAGATGAACCCCGACCAGCTCGGCGTCACCACCATGAGCCCCGAGAGCCGCACACTCCTCCGCGTCCGCCTCGAGGATGCCGTCGAGGCCGACAAGCTCTTCGCCCTCCTCATGGGCAACGCCGTCCAGCCCCGCCGCGAGTTCATCGAGCACCACGCCCTCGAGGCCACGAATCTGGACATCTGATCCGGCCACCATTCCCAGGAGGAACGACCGGTGGAGACCGTTGGCGTCGGCCTTGTCGGCTCGCAGTTCGTCTCGACCATCCACGCGGAATCGCTCAAGCGGGTGCCGCGGGCGCGGCTCGCCGCCGTGGCCTCGCCCACGCCAGGCCACGCCCAGGCGTTCGCCCAGACGCATGGCATCCCCCACGCGCTGACCGACTACCGCAAGATGCTCGAGATGGGCGAGGTGGACCTGGTCGTCATCGGGGCGCCGAACGACGTGCACTGCCAGATCACCTGCGACGCCGCGGTGGCAGGGAAGCACGTGGTGTGCGAGAAGCCGCTGTGCCTGAACCTGGCCGAGGCCGACCGCATGCTCGCCGCCTGCCGCAAGGCGGGCGTGAAGCTCATGTACGCCGAGGAGCTCTGCTTCACGCCCAAATACGTCCGCTTGAGAAAGCTGGCTGACGATGGCGCCCTGGGCAAGCTCACCCTCATCAAACAAAGCGAGAAGCACGACGGGCCGCACGCGCCGCACTTCTGGGACGTGGACCGCTCCGGCGGCGGAGTTGCGATGGACATGGGCTGCCACGCCATCGAGTTCTTCCGCTGGATGCTCGGCAAGCCCCGCGCCCTCGACGTCTACGCCCAGATGAGCACCCAGGTGCACACCGACAAGACCCGCGGCGACGACAACGCGCTGCTCATCGTGAACTTCGAGGGCGGCGTCACCTGCGTCGCCGAGGAGAGCTGGACCAAGCCCGGGGGCATGGACGACCGTGCCGAGGTCTACGGCTCGGAGGGCGTCGCCTACGCCAATCTCCTCCAGGGCAACGCCATCCTCGCCTACTCCGCCCGCGGCTACGACTACGCCGTCGAGAAGGCCGGGGCGACGAAGGGCTGGTCCTTCCCCATCTACGAGGAGGCCTGGAACTACGGCTTCCCGCAGGAGATGGAGCACTTCGTGAACTGCGTGGCCGATGGTCTTGAGCCGCTCGAGACGGGCGACGACGGCCGCGCCGTGCTCGAGATCATCTTCGCCGCCTATCGCTCTGCGGCCACGGGCCGCAAGGTCAAGCTCCCCTTCCGTACCCGCGCCGCCAAGCCCTACGACCTGTGGCGGGGCGGGCAAGGCCGAGAAGGGGAACGGCCATGACCGTCGAAGAACTCGACAGGCTATTGGCGCAGCGGGAGGATGAGCACCTGGAGGTCAAAGAGGCCAAGTCCAACATCGATTCGGAGGATCTACTGGACTACTGCGCCGCGATGGCGAACGAGGGCGGCGGCAGGATTGTCCTCGGGGTGACGAACAGGCGGCCCAGGACAGTGGTCGGGACATCGCTCTTCCAGGGCGATGGGCTCGAGCGGAAGAAACACGACATCCTGACCCGGCTCCGGCTGCGGGTTGACATGCACGAGGTCCAGCACCCGGGGGGCAGGGTTATCGTCCTGGATGTTCCCCCACATCCTCCCGGGACGCCAGTCGAGCGCCCCGGAGGGCGTTATCTCATGCGCTCCGGCGAGAGCCTTGTCGGGATGTCCCCCGATATGCTCCGGCGCATCTTCTCGGAAGTGGCGACCGAGGACTTCTCCGCGGAGGACTTCTCCGCGGAGGTCTGCTGCCGCGCGTCCTTTGTGGATCTCGACGCTCACGCCGTGGCCGTTTTCCGCGAACGATGGGCACGGAAGACGGGGAGTGAGCGCATTCTCGGCTTGTCGGATGAGCAACTCCTGCGCGACGCAGAACTCCTCCAACCAGATGGACTTACGTATGCCGCGTTGATTCTCCTCGGCGCGCGAGAAGCCTTGGGCCGGCTCAATCTGGCGCACGCCGAGGTCATCTTCGAGTACCGAAGCAGCGAGGCCGCAGGGCCGGCTCAGGACCGCAAGGAGTACCGGGCCGGCTTCCTGGGCTTTCACGACGACCTCTGGAACACCATCAACCTCCGCAACGACAAGCAGCACTACCAGGAGGGCCTGTTCGTCTGGGACATCCCGACCTTCAGCGAACCCGTCGTCCGGGAGGCCATTCTCAATGCGGTCAGCCATAGAGACTACCGGGACCCAGGCTCCGTCTTCGTGCGCCAGTATGCCCGCAAGCTTGAGGTAATGAGTCCTGGCGGCTTCCCTCGGGGGATAACGCCGGAAAACGTGCTCTGGACAACCCCGAGGCCCCGCAACCGCCGGATAGCCGACACACTGGAGCGCTGCGGCCTAGTGGAACGCGCCGGCCAAGGCGTCCGGCTGATGTTCGAGACGAGCATCCGCCAGAGCAAGCCCAGCCCCGACTTCTCCGGCTCTGGCGATTACCAAGTGGCGGTTCGTCTATCGGGCGAGGTCCAGGACACGAACTTCGTCCGCTTTCTTGAGAAGGTTGGCAAGGAGCGAGGGGCATCCTTCTCGACGCAGGACCTCCTCCTGCTGGATCTTGTGAACCGGGGCGCCCCAGTGCCCCAGGAACTCAGAGCGCGAGTGCACGCCTTGGTTGACGAGGGTGTGCTGGAGCGCATCGGCCGTGGTAGGGGGATTCGCCTCACGCTCTCGAGGAAGTTCTACCACTTCGCGGGTAAGAAGGGCGCTTACACCCGCTTGCGGGGGCTTGACCGCGAGACGAGCAAAGCGCTGCTTCTTCGGCACCTTGAGGATAACCGTGAGCAAGGCAGCCCCCTGAGCGAGCTCAACCAAGTGCTTCCCGGCCTCTCAGTGCTCGACGTTCAGAACCTGCTTCGGGAACTCAAGGTGGAGCGGCGCGCACACTGTGTGGGTCGCACCAAGCGGGGCCTCTGGCTCCCCGGAGCCGGCCCATGATGATTGCGCCGGAGCTTGCACAATTGCGTAGTGTCGGCGGAGTCCCTTGGGGAGAGCTGCCGTATCACCTTGGTAACACAAGACTTGTGGTTCGCCGCCGATTACGTACAATGAATTGCGTCTACGCAATCGCCCAATCTGAGGAGACTGGAGGCATGGACTGATGATGACCGGCAAGCGCGTGATGGTCGTCGGCGGCACGGGGAAGATTGGGAAGCATCTGGTGCCGGAGCTCGTGGCGATGGGCAACGAGGTGCATGCCATCGCCCGCTTCGGGAAGCCGGGGCAGCGCGAGCGCCTCGAAGGGCTTGGCGTCCGCTGCTTCGCGACCGACGTGACCTGCCCCGCCGCCTTCCACGGCGTCCCGAATGACTACGACGTGGTGTTCCACGAGGCGGCGCTCAAGTTCGGCTCCGAGGCCGACGCCGATGCGACGGTGGAGATAAACGTCCGCGCCGTCGGCCGCGCGATGGAGCACTTCGCGGGCACCCGCGCCTTCCTCTTCGCCTCGAGCGGCAACGTCTACGCCGACGCCGCCGAGCCGGCCACCGAGGCTGTGCCACCCCGGCCGCCCAGCTTCTACGCCATGACCCGCCTCGGCGGCGAGTGGATGGTGGACTACTTCAGCCGCCGCAACCAGACCCCAGCCGTCCTCCAGCGCATCTTCTACGGCTACCACGAGGAGTTCGGCGTGCCCACCGACATCGCCCGCCAGGTGCGCGACGGCGAGCCGGTGGACATCACGACCGAGCGCGTCAACGCCATCTGGCTCGACGACCTGCTGGACGCGATGATCGCGTCGTGGGCAGTGGCGAGCGTGCCGCCGAAGGTGCTCAACCTCACCAGCCCCGAAACCTACTCCGTGCGAGCCATCGCCGAGCGCCTCGGCGAGCTGATGGGCAGGAAGTCCGTGTTCAAGGGCACGCCCAAGGGCACGAGCCTCCTCGGCGACGCCAGCGAAATGGTCCGCCTCCTCGGTGCCCCCAAGACCCCGCTCGATGAGGGCCTCCGCCGCCTCGCCCGCTCCGTCATGGCCCGCGAGCACCCCCTCGACCACCCGACCCAATGGGAGAAGCGCGACGGCTTCGGCAAGTAGGGCGTGCACACCTGCACGCGGAAGAGGCCCCGGGCCCCGAACTTGCGCCCCTGCGCGACCCCAGGGGGGGAGTTCGGGGCCGGGAGCAGGCAGAAAAGGAGGACGTCCCCTCTTCTGCTTATGCGCGCCTGATTCCCCCGCTCCGCGGGCAGGCAAAGCGGTGACTGCGTCACCGCACTCCATACTCACCCCCTCCGTGCGAAGCGGCAGGGATATGGAGTGCGGCATCGCAGATGGCGCTGTGGTTCCCCGCGGGGCGGCGAGAGCGGCACTGCGCCCCGAAGGCGCGAACCAGGGCCGCCGCGCCTTGACTGCCCCGCAGGGGTCGGGTATAGTGTGCTCAGCAGCCGCAATGGGATGAGGGGAAGGCCAATGGAACGACAGGCCCTCAGCACAGCCATTCCGAGCGGAGCCTTGCGAAGTCGAGGAGTCTAGCTTACCCTGATGCCTAAGAGAGATGCCTCGACTTCGCTCGGCATGACGACCCCACGTAACCGCCCGCAGCAGGAGAACACGTGATGAAGCGATGGACAGCGGCGATCGGGGCGACAGTGCTTGCTCTGGGCCTGACGGGCTGCCCGCCCTTCGGGGCGCGGCGGGAGGCGGTGATGGCCTACGTGGTCCATCTGGCCCAGACGCCGTTCGAGAAGCTGGCCGACGAGTTCACACGGGAGACGGGCATCCGCGTGGACGCCGCCTATGCCTGCCGCCGGTCGCTTCACTAGG
>Ga0194112_10003131_pt1 | contig 23185 bp, 29 predicted proteins | sample TA2MahC400mmetaG_FD_146191 | JGI IMG/M metagenome (GOLD analysis project Ga0194112, IMG submission 146191) | Freshwater microbial communities from Lake Tanganyika, Tanzania - TA2015016 Mahale Deep Cast 400m | ecosystem: Environmental > Aquatic > Freshwater > Lake | place: Tanzania: Lake... | reverse complement strand
CGACAAGGCGATCAACTTCGGCCCGCAGCGCCTCCGCTTCTTTCCGTTCGTCAGCGGTATAGGGCTTGGCCGCCTCGTCGAAAAGCTCGCGCTCCTGGAAGGCGGCCTCCTCCAGCGTCTTCAACAGCCTCGACCGTGTCAGATCCCAAGCAGATGTGTCCCCGGCCGCCGGGTGCGCGGGGTCCAGCTGTTGAGCCTTTATGTCGTCGGTCACCCGGATGTCCTTCCCGTGGCGTGTGGACGCGGATGGTAGCAGATGCCGCAAAACGCCCGCAACTGGACAGCCCGCAGCTCATGGCTGACCATCTTGGCACCTCTCCCCGTACTTTACGATAGGCGGATCATTGCAGTTAGCTAACAGCACCCTTTCGCGCGTTTTGCGACACAACCTAAAGACGCTGAAGCGCGACTACGTCCAGGTGACGCCGCTGCCGGACGCCCAGGCTGTCCTTGGATGGATCGGAAGCTGGTTCGAGGATTACAGCGATAATCACCCTCGCTCAGGGCTGAAGATGCGCTCGCCTCGCGAGTTCATTGCAGCTCAAACAGCAACCCCCTGAGTGTCCGGCGAAACGGGGGCAAGACCAGCTAGGCCGGCGCGAAGAACCCCCGCGTTCTGCTCAGTATTCCATAGCTCGCCGACACCGGTCGGCTTAAGCCAGTATTACGTCTTTGCGCCGCTACAGTTGCGCGCTCAGCATTGGCTTGCCGCTTCTCAGATGACGTTCCGCTAGCTTACGGGCCTTGCGTCCAGGAACCAGCATTCGGGCCGGCGAAGGACTATCGCTGCAGTTCTCCAGCTCCGGAAAGATGGCATAAATCTCCTCCAGCGCTGTTGCACCAACATTCTTCAATGCCTCCGGGCCAGGATAAAGGGACTCGGTTTCAGCGCCGTTCGAGATCACGATTTCATGCCGGTCGAACAGCATGTGAAAGTATTCGATCTCCTCCATGTCGTGAACAACATCAACGCCATCGATGCCGCAGATCTGCTTGGCGGCCACTAGCACTTCCATCGTCCCGAACATGTTGTGCGCGATTTTCGAGCGGATCAGAACGCGATGCTGAGGCGATACGCATAGATCCGAGGTTGGAACATGAGGCGCCAGTGCGCCTGCTGCAATCCGGATCGGACGAAGCCATGGCGCGGCGTGCAGATCAGCAAAAGCAAGTTTCCGAGAACCGATCCAGCGAACGGCCTGCAGGCCGTTGTCTCTGGTAACGATCAGATCATCCTCACGCAGGTCCTCGACAGCCCGCATTCCCCTGCTTGTCTTGATGAGCGTGCCGCGGACAAAGCAGACGACGGCCCGTGTCTCTCGGCCGGGAAGTGCAGGGGGCATGCCAATCATGGATGATCGTGTCAGATCCTCAACAGAACCTCCGGTATCGGGACCCGCTATGGTTCCAAACAGAAGATTGGCGCCTTCGTTCTCCCAGTAGAGGATCTCGATGGTATAAGTGCCGGGTTGCAGCTCGACATCGCCATAGCGGGTGGTCAGGCCTTGGTGAAAATCGTTGTTCAGATAGTCCAGCCGTCCTCCTTGCTCATTCTCAAAAAAGAGCACGTTCCCATTGGCATCATGAATGACGACACGTGAACCATCGTCCGAACTCGTGGTAAGCCGATAAGTGCCACCCTCCACTACATTCAGGGTACTGGTGAAAACGATGCCGACGTCATTCGCATCGGCCGACAAGTCATCGCTCCGGGCCGTGTTCACAATGCGATTGATGTCAAAGTCGCTGGAGTAGCCTTCACCAACGAACATGCCTTGCGTGATCATGGGCGCCTGTCCGTCAGCCGACGAGAAGTCGTAATTGTAGGCGGCAAATCTCCACTGCCCCAGAAGCGGTTGATCCTCATTCATCGAGCTGGGATTCTCGTCAGCAGACATCTGGCCACCTGTTTTCATACGGGAAGTCCAGGCCTCGTAGCACGGGCTAAGCTAGGTCCGTAAAGTTAAGAGCCGAAGATTTGAGGCTAATTCGATCCGCAGTAAGCCGCCTCAGGGCGGCTATTTTACGTCTGCGAGGCAGGCTTCATCACAAGGAGTGAGCTGATGGCGCTGAAGACCACTCTCGACAGCCTAGATGATGTCCCCATAAATTTGGCTTGCATGCCAGCATTTTGACTTATTCACGCCGGCTATGAACCAGAGCAATACAAGATACTTCCGGCTGAGTGCGGAGCAGATGCGGCGCATCCAGCCCTTCTTTCCCAAGGTCCGAGGGCGAGCCCGATCCGACGACTGCAAGGTGCTGAGCGGCATCATCTATGTCAAACGGTATGGGCTTTGGTGGCGGAATGCTCCTGCAGTCTACGGCCCCTACAAGACCCTGTATAACCGCTTCGCCCGCTGGTCACGGATGGGCATCTTTGCCAAGATATTCCAGGAACTGGCGAGGCCAGGCGTTCAAGGAGATACCCTGATGATGGACAGCACATTCCTGAAGGCACACCGCACCGCGGCCAGTCTTCGAAAAAAGGGGATCGTCCGCGGGCGATCGGACGCACGAAAGGCGGCCTGAACTCCAAGCTGCACATGCTCGGCGACGGCAAGGGCTGGCCGCTGGACTTCTTTCTCTCGCCGGGTCAGATGGCTGACAGTCGTGGCGCCCTCGTGCTTTTGCGCCACCTGCCTACCGCCAAACACTTCCTCGGAGACAAGGCCCATGATGCCGACTGGCTGCGTGATGGCCTGAACGACCCTGGCATCCGTCCGTGTATCCCGCCCCGCAAGAAAGCAAAAAACCGGCTTCCTACAACAAGCGCCTCTACCGGAAGCGATACTGCATCGAGAACGCCTTTGGCCGCCTGAAGGACTGGCCAATCGTCGGGAAAACAGTCCACTGGACTGTTTTCTGATCCTCCTCATACATCGCCACGCGTGACGAACGCTGCGGAGACATCTTCCTCAATGCCATCATCCTCGCAGTCATCGTCATATTCTGGATCTGATGTTTATAGGGACAGACCCTAAGAGAAAGTGCGGCGAGGGGGCCATAAGGACGACGTCCCGGATCCGCATGCCTCCTCCAAAAGACGTATTGCAACCGCAGCGTGCGCCTTTACGTTGATTTGTATGAACATCTGTTGTTGTCCGAAACGTCTTACAAACCGGAGAAAGGACCAGGCCATGCGCATCCTTCTGGTAGAGGATGATCCCAGCACCGCACGTGCAATTGAACTGATGCTCACTGCAGCCAACTACAATATGATCCTTGCCGATACCGGCGAGGAGGCGATCGATCTTGCAAAACTCTATGACTACGACCTGATCCTGCTTGACCTCAATCTGCCGGACATGAACGGAATGGAGGTGCTGCGGCACCTGCGGCTGGCGCGGATCGATATACCGATCCTGATCCTGACCGGGTCGGACGACACAGAAAGCAAGCTGCGCGGCTTCGGCTTCGGTGCCGATGACTATATGACCAAGCCCTTCAACAGCATGGAACTGCAAGCCCGCATCCAGGCCATCATCCGACGCTCCAAGGGCCACAGTCAGGCAACGATCCAGACGGGGGAGCTGGTGGTCAATCTTGATGCGCGCTCGGTCGAGGTGAGGGGCAAGCCGTTGAACCTGACTGGCAAGGAATACCAGATCCTGGAACTGTTGAGCCTTCGCAAAGGCACCACGCTGACAAAGGAAACGTTCCTGAACCACCTATATGGGGGCATGGATGAGCCCGAGGCCAAGATCATAGACGTCTTCATCTGCAAGCTGCGCAAGAAGCTGTCCGACGCCTTGGAGGGTGAAAACCTGATCGAAACGGTCTGGGGGCGCGGCTATGCCCTGCGTGATCCGGGACCTGCCGACAGCAAGCGCCTCGCCATCGGCAAATAGGAGCGATATCTTCCGGTACGGGCGGCCTGCCTACCCAAGCGGACCCGACTTTCTTTGACAGTATGGCTCTTTGGTTTTCCGACCTGCCAAACTTATCACGTTGCATTGCCATCTTGGGAACAACCTGTGATTGAATAGGTTATGGATTTCATGAAAATCGTAAGGTGCAAGGTGGCAGGAAATGGTGCGCACGATCAACTCTGATGGGTTCTTCGAGAGCGGAGTTTCAGCTCCTGTTCATTCCTTGACGCGCCGAAGCGATCCTGCCCTGATCAGCCGTGGCGGGAACAGTAAGGCAACAGGTGCTTTTCTGGAGACCACGCCTCGCATGCTCCTCCGGCACGCTGTCCAGATTGCAGCCGTTGCCTTGCAGAACCTGACAGATAAAGAGGGCCAGCCCTTCATCCTGCACTGCCTCCGCGTCATGGACGGCTGTTCTGATGAGAAAGAGCGCATCGTGGCCTTGCTTCATGAGGTGATCGGCCACAGCAGGTGGACGCTCGGTGATCTCCGCCGTGAAGGTGTGCCGGACAATCTGCTTCATGCTGTCCATAAGCTGACACTTGCCGACGCAGAAACCAATCCCGCGTCTGCCGATCACGCACACCACCGGTGAACGGTCACGGCATGCTCATGGGCAACGGGAGCTTTGACATGTTCATGGTGGCTGCTTCGGTTGTCATTGCCATGGCAGGTTCTTTCGCGGCACTCGATCTCGCTGGCAAGGCGCGGGACTCTTCGCCACGGAACCGCTTTTTCTGGATCAGCGCAGCTGCACTGGCTTTCGGGGCCGCCGTGTGGAGCATGCATTTCGTCGGCATGCTTGCTTATCAAGCTCCTGTGCCCGTCACATATGATGCAACTCTTACGGCCCTTTCGCTTGTCGCGGTCCTTGTGACGTCCTGGTGTGGTTTCACCCTGGCGGCCCGGCGCAGCACCCGCTGGTGGACAATCTCTGTCGCCGGAGCGGTAACCGGGGCGGGCGCCTGTATCATGCACTATACCGGCATGGCAGGCATGCAGATGCCAGGGCAGATCACATACGACCCCGGACTTCTGGCGGTATCAGTCCTTTGTGCGCTTGCTGCCTCGATACTGGCGATGTGGCTGGCGTTTCGAAAACTGAGCATCCTGCAAAGTGTTGTCGGTGCTTTCATTCTCGGTTCCGGCGTCTCCGGTCTGCACTACATCGGCATGGCGGCGGCGCACATGGAGGGGATGCCGGTGATGGCGGCGCGGCCTGCAGTCATGGTGCCTCGGCCCATGCTGGCAGTGCTGGCCACCCTTGGGGCTGTCAGCATCTTTGTCTGGATCATCGTGGGATCCTTGCGGGATCGATGGCGGGCAATGCAAGGCTTTGCCAAAGAGCAGGCGCGCTACCAGTCCATCGTGAACACCGCCGTGGATCCGATCGTGGTTTCCGATGAAAAAGGCTGCGTTATCTCCTTCAACGCAGCTGCTGAACGCGCCTTCGGCTACATGTCGGGCGAAATCATCGGCCAAAACGTCAGCAGGCTGATGCCCGAGATGCACCAGGTCCATCATGACAGCTACCTCGAACGCTACCGTTGCACCGGCGAACGCCGGGTGATCGGGATTGGGCGGGTGGTGGAAGGCCGTCGCAAGAACGGCGAAACCTTCCCTGTTGATCTCGCCATTGCCGAATGGTGGTCGGGAAAGGAGCGCTTCTACACTGCCATTCTGCGCGATCGAACGGAGCGGGACGAAGCCGAGCGCGCACTCAGGTCAAGCGAGCGGCGTCTGGCCCTGGCCATCGAGGCAAGCGGCGGCGGCGTCCTGGAATACCCGCTCCCTCTTTCGGACGAGCTGCATGTGAGCCTGCGGACCTGCGAGATCCTCGGCTACCAGGAGCTTCCCGTCAGGGCTCAGGACTTCGAGCTTTGGCTTCGGGAACAGATCCATCCCGAGGACCAGGCGGCACGGCGACAGATTTATGGTGACTTCCTCGAGGGGCGTCGAGCCGTTTACGAGATGGAGATGCGGTTGAAGCACCAGAAGGGTCACTGGATCTGGGTGCAAGTGACGGCTCAGGCGGTGGAGCGAGATGCGTCCGGTGCGGTTCGTCAAGTTGCCGCGATGATCTTCGACATCACATCCCGCAAGGAGGCGGAAAGGAAGGTGGAGCATCTGGCTTTCCATGATCCGCTGACACAACTTCCCAACCGCACGCTCTTCAACACCCGCCTCACGCAAGCCATGTCACGTGCTCGAACGGGCAAGACCCGCGTGGCCGTGGTGATGATCGACCTCGGCCGCTTCAAGGAAGTGAATGATACACTGGGGCACATGGCGGGAGACGAGCTCCTCAAGATAGTCGGCCAGCGTATCTCCGGCGCGATCCGAGCTGGCGACACCCCCGCGCGCCTTGGTGGAGACGAGTTTGCAGTCATCCTCAACGATGTTCCCACACGTCAAGGTCTGGAGATGATCGTTCGCCGGATTTGCACCACGCTGGTGCAGCCAATCAAGGTTGGAGACCAGCTGATTACCATTGATGCCGGACTTGGCGTCGCCATCTTTCCCGACGATGCGAGCAACACGCATGAACTTCTAAGACGGGCCGACCTCGCACTTTACAAGGCCAAGGAACAGGTCTTCGACAGTGATATATGCTACTATGAAGAGGACCTTTCCATCAGCGCTGCACGGCGTGCCCGCGTCGAAGCGGACCTTCGTCATGCCATCGAACATCATGAACTTCGATTGTTCTATCAGCCTCAGATCGAACTCAAGACCGGAGAAATCCGCACCCTTGAGGCGCTCGTTCGATGGGAGCATCCCCGGCACGGCCTCCTCCTGCCTGGCGAGTTCATCCCTGTTGCGGAAAAATCGGGCCTCATTGGTCCGTTGGGCTCCTGGGTCATGCAAGAAGCCCGCCGCCAACAAGAGGAGTGGAAAGCGCAGGGCCTGACTGCCCGGATCGCTGTCAATGTGTCCCCTGCCGAGATAGGCTCCGAGCGGTTCACGCAGGTTCTTGAGGCGGCGCTCGACGGCCCGGCAGCAGGTGAGTATCCGATAGAGCTGGAGATTACGGAAGGCCTTCTGATGGATCTGGACTCTCCTTGCGTCCAGCAGTTCCTGAACACAGTTGCCTCACGGAACATGGGCCTTGCTCTGGATGATTTCGGAAAAGGCTTTTCCTCGCTGAGCTACCTGGCTCGGCTGCCAATCTCAAAGGTCAAGATAGACCGCTCCTTTGTGTCGCGCATCGGTCGTGACGATGACAATACATTGGTGGAGGCAATCGTCACCCTGGGTCACAGGCTCGGGAAGCGCGTCGTCGCGGAAGGCGGTGAAACAGAGGCACAGCACAGGTTTCTGACACGTGTCGGATGTGACGACGTTCAGGGGTACCTGTATTGCCCTCCGGTAAAGCAAGCCACCATGACGTCGCTTCTGGCGGAAGGCACGTCCCTGTTCAGCAGAAAAGGGTTTCCGATGCTCGTATAGGCGAGCAACAGCACTTCATCACCTTTTGCCTTTTCCAAGCTGGGCATGCCGCAAAGCCAGGATCGACGCGCCTGGCTTACTTGTTGGTGCCTCAAGGGCGAGTATTGTTCACAAACCCGCTCCCGCAACGTCCTGGCCAGGGGGATGAGCCTTGTTGATCAGCGATCATCTCCGCTCCGCACGCTTGTTAACCACTTTGAGCGGGAACAAGGAGGGAGGCGGAACAGCGGGCCATGCGGGAGGTTGAGGTTCAGTCGTAGAAAGAGGCTGTATTCAGGAGCCGACCCATTCCAGCAGGAGGTGAGGATAGCGATGGAACAACGTGTCCTGTTGGCGGGCCTTGGCCCCATGACCAAGGCATCTGCTGTCGCATCCATGGTCAGACAAGCCGCGCCTGCCCGAAAGGTGGAAGTGCTGACAACGCATCCGTCTTATACTGGCCGCCAACCCCAGAGGGGCCAACGCCTGATCCTGCGCCGGAGCCGGACACTTGCTCAGGGGCTGTCTGCTGTTGCAGTGGAAACGGCAGCGGGATCCCCCTTGGGATATCTGCCGCCAGCGCCGGCAGAAGTGCTGGCGCGGTTGCTGGACCATGGCCTGAAAGCTTCGGCGGAGGTGATCGAAGCTGGCCAATTGCGGGTTTTCCTGCACGCGGAGTGAGCGACTTTCTCCTGGGCATGTCGCTTATCCTGCCAGCGGCCAGGTCTCTTCAATCAGATGTCATCTGGTTTGGATGAAACAGCAACGGGCATCGTTGTAATTCGATAAAACTTGAACCAAAGGTTAGCAAATTTTTAACCATTCATAAAGGTCTTGGCTATGTCCAGTTCCGACAACCTTGGTGCCGAATGTTCAGCTGCCCAACTGCCGCACATCAGGACGTCTGCACTCAAAGCTGATCGTCTCAACCAGCAGGCATTATCAACCACGTCCCGCCCCCTTGGCGGTCACACCAAGCGTGCTGTGGACCTCATCCTGATCCTGCTTGTCCTGCCGCTGCTCGGGCTCCTGTTGATCGGGTTGGCACTGCTGATCAAGGTATCTGACAAGGGACCGCTGCTTTACGGCCACCGCCGCGTCGGCTTCAAGGGTCGCGGATTCAAGTGCTGGAAGTTCCGGACCATGGTCGTCAACGGCGACGAGGTTCTGGAGCAGCATCTCAAAGGGAACGCGAAGGATGCGTTCATGTGGAACACGCAGCGCAAGCTGACAAACGACCCCCGCGTCACGCCTATAGGAAAGGTGCTGCGCAAGCTGAGCCTGGACGAGCTGCCCCAGCTTCTGAACGTCCTGAGCGGCGAGATGAGCCTGGTAGGCCCGCGCCCCGTGGTGCAGGACGAACTGGCTCATTATGGCAGCACGGCGCGCTTCTACCTCGCGACCCGTCCCGGCCTGACGGGTTTGTGGCAGGTCAGCGGGCGCAGCGACACGAGCTATGCCGAGCGCGTCCGCCTGGACCGTCACTACGTGTCGCGCTGGAACCTGATGAGCGACATCCGCATCATCGCCAAGACCGTGCCCGCCCTGCTGTCGTCGAAAGGGGCGCGTTAGGCCTCACCGGGGCGCCAGTCCCTGACCGCTTCAGCTACCAGCAGGATCGGGAAGTCCGAGATCCTTGCGAGACAGCCTGACTTTCGTGAACTCTTGACCAGTGCCACAAATGGCAATCGGTCGCCTGACAGAATTTACCTACAATTTGATTGACCTCCTGATGAGGGCGCCACTTTCTGTGCCATCCTCTGCTGCACAACCATCGGCACTCAGCGAGTCAATGCACGTCCTACATCTGTCGACATACGTGAGTCCTTCATCGCCACGAAGCGAAGCATGGACGCACTGACATTGATGACCAGGAGCGCGACGGGAATGTTCAAAGCAGCAATGCAAGACCAAGGGAGCACAACCATGTCGTTCTGGACCATCATCCTCTTCGCCTACCTCGTCCTTTCTGTCATTGTCTCCGCTACTGTCATGGCCATGTTCATCCTGGGCAAGCGCTCGGATCAGCGCTGCCTGCACCCTCACAACGCAAGGGTGCCACAGTTTCCTCCCCAACCAGGCGTTTCTGGCGACCGCAGGTTTGCGGCCTGAACTGGTCCCTGGATGTCCGTCCCCGAATGAGTTTGGAACAGGCGAGCTGATCGGGACGCCTTCAAAGGACGCGGCGTCGGACCCGCTGCGCCGTATGGCTGCCACCTTGCTGCAAACGCCGGAATATGTGCTCCGCTTAATGGAGCCTTTCCGTTTCTTCTGTAGGCTCGTCTGACGCTACCAACAGAGGAAGACACACGGCATGCCAGCCCCCATACCTCGCGCCTCACGTCCAACAGCATCTCTGCAGCTTCCCGGTGCGACTGCAGCGGACCTGGCCGAGGCTTACCTGGAGTCGCTCCAGCTCCTGGGACAGAAACATCGCCTGATGCTGGATCTGGTCAAGGACGAGTTGGAGCGCCTGCGCTGGAGCGACCTGACGCCCGTGCAGGCCATGATCCTTCATAATCTGGGCGAGGCGGAGGTTTCGGCGGGCGAGCTGCGGTCGCGCGGCATGTATCAGGGATCGAACGTCAGCTACAACCTCAAGAAGCTGGTGGCGATGGGTTATATCCACCACGAGCGCAACGATATCGACCGGCGGGCCGTCCGGGTGCGCCTGACAGCCGAAGGGCAGGCGGTGCGGACAATGGTCCGGGCCCTGTTCCTCCGCCATGTTCATGGACTTGCCATGTCAGGTGTGCTGGAAGATCCGCCGCTGGAGCAGGTGAACCTGCAAACCCGTCGGATCGAGCGCTTCTGGACCGAGCAGATCCGCTATATCTACTGACCCGGCCCACCGCTCTGCCGCATATCCAAGGTTGGCAGGTTCACGCATCAAGTTCGGAGCGGAACCTGCAGGACCGTCTCCAGAGAAGGAGTGCGAGCAGCCAACGCCACTGCAGTTGGAAAGAATGTGAGTTGAGCATCCTTCCGGTGGAAACCACTGGAGAACCCGCTGCATCATGAGTTGTTGTATGCAGTGAGTTGAGGACGCATGTGCGGATCGCTTTTTCTGCCGAACAAGAAACCGGCCAAGGTCTCGCCATCAATATCGACGGCCCTTCGATCGCAGATATCGAGAGGGCGGATTACGGAACCGTAATTGTCCGTCATCTGGAAGATGGTCGCGGCGGGTACATTGCCAATGCCTGCATCTTTCGAGAGGACTTCCCTATCTGTCATCAACCTGCTGGCAATCGCACTGCGTCGGCAACCCTCCGCATGAATGCGCCTTGCATCGTGCTGGAGACCTCGGTCCTGGCCGGGGACACGCGGGCGGATGCGCTGGACATGATCGCCAGCACGCAGTTCGCGACCTCGGAAACCATGGCCTTTTTCCCCGGATCCGTGTTGGCCAGCCTGCATGCCCTGATGGGCGATATCCGCCAGGTGATGAGCATCATGGCCGTTGTCACGCAGGTTCTTGTGACGTCGGGTGTTCTGGCAGGGCTGGTCATCCTGACGCGGCTCTTTGCCCGTCGTCTTGCGCTGTTGCGTGCGCTTGGCGCGCCCAAACGCTTTGTCTTCGCGGTTGTATGGTCGTACACGGCCGTGCTGATTTCAGCAGGGTCGGCTGTTGGCGTTGGTATCGGCTTCGCGGCAGCGGCGCTGCTTTCCCGCATCGTCACGGCCCGCACCGACATTCTCGTCAACGCGACGCTCTCCTGGCCAGAGTTCCACCTCGTTGCCGGGTTCGTCAGCTTCACCCTTCTGCTGGCTCTTGTGCCGGCCTTTATTGCTCTGTCCCGCCCGGTCACCACCGACCTGCGCAGCTGACACCTTATCAGGAAGGACGTCATGATCCGCTCACTGTTTCTTCTTCTGGCCCTCGGCGCTGCCCCTGTGATGGCCCAAGATCATCAAGAACATGACCACGCACCCGGTCACGACCATCATCTGGCCGAAGCTGACGGCCTTCGCGCTGTGCATGCTTGGACAAATGCCACGCAGGCCTCCCACGCCCTAGTGTACGTGGACCTTGAAAACACCTCAAGATCACGTGTCACGTTGACGGGGGGAGCCAGCGACATCTCGGCAAACATGGAGATCGTGGGGTTTGAGAATGCCGGTGGAGAGCTACGCTATACAGTTATTCCCCAGATGCCGGTCGAAGCCGGCTCCAAGGTTGCCCTCTCCCCGAATGGGCTTGCACTTCGCCTGGAAGGTCTGGCGCGACCGCTGAACGAAGGCGACACCTTCATGATACGCATTGAGTTCAGCAACACCTCACTGGACGCAGTTGTCGACGTGCAATCGGCAAAGGCCACACAGCACAGCCATGCGGGCCATCATCATCGATAGAGTTCTCACGCCAGCTCGTCTGCTTCTGTAACCGGTAACTGCGCAGAACGCCTTGACATCAAACCGGCCGGAACGGCTTGGAGGGGCCCCAATTAGCCTGGTGGCAGACGCAGCCCAGGTGCGAGGCCCGGCACGCTGTCCGCCTCCTTTTCTCCGCCACGGCTGATGGCTTTGTTGGCAGCAACGGTATCAGCGTCTTCACTGTCGAGCATGCCCGGATCCATGTCTTCCGGATTGCGGCCATGGGAGGCTCCTTCTTCTTGCCTGATCCTCTGGGCCCGCTTTTCGATGCGGTCTTGTTCGGTGCTCATGATCGCCTCCGGCTTGTTGCAGTAACCTGTTTGAACAACAGCCATGGCAAGGACTTGTTCCAAGCTGTCTCAGTCGAGATACAGAACTCGTGCGATGACGGTCATACATGTTCGTTGATTGGACGCATGCAGCCAGGCGCAAATTCTTACGGATAAAGCTCGTCTATCCCTAAGCCGATTTGCAGTTCGCCATTGTAGCGGGTGCCGGTTTCAGCAGCCGCGAGGCGCTCCACTGCCTTCTGGTAGGCCGCGCCTGACAGCGGCATATAGCCCGTGAAATGAACCCAGTCCTGCATCCCAGAAAGGTAGTCCTGCAGAAACACCTGCAGTTGGAGGTTGTCCTGCAGAGCCGCCGCATTGACATAAAGGAAAAGGGGCCTGGCCAAGGGTTGATACCGTCCCTCCAGCACCTCGCGCAGCGACGGATGCACAGGACCGCTTCCTGCATCGACCCCAAGGTCTTTCAACTCTTCCCAATGGCGAAAGTAGGCGCCTACGCCGAAAAAGCCCAAAGCGCCCGGGTCGGCTGCGATGGCTGCAGCAAGCTGCTCTTCGTCCTCGCTTGCCTGGTAGTCGGTCCGGCTCGACCGACCTTCGCCGACAATCACCGTTGTGAAATAGTCGAACGTCCCGGAGTCGGCACCGCGCCCAAAGAGCGCCAGGGGCTGATCAGGCCATTCAGGACGCAGCTGGTGCCAACTTGTGATCGCGCCCTCAGCGGCTGGCTCCCACACGCTGCGCAGTTCATCGGTGGTGATGGTCTCGGCCCAAGTGTTTTGTCCATGAACCACAATGGCAATGGCATCGAAAGCGATCGGCAGTTCGACGTAATCTACGCCTGCCGCAGCGCAAGCCTCCATCTCCTCGCGGTTGATTGGTCGCGATGCGTTGCTGATCTCCGTCTCGCCGGAGCAGAAGCGGCGGAAGCCTGCGGATGTCCCGGAAAACCGGTTGTCCATCTGGATATCGGCACGCCTCGCGGCTTCCGCAGTGATCGGATACACCGTGCTGGAGCCGTCGGCGCGGAAAAGATCCGCCTGTGCGGATCCTGTGGCCGGCAATACCACGGCGCTGATGACTGCAAGTGTCATACCTGCAGGCATGCTGACCATCTGGTGGATCATCAGGGGTTCCTCCTTTGCCGCAGGTCCTCCAGAACCTGCTGGAAGAAGTCTTTTACCTGCGACCAGTCCACGGCCGTGCGCGTTGCCGGAAATTCCAGAGCGTCGATGGCCTCATGCTGGTCAGCTTCCCTGCGGCCCTGCAGCTCGTTTCTGATCTGCGCGATCTGGGCTTCCGCCTCATCCAGGATATCTTCCAGCTCGTTGGTCGTCATTCCGCTCAACTTGTTGATCATGATGGTCCCTCAGAAGATCGTGGTGACAGCGATCAGAAGCAAAGGCAGCAACAGGAAAACGCTTAGGATCCAGGCTGCGGCGTAGATCGTCTTTTCCGATGCAAGCGCCGCCAGAAGGTTCGCCCCCATGAGGGGCAGGTTGCGCAGAAACGGCAGGCCGAAGATGACAAGCACAGCGAAGACGTTGAAGAGCATATGCACGAGGGCGATCTGCATCGCGGGAACGGCCATCGCCCCACCCACTGCGGTTGCCGCCAGCAGGGCCGTGAGCGTCGTGCCGATGTTGGCCCCCAGCATGAAGGGATAGATCTGCCTGAGCGAGAAGGTGCCCGTCCCCGCAAGGGGAACCATCAGGCTGGTGGTGGTCGAGGAAGACTGAACGACGAAGGTGACCAGCGCGCCCGAAAAGATCCCGGTAAGGGGTCCCTTGCCAATGGCCCGGTGCATGATCTCTTTCGCTTTGCCCACCATGAGGACCTTCAGAAGCTTGCCGATATAGGTGATCGACAGAAAGATCAGCACCAGACCGGCGACGATCATCGCGACGCCGGCGAAGATGCCGGGAAGCACGCTTGCGGTTCCCTCCAGAACGCCGACAAGAGGACCGGTGAGCGTTCGCATGAAGTTGAGATCGGACATCGACAAGTTGGCATCGCTGACGAACAGTCCGGTGACGGCTGAGGCCGTACGTCCTAGAAGGCCGAACATGATCTCCAACGGGAGGAAAATGACGATTGCCAGGAGGTTGAAGAAGTCATGCACGGTCGCGGCAGCAAAGGCGCGACGAAATTCGTCCTTGCTTCGGACATGACCCAAGCTGACCAAGGTGTTCGTCAGGGTGGTTCCCACATTCGAGCCCATGATCATTGGCACGGCAATGGCGACGGGCAGCCCGCCTGCCACCATGCCCACGATCAACGAGGTCACCGTGGAGGAGGACTGGATCAGGGCCGTGGCCACGATGCCGATGACCAATCCGACGTAAGGGTTGGTGGCAAAGCCGAACAGTTCCTGTGCCTGACCGCCGGTTGCGACCTTGAAGCCGGTCCCGATCACGCTGACGGCGCTGATCAGCACGTAAATGAGCAGGAGAACCCCCAGCCATTGCGGGGCGCGACTGTCGGACCGCCGTGGAACGTCGAGTTCTGAAAGATGTGCCATGACCACCACTCCCGACCAGTTGTGGAAAGGTTAAGGCTGGCAGTTTACAGTTGTATGACAGCAGGCAGGGATTTCGACAGCAGGAAGCCACTTGCGGACAACCCTCGGCTGATGTGCGGATATGCCTCCGGCCGGGAGGTGTGGCCCGCGCCGTGGAAAACATATTGTCCACGACTGGCTTTCTGAGCTCCTTCATCTCCAGCAGCGCCAATGGCTCATGAGGAACCTGCATCTCCTTGAACTGTGGTTTGAGCCATGGCCCAGCTAGGTCGCTCCACGCCTTTATCCTTTGGCCGGCGGAACATGACTTTGCTGCGGGTCGCGTTGCTGGGCACAGTGAAGAAGGGCAGTCGTGATCTTGAGACTCTCGAGGACGAGCCGCGGCATGAGTTGCGCAAGGACGCCAAGAAGCTGCGCTATGCGGCCGCGTTCTTTGCGCTGCTGCTTGCGGACAAGCGCGAGGTGGCACGGCAGAGGGTATTCATCACCACTTTGCAAGAGGTTCAGGACCAGCTTTGGGCGCTAAACGATCTTGCCACGGTGCCCGAGGTTCTAGACAGGCTCGGCAACGGTGAGGATCCGGAAGCGTCCGGGCTGCTAGCCACCGGCAGGAAGAAGTCGCTGCTCAAGGCCGAGACGCAGGATGGATGGGTGGATGCAGCGCGTTATTGGCGGTGAAGGTGAGAACGGCTTGGTATCCATAGGGACGCCCAGAGGCATAAGCGTCTTTGCCGGGTTCTGATCTGACCTTCGGGACGATCTGACCGTTGTTCAGTGCATCTGACAGCGCAGCCAGGCTTCGATTTCGTGGCGGGAGGCACCGTGCAGGGTGAAGGTGTGGAGGTTCTTCAGGCAAGCGTCCGGGTTCTTGACCGGTGAAGGACGCTTTCCGTCATCGGCGCACCACAGCCATGCAACCCGGCCAACATCATCTGTCTCGGCAATCAGCATCCTAGCCTTGTTCATCACGCTCACCTGCAGCAGGTCGATCATGTCATTCTTGTTGCCATACTAGCGTTCGACCTTTGCCTTGGCACGACCCATCTGGCCGATGAGCGCTCTTTTGCGCAGGAGAGTTGGCAGCCAATCAGGACCGCGCGGCCAGCAAAGCCTTCAACGGAGCTTCTCCTGTTTGCAGCAACGTGCAGAGCGTGCTCGAGCTATAGCGGCGATCATGGGTGATCTCCGGTCCTGCCCAAAAAGGCTGCACAAGCGCATGCTGTTCGTGGGGAAGCTCGACATCCGCTGTGACAAGCCCGGTGAGCACCCCCAGATACTCATCCACCTGCCAGGTCAGCCCGTCCACATCAACCTCGTGCCGCCACTTCTGAAGGGCAGGAGAGGACGCGAAGTCCTTGATCATGTTTGCAGCCTCGGCAGGGTCGAGATGGAGATGGTACTCGCTGCGGGAGAGACCGTTGCGGTTTCCCTTGAATGTCAGGAGCGCGGTGCCGTCACACATCCTGATCCGTGCCTTGCCAGTTTCGAACCGCGCAATGAGGTGGTCGGTGATGTGGTGACTGGCGTTTACATCTCGCCGCCAAGTCGCCTCCGTCACCAGGAACTTGCGCTCGATCTCGACTGCCAAAACCCACCTCATCGGCCTGTTGAACTCAGGCGGACATAGGTTCTTGGCGGATGTTGCACAACACCGGGATATCCTGACGAGGAGCAGGTGCGCGCAGGATGAGCGTCCTCGATCATATCGGCGCAGATGAACCGCCTCACTTCAGTGTCATCATCAGGAGGTACCATCGTCTTACCCCATCATCCATTCTCTTGAGGAGGAGCAAGATGACGTTTGCCATTCTGACATTCGAGGATCTTGCGCCAATGGAAGGCAGGGCCGAAACGGAAGATGACTACATTCAGTTTCGGACCGAAGCTCGGTTGAGCAATCAGCAGCTTAACGAACTGCATCGGGCAAGGATCGAGATCTCCGGACAGATTGAAACGGTACTGCTGGAAAGCACCGATCCTTGCTATGCAACGTCCGATATCACCGACCTACACAGGCCGCTCCGTCTGACACTGCGGCGCCACATCCTGCCAACTTCGTAGCAGATCCCAAGGAAACCGCCTAAGTCTGCTTCGGTAGGTAAAAAAGGCGGGCGGGCGAGTAAACTCTAGCGCAGGATGTGCTGTCGTCTGAATGGCCGGTAACGGCATGGAAATTTGGCAGCCTGCTCACAAGCATTGACAGCCGTTGCTTATTATCGCGGCCTTGTTCATTCAGGCTGCATACGTAAGGCTGTTCAATCCATATCACGCGCGGAGTTGCTTACATGACATGATGGCCGCTATTGTTTCATCACGTTGGCGACGCCTGATGCTTGGTGATCAACGGCCGACATGCATCCACCAGTCCGGGTTTTCCGATAACATAGCGCAACTTCTCGGTCAGTGGCGTCGAAGCCCAGTCCAACGTCGAGATCGCGCCGAGAGCTGTCAGGATCGGCCAGGCGGCCATTACGTCCCACGCGCTTTCTCCATACCCCACATGGCCGTCGACCTCGCCCAAGGCCACCTCGATCAGCGAGATGGTCGAGGCGTTGCAGCAGCGGAACATGATGCCTGCGTCCTCGCTCAGGTAACGCAGCATCTCAATCCGCTTGGGCGCGGGGATCGCGCGGCCAAGGCCCACGCCCACGGCGGCGCGGTCGGGACTGTAGCGTGTCAATGGCGGTAGGGGCGTTCTGTTCAGCAGCGGCGCGTCCCCTGTGCCGCCTGTCAGGGTCAGGTTGAGGGCGGGAGCATGGATGATGCCCAGGACGGGTTCTCCGTCCTGCCAAAGGCCGATCGAGACCGCCCATTGCCGCCCCCCGCGCACGAAGTTGAACGTGCCGTCAATGGGATCGACGACCCAGATACGGCCCGAAGTGCCGGGGGTCAGGCCTTCCTCCTCCCCCAAGATCCCGTCCTCCGGGAAGGCCGCGCGCAGGCGCGCCGTGATAAGCGCCTCGACCTCGCGATCAGCGATCGTCACCAGGTCCAACGGGCCCTTGGCGCTGACGGCGCTGTTGCCCAAGCTGCCGAAATGGGACAGGGCGAGCTCGCCCGCCTCGAGCGCAAGAGGCGTCAGGATGTTAAACATGGGAGACGGCTCCAAGGTCAAAGGTCAGGAAAGCGCTGGTGGATGACATGGCTGCCATCGGCACCCAAGATGTGGATGTTGTAATGAAAGGGTTCGGGTGCAGTTGGCGGCTCGTCCTCAGCCTGCAGGTCCAGCGCAAACTGAAAGGCGGTGCTGGTCGCTGCCGACACGAGCGTGTGGCCGAACCGTGCGGTAAACGGGCGATGCAGGTGGCCGCAAAGAACCGTGGCAGGGCGGTCTTGGCTGTCGAGCAGATCGCGCAAGGCCAAATGGCCTTCTATCAGGATCGGACCGTCAAGAGTGCCCATCGCTGCCGCACAGGGCGGATGGTGCAGGGCCACCAGCGTGTGGCCGTCAAAGGGGCGGGTGAGCTGGTCCGCCAGCCAGTCCAACTGCGGCGCAAGCAGGCGGCCGCCGACCTCGCCCGGTGACAAGCTGTCCAGCGCGAGCACACGGACATGGTCGCACTGCCAGAGGTGGTGCAGCAGTTCGGGATCGGCATAGGCCTGGTGAGGAACCAACCTACGCAGATGAACACGGTTGTCGTGATTGCCGGGGATGATGACGCAAGGCACGTTCAGCCCCGCCAGCACCTCGGCCAACACGTCATATTCTTCGGCACGAGCATCGTTCACCGTATCTCCGGTGATGACCACCAGATCCAGACCGGGAAACTCTGACACATCCTTTACCAGAGCGCGGGCGCGAGCCACCGCGTCGGAGCGGACCAGCCCCGGCGCACCAGAACCGGTTGTGATATGCAGGTCCGAGATGTGGGCAAGGCGCATGTTGGTCTCCTTAGCGTATGCCGGCGCGCATGAAACTCTGAACGAACTGACGCTGGAAGATCAGGAAGGCGACCAGCAAGGGCGCAATGGACAACAGCGTGGCGGCGGTTATGGTGGGCCAGTCGATGCCCTGCTCGACGGTCGAGAAGACCTGCAGGCCGACGGCGATGGGCCGGGTGGTCACCGAATTGGTGATGATCAGCGGCCAGAGGAAGTTGTTCCAGTGATAGGCGACCATCACCAGCCCGTAGGCCAGATAGGTCGGCCGCGCGAGGGGCACATAGACCCGCCACAGGACCTGAAGGGGGCCCGCGCCTTCCATTCTTGCGGCCTCGTCCAGTTCCTTGGGGACGCTTTTGAACGCTTGACGAAACAGGAAAATGCCGAAGGCCGACGCAAGATAGGGCAGCGCAATGGCCGGGATCGTGTCCAGCAGGCCTATCTGCGAAATGGTGGCATAGTTGCGGACCAGCAGCACCTCGGGCATGACCATCATCTGCACCAGCACCAGCATGAACAGCCAGTCTGAGCCACGGAACGGGAACACTGCAAAAGCATAAGCCGCCAACGTGCAGATGACGAACTGGCTGACAACCACAAAAGCCACCAGCATCAGCGTGTTCAGGAAGTAGCGATCGAAGGGTACGGCGTTCCAGACGCGGATGAAATTCTCCAGCGTCAGCGGCGCAAACAGATCAAAGCGCGCGGCGTAGACAGGCGGATGGATGGCTGTCCACAACGCATAAAGCAGCGGCAGCACCCACAACCCGGCCAACGCCCACGCGATCACGTTCAGCGTATATCGGTTCATCGATAGTGGATCCTTCTGTCCAGAATGCCGAACTGGACCAGCGCGATCAGCGCCAGCACCCCTAATAACACCACGCTGAGCGCCGCCGCATAACCCGTGTCCCAGTAACTGAATGCCACCTGGTAGATGTAATGCAGCAAAAGCTGGGTCGAGTTGTTTGGCCCGCCCCGCGTCAAGGCAATGACATGATCAACCAGCCGGAACGCCTCGATCACGGCGTTGATCAGGATGAACAGCGTAGTGGGCATCAGCAGGGGCAGGATTACCCGGCGCAGGCGCTGCAGCGGACCAGCACCTTCCAACGCAGCGGCTTCCAGCAGCGAAGGCGGGATCTGCTGCAAGGCAGCCAGATAGAAGATCATGAAGAAGCCTGCCAACTTCCACACGGTGATGACGATCAACGCCCAGAGTGCCGTTCCGGGCATGCCCAGCAGGTTGTTTCCTCCCATACCGAACAGTCCCAGCACCTGGTCAATCAACCCGTAATCAGGAGCATAGAAGAACATCCAGATGTTGGCGACCGTAATCATTGGCAGGATGGTGGGCGTAAAGTAAGCCAGTCGCACAAAGGCCTGTCCGCCGATCCGGGCATTGACCAGCAGAGCCATCGTCAGTGCCAAGCCCATTGAGGCCGGGATGATCACGGCCGCATAGATCAGGTTGTTGATGAACGCCTGCCGAAAGATCGGGTCGGCGATCATCGCCTGAAAATGCTGCGTGTCTACCCATTCTGCCGGACGTCTCCCACGTGGCGTCGAGTGGAAGCTGTCGATCAGCGTGGCGACTGTGGGATAGAAGGTGAAGGCCACCAGCAGCACCGCCGCGGGCGCCAGCAGCAACAGGGCGATCCGGGCATTGCGGGACATCATCTGCATCTTTCCCACGGTCATGTCAGATTAGTCGCGATAGGCCGACAGGATGCGTTCGGCCTCGGCCTGAGCCGTGGTCAGGGCGGCCTCGGGAGTCTGTTGCCCAGTGAGGGCGGCCTGCAGAGCGGCGTTCAGCACCTCGTTCACACGCTGGCCCTCGTAGGTCGAGATCTCGGGGACCGAGACTTCGATCTGGCGGCGTGCCACGTCGGCCTGCGGCACCTCGGCCACGTAGTCCTGCAAAGCCTGCGTCCCCCAAGACCCTTCACGAGGAGCGACATAGCCGGTCTGGATGCCCCAGTCCGCCAGCAGCTCGTCCGACGTCATGTACTTGATGAACTCGAACGCTGCCGCCTTTTGCTCGTCCGAGGCACTGCAGCGCAGCACCCGGAGGGGTCCCTGTTGCAGCAAGCCATCTGGCACAGGATAGGGAGAGATCATGGCGATCTGATGTCAGCTGGACGGAAAAGACCCTGACCCCTTTCCCGGTGTGAGGGTCGTGCAGGAGGCAATGCCATCTCCCTATCGCCTACCACACTCCGCTTCCAGCCGACCCCGGCTTGCACAATGAACTGCTCTTCTTCAAGCAAGTACTTCATTGCTTTGCAGACGGGGCTGTGCAGGCCAAGAGCGCAGACCTGCGTGACCTCCTGCAGAAAGGTGTCGGCATCATGGATCCCCAGCGCGTAGGGGCCGAAGTCTGCGGCGAGTTGTTGTTGCCGGAGGCAGCAAGCGCGGCTCCGCCACCCTCTTCGGGAGCAACAGCCGGGACAGCCGCGTGATTGTTGGTCATGTTCTCTGTTACTATTGGCTCTGGTTCCAAGCGCCGAAAGGCTTGGCTGTTCCGCCGGCGGCATGGAGGAAAGGAAGCTCATTGCAGGTGCTTTTCTCCACAGTTCGCAGCCTACGGCGCTCCAAGGGCGCGTCGTGCGGCAGCCAGGAGTTGCTCCTCATTGAACGGCTTGCGGACATTCTCCCTGTTCGCCAGAAGGTCTATGGCCTGCAGCTGCTCGGCCTCATAGGCTGAGGACAGGAAAAAGGGGATCTGAAGGTTCCGAAGACGTTCCGCGACTGGAGTGACCGTTTGGCCGCGGAGGTTCACGTCGAGAACCGCAACATCCGGCCGCGCACTGTTCAGGAGGCGCAAGGCCATGTCAACAGAGGTCGCAGGCCCCAGCACGGCATAGCCGTTGTCTTGGAAGATGTACCGCAGGTCAATGGCAAGGATGGGCTCATCTTCGACGATCAGGATGCAAGGGCAGGGACCGGTACCATCAGCTGGGGCCTTGTCCGGCAAACGAGCATCCTGTGGTTGCAATGGAGAAGACATCAATAAACCGCCCAAGTTGTATTCCGACCTGTCTATGCTGAAGATCCCGCGTAGGGCTGCCATTTCCATCTGTTCAACAGCCGAACAGAGAATGAAGAAGAATGTTCCGATGAACAGAGCGATCTGGTCGGGAGGAAGGGCCGCTGAGGAAGGATTTACAGGCTTCCGGTCATCTCATACCGCACTCCACCGGGCGCATGATCCAGCTGCGCTTGGCCATTGAAGTAAGACGGCACGACGCGCTCGATCAGACGCGTGCCGAAGCCTCTCCGCATTGGTGCGGTGACCGCAGGTCCTTCGACTTCCTGCCACAGGAACATCAACGCTTGGCCCTGTGTAACGCTCCACGAGATGTGGATCCGGCCATGTTCGTTTGACAGCGCACCATACTTTGCCGCATTCGTCGACAGTTCATGAATGGCCAGCGCCAGCCCCATGCTCTGCTGCGCGGTCAACTCAGCTGCGTCCCCGCTGATCTTGAAACGATGGCCACCATCAACATGCGGTGCGATTGCGGCCTGCACTACATCGCGAATGTCGGCAGTCTCCCACCTGTGCTCCGTCAGGATGTCCTGCGCGCGCGCAAGCGCTTGGATCCGGTCGCTCACCGAGCGCGCGGCATCCTCGAGCGAGCTGGCGTTGCGCAGGGTCTGGGTCACCACCGCCTGGACCATGGTCAGGGTGTTCTTCATGCGGTGGATCATTTCGCGCTGAACCACCCTTTGCTGACGCTCCCAGTCCCGCCGCTCCTCGAGCAGGCGCCGAGTCTGGGCCAGTTTGCGCGCGCCATCCAGATGCTGACCGATCAACTCGGCAAATAGCTTGAATGTCGCGATCGTCTGCGACGATTTCAGCAAACGCGGCTGAGGATCGATTGCACAGAGGGTGCCGAAGAACTCGCCATCCGGCAAGTGGATGGGAAAGGACACATAGCTCTGGAAACCGTACATCAGCGGCGTCTGATGAGCGCGGTAAAGTTCATCTTCTGACACGTTCTCGATGATCACGGGGGCAGGGATCTGTCGGATCTCGTGACAGATCGTCGTCTCCACCGGCAGTTCATCACCCGTGGAGAGACCGAAGTCGATCTCATCCCTGGTGGCGCAGGCAATCCAGCGGCCCTCAGTCACCCGTGCCACAGCCGCAAAGCCCATACCTGTCATCTGGCACACCACGTCGAGGATCGAGGATACCGCCGAGATGGAAGCGATGATGTCAAGATCGGCCTGAAACTCGTTTTGCCTGCCTAGCGGTTCCTCGACATCAATAGAAGGCCCTTTGCGTTTGCCATGTCCGGAGAACACGAGGGAGAAAGATATTGCTACTCAAGATATTCGCAATGAAAAGCCATACCAAGCCGTGCAGCTCCAGAAAAACCTGTAAGAACTGAACCTGCCTGCTGTTCACGTATGTTGAGGTGAGGATAATGGGCGGACTGTAGCAAGATGAGGACTCACCATGGATGAGAAACGCACACAGAAGATCCGAGACCGGGCGCACGCGATCTGGGAGGACGCCGGTCGTCCGGAGGGCCGGGATGCGGAGCACTGGGCGCAGGCCGAGCGTGAGATTGCTGCGGCAGATGAGGCAGCAGTGGACGCCCCGAAAGCAAAGCGAGGGCGCTCTGCCAAGGCCGTAAGTGATATGTTCGCCGAGGACTCCGAAGATGCGCCGAAGACGGGCAGGGGCCGCAAACCCAAAGCCGTGACGGAAGACGGCGTGGACGCACCCAAGGCCACGCGCGGACGCAAGCCAAAGGCTGTGGCCCAGGATGCGGCAGACGGCGCAACGGGGGCCAGCGGGCAGG
>Ga0194112_10003122_pt1 | contig 23213 bp, 9 predicted proteins | sample TA2MahC400mmetaG_FD_146191 | JGI IMG/M metagenome (GOLD analysis project Ga0194112, IMG submission 146191) | Freshwater microbial communities from Lake Tanganyika, Tanzania - TA2015016 Mahale Deep Cast 400m | ecosystem: Environmental > Aquatic > Freshwater > Lake | place: Tanzania: Lake... | reverse complement strand
GGCGTCGTCCTCCCGGGCCTGGTCGCGGCCTGCACCACACTCGCCGAGACCGAGCGCGATACCGAGGAGTCGGTCACCCCCGAACTGCGGATGGCCGACGCCCTGGACGTCTATGCCGAGTTCCGGCGGCCCCTCTCGGGGGGCGTCACCACCGCGTACCTCTCGCCGCCGCACGGGCGCCTCATGCCCGGGCAGGGCGCCGTCGCCAAGCTGGGCCGCGGCGAGCCGTCCGCGTCTGTGCTGGCGGACCCCTGCGCGCTGTTGGTTGTGCTGGGGGAATGGCCCAAGAACCCGCCCCTCCTGTGGCACCCTCCCCTGCCGCCGACGCCCGATGAGCCCTCGGCGCCGCCCGAGAAGCAGCTGCCTACCACCCGCATGGGCGAGCTGGCCCTGCTCCGGCGGACCTTCGCCGACGTGCGGTCCGGCAAGCTGACGGGCTTCCGGGCGGAGCCGGTGAAAGCGGCCCTCGACGGGGAACTCCAGGTCCGGGTGAAGGCGGACCGCGCCGAGGACATCCGTAACGCTCTGGCACTCGGCAAGGAGTTCGGCCTGCGCCTCGTCATCGAGGGGGGCACGGAGGCCTACGCCTTTGCAGGTGAGCTGCAGGGCCGCGACGTGCCTGTCGTCCTGGTGCCCCGGCTCGTGCCGGGCCAGGCGACCGAGGTCGATTCTCAGCAGGCTTACGACGTGTTCGGCGGGGTGAAGCCGGACACGCTGGCCGCTCTCACGAGGGCCGGTGTGAAGGTCGCGCTCTCGGTACCCGACGCGGCTCTCCCGGACCTCCTGGTAGCGGCTGCGTCAGCGGTTGGCGCCGGCGCCGACCCCGAGGCGGCGCTCCGGGCGATCACCTCCGACGCGGCGCAGATACTGGGCGTGGACGGCCGGGTCGGCTCGATCGCGGTCGGCAAGGACGCCGACCTGGTGGTATTGACGGGCGACCCGTTGGCGACGCGGACCAGGATCCGCATGACCATCTCCGACGGGCACGTGGTGTACGAGCAGAAGGAAGACGAAGCGACGACGCCGGCCGCTGGGAAGCTGTTGATCCTCCGCGCTCACACGGTGCTCACCGGCACCGGCGCCCTGACGGACGGTGAGGTGAGGATCAGGGGCCGGACCATCGAGGCAGTCCAGGCCGCAAGCGAGGCCCCGCCCGACGCCGAGGTCATCGACAACGGCGCGCGGGTCATCATGCCCGGGATGGTTGACGCGCAGTCGCACCTCGGCCTCCACTGGGAGAGCGAGCAGGTCTCGCTCCGTCCTGCGCCCGCCACGGCGGGCCCTGGTTCAGGCGGGCCGCGCCTGGTCAGCGTAGCCGACGCGGTCGACCCGACCGATCAGGTGCTGGAAGACGCGCTGCGAGCGGGCGTAACGTCGGTCGCGGTCGCCCCCGGGGAGGCCGGGCTCTTCTGCGGCACGGTGGCGGTGATGAAGACCGGCGGCGACCCCTTCGACCGTATCGTCGAGCCCATCGCCGCGCTGAAGTTCTCGATGCTCGGGGGCAGCCAGCGCGCCGCCCGCCCCTGGCAGGTGCGCGAGCTGCTCGATTCGGCACGGAACTACGACCGCGACTGGACCGAGTTCGACCGCCGATGGGCGGAGTTCCAGCGCAAGTACGAGCGCAAGCCCGAGGCCGAGCTGAAGGAGTTGTCGCGCCCCAGGCGCGATGGCCAACTCGAAGTGCTCAGGGGGCTCTTCCGAGACCGGAAGCCCGCGTTCGTTGCGGCCTCGCGGGCGGATGAGATCAGCCGCACAATCGACGTCTTCCGCGAGGAGTACGGGCTCGAAACGGTGATCCTCGGCGCCGAGGATGCCGACCGAGTCAGCCGCGAGATGGGCGAGGCGGGAGTGGCCGCGGCGTTGGGGCCCCGGGTCGTGCGCGAGGAGCGCGGGAGAGTCATCAGCCTCGCCGCCGTGCTCGCCCACGCCGGAGTGCCTCTGGCGCTGCAGTCGCAGGCGACCTCGGGCACCCAGTTCCTTCGCGCAACCGCGGCGCATGCTGCCAAGCTCGGGCTGGATGCGAGTGAGGCGGTTCGGGCGATCACCGCGGAACCTGCCCGCCTTCTGAGGCTGGATGACCGCATCGGCAGCCTGCGGCCGGGCCGGGATGCGGATCTGGTGATCCTGTCGGGTGACCCGCTCGAGCTGACGAGCCGCGTGGAGAAGGTCTACGTGGACGGCAGGCTAGCCTACGACGCAGAGGCGGCGGAATGACGATGACGACCCGCCTCCGAACACTGGCAATGGGCATGGCCGTGCTCAGCGCTGCGCTCTGGTCGTCGGCGGGCGCGCGGGCCGGCGAGCGTTACGCCATCCGGGCCGGCAAGATCGTCACCATCACGCAGGGGACGGTGGACCACGGCGTCATCCTCGTACGCAACGGGAAGATCGAGGCCATCGGGCCTGCCGACCAGACCCCGGTACCGAAGGGGTATGCACTGGTGGACGTCGGCGACCGGTGGGTCATGCCCGGGATGGTCGAGGTCCATGCGCACATCGGCATTGCGGGCGGCCTGAACGACATGGTCAGCCAGACGAATCCGGGGATGCGCATCGGTGATGTGCTGGACCCCGAAGACCAGATGGTCAAGGACGCCCTCTCCGTGGGGATCACCACGATCCACGCGATCCCCGGGAGCGGCACGAACCACGCAGGTTTCGGCGTCATTTACAAGACGGCCGGCGCCACGAGGCGGGAGCGGCTCCTCCGGCCCATCGGGGCGATGAAGATCGCCCAGTTCGCCAACCCCGAGCGGCCGGCGGGCGACATCGGCCGCAGCCTGATGGGGATGACCTGGCTGCTCCGCGACTACCTGCAGCGCGCGAGGGCCTATGCCCAACGGCCCGCCTCGGCGGAACGCGATCTCGCGCTGGAGCAGGCCGCCCTTGTCTTCCGGGGCGAGGCGCCGGTTCTGATCCACACCTACCAGACCTGGGGCATGGCGATGACGATGCACATGTTCCAGGACGAGTTCAACCTGCCTGCCATCGCTTCGCACTCCTATGACTCCGGCCACCGCATGGCGACGGATGCTGCCCGGCGGGGGTTCCGGGTTGACGTAGGGCCGGGGATCGTGGACTTGTACGGCGCTGCGGACGGACGGATGTACGGGGTCACTGCGCAGTACCACAGGGCCGGCGTTGACAACCTGACTGTCAGCACCGACTCGCCCGTGCTGCCCGAGTCCGCCCTTCCCGACCAGGCAGCCGTGTCGGCCCGCTTCGGCGTTGACGACGAGACGGCTCTCCGCCTGGTGACGATCAATGCCGCGCGAGCGCTCCTTGTGGACCGGCGCATCGGGAGCCTTGAGCCCGGCAAGGATGCCGACCTCGTGGTGAAGCGGACCAGCCTGCTCGACCCCACGACGCCGGTTGAGATCGTGTTCATAAACGGCAAGATCGCCCATGATTCGCGGCCCAAGCCGTAGACCGATGGCCAGACTCGCCCCCGCCCGGGCACTGCTCTGCGTGCTCGCGGCGGCGGCGTTCGCCCGGACGGGCCTGGCCGACGAGGCCTCGCCGCGTTACGCGATCCGCGCGGGGAAGGTCGTCACCGTCACCCGGGGCGTCATCGACCACGGCCTGCTGCTCGTCTCGGCGGGGAAGATCGAGGCGCTGGGACCGGCGGACAAGGTCGCGGTCCCCGCGGGCTATGAGGTCATCGACGTCGGTGACCGGTGGATCATGCCCGGGATGGTCGAAATCCACTCTCACTGCGGCGTCGGCTGGGGGATCAACGACATGGTCTCCCAGATCAACCCGGGGATGCGGGTCGGCGACGATGTGGACCCCGACGCCCCGGCCATCCCGGCGGTTCTGGCCGCCGGTGTCACCACCGTGCAGTCCGTGCCCGGCAGCGGGACGAACCACGGCGGCTACGGGGTCGCCTTCAAGACCTGGGGCGCCACCAAGCAGGACCGCATCATCCGCCGCATCAGCATCATGAAGATGACCCAGGCCTACAACCCCGAGCGCCCGGGCGGCGACATCGGGGCCTCCCGCATGGGCATGGCGTGGCTGATTCGCCAGTACCTCGACTCCGCCCGTGACTACGAGCGATCGTGGGAGGCCTACGAGCAGGGCGAGCGCAAGACGCCGCCCGCGACCAACCTGGGCCTCGAGTTCTCCCGGCCCGTCATGCGGGGCGAGCTGCCGGTGCTGATCCACACCTACGAGTCGTGGGGCGTGGGGATGACCACCCACATGTTCGCCGACGAGTACGGCCTGAAGGGCATCGCGACCCACGCCGAGTGGACCGGCCACAACGTCGGGGAGGCCGTGGCCCGCAAGCACTTCGCGATCAACGTCGGCCCGGGCGTCGTCTCGTTCACAGCCGTAGGTGATGGTCGCGTGCACAGCGTGGTGGTGGAGTTCGTGGAGCGCGGAGTGGAGAATGTCTCGGTCAACACGGACGCCTTCGGCTTCGACCAGGCGTATCTGGCCGGGCAAGCGGCGATGGCCGCGCGCCTGGGCCTCGACGACCAGACGGCCCTGAAGCTGGTGACGATCAACCCGGCCTCGGCGATCCTCCTCGGCGACCGACTCGGCAGCCTGGAGGTCGGCAAGGACGCCGATCTGGTGGTCAAGAAATCGAGCCTTCTCGACCCATCAACGCCTGTGGAGATGGTCTTCGTCAATGGCAGGCTTGCCTACCGCAGAGATGCGAAGCACTGACATCGCGCCGCCCCGAGGGACGATCCGGCTTGCGGCCGCCCTGCTGGCCGGGCTTGGCCTGCTGCCGGCCGCGGGTTGGTGTGCCGGATCGGCTGTCGTTGCGGTGCGCGCCGGGCGGGTGGTGCCCATCGTCGGTGACGCGATCGACAACGGGGTCATTCTCATCGAGGCCGGGCGAATCAAGGCCCTGGGGGCCGATGTGGCGGTCCCGGAGGGCGCCGAGGTGATCGACGCCGCCGGGCAGAGCGTGTACCCGGGCCTCGTGTCGGCCTGGAGTACGCTGGGCATCTCGCCCGGGCCCGGGGGATCGCGGCCCGCGACGAACGCCAAGCACCAGATTGCGGACGAGCTCTACCCCCACCAGGATGCCTACAAGCAGGCCGGGCGTATGGGCATCACCACTCTCGCGCTCACCTGCGGGGCACGGGCGCCGGGGATTGTTGGCGAGGGCGCTCTGGTGCGGACCGTGGCCGACGACTCCGAGTCGATGCTGCTCTCCGACCGAGGGCCGCTTGTCATCGAGTTCCGCGCCGATACGGACACGCTCGGCGCCCTGCGGGGCGCGCTGGACGCTGCCAAGGGTGGGTCGGGTGACGCGCTCGTGAAACTCGCCGTCCAGGGCGAGGTGCCGACGCTCATCTCGACGAGCGCCGCCGACCTGCCTCAGCTCTGGAAGCTCATCGAGCCGTACAAGGACATGCGCGTCGCCCTGATCGTGTCGGGGTCCGAGTTCCTGCAGCTCGTCCCGAAGCTCGGAGAGCGGAAGGCCTCCGTCATCCTGACTGCGGCGATCTCCTATGAGCCGTTCACCCGGAACCGGGTGGACCTGCCGCGCCTGCTGGACGAGGCCGGCGCGAAGGTGGCGTGTCTCCCGCCCGCTGCGGCCTACGATGGTGACGCCCTGCGCTTCGGCCTGGCTGAGCTGGTGCGTGGCAGCTTCGACGCCAAGGCCGCTCTCCGTTCGGTCACGCTGAGCCCCGCCGAGATGCTGGGGCTCGACTACCGGCTGGGCAGCCTGGAAGTCGGCAAGGATGCGAACCTGCTGATCGCCGACGGCGACCTACTCGATGTGAAGACCAGGATCAGCCGCGTGCTGATTGAGGGCACGACCGTCTACGATGCTGCGTGGGGTGGCCTGCGATGACCCGACGACTGTTTGCGGCACTGCTCTGTGCCCTGGCCCTCCTGACCCCCTCGGTCGTCATGGCCGAGGAAGCGGGTGCGAAGCCCGCCGGCGGTTCAGGCAAGGGCGTGGTGGCCATTCAGGGCGGCGACCTCTACACGATCACGGACGGCGTCATCCGTGGGGGAACCCTCCTCATCGAGGCCGGGAAGATCACCGCCCTCGGGACGGGCCTCAGCGTGCCCGAGGGCGCCGAGGTCATCGATGCCCGGGGCAAGGTTGTCATGCCCGGGCTCGTCGCCGCACGGCTCTCGGGGCTCATCCGCGGTGACACGAAGAAGATCGCCGACGCGCTCGGCCCCTACGGCTCGACGATCACCTTCGCGCTGGCCTCGGGCGTCACCGCCGGGTACGTCCAGGCCGGCGGGCCCGGCGACCAGCCGTTCGGCGGCACGAATGCCGTCGTCAAGCTGACCGAGGGCGACCTCGAGGGGATGCTCCTGCGTGAGCCGGTGGACGTGAACCTGCGCTACTCGAACGGCGACCCGCGTTCCAAGGCCCTCTTGAGGCAACAGCTCCGCGCGGCGAAGGAGTACCTGCGCAAGAAGGCCCAGTTCGACCAGGACAAGGCTGCCGGCAAGAAGGTGGACCCGCCCGCCATGCCTCCCGGCGGGGAGACACTGACGAAGCTGCTCACGGGCGAACTCCCGGCGCGCGTGTCGGCGGAGTACTCCAACGACATTCTCTCGGTGCTCCAGTTGGTGGACGACTTCGGGATTCGCCTGATCCTCGAAGGGCCCATCGAGGGCTGGACCATCCCGGAGGCGATCGGCCGCCGCAAGGTCGATGTCATCATGACCCCTCGTACCCAGGCGGAGCGCGACCGCTACATATCGGCGCCGACCGGTTCCTCGAACGAGCAGGCCGCCATCCTGTCGCGCGCGGGCGTACGGCTCGCGATCATCCCGCCCAGCACCGGCTTCGGCCTATGGGGCGGGTTCGGAGAGGATCTCTTCACGCTGCCGCTGGAAGCGGCCCACGCGGTGGGAGGCGGTCTCCCGGAGGACCGGGCGCTGGAGGCCATCACGATCAACTCCGCTCAGATTCTCGGCGTGGGCGACCGCCTCGGCAGCCTGCAGGTAGGCAAGGACGCCGACATCATCGTGATGGACGGACACCCCCTCGACTACCGCACGTTCGTCGAGTTGACCCTTGTCAACGGCAAGGTTCTCTACGACAAGTCGAAGTCGCGCCTCTTCTCCCACATCCGCGACAAGGGCGACCTACCCGAAGCTGAGCCGGCCGGGCAGTAAGGTCAGCTGCCGGCGTCACTGCGTCAGACGCACTGCGAACACCCTCCCGTCGTCCTGGCTCACAACAGCCTGGTCCGCGACCAGAAGCAGTTGTCCGGGCCGCGCGGGGAGGGCCTGCATGGCGCGCACCGTTCCGTTGCGAGCGATGATCGCCAGGCCCGCCCCGCCGCAGCAGGCCACGATGGACTCTCCCAGCGCCATGTCCGTGCAGCCATCCGGCAGGCCAGCGCGCCACAGGATCTTGCCGTCGCCACCGATCGCGAACACGTGCGCGCTCTCGGCGGCACACACCAGCTCCGGCACGCGATCAGCGTTCACATCGACAGGCAACAGACGCGTGACCTTGTCCCCCAGGTTGACCTGCCACAGCCTCTTCCCGCCGGCGTCGAAGGCGTACAGGGTTCCGTCGTCCACGCCCGCGAAGACCTCGGGCTTGCCGTCGCCGGTGATGTCCGCCGCGGCAACCGCAGTCATCTCGGGGCCGATGTTGCCCGATCTCCAGAGCCGCGCCCCGTCGTGGTCGATCACGTTGAGCGTGTAGTACACGTTCCCTGCGACGACCTCTTGCTTGCCGTCGCTGTCGAGGTCGGCCGCGCAGCCGACGGTCGCGGCGTGGGCGTAGATGACGTGTCGCCACAGCGTCTTGCCGGCGGCGTCGTGCGCGAAGAACTGCCAGCTCCGCGTGCCGCAGACGACCTCCGGCCGGTCGTCGCCGTTCACGTCGCCGGGGAAGACGCACATCACGTCGCTGTCCACGAAGCGGTAGCGCGGCGGGTTCACGGTCCACAGGAGCTTGCCGTCCGAACCAAGCAGGCCCAGCGTGGAGGCGTTCTGACCGACCATTACCTCATCGCGGCCGTCACCGTTCACATCGGCGCAGCCCAGGCTGTTGATCCGCGCCCGTTCCTTCGCCGTGTACTCCCACAGCGCGTTCCCCGTGGCGTCGATCGCCCGGCACTGCCCGAACTCGCTTCCAATGACGATCTCCCGCTTGCCGTCGCCGTTCAGGTCGCCCGCGGCCAGAGCCGTGATCGCCGTTACCGCGCCCGGACGTATGCCGTGCACTTCGATCTCCGCCAGGTAGACCGTCGCTTGCTCGTTGGCGGGCACGAGCGTCAGCCTCAGCTGCCGCGCGCGCTGCCCGACGGTCTGTTCGTAGATCGTGTTGACGTTGCTCCCCCACGACTGCGTGCCCGTCTCCACGAAGTCACCCGGTGCGCTGCGGACATCGTTGCGAAAGCCGTCGCTGCTCAGCTCCAGCTTGCGCGAGCCGATGGCCCAGCCGGCGTTCATGTGCCACTCACGCAGGGCGACGCTGCGGACCTCGGTCTCGTCGGCGAGTGTGATGGTGATCGTCGCCGTCTTCCCCGCCGGCCACATGGCGGAGGTGAGGGAGTCGCCGGCGGCGCCGTCGAAGAGCTTGCCCACGGGCCCGCGCGTCGCGATCGGCGCCGGGTCAGCCGTCGCCTCGGCGATGGGCAGCACCGACGGCTGGGGGGCGAAGGCGGGCAACTCCCAGGCGGGCGGCGGAGCGGTCGGCGCATCGGCCCGCATGCTCGCGAGGGGCATGGGCGGCAGAGCTTGCGCCTGCGCGATTGCCTCCAGTAGCTCCGGCGGCATCGGGGAGGCAGGCACCGTCAGCCGATGCGTCCCAGCCGCCTGCGTGAGGGTCACGGGGGCGCCTGCGCCGATGGTGACTGTCACCGTCGCGTCTTGCGGGCCGATCAGAAGGCCCGTGCCCCTCTCCGGCGACACCTCCAGCGCCACCGGCGTCGAGGCGACGATGGAGACGTTGCCCGCAGTCAGCCTTGTCGCCCCGAACATGCTGATCCCGTCGGGGCTCAGCACCAGCGCCTGCCCGGCGAACTGCAGCCCCGCCACGTTGGCCTCACCCAGACAGACGAGTTCGGTCCGCCCGCCGCGCTCGATGACCACGACGCCGGGCTTCACCTGCCGGGCCTCCACGTCCTGCCAGCCCCGCGCCTCGCCTGCGACCACCAGGTTGAGGAACCGGTGCGCGTCGCCCGGTTTCAGCGACAAGCCGATCTGTTCGGAGAACCGGCTGACGGGGTAGCTGCCACTCTTCCTCAGCTCCTCTAGCCGCGCCGCCTCGCCCGAGAGGTTCTGCACTTCCAGCCGCATCGGCGGCGAGAGCGTGCGCAGGGATCCATCCACGACGGTCGACTCCCCCCACGGGCGCCAACAACAGCGGAGGGTGTAGTCCCCCGCCTGCAGGGCCGTGACCTCGTCGGCGACCAGCAGGTAGCCGTTGGGCCGCCAGATCAGCGTGCGCGTCCAGTCCGCGCCGTTGTACTGCGTGAGCGTCGTCTGGCAGCAAGCGGTGGCGGGCAGCCTCTCCGCCCGGTCGAGCCGCGTCACGGCCGGCGCGAGTTCCGCCTGCCCGTCGCGGATGATGACCATGCTGCTGTGGTACTTCGGGCCGTTCTTGATGTACTCGCCGTCGCACAGCAGAGGCACGCCGCCGCGGGTATAGCGGATGATCGCGTTGGCGTCGAAGTGCATGTGGTTGCCGCGACCGAAGCCGTCCAGCAACAGGTAGTCGTCGGCCCGGTCCCAACCCGCCCGCAGCGAGAGCTTGTTGAAGGTCTGCTCGTAGGGCACATTCGGTGGCGTGGGATACGACGGGTTGGAGGCGCACATGTCGTAGTTCGGCCGAGGCAACGCACTGACCAGCAGGCCCACCTGCCCGGCGGGCTCCGCCGGCTCCAGAGGAACATGGTAACCTTGCTGCAGAGGGTGACTGACGGCGCTCGCCGCCCGGCGTACACCCCAGGCAAACTGCGGGTCGCGGTAGTACCAGGCCGCGAGCTGCAGCACGCCTCCGATCCCGCTGGAGCCGAACTCCTCCGAGTGATCGCCGTACGCGGCCTCGTTTCCGGCATTGTCCATCACCTGCAGGGCGTGCTGCGCCGCCTCGCGCAGGTGCCCATCGCTCAGGAACGTCATGTCCCCTTCGGAGAGCGAGTAGATCGCGCAGTGCACGATCGGCAGCCACTCGTACCCCGCCGCGTCCTCCAGCGGCTTGCTCGTGTGCTTGAGACCGTTGAAGATGCCGTGCGCCACGGCCAGCCAGTCATCGGCCCACGGCGAGCCGTAGTGGCGCTTCATGTACTCCCCGACGAACAGGACACCCAGCGCGGGGAACGTGTTGTGGTTGTGCACGATGTCCGTGTTGGCCCGCCACTTCGCGAGCGCGGCCGGGCGGTTGTAGCCCTGGTAGAGCACGCACTCCAGGCCCAGCCGAACGATGAGGTTGGTGTAGTCGAGGCGCTCTTGGTCCGTGAACAGCCCGCTCTCCTCACACAGGTCCCAGGCCTTCGCGACGGTGAAGGTCCACGAGTCGCGGAAGTCATTGTCGTAGCGCGCCATGCCGTCCTGGTTGATGACGGCATCCGTGCGGTAGTACTCCAGCAGCGCCGCCATCAAGCCCCGGTACACTTCGCCCGCCCCCGGATCGCCCGTACGGTGGAACTGTAGGCCATAGCGGGCCGTGGCGTGGGCCGCGCTGCCGCCTTCGCCCGGGCTGGCGAACAGCTTTCGGTAGCGCGCGATCTCGTCCTGGACCGTCTGTGGGCTGGTCGGCTTGGTCTCGCGCTCGAGGCGATCCTGTGGATCGAACTGCAGGTCCAGAAGCCGCCCCAGCACCAGCGAACCCCGCTGCCCTCTCTCCCGAACGAGCTCCGCGAAGGCCTCCGCCGCCCGTTGCGTGCCCTCGGGGAAGCTCCCGCCCACGAGGATCGCGTTGTGGCCGGCGCCGAAGGGGTTGTGTACGGAGCGGATCTCGTAGCCGGTGCGGCCCGTGAAGCCCTGGTCGAGGCACACGAAGCCGCTGTGGTAGAGCCGCGCGACGTGGCGGTTGTTGTCCAGGTGGCCGAGGAGGATGACCGGCTGCTTCAGGAAGTCCTCGGGTGGCAACTGATGGTCGGTCACCAGCGGAACGGTCACGCTCGTGACGTCCGCGATGGCCTGCTGAACGACCGTCGCCGCCGTGCGCCACGCCGGGTCGTCGGCATGGCAGATGACGGCAACCGGCCGGCCGTCTGTGACGACTGGCGTCTCCAGGCGCAGGGGCTTGAGCTGCGCAGGCTGGATCTCCATGCTCTTGAGCATGGCCTGCTGGCCGGCCAGCTCCTCCGGGCTGGCCGCATAGCCCAGAGGCGCAGCGAGAGCCAGGCCGAGTGCCAGACACAGAACGCGGCTCGTCCGCTGCATGGTGTTCACCTCATGGCGGCGCCGCACAAGGGGCCCCGCCCTACTCATCCCTTGCCAACCATATCGTGCCCGCCGAGTCGTTCCCTCCCCACGATCTGGCCGACGCAACGACCTCGATCTCAGCGTCGGGGGCAACCTCTTTCGGCGCCGTCACGTGGTAGCGGTTGCCCTGGTTCGAGGCGCCGGTGATCCCGTCGTGCTCATCGACGGCGACCTCCTGCCCGTTGACCAGTAGCGCGACCCGGCTGATCCGCAGCGCGTGGGCGCCGCTCGTGTACTCGAACTCCACTGTCGCGGACTCGCCCGGCTTCACCTTGCCCGTGAGGTCTGCGCGGATCTCGAAACCCTCCTCGCTGCAGTGAGCCGGCGCCCACTGCGCGATCCTGGTGTAGACGCCGCGTTGCAGGCCGAGCTGCTCGGCGGGAGGGAGCTGCGCGGCTCTGCCAGCGGCCACGTCGTCCGCGAGCGCGCCGAGCTTCGCGGTCAGGTCCTTGACCTCCGCAGCCTGGTTCTGAATGGCCTTCAGGTCCTCGTCCGAGGCGCCCCAATGCGCGACGGCGTAGTCGAGGCCCTGAGCCAGGCCGTCGTACTCCGCGCCGAGCGGCGCCAGCCCTTCCGCTGCCTCGCGCAAGGCCTTCCCGGCATCGGCGGGTGATTGGGCCCGGCTCGCCTCACTGTAGCGCCGCGAGGCCCCATCCAGCGCCTGCAGCTTCAGCCCCGCCAGGCGGATCATGCCCAGGCACGTGCGGGATGCCGCGAGCGTGTCCTTGCCGCGTAGGGCAGCGCTTTCCAGCGCCTTCAGCCGCCCCAATGCCGCGTCCGCGGCGTCCACCAGCGCCGGAGCCGACGCCACCATGGTCGGGTCCTTCAGCGCGTACTGCCGCTGCGTGTCCTTCAGGGGAGTGAGGAGCAGGTTCGACAGGGCCGAGTAGTCGCGCCAGCGCGCGGCGGGGCCGGTGCTCGGGACCGGCTCTGCGAGCGTATCGGCGACGAGTTGCTCGGAGCCCTCCCCGCGCACGCCGAGCCAGGAGGCCGCGAACCGGCGCTCGAAGTCGGACACCGACGTGGAGCCGAGCGACCACCCGCACTCGGCGGCGTAGCAGAGGCCAAGCCACGAGGTCTCGAAGAGCGAGCCGCGCATCAGCCCCCAGGTCGTCGTGCAGGCGCCACCCACCTTGCGCGCGGCGCCAGCGCGGTAGAAGCCGCGAATGCCACGGAAGCTGGTGGGGTAGTCGGGCCAGACCATGAACCAGTCGTTCACGGCCGGGCACACCCACACGTCCCGGAAGCCCGCCTCCTGGTACTGCGCGATCTCCGGGTAGCTCGGCGGGCCGTGGTAGATCCACTCGGTCGGGATGCAGTCGTGCGGCATGGCCGCCGCGTTGCTGAGGGTCATGTAGCTCAGATCGGGTGTCGGGCCGCCGTGCGAGGGCCAGAACAGCATCGTCCTGTCCAGCGACCGGCAGATGTCATTCAGCCGGGTCATGTGCTCAACGTAGAGTGCGCCAACGCTCTTGGTCTTACACTGGTCGCACAGCCCGAATGCGCCCTCGAACTCGTCCGCACCGACGTGGAGGTAGGGGCTGTTCGGGAAGCACGCCGCGAGTTCGGCGAAGACGTCGCCCAGGAACTCCCACGTGCGCGGGTTGCTGGTGCAGAAGACCCACGAGTTCCCGGCCTCGCGCAGGTCGGCGAGTTCGGGGTGCGACAGCAGCGCGCTCGCATGGCCCAGGGCCTCGAACTGCGGCGTGAGGGTCATGTGGTACTGGCGCGCGTAGTCGGAGAGCACCTTGGCTTTCTCGGGAGTGAAGGTGCCCGGCCTGCCGGTGAACGGGTACTTTGTGAACCGGAAGTCATCCTCCAGGTAAAACAGGATGTCGTTCAGCTTGTAGCGCGCGAGATCGCGGATCACGTGCTTGCAGAACTCGACATCCACCGTGTTCCCGCGCGCGATGTCGTACTGAAACGAGCGCACCGGGAAGGCCGGCCAGTCGCGGATCGTGAGCGCCGGGACCTGCGGCCGCGGGTCCGTCTTCTCATCGGCGATGAGCTGCGCCAGCGTCTGCGCGCCGTAGAACCGGCCCGCCGCATCGGCGGCAATGATCTCCACACCGGCATCGGCCGCGACCTTCAGCGCGTACTGCCCCGGCACGCCGGGCGGCCCCAGTTCGCCCGCCTTCGCTGCCCGAATCACGATGTGGCCCGCAGGCGGCTTCTCGCGGACGACAACGGGCTTCGCGGCGGTCTTCGCCGCGATCTGCTCGGCGAGGTCCTGGGCCGCGAAGGCATCCTGCTCATCTGCGCCGCTGCCGAGCACGATGCGTGGCGTCGGGGACAGCCGCAGTTGGCCCTCGCCGACCTTCACCTCCTGCGGCATGGGGATGATTGCGACCCCCAGTTGCGCCAGAGACTTGGCCGCTGCGAGCTTTGCCTCCAGCTCGGCCGAGGCGACGGCGGCGAACGCCACGACCTCCCGCCCCTGCGGGTTGTGCCGGTAGATGGTCCAGTCATCGCCCACGACCTTCGCCGTCGCCCACACGTCCAGGCTGCCCTTGCGCTGGTCCTCGGCCGTGACGTGGGCGGTGATGTCCTTGACCTCTCGGTTGTCCGCGTTGAACTGCTCCCCGCTCGCCAGTGTCGGCCCTTCGTAGATGACGGGCCCGTCCGGCGCGTCGCGGCGAAGCACCAACTGGTAGGAGGTGCCCTTCCCGGTGTAAGCGACGACGTTGCCCAGCGACAGCCAGTACCCGAGCAAGTGCCCCTGCGGCACCGGGACGCGCAGCTGCACGGTGTCGCCCGACTTCACGACACCGACATGGCCGTCACCCATCGGCGTGGGCTCCAGGGGCTCGAGCCTGGTGGCGTACTCCCCCCACGTATCCCAGGTCGAGGCGTCGGCGCGCGGAAGCAGCCCTACGGCGAAGACGACGAGCCAGACACGGAGCATCGGTCTCCTCCTGTCGATGACGAGAGATGGCCCCCTACTTCCCGCCCTTCACCTGGCCTCCCGTGATCGCGATGAGGATCGGCACGCCGCCGCCCGGCGCGGCCACCATCTCCACGCTGGTGATGTCGCACCAGTCGCTGTGGTTCACGAAGGCCATCAGGTAGACGGAGACCTTGTCGAAGGTCTGGTTCTTCCCGGTCCACGCGACGGTGGTCGTGGTCGGGTACTCCCGGTCGAAGGGCAGGCCCGGGTTCGGGTCGGACCAGTCACGGATGGTCTCGCCCCCGTTGACCTTGATCTCCTCCTGAGTCCCGTCGCCGCGATGGACGATGTAGGTCCACTCCGGCCGGCCGTGGCCGAGCCAGGCGCCCGAGTGCAGGAAGAAGAGCACATCCGCCTTGTGCCCGATCGGGATCGTGACGCGTTCGGGGAGGTCCGTGCTCTGTGGGCGATAGCCGGACTTCAGCACCACGCAGCCAAGCGGCGAGAGGACGCGGAAGGGGACGCCGTTGAAGGTCTGCTCGGTCGACTTGCCCGCCTCGGCGCCGGGGAACATGCGCAGGTCCGTGGTCGGCCCCTGGTCGCTCCAGCCACCCCTGCCATCGTCCGCCTTCTCATCCGCGAAGGCGCGGTTCACGAGCTTCGAGAGGTCCACCCGGAAGTACGTGAGGTCCGTGGGCACCTTCGGCCGTTCGAGCAGCCGGCGCGTTCCGGCGATCTCGTGGGGCCCCATGTCCGCAGCGCGCCCCTGAGGCCGCTGCACACCCCGCCGATCGGCCGGGACATCGGATAGGGGCTCGCCCTGATCCGCTCCCGCGGAGTCCGGCTGGAGGCGCAGGTCCAGACCGGGCGCGAACTCGAACATCGGCGCCGCGACCACCGAATGCTGATCGAAGCCGGAGGCCTTCTGCCAGGCATCCAGGCTGGTGAAGGCCTCGCCGCCGAACCCCCAGCGGACCAGCGTGCCTCCCGAGCCATCGAACAGCAGGTTGTAGTCCGAGCGGTTGTCATACGTGTCCTCATCCACCCCGTTCCGCCTGACGGAGAGCTGGCAGCCGCCGTTGTTGACGAGGATGTTGTTGCGGACATCGATCCCGTGGGTGGACATGGTCACCGGCCGGCTCTTGCGTTCAGCCCAGTCGGCGATGTCACCGCTCTCGCGCTTCGCCCACTCCGCGAAGATGCCCGGCCCCTCGTTGCGATAGCACAGGTTGTTGTAGCAGCGCGTATCGGGGGACGAGGAGATGAAGATGCCGCACCCCCCGCTCCCGCCCTCCGTTCGCTTCGCCTCGCAGACCAGCGGCGAGTAGCCCTTGCCCTCCAGCGGCATGAGGTCGATCCCGGGCAGACCGTTACGGTTGTTGTAGCACAGGTTGTTGCGCAGGAGGTTGCCGCGCGAGATCTCGATCATGATGCCCGGCCCCTCGTTGTCGTGGCAGACGTTGCCCTCGACGAGGCTGTCGTTGCAGGAGCCGTCGAACCACAGGCCCGGGCCGTAGTTGAACGCGAACTCCGAGTTCCGCACGATCGATCGGTTGAACCAGGGGATGATCTTCGCGCCACCGCCATGCCAGCCGGGGGAGTAGCGCCAGAAGTTGTTGTGCATCGCCCGGCAGTCCTCGATGAGCAGCTCCTCCCCCACGCCAGCGCCCATGCCCGTGTCGCCGCAATAGGAGCCCTCGCAGCGGCGCAGGGCGCAGCGGAACCCGGAGAGGCTCAGCCCGCCGAAGTCGCACCACGTGATGATGCAGTCTTCCATCGAGCAGTTCTGCCCGTACACGCCGGCCGAGGGCCAGTTCGTGATCATCCCCATGCCGCACTGGCGGACCTGAAAGCCGCGCACGCGGACCCACTGCTTCTGCACGCTCAGGCCCGGTCCGCGCACCGGAATCTCGACGCCGTTGACGTTGGGATCGAAGTCCCCCGCGGTTCGGACCGGCCAGATGGTGATCGTCCCCGTCGCCTCGTCCCAGTAGCACTTGCCCTCCCGCAGCTCCTCCGGCGTGCGCACGCGGAAGAGCACGACGGCCTCCCCCCGGATGCCGTCCTGCTGGTAGACTTCGAGCAGGTTGGGCGAGACGAGCTGCGTGCCCTTGGCGAAGTTCTGCGTGACGTAGTCCTTCGTCCACCCGTCCTTGCGCCAGACGTCGCCGTCGCGCGTCCAGCCGGTCACGACCTCCGAGCCCTTGATGACCACGGTCTCGCCCGGCGCCGCCTGAACCGTGATCGGGTGGTCCTTTGTGCCGACCAGCTCAAGCCCGACCGCCTCGCGGTAGGTGCCCGCACGCACAGTCAGCGTGTCCCCCGGACGAAGCTCAGCGACGCCTCGGTTGATCGTCTTGAAGGGCTTGTCAACTGAGCCGGGGTTGTCGTCGGCGCCGGAGTTGCCGTCTACGAAGAACTCGGCCGGCTGGTCGCGCGGCGGGGCCTTCGGCTCCTCTTCCTTGGGCCACGGAAGCGAGGGCCCGGCCGCGCTGGGCGGAGGGCTTGGGGTCTGTGCGGCAACAGTAGCGGCAAGCAAACATGCCAGGGGGAGAAGCCAGGCTCGCATGGGATTGCTCCTCTCGATTCGTCTCTAGCCTTGTTCCTCGATCAGCCTTCGCACGATCCCGCACGCCTCCACTACCCGCTCCCGCATCCCGCCGTTCAGGGGAACCGTATCGCGGAAGATCAGCTCCACGAAGTTGTCCCTCGTCATCGCCAGGCTCTCGCGGATGGTCGCCGCGAAGTCCTCGGGGTCGAAGTGCGGGCCGCAGAGCTTCATCGGGTGCGGCTTGCGTGACAGCACAACGCGCTTCCCCACCGAGGCGGAGATGCTCTCCACATCACACCAGGGCGACACCGTGAGCTTGCGCAGGTTGCGGAACTGCTTGAGCGAGGGCCAGAAGTGGTGCGTCGGCTCGCAGCAGCCGTAGTTGATCAGCCCATAGCGGTCGCCGATGCGCCGCTGGTAGGGGTGGATGAACTCGGCGTACATCTCCGGCGAGAGGCCCACCGCCTCCTGGGCCTCGATGAACCCCCAGATGTCCGACAGCAGCACGTTCTCGCCCGGCGCGATCTCGCGGCGCGGCAGCTCGTCGGAGTACACGCAGCTTCCCGAGCCGCAGTCGAGCTCTCGCCCGTTCGGCGTGATCAGCCCCTCCGTTTCCAGCCAGTCCGCGTAGCGCTCAGCGTCGTCGGCCAGGAAGGTGAAGAAGCGATGCACGTTCTCCGGCTGGTCGAGCATGTTCATGTAGAAGGTGTCCATGCCCATCAGGTGCACGGCCTGCCCTGCCATGCCGGTGCCGGCGCCAAGCGCGCCGTGTCCGACGATCTCGACGGGCACGAGGTCGCCGAACAGCTCCGCCGCCCGCTCGGCGGCCCGCTGTGTCGCCTCGCGATCGACCGCGAACTCCGTCGGTCTCAGCTTCGCCAGGCCCGGTTCGAGGTCGGCGAGCGGGGTGTTGGTCTCGTAGCCGAGTTCGCGGCCGGTGGAGTCAGGCACGCGGTGGTACTGCAGCTCCGGGCAGACCGACGTCCGGCTGATGTGCCAGTGCACCCAGTAGCTCGCGGGGAAGACGCGGTCATCGGGGATGAGGCGGTGGTTCGTGATACAGCGCAGGAAGTGGGCCTCACAGCCCCGCTCGAAGTCGCCCTCACACTGCGGCTTGGGCGTGAGGTCGGCGAAGAACGAGCCGTTGTCCTCGATGTGGAAGGGCACCGTGCGTTCGAGGAGGCGGTTCGTCAGGCGCCACTTCTCGCGCCGAGCCTGCATCTCGTCACTGTTGACGATCTCTGCGTACTCGGCGGCAACGGCGCGCAGGCGACTGTGATCGGTTGGGGTCGTCATCGCGATCCCTCGGACACAAGGAGTGGCGACGCAGTTCCCCCGACCCTCGTACTCTCCTCCCGAGGCCCGGACAGGAGGCGAACCTCATCGACCTGGTGAAGGTGCGCGCACCACTGACCTCCGCATAAGGGCGATCCCAGCCATGCGCTACTGCCTCCTCGTGGGTTGTGCCATCAGCCTCGGCGCCGCCGCGCTGGCGCAGGAGCCGGTCCTGCTGACCGCCAGAGACGCAGCCGGGGCCTACTGCCCGACGCCTCACTTCGCCGGCGGTGATACGGACCAGGCAAGGGTGCCCTTCGCCGGCGGCGCGCTGACCGATGGCGACCTGAGCTACAACTGGAAGAAGGAGCCCATGCCTTACTCCTACTGGCAGGGCCAGGGCTCCGCGGAGCTGGTGATCGACCTGCAGCGGATGTGGCGGATCGAGCGAGTGCGCCTCCACCTGCTGGACTCCGGGCCGCACGGCACGGAGGCGGTGCAGGTGTTCCTCACGGGCGACCCCCTGGAGTTCCCTGACAACCTGAAGGTCGGCGCGATCAAACCGGCGGTTGACGGCTGGAACGAGCTGCCCGTCGGGCGGCTCGCCGACGGCCTGCGCCTGGCCTTCACGGCCCAACCGGGGAAGGGCTACATCACGCTGTCGGAGATCGAGGTCTGGGGCGTGCCGGAGACGGTGCAGGGCGCGCCGTCATTGGTCGTGGGGGACACCTCGCCGAAGCGCGTCAACGATGGCCTGACCTGGTGGGCCTTCGACTTCGGCCCGGCGGACTCTCCCTCCTTCGCGCGCTTCCACGTGGCCGACCAGACCTGCGTGTACAGCAAGGAACGCGGCTTCGGCTGGATTCCCTACAAGGACGGCCAGCCGGCGGTGGAGAGCAACTTCGGCCCCGCGAGCGCCAACGTGCCGGGGCTGGCGGGGCGCGATCGCGCCGCCAGGGCCAACTCGGCCATCGACGCGCTCTACCGGGACCTCGTCATGACCTCGGCGTACTACCACACGCAGGTCCGACAGACCTTCGCGTTTGACGTGCCCAACGGCCGGTACCGCGTGATGACCATGCACGGGGACATCCAGTATGGCAGCGTGGGCAAGCAGCCGTTCTGGATCGAGGCGGAGGGCAAGAAGGTCGTCACGGACATCGTGTTCCCGAACACGCTGTGCACGGATGCCGTATTCGAGACGGCAGTGCAGGATGGGCAGCTCGACGTCACCCTCGATGCCGCCTCACCCGACCCGGCCACGCGCGGGTTCGTACTCAACGGCATGGTGGTCCTGCCGCTGAACACGCCGGAGGAGGTCGCCTTCGCCGACAAGCGCGTCGAGATCATCCGCGCGGCCATCCAGCGCGAGCGCGACGACTACTTCGCCCGCACCTTCCGCGAAGTGCCGCATGTTGAGACCGCGACAATGGTGGAACCCTCCGCGGCGGACCGCGAGCGCGGCTTCATCGGCTGGACGCCCCAGTGGATGACGCTGATCTACCCCAACAGCGTGCCCACCGCCGAGGACGTGGCGCGCCCGATGACCTCGTTCGCGACTCCCGGTGAGTACGAGCCCGTGGTCGTCGCACTGAGGGCCCTCCAGCCCCTGAGGGGAGTGGCCCTGACGGTCGGCGACCTGCAGGGCCCCGGCGGCGCTCGCGTCCCGGCGTCGGCCTGGGACATCCGCACCGTGAAGTGCTGGCCGCAGCGCAAGGGCTCGTCGTGGACCACCGAGTACCAGGTCATGCCCGAACTGCTGGAGCCGGCCGTGCCGCTTGATGTCGCTCAGGACACGACGAAGGAGTTCTGGCTGACGATCAAGGTGCCCGAACAGGCGAAGCCGGGAGACTACCGCGCGCCGGTCGCCCTGCGGACTGCCGATGGCAAGCAGTGGCAGACGACGCTGGAGTTGCGCGTGCTGCCCTTCATGCTGGCGGAGCCCGAGCGCGTCGTCGGCATGTACTGGCGCGACGACCGTCTCACGGACCAGACACTGGACAAGCAGATCCGGGACATGGTCGAGCATGGCGTTCGCGCGGTGACCATCAGCCGCGCGCCGGAGATCACCGGTGTGGACGGCAAGCTCGTCGTGGACACCACGGACCTCTTCGCTTTCCTGCGACACCTGCGGGAACTGGGCATCCGAGGGCCCATTCCGTACAACGAGACCTTCCTCAGCCAGATCAAGCGGGCGGTGCCGGGCCTCGATCCGGACGAGGGCTACGTCCAGGTCATCACGGCGCTGGAGAAGGTCTCCTCGGACCCGACGGCGCTGAAGCTCCTGTACTACCCCGTGGACGAGATCGGCAACAACGACGAGCTTGGCAAGACGGCCAACCACCTGTGTGCCCTGGTGGCGACGGTGCCCGGCGCGACGAGTTACATCACGGTCAACGACTACGCGAGTGGCGAGAAGTGGGGGAGCACCTTCGACATCTGGTGCGGCAACGTGGACTACACGCCGGAGCAGGAGCAGAAGCTGCTGGCGAGCGGCAAGCGCTACATGCGCTACGGGTCGAGCTACGTGAACGATTGCCGAATGTCGCGGAACAACTGCGGCTTCGGCTTCCACAAACGGCCCGCCGAGGCGATGTACTTCTGGCACTACCAGTACGGCGTCGGCGATCCGTTCAACGACTTCGACGGCGGCTCGCGCGACTGGTGCGCGGCCTACCCGGGCCCGGACGGTACGCCGATCCCCACCATGGACTGGGAGTCGCATCGCGAGGGCACCGACGACATGCGCTACGTCGCCACACTCAAGAACCTGGCCGCGCAAGCCGGGAAGGGCAACGCCGCCCAGAAACAGGCCGCCGGCCAGGCTCTCGCGGAGCTGGATGCGGTGCTCAACACCGATGACTGCATCACGCAGACACGCTGGGCGGAGCGGCTGACGCACGACGAGTACAACAACCTCCGCTGGCGCCTGGCGCAGCAGATCATGGCGCTGCAGAAGGTCCTCCGCCAAGGGCCTACCCCGTAGGAACGAGGTCACGCCATGACTCGTGTCCGCTCAGGTGGTCTGCTCGCGGTCCTGTGCCTGCTGTCTGCACCGGGCGGCGCGCAGACCGACGAGGGCAACCTGGTTCGCAACCCAGGCTTCGAGGCGCCGGCCGCGGACAGCGCCTACGCCGGGTGGGTCTTCGTGAACCACGGCCAGGACTTCATCCGCGGTGAAGTGCAGGCCCAGGACTACCACTCCGGGCTGAACGCCGCGGCGATTGCCGCCACCCAACCGCCGCGAGTGTACGCCTGTTGGGCGCAGCATGTTCCCGTGCCCGACGACGGGGCCTTACCCGACGACTTCTCGTTGTGGTACCGCGCGCCGAACGCCGGCTGCCAGGCAGTGATGACCTTCACCGCCATTCAGGACGGAAAGCCGGTCAACAAGGGCGGGCTGAGCTTCGACCTGCCGCTGTCGCGGGACTGGCGGTCGCACCGGCAGACCGTGGACGTCCCTGCGGGAACGCGAGACATCCTCCTGGAGCTGCGGGTGAGCCAGGAGGGGGAGTATCGGTTCGACGATGTTGTGTTGCGCCGGACCGAACCCGCCTTCAGCGGGAAGCCGGACCGCCTGCTACTGGTCGGCGTGACGCGGGAGCAGCTTCCCGCGCTGTGGCGCGAGAGCCTGGCCGAGGCCGGCGTCGGGAAGCCGACGTTCGAGACGTGGGACAACCTGAGCCCGAACCTGTTGCGCCAGTGTCGCGCCGTCGCGGTGCTTGGCGTGCCGCCACGGTCGGAACTCAGTGAGGCCGACGCGGCCATCGGCGAGGTGCTGCAGGCCTATGTGAAGGCCGGTGGCGGCGTGCTGCTGACCCAGAACAGCCAGCAGTGCGTGACCGCCATGGCGCTGTACTTCTACCTCGCGGAGTTGTTCGGCACGCGGATCCTCTTCGAGCAGACCATCTCCGACCCGGCGCTGACCACCCGCTTCGGGCCCTGGCCGGCGGACACGTTCACCTTCACGGACAAGGTCCTGCCCCCGGTGGCCGACGGTATCCGAGGTGTGATGTACCAGTCCCATGTGGACATGGGGTCCTACGCGGGGGTGCTGCCGTTCTTACCGGGGGACCCCGGGCAGGTAGTCCTCTCCGCCGGCCCGGGCTCGCGGACGGAGCCGTATCTGCTGGGGCTGGAGGAGATCGACCGCCTCTCGCGACCGACGGGCTTCGCGACCGAAGTGCCGCTGGCGGGGGTGCGCGAGTACGGCCAGGGGCGGGCGGCCTACGTGGGCCTGAACCCGAGCGTCGTGTTCACGCGAGCCATGGCCTCGGACGAGGACCGGCAGACCTTCGAGGGGTACATGACCCGGGGCGCGGACGGACGCCCGAGTGACCTCCTGCGCTTCTACACCAACGTGTTCGCCTGGCTGGGCGCCAGGGCCGACCCGGTCGGGGAGGCGCCGCTGGCGCTGCGGGAGGTCAAGCCGATCGCCTACACCACCGAGTGGAAGCTGCACCGGGGGATCGTCGGCCCGCGCACCACGTACTCCTCGGGCACGAGCACGCCGGACGAGTATGTCGCGCGCGCCAGGCAGGCGGGACTGGACTTCGTGATCTTCCTCGAGGACTTCGCTGCGCTGAAGCCGGGCGGGTTCGAGCGGCTGAAGGCAGACTGCCGCCGCCTGTCGGACGGCGCCTTCCTGGCTGTTCCGGGGATCACGTACGAGAACACGGACGGGAATCACGAGTTCGCGTTCGGCAGCTACCTGAAGCTACCCTCTGCGAAGCTGCTCGACGAGACCGGCAAGCGCTTCCGCGTCTACCCCGACACCCCCGAGAAGAGCCCGACCTGCGCGGACCAGACGTGGGTGTACCAGCTCCTGGGCTTTGAGAACTGCAGCGGCTGGTACCGGTTCGCCGACAACCCTTACCCGCACTTCGACACGCGGGACGTCAACTGCATGGGCGTCATCACTCAGGAGGCAGGGAGGACGATCGAACGCGCGCCGGAGGCATACGGCGAGGAAGCGCGCAACGAGCAGTACCTCTGGCCTCTGGCCCTCACCTTGCTCCGCAGTGCCGACGAGCTGGAGCGCGTGCAGGACGGCACGTACTACCACGTGGTCGTGGGCGCCTCCGGCACGGACCAGTTGCGGAAGCTGTTCAACAC
>Ga0194112_10003120_pt1 | contig 23221 bp, 11 predicted proteins | sample TA2MahC400mmetaG_FD_146191 | JGI IMG/M metagenome (GOLD analysis project Ga0194112, IMG submission 146191) | Freshwater microbial communities from Lake Tanganyika, Tanzania - TA2015016 Mahale Deep Cast 400m | ecosystem: Environmental > Aquatic > Freshwater > Lake | place: Tanzania: Lake... | reverse complement strand
TCTCGGCCGCTTCGCGGGCGGCGGCCGTACGCAAGATCCGCGACGTCAGCATCGGCACGACCGTGACCGACACCACCAGCGACAGCGTCACGCTGATGGCGATGGCCAGCGAAATGTCGCGGAACAACTGCCCGGCTTCCTCCTGGATGAAGAGCACCGGGATGAAGACGGCCACGGTCGTCAGGGTCGATGCCAGGACCGCCAGCCAGACTTCCTGCGCCCCGTCGAGGGCGGCCTGGACGGCCGACTTGCCCATCTCGCGGTGCCGGTAGATGTTCTCCAGGACCACGATGGCGTTATCGACCAGCATGCCGACGGCGAACGCCAGCCCCGCCAGGCTGATGACGTTCAGCGTCCGGTCCATGAGCCACATGAAGAGAAACGTAGAGATAAAACTTATCGGAATGGCTACGCAGATGGTCAGGATCGCCCGCAGGCTCCGCAGGAAGAAGACCAGGATCAGGCCCGCCAGCGCCGCCGAAATCCAGACGTTCTCCTTCAGCAGGTCGATCGCCTGGTCGATGTACGCCGCCTCGTCGTACTCCACCGCCAGCGTCATCTTCCTGCGGGCCAGCAGGTCCCGGTTCAGCGCCGCCACGGTCTTGTGGACCTCGCGGATGATATTGACGACGTTCTCCCCGGTCTTCTTCTGGATCGCCAGCACCAGACCGCTTGAGCCGTCGATGCGCACGTAGTTCTCGGCGTCCTTGAAGGCGTCCACGTCGGCGTTCACCAGGTCGGCCAGGCGCACGTCGGGCATGCCCGGGCGGCGCAGCACCACGGCGGCGATGTCTTCGTTGATGCGGAACTCGCCCACCGTGCGCACGGGCCAGCGGCCCTTGTCTTCGTCGATGCGCCCGGCCGGCGTGTTGCGGTTCTCCCGCGCCAGAAGGTCCGCCAACTCCATCGGCGTCACGCGGTGGGCCGCAAGACGGTACGGGTCGAACGTTACCACGGCCTCGCGCTCGCGCCCGCCGTAAACGTCCACCCGGCTGACGCCGGGGATGCGCTTGAAGTACGGCTGGAGCACGTCCACCGCGTACTGGCGCAGGTCGTCGGAAGTCTGGCCTTCGCCGACGAGCGAGACGAACGCGATGGGGTGGGCGAACCGCTCGCCGAAATAAATTACCGGCTTGTCGGCGTCCTTCGGCAGGTCGCGAACCAGGTTCAACTTGTTGTTGACGTCCACGCCCGCGATGTTGCGGTCGGTGCCCCAGTCGAACTCCAGGCGGATGTCCGCCACGTTCTCTTCGCTCGTCGATGTCATCTCGCGCACGCCGTCGACCGCGTTCAACTGCTCCTCGATGCGCTCGACGACCGCCGTCTCCATGTCCTGCGGCGCGGCGCCCAGGTGGCGCACCTCCACGCCCACCACCGGCACCTCGACCGTCGGCGTCAACTGCCGCGGTATCCGGTACATCGCGATAAGGCCGAAGAGCAGCGCCAGGATGACGCCCACCGCCACGGGCACCGCGTGCCGCACGCAGAAGCCGATGAAGTTCATCTGCTCACCGATTCGTCACCCATGTGACTGGCCACGCCGCCCCGCCCGCAGCACGTGTTGCGCGGCGGCTCTCCTGAGCCGCCGCGCACGAAACCAGCACGCCGCCCCCATGTGCGCGGCGGGTCAGGAGACCCGCCGCGAAGCCTTGCGCGCGGCCCGTGGCGTTCATTTCACGCCCGCCCCCGCATCGCCGCCCTTCTCCTTCGGGAACTCCCGCACCGCCGCGCCGTCCGCAAGAAGGTACGTGCCGCGCGTCACCACCGCCGTGCCCGCCTTCAGCCGGTCGCTCTCGACCTCCATGCAGCGTCCGTAGCCCTGGATGAGGCGCACGGGCACGGCCACGGCGAACCGAACGGGCGGCAGAGGCGGGCCGACCGGCGACGGCCCCGCTCCCGACGCAGACTGATTCGCGGCCGTCCCGCTGCCGGCCGCGCCGTCAGGTGCGCGGCGGGTCTCCTGACCTGCCGCGCCAGGAGCCGCAACGGCGGGCGACCCGGGCGGCGGCACGTCGGACACCGTGTACACCAGGTCCCTGCCCTGCTGGCGTATGATGGCGGCCTTCGGCACGAGGAGCGCCTGGTGCTCCTCGCCCACGGGCAGCCACACGCGGGCCAGCAGCCCGGCCGCAATCACCGGCCGGCCGCCCTCGATCGCGTTCGGCACGTCCACGCGGACGGGGATGGTGTGCGTCCCCTCGGCGGCCTGCGGAACGATCTGCGAGATGGCGCCCTTGAACTCGCGGTCGCCGAGGGCCTCGAAGACGACCGGCGCCTCGGACCCCTTCCGCAGGCCCGCCAGGTACCGCTCCGGCACGTCCACCTGGATGCGGACGACCCCCAGGTCGGCCGCTTCGACGACCGCCGACCCGGGGCTCAGCCACTCGCCTTCCTCGGCCCGCTTGCGGACGATGAATCCGTCGAAGGGCATCGCGACGGTCATCTTGTCGAGCGTGTCTCTGAGCGACTCGACGGCGGCGGACTGCGCGGCGGCCTGGGCGCGCGCGGCCTCGATGTCCTCGGCTCGCGTGCCGCTCTTGTAGAGGGCGAGGCCGGCCTGGGCCTCGGCCAGTTGCTCGCGGGCCTGGCGGTATGCGGCCTCGGCGGTCTCGCGCTCGGCGGGGGTGCTGGCCCCGTCGGCCAGCAGGCGCATCGTGCGGTCGAAGTCCTGCTTGGCGCGGTCGAAGGCGGCCTGTGCGGCCTTGACGCGGGCATCCGCCTGCCGGATCTCCTCGGCGCGGAACCCTTCCTCGGCCTTCCTGAGTTGCGCCTGCGCGACCGCCAGCGCCGCCTCGGCCTGCTTCAACTGGAGTTCCACCGGCAGGCGCCGCATCCGGCACACCGGCGCGCCCGCCGCGGCGAAGTCGCCGGCGTCAGCGTCCATCTTTTCGACGCGGCCGGACACCTCGGCGCTGACCACGCTCCGCCGCCGCGCCTCGGCCACGCCCGTCAGTTCCACCGCGCGGCGGAGGGTGCGGACCTCGGCCGGCTCCAGGTACACCGGGGCCGGCCCGCCCATCTGCGCCCGGGCGTCGCCGCAGAAGATGAGGCCCGCGGCCAGGGCCGCCGCCGGAATCACGATTCGTCGCATGGTGTTCCGCCCTTCCTCCGCGTGCCACGCTTTCGCGCCGTTGCGAAAGCATGGCGCCCTTCGCTGCCCCGGCCGGCGCTGCTCCGCCCCTTCGCTGCGCGGCGGGTCAGGAGACCCGCCGCGCAGAGCCGCCGCGGCGCCGCCGCAGCACGCCCGTTTGTTTCTCGGCAGCGAATGTTAACAAACGTGAAACATTCTCCGGCCTATGATACGCAGGCCCCGCGCGGCCGTCAACCGGCCGGCCGCCCAGGCGCCCGCCCTGCGAGAAGCCGAAGGTCTTGGGTTGACGCCCGCCGGGCACTATAATCCCACCTGGGCCAGGGAGGGAGTGTTTTCCGCCCGGCGGCGCATCACATCGGTTCCGGCTGAAGGAGTAAACCATGCGGCGGCTCACAGTGGCGGTCCTGGCGGCGGTCCTGGCAGCGGCGCCCGCGGGCGCGGCCCGCGCGGCCGAAGTCCTCGTTGAGGCCGAGTCGTTCGCCGAACTCGGCGGCTGGCTCGTCGATGCTCAGTTCATGGACATCATGGGTTCGCCCTACCTGCTGGCCCACGGCCTGGGGAAGCCCGTCGCGCCGGCCCGCACGCAGGTCGAGTTCCCGGACGCGGGCGCCTACCGCTTGTGGGTCCGCACGAAGGACTGGGTCCCGCCGCACCATCCGGGCACGTTCAAGGTGGTCATCGACGGCGTGCCGGCGGGCGTCTTCGGCAACCACGGCAAGGGCTGGCTGTGGCAGGACGGCGGCACGGTGCAAATCAAGGGCAAGAAGGCCACGATTGAACTCGTGGACCTGACGGGCTTCGACGGCCGGTGCGATGCCCTGTTCTTTACGACCGACGCCAGGGCCGCGCCCCCCGCCCAGCCGAACGAGCAGATGGCCTCGTGGCGGCGGAAACTCCTGGGCCTGCCCGAGACGCCACCCTCCGCCGGCCAGTTCGACCTGGTCGTCGTGGGCGGCGGCATCGCCGGCACCGCGGCGGCCGTCACGGCCGCACGCCTCGGCTGCACAGTGGCCCTCGTCCACGACCGGCCGATGCTCGGCGGCAACGCCAGCCAGGAAATCCGCGTCCACACCGGCGGCGCCGGCGGCAAGGTGGTCGATGAGGTCAACGCCAACTACAACGCCGCCGCCGCGGCCGACCCGCACCCCACCGTCAAGTTCGATGAGCGGCGCGAGAAGGTCGTCGCCGCCGAGAAGAACATCCAGGAGTTCCTCAACTGGCACGTCTTCCGCGTTCAGGCCCAGAACAAGCGCATCGCCGGCGTAGATGCGCAGCACACCATTACGGGCCAGCAGAAACGTTTTGCCGCGACGGTCTTCCTCGACTCCACCGGCGACGGCTCGGTGGCCGCCTGGGCCGGGGCGGAGTTCCGCATGGGCCGCGAGGGCCGCGACGAGTTTGGCGAGAAGACCGCCCCCGAAAAGCCCGACAAGATGACCCTCGGCACAAGCATCACCTGGGGCACACGCGAGACCGACCGCGAGACCGCGTTCCCCGCCGTGCCGTGGGCCAAGGAAGTCTCCAAGGACCTCGCCGCCTCCAGCGGCGACTGGACCTGGGAGTACGGCCATTACCTCGACACCATCCAGGACGCCGAGGAAATCCGCGACCACCTGCTGCGGGCCGTTTACGGCTCCTGGTCCACCGCGAAGAACGAGAAAGACACCGCCAAGTTCGCCCGGTCGGAACTGGCGTGGGTGGCCCACGTCGGCGGCAAGCGCGAAAGCCGCCGCATCATCGGCGATTACATCCTTACCGAGAACGACATCGTCCAGACCAGGCAGTTCCCCGACGGCGTCGCCACGGGCACCTGGTCCATCGACCTGCACTACCCGAAGGGCTACGACTTCCGAACCTACGCCCAGTTCGGGAAGGTCAAGCCGTACCCCATCCCTTTCCGGTGCCTGTATTCCAAGGATATCGAAAACCTGATGCTGGCCGGCCGCAACATCAGCGAGACGCACGTGGCCCTGGGCAGCACGCGCGTCATGAACACGGGCGGACAGATGGGCGTGGCCGTCGGGGCCGCGGCGTACCTCTGCAAGAAGCACGCGACCACGCCTCGCGGCGTTTACCAGAAGCACCTGCCGGAACTCCTGGCCATCGTCAAGGGCGAGGGCGAGTACCAGGAGACCTTGAAGGCGAAGTTCGGGCCGGTCTCCGTGCCCGGCGGGTCGGCCAAGCCGCCCCCCGGCGCCGCGGCGCCTGCGCCCTCCGGCCACAAGGCGTCCGTCCTCGACGCTGCGACCACGCGCTGTAGCGACCAGTTCTCGCTTGTGGAGCGGCCGAAAGAGTGGGACGGCCTCACGTGCGTGACCATCGCCCGCGGCTCAACGAGCGCCCCTGCCCCGGCGTTCGCCTTCGAGGCGGACAAGCCCGTCACCGTGTATCTGGCCGTCCACGAGCGGGGCGACTTCAAACTGCCCGCCGGGTGGGAGAAGACCGACCTGAGGGTCCGCTGGCAGCCAGGGACGGGCGCCCCGCACACGGACGCCGTCTATCGCAGGGACTTCCCTGCGGGCAAGGTCGAAATCCCCGGGCACACGGGCTTCGACGGCCGCTACTTCGGCATCCCGAACATGGCCGTCGTTCGCGGCCAGGGCGGCACAGCCGTGAAGGTGACGGTTCCCGCCGCGCCGTGACGCTTCCGTGCGCGCGGTGCGCGGCGGGTCTCCCGACCCGCCGCGCCGCGGTCGGCCGGACGTTCGCTTCAACGCAGAGGGCGCAGAGAAGAATACAAAGATATTATGTTTCAGGCGCTCCCGTTCTTTTTTGTTGACGCCAAGACCCGGCGGCGGCTAGGGTTATGTGCAACTTTCGCCGTCATTTCGGGCTTCGGGGACCGGATGAGACGACACGCCTGGCTACTGGCGGCAATCGCGGCGGCCGTGTGGGCCGGGGGGCCCCTCGGCGCCGCTGCCCCCCTTGCGCCCTGGCAGCCGGAAGACGTGTTCCAGCGCAGCCTCTTCTACGAGAAGGACGTGCGCGAGCGCCTTGAGGCCGCCGCACCCACCGAACAGAAGGTCCTCGTGGAGTGGGGCGGCTTCTACATTCCGTCGTACACCTTCTTCACCGACGCGGGCGGCAAACACGGACACGTGACGCTCCAGGACCTGCGCCTGTGGACGCAGGTGCGCGTGGACGAGGTGCACCGGGCGTTTGCGCGCATGCGGCTGGACTACATCGACTTCGCGGGGGGCGACTCCGGCGGACTCCGGCCGCACGACCTGGAAGGGCCGAACCTGGAAATCGGCTACTACGAACTGAACGCCTCTCGCGCCGCCGAAAAGTACTTCGGCCAGAAGTGGCCCTTCAACCTCTACATTCGCGGCGGGCGGCAGTACACCGAGGTAGGCCGCGGCATCGCCCTCGGCAAGGTGCTCGACGTCGGGTCCTTCGATTTCGAGATGAAAGACTGGGCCGTCATGGGCTTCGCCGGCCAGTCGCCCCGAGGCCAGGACGACGTGGAACGCATCGGCCCGCGCTTCTCCACCTACCGCCGCGCGTTCTACGGCGGACAGGTGAAGTACCGCGGCATCCACGGCCACGAGCCGTACGCCTTCTTCGTCATACAGAAGCAGTTGACCGACGCCGACCTGCCCGCGCAGGGCTTCCAGTACGATTCCAGTTACTACGGCGTGGGCAGCCGCGGCGGCATAACCAGGGACCTCCACTACGCCGTCGAGGGTCTGTGGGAGGTCGGCCGCGGCACGGCCAACACGCAGGTCTCCGGCCACGAGCGCATCCGCGCCTGCGCCTTCGACTCGCAGTTGGATTACTACGTGCCGCAGCCGATGAAGCCCGTGCTGACGTTCCAGTACGCCTACGCCTCGGGCGACGGCGACCGGCAGACCGCCGTATCGGCAATGACGGGCAACGCCCTCGGCTCGCCCGACACGCAGTTCCAGGGCTTCGGTTACGTGAACTCGGGCCTGGCGCTGGGGGCGCGATTCGCCAACCTCCAGTTCGTGCGCCTCGCGGGAAGGGTGACGCCGTACGATAAGAAGTCGGCCGCAGGGCGCATCGACGTGGGCCTGGACTACTACTTCCTTTTCAAGGCCGACCACGAGGGCCCCATCAGCGACTTCCGGGCCAACCGCCGCTCGGCCGCGGTCGGCAATGAGGTCGATATCTTCATGGAATGGCGCATCCTGAGCGACCTCTCGTGGACCATCCGCTACGGCCGTTTCTTCCCCGGCCCCGCCTTCACCGATCGCGGCCCGCGCGATTTCCTGTTCACCGGCCTGAACTTCAGTTTCTAGCACTGCAACGCCACTTGCGCCTTTGCGCGGCGGGCGCCGCCCCGGCAGAGCGGGGCTTTGCCCTGCCGGATCCGGGTCTCCGTACCCGCCGCGCGAAAAGCGCGTTCCTGGCGGCGCCGGGGGCCCCTCGCGCGGCGGCTGCGGAGAGCCGCCGCGCCAAGCGGCATTGTAGTGCCGGGGCGCCCCGACCTTTTGCGGCCGGTGCGTGCCGTGCGCCGCAGGTGCGCCGCCTTGCCGCCGACCCGTCAGCCGGATGGCGGGCCGCCGGCCTCAGGGGCGAACCGGTCGCTACCGGAGCAGAAGCAGGCTGATCGCCATCAGGCCCATGCCCGCAAGCAGGCCGTAGAGGGAATCGTGCCCCTTGCCGTAGGCCCGGGAAGCGGGGAGCAACTCATCCAGTGAGATATATACCATGATGCCTGCAACGGCGCCGAAGGCCGTCCCCGTGACCAGCGGCGAGAGGAAGCGGCGAAGGGCAACGTAGCCGGCCACCGCGCCGGCCGGCTCCGCAAGCCCCGAAAGAAGCGACCACGCGAACGCCTTCCGCCGCTGCCCCGTCGCGTAGTAAATCGGCACCGATACGCTGATGCCCTCCGGGATGTTGTGCAGTGCGATGGCCACGGCGACGGCCAGCCCCAGCGTCGGGTCGTCCAGGGCCGCCAGGAACGTGGCCAGCCCTTCCGGGAAATTGTGGATGCCGATGGCCAGGGCGGTGAACAGCCCCATCCGCATCAGGTGAATGTTGCGCACCTGGGGCGCGGTTGGTGCGGCGGTCGCCAGCAGGCCCGGAGGCGCGGCCGCGGCCTGCGGCGCGGGCGGGGCCTGCGGCGCGGCCGGCATCGGTGCAGCACGGATGCCGTGGTGCAGCGCTTCCACCTGGTCGCTGGCGCGCACCTCGTGCGGGTTCTCGGCCGCGGGGACGAGCCGATCAATCAGCAGCATCAGCACTATGCCGCCGAAGAACGCCCCGGCCGTGCACCATGCCCCGGCCGGTTCGCCAAGCGCGTCGCCCATTGTCGCGGCGGTCTTGCCGAGCATCTCGGTGAACGACACGTAGAGCATGACGCCGGCCGAGAAGCCGGTCGCCAGCGAGAGGAACCGGTAGTTCGTCCTCCTGGCAAAGAAAGCGATCGCGCTTCCGATGCCGGTTGACAGGCCCGCCAGCGCCGTCAGCCCGCATGCCAGCCAGAAATTGCCCACGCGCAACCCCAGTGCGGTTATCAGGCGTAAGCCCCGGCATTATACAGCGCTCGTCCACGCTTGAATAACCCTTCGGCGTTGACTGCCGGCCCGTTTTCGTGTATCTTCCGGCATCGGCGCTGGGTCGCACAGCGCACTTTCCTGGTCCCTTTGAAGTCAGAGCGGAGAGGTGGGCATGGCCACCATCAAGGCAATCGACCTTCGTCGCGGCATGGGCGTGGTGTGGAAAGACGGCATCTGGATCGTCGTCGAGAACCAGAAAGTGGCGAAGGGCAACTGGCGAAGCAGCCAGGTGCTGACCCTCAAGAACCTCAAGACCGGCCAGGTGCTGGACGAGCGGTTCCGCACAGAGGAACTCTTCGAGCAGGCCATCCTCCAGCGCAAGCCGATGAACTACCTGTACTCCGAGTCGGGCGCACACGTCTTCATGGACATGGAATCCTACGAAGAGGTCCGCGTGCCCCGCGACCTCGTGGGCGACCAGTCCGTGTACCTGACGCCGAACCTCCAGGTCGTCCTCAACTTCGTCGACGAGCGGCCCGTCCTGCTGGAACTGCCGACCACGGTGGAACTGGTCATAGCCGACACGCCGCCGGAACTCCGCGGCGCCACCGTCACCAACGCCATGAAAGACGCACGCTGCGAGGGCGGCGCACGCGTCAAGGTGCCCTGCTTCGTCAACAACGGCGACCACGTCGTGGTCGATACGCGCACAGGCCAGTACCTGTCGCGGGCGTAACGGAAGTGCCTGAGTACCTGAGTGCCTGAGAAAAAGCAGGAAAGGGCGGCAACGCAACCCGGCCTTTTCTCAGGCACTCATCCGCGCGGCTCCCGCGCCAAGCACGACAGATGCCCGCATGCCCAAGAAGGCGCCTCCTACCGTAGCCCTCGTCAGCCTCGGATGCCCGAAGAACCTCGTGGACTCCGAGCGCATGCTGGCCGGCCTCGCGCTGGGCGGATTCGTCGTAACGCCCGACCCCGACGGGGCCGACGTCGCCGTAGTCAACACCTGCGCCTTCATCGACCTGGCGCGGGCCGAGAGCGACCGCCACCTGGACGGCCTGGAGGCGCTGAAGCGCTCCGGCCGCCTCGGCCGCATCGTGGTCGCCGGCTGCATGGCCCAGCGCTTCGGGCGGCAAGTCCTCGCGCGGCATCCCCTGGTTGACGCCGTCGTGGGCCTTGCCGCGCGCGACTCGCTGGCCGGCGTCTGCCGCCGGGTGGTCGACCGGCCGCAGGCCGCTCCAATCAAGGGCAGCCGTCCGCAGATTGCGCAGATGAAAGGCGGGAGAAGCAGCGGGCGAGGAACCGCCGCGGATGGCGCGACGGAGACGATCGTGCTCGTCGGCCCGCATGCCGCCGCGCCGCCCGACGACCGCGAGCGGCTGCGCCTTACGCCCCGCCACTACGCCTACCTGCGCATCAGCGAAGGCTGCGACAACCGCTGCGCATACTGCGCCATCCCGGACATCCGCGGGCCGCTGCGCTCCAAGCCCCCGGAGCACGTCCTGGCCGAGGCCGCGGAACTGGCCGCCGACGGGGCCAGGGAACTTATCCTCATCGGCCAGGACACCACGGCGTACGGCCGGGATTTTGCCCCGCGGCCGGGAGCCGTTGCCGTTCAATCCGCAATCCGCAGCCCGCAATCCGCAATTGAATCGCCGTGGAACCTCGCCCGCCTGCTGAAGGAACTCCGGCATCGCGCGGCGGTCAAGTGGCTGCGGCTCATGTACACTCATCCCGCCTCGTTCACCGACGGCGTGATTGCGGAACTTGCGGCGGGCCTGCCGCTCGCGCCGTACGTCGATTTGCCGCTCCAGCACATAAGCGACCCCATCCTTTCAAGCATGGGCCGCCGCGTGACGCGGGAGCAGGTGGAGCGCCTCATCGCCCGCCTGCGCGCCGCCGCGCCCGGCGCGGCCATCCGCACGAGTTTCATCGCCGGCTATCCGGGCGAGACCGAGGCGCACGTCCGCGAACTCCTGGACTTCCTCCAGGAAGTTCGTTTTGACCACGTGGGCGTGTTCGTGTACAGTGCCGAGCCGGGCACGCCCGCCGCACGCATGCCGGGCCAGGTGCCGGCCGCCCAGGCCCGCGAGCGGTGGGAACGCCTGATGCAGGCGGCCGAGCGGCTGGCGCTGGCGGCCGCTCGGGCGCGAAAGGGCGAACGCCTGGAGGTCCTCGTGGACGGGGCTGACCAGGCCGGCCGACTCCTCGCACGCCACGCCGGCCAGGCGCCAGAGGTGGACGGGGCCGTCCTGCTTGCCCCGGGCGCCGCGCGGCCGGGCGATTTCGCCGCCGTCCGCATCACCGGCGCAGAGGGCTACGACCTTCTCGGCGAAGTGCTGCCGCCGTGAACCTGGAACTCTGGACCTTGAACCTGGAACCTGGAACGTGGAACTTTGGGCATGGTTCAAACAAGCCCCACGCACCGCGTGGGGATGGATGGTGCGGGCCGACCATCCCCCGGCGGTGCCGGGGGCTTTGAACCATGCCGAACTTTGAACTTCCCGTATGCGCAGGCACATCCCCAACCTGCTGACGGCCGGCCGGTTCATCCTGGCCGTGGCGCTGTTCGCCGTCCTGGCCGCCTACACGGGGCCGGAGAGCACGGTCCTGGGCCTGCCGGCGCTCGACGCGGCCCTTGCGGTGTTCATCGTGGCATGCCTCACGGACGCCGTGGACGGCTACCTCGCGCGGCGCCTCGGGCACCTGACGACCTTCGGGCGCATCGCCGACCCGTTCGTCGACAAGATCATCGTCTGCGGCACGCTTGTGTACCTTATCGGCGACCCGTTCCTGCATCCGGGGCCGGGCGGCGCCATGGAGAACCCCTCCGGCTGGCAGCCCTGGATGGCAGTGGTCATCGTGGCGCGCGAACTCCTGGTGACCGGCATGCGCAGTTTCAGCGAGTCGCACGGCATCCCGTTTGCTGCAACCCTCAGCGGCAAAGTGAAGATGTTCGTCCAGTGCGTGGCCATCGGCTGGTCGCTGCTCTACGTGGGGCGACTGGCGGGAGGGCCGGAGTGGACGGCTTGGACACGCGACGGCCTGACCTGGGCCGCCACGCTCGTGACCGGGGTCAGCGGCCTGGTGTACATCAAGCGGGCGTACCTGCTTCTGGCGATGCCGCCGGATTGACGGCGGTTCAAATCTCAAATCCGAAATCTCAAATCTCAAATAGGCTTTGCGCGGCGGGTCTGCTGACCCGCCGCGCAAGAAGAAGCATTGTCGGCAGCACTGCCGGCCGCCGCTCGGCGTGTACGCAGGCCCGCCGCGCCAGGTGGCGCCATGAGACTGTCATAAGCCCATGAACCGCGCCAGTAAGAGGTCGCACCCCGCCGCCAGCGCCAGGGCGTAGAGGCCCGCCATGACGTCGTCGGCCACCACGCCCCAGCCGCCGGGCAGGTCCTCCAACTGCCGCACGGGCGGCGGCTTCCAGATGTCCGTCACGCGGAACCACAGGAAAGCCGTCGCCAGCGTCAGCCAGCCCCAGCGGCTCCACGGCATCCAGGCGGCCATCCCCGCGATGAGCATCCCCGTGACCTCGTCCAGGACGAACATCCGCGGGTCCTCGCAGCCCAGGCGCCGCTCCAGCCTCGCGGCGAGCGGCACGCCGATGACGGCCGTGGCCGCCGCCGCCGCGATGACCGTCCACGCCGCAGCGCCCAGGTAGAACGCCGCACCCTGCGCCGCCGCCGCCAGCCCCGCCACGAGCGTTCCCGACGGCCCCGGCAGGAACCCGATGCCGCCGGCCGCGCCCACCCAGCGCGCGGCCCCGCGCACGCGGGCGCGCTCCGGCCCGTCCGCCTGCCACCGCCGCCGCAGGCTCACCGGCACGTTGAAGAACAGGTTGAAGGCGCCGTGCTCCAGCAGCGCCCCCCGCTCGCCGAAGACCGGCACCACGTGGATGGCCCCCGTCGCCCACCGCCCCGCCATGAACCGCGCAAGCACCGGGTACTTCCACACCATCTGGATGGGGAACCCCAGGTACCCGATGTACTTCCAGAAACTGACGGCGGCCGCCACGCGGTACTCCTTCCACGTCCGATCTCGCAAAATCATATACACAACATAAGCGCCGCGCGTGAACGAACCCGGCGAAATAGGCGTCACCTGGAACAGGGCCAGGATGCCCAGGGCGTAGGTCCACGCCTCCTGCCACGTCTCGGCCCAGAAAAAGAACGCATAAATGGCCAGCGCGCCCGAGACTATCTGCGTCACCGGAAGCGTGCAGACGTGCACCGCGAGGCACTTCAGGTACTTCTGGATGAACGGGTCGTCCACCTGCGATTCCAGCAGGTCCGCCTCGGCCGGGCTGAGCAGGCCCTCCGCGCGTCCCTCGGCGATCATCCCGCAGAGCCACTCGCGGCGGAACGCCTCGTTGAAATACAGTTTCACCGGCCGCACGATCAGACGCCACAGCACCTGCCACGCGTACCGCCCGTCCGTCAGGAAGCGGTGCATCCCCCGCGGCAGAAGCCCGAGCGTGGCCGACTCCACGAGGAACAGCACGGGGCGATCGGCAAGACGCAGGGCGCGCTCGGGCCCCGCGCGGCCCTTGCGGTGCCAGTCCGCCAGCCGCTCCGCCGCGTGCCCGCGCAGCGCCCGCCCCAGGTACGCCCCGTCCGTGAGCATCGCTGCCGCGTGACGCCGGTACGCCGCGCTCCCCCACAACCGCTGGAGCAGCCGCCCGATAAGCGGCACCAGGCCGAGCAGGATGAACAGGACCAGGCGCAGCGGCCGCCGCGAGAACCGCTCCGCCGCCGCCGAGCCCATGATGCGCCGGGCCTCGTAGTGCCCGGCCCACGCGCGGCACGACCGCTGCCGCAGCGCCCCGTCCGTAAGGACGCGCAGGCGGTGGTGCGCCGCGTCCAACTGGCTGTCGTGGTACGCCGTCTCCGCGAGGCGCAGTTCGGCAACGGCGGCGCCGAGGCCGACGATATGCCGCAGGTGCGCCGCCGCGAACTCCTCCAGCCGGTCAAGGTCGCCGCGGTCGAACTGGACCACGCGCCCCGCAGCAAGGCCGCGCGCGATAAGTCGCACGTCGCCCGGACTCATCGGCAGAAAAGGCAGCAGCGCCAGGCCCGGGCCGAAGTCCACCGCCACGAGGCCGTCGGACGACTCGCCCCCGCCGCCCGTGCGCTTCAGCACGTTCGGCTGGCTCTTCATCGTCCACCACTCGTACTGCCGCGCAAGTTCCGGTGCGCCCATCTCGTGGAACAGCGCAACCATGCGCCGCATGAAGTCGCGCTTGGCCTCGTACTCGGTCTTGCACTCCGCCGGCGGAACCACGCCCGCGTGCCGCGGACGGATGAACAGCCGGTCGTTCACCTCCAGGCGCCACGGCCGGCCGCTCACCCACTCCAGCACCTCGCCCATGCTCCCCAGGCCGGCGTCGAAGAACGTGGCGTGCACGTCCACCACCGCATCCGCCGACCCGAGGCGCACCGCCGCACCCTGCCGGATGAGTTTGTGCCACAAGGCGCACGCCCGCACGGCCGCAGGCGTCGTCTGAAGGCCGAACGGCGCCTGGAACCCCACGCCGTAAAGCGCATCGCGCAGCGCCCGCCCCAGCCGCGTCCACGGCACGAACATCTTCAGGGCGTACGTGCCGCCGACCACAAGCGGCAAGGCGGACGCAGCCTCCGCCCCGCCGTCCGCCCGCCGCAGCACCGCCCGGTACACCTGCCCCGCGAACCCGCCGCCCACGTACCGCTCCACCTCGAACCAGGCGCGCGCCTTCCACGCAGGAGCAACGCCCGTCAGGTCGAGTTCAAGGACGTCGCCCGCCTCGTGGCGCGTGAGGTGCAGCGGACGCAACAGGCCGGCCCCGGCCGCCGACGCGACCAGTTGCCGGCAGACTTCCGGCGAGTATCCAGCCTCCATCCGTCAACCTTCCGGTGTCGAACCTTGCGCGGAGCCGCTCGCTGCGGCTACTATCCCACGCCGCGCCGCCCCAGTCCAGTTGATAATCGCCCGGTCGCGGAGAAACAGCGCCGCGCGCTGCGAGGTTACCCGCGCCGCCCGCGGCTTGACAGCACGCATCCCCAGCGGTAGGGTCAGGCCGCACATGGGCGCAGGCGCGGGAAGCGCTCCTTCATGGCATCGCCCGTCGAACTCATCGTCGGCCAGGCACGCAGCGGCAAGGCCAGGTACGTCCTGCGGGCGTACCTGGACGCCCTGGCGCGCGACGGGCCAGGCTCGTGCCTCATGCTGGTCCCCACCGCCCGGCGGCGCAGGGCCACAGAGAGCCGCCTCCTGGCGGCCCAGAGCACGGGCGTCCTCGTGCGTCCGCAGGTCCTGGAGATGCACGAACTGGCGGACCGGCTCCTTGCGGCCGCAGGCCGGCCCGTCCGACGCATCGGGGAACTGGCGCGCAGGCAGGTCATCCGCCGGTGTCTCGCGCGGCTGAAAGAGAAGGAAGCGGCGGCCCTCGGCCCGGCCCGACACACGGCCGGCCTCGTCGACGCCCTCGACGCACTCTTCAGGGAACTGAAGGCCGCGCGGGTCGAGCCCGACCGCTTCGGCCGCGCCCTGCCCCCCGGCCTCCGCACGCCGCGCAACCGCGCCCTGGTCCTCTTGTACGATGAGTATCAGAAGGCCCTCCAGGCCCGCGAGGTGTACGACGACGCGGGCCAGTTCTGGCACGCGGCGGCGGTGGTGGCCGAGGGCCGCTTCGGCCCGTTCGACCGCCTCGCCCTGCTGGCCGTGGACGGGTTCCAGGACTTCGCCCCCGCCCAACTCGACATGCTGGAGTGCCTGTCGGCCCGCGCGGCCCGGACCATCATCACGCTCTCTTACGACGCCTCGCGGCCGAACCTTTTCGGCGTCACCGGTCGCACGCGCGAGCGGCTGCTGGCGCGGTTCAAGGACCGCCTGCGAGAGGTCGCGGTGGATGATCCGCCCGCCCTGCCGGCGGACCTGGATCGCGTCCGCCGCCGCCTCTTTGCGCTGCCCGACGCATCGCCGCCACCCGCCGGCGGCGCAATCGCCGCCTTCCGCGCCGCCGGCCGCACGCGCGAGGTCGAGGAAGTCGCCCGCCGCATCGCCGACCTGCTGGGCGCCTCGCCCGCCCCGCCCTCCCCGCCGCAAATCAGAGACGCGACCGTCAGGGAGCGGTGTAGTTGCGTACGCAGCCCGACGGCGCCGCTCCCTTACGGTCGCGGCTCTGATGCCCAACAGCGCGAGAGCACGCCGCCCGCCATCGCCGTCATCGTGCGTTCCATCGAGGCGTACGCGGCCCTTGTCCGCCAGGTGTTTCCGCGCTACGGCCTTCCTTTCCGCGTGGAGGCCGGGCGTCCGCTGGCCGACTGCCCCATCGTGCGGGCCGCCATGGCCCTCGTGCGGCTACAGGCGGAGGAGTACTCGTACCGGGCGCTTGCGCGGCTCATACAATCGAATTATTTCGACCCTTCCGCGTTCGGGGCCGACGCGCAGACCGCACGCCATGCCGTGCGCCTCGCCCGCGAGGCCAACATCTGGGAAGGACGCCGGCGCTACGCCGAGCGCCTGGCGTACCTGGGCGACGTGGCCCGCCGCCGCCGCGACGTCCTCGACGATTCCGGCGAGCCGTCGCTCGCGCCCGAGGATGCGGCCGCGCGCGTAAAGCGCATCGACGCGGCGTCCGCGTTCCTGGAGCGCCTCTTCGACGGCCTCGCGATGCCGCATCAGAGCCGCGACCGTCAGGAAGCGGTGCCGTTGACGTCGGCCCGCGCCGTCCTCGCCGCGCGGTTCCGCCAGGTCATCCGCGCCGCCGGCTTGTGGGCCGCCGCACAGGCCGACCCGTCGCCCTATCAGAGCCGCGACCGTAAGGGAGCGGCGCCGTTGTCGTGCCGCGACCGTAAGGAGGCGGCGCCGTTGTCGTGCCGCGACCGTAAGGGAGCGGCGCCGTTGTCGTTGTTCGCCGTGGCACGCGATCTGAAGGCGCTACTCGCCTTCGAGGACGTCCTCGATCAGGTCGCACTGCTGGACGAGGGCGAAGCAGAGGCCGGCGAAGTCACGCTCCAGGAGTTCCTCAAGGAAGTCGAGCAGGGCCTCGCCCTGGCCTCCGTGCCCGCAGAGGAACCGGCCGACGCGCCCGTCGTCGTCCTCGACGCACGCAGCGCAAGGGCGCTCTCCTTCGACCACGTCTTCCTGCTGGGCCTGGCCGAGAAGGAGTTCCCGCGCCGCGGCCGGCGGCACCCCTTCTTCGACGACGCCCAGCGCCAAGACCTGCGCAAGGGCGGCGTGGACCTGGCCGACGCCGGCCACGACGCTCAGCAGGAGATGCTGCTTGCGTACCTTGCGATGACCCGCGCGCGGCGGACGCTGACGGTGTCGTATTCTTCGCTCGACGCCCAGGGCCGCCCCGCCCTGGCCAGCCACTACCTGGAGGAACTCCAGGGCCTCTTTGCGCCGCGTGGCGGCGGGCCGGCCCTGCCCGTGGCGGACGTGGGCGTGCGCGACCTGGCGGTTCCCGCCGAGCGACTGCGGGCGCCGCAGGAACTCCTGGCCAGGACGATGTTCGAACTCTGGGGCCCCGGCAAGACCCGGCGCGCCGACGAGCACCTGGCCGTGCTCGATGCGCTTCTGGCCGGGCCGCCTGCGGCGGCCGGCGCCACCGCCAGCCCTGCCGCGGCCGGCATCGCCGCCGCCGGCGCCGCAGAGACGGCCCTGGCCGGCCTGGCCGTCGAGTGGGAACGCGAACACGGCGAGCGGTTCGGACAGTTCGACGGCGTCCTGGCGGCCCCGGACATCCTGGACGACCTCTGCCGCCGGTTCCCCGGCCAGGCCACGATGAGCGCGCGGCGGCTGGAGGCGTTCGGGGCGTGCCCGTTCGTTTATTTCGCCGGCGACGTTCTGAGGCTTGCGGCGGTGGAGGAACCGTCGCCCGACCTCGGGCCGCTCGACGTGGGCCTCATCTATCACGGCCTGCTGGAACGGTTCTTCTCGGCGCTGGCGGCGGCCGCGGAGTTCGGCGGCCGGCTCACGCCCGAGACGCTGCCGGCCGCACTCGCCCTCTTCGACAAGACCGCCGCCGACTACTTCCGACGCCTCGAAGAGGCCGGCCGCGTCGGCTCCCCCGCCATCTGGAGAGTCCAGAAGCAGAACGTCCGCCGCGACGTGCGCGGCCTGCTTGCCTGGCACGCCCGGAAACTGGCCGACTGGCGGGCCGCGCATACCGAGGTCCTCTTCGGCGCAACCGGGGCGGCGCCCGTCGAGCCGCCCGGCCGGCGCGACCCCATCGCCATCGGCGGGCCGCACGGCCCCATCCGCATCCGCGGCCGCATCGACCGCATTGACCTTCCTGCGGGCGGCGGGCAAGCGTTCCAGGTGGTCGATTACAAGACCTCCGGCGCTCCGGCGCCCAGGGACATGCAGGAAGGCACAAGTTTTCAACTGCCGATTTATCTGTGGGCTGCCCGGGAAATCCTGCCCGCCCTGGCGACGCGCGGCGGGTCTCCCGACCCGCCGCGCACCCTGGCGCCTGGCGGACCGGAAGAGCGCGGCGGGTCGGCAGAACCGCCGCGCGGCGCACGCGCGCACGCCTTCTTCCTGCCCGTCCGCAATCCGCGCAAGGCGGCCGCGATGGCAAGCGCCGACGCGCACGGCCGCCCGAACGAAAAGTTCGAGCGGGCCCTCGCGCGTGCCGCCGACTACATCCGCCGCTTCACCGACGCCATGCGCCGCGGCCTGTTTGCCGTGTACCCGCGCGGCCGCGGCGGCTGCTCGCACTACTGCGATTTCCACGAAATCTGCCGCTTCAGCGAGTGGCGCATCCGCCGCAAGTGGCACGAGCATCCCCTGCCGCAACTCGATGTCCTGGCCGACGACCCGCGCCTGGCCGCCGACCAGGAGGAGGCCCGGCCGTGAGCCCCCTCACGCCCCGCCAACTCGACATCGTGAGCGACATCGGCGCAAGCCGATGCGTCACCAGCGGCGCCGGCTGCGGCAAGACGCGCGTCCTGGTCGAGCGGTACGTCAGGTTCCTGGAAGAGGACCTTGCGCTGGGCCTTGAGCGGCTGGCGGCCATCACGTTCACCGACGCGGCGGCAGCCGAGATGCGCGACCGCATCCGCGCCGCCTGCCGCCGGCACGTCGAAGAGGCGCAGCCCCCGGCACTGGCGGGGGATATTGCCGTAAGCATCCCCCGGCAGTGCCGGGGGCTTACCGGGCAAATCTGGCTCAACCGTTACTGGGACGTCGACTGCGCCCCCATCGACACCATCCACGCCTTCTGCTCATCGCTCCTGAGACGGTACGCCATCGAGGCGGGCGTGGACCCCAACTTCTCGCTCCTCGACGAGACGGCCGCCACGTTCCTCGTTGAGGACGTTGTGCGGCGGCTGATGGAAGAGACCCTCGGCCGCGCCGACGCGGCGCCAGGCGCGGCCCCCGACGCCGCATCGGCCGACCTCCTGGCGGTCCTGGAGCACTTCTCCCTCGACCAGGCCCGCGACATCCTGGCGACCGTCCTGCGGGAGAAGCGCGAGGTGCTCCATCGCGTGGCCGGCCCGGTCCTTGCGCGGAGCGACGACGAGATTCTGCGCGGCCTGCGGCGGGCGGCCGACGAGGCCCTCCTGGCGGCGCTGCGCGAAGCACTCAGCGACGCCCCCGCCACGGATGCCCTGCAAGCCTGCGAGCGATTCGCGGGCGGCCCGGACGACCTGGCGGAGGCCGCCCGCGCCGCCATCCTCGATGCCGTCCGCCGCATCGGCAAGGCGCGGACGGCCGCGGCAGCGCGGCAGGCGGCCGCAGACGTGGCCGCCGTCAACCTTCGCGGCGGCAGCGCGCGGCAGTGGCCCTCGGCCGACGCCCTGAAGCACGTCAAGGCCGCCCTCGGAACTCTGAAGAAGGCTATCAAGGATGTCCTGGAGAAGACGCCGGAGTTCCAGGAGGACCTGGAGCGGCGGCACCTGGCGCTCGCTCGGGCGCTGTTCGCCACGGCCGGGCGGGCGATGGCGGCATACGAGGCCGCCAAGCGCGACCGCTCGGCCCTCGACTTCGAGGACCTTCAGATTCTCGCCCGCGACCTCCTGCGCCAAGACGAGCGCGTCCTGGGCGAGTGCCGACGCAGGTTCCGCGCCGTCCTCGTCGATGAACTCCAGGACACGAATCTGTTGCAGTTTGAAATCGTGGACCTGCTGGCCTCCGGCGCCGCCGCCGCAAGAGAGCCGCGACCGGCAGCGAGCGGTGCCGTTTCTGAGCCGCTCTCCGCCAGGGACCGTGCCGTTGACGCCGGCCCGCGGCCGCCGACGCCGCTGCGCCCGGGGGCGCTCTTCGGCGTCGGCGACCCGAAGCAGTCCATCTACCGCTTCCGCGGCGCCGAGTTCGAGGTTTTCGAGCGGGCGCAGGCCCGCGCTGCGCCGGCGGAGCGCAAGAGCCTGCACGAAAGTTTCCGCCTCTCCGCCGCCACCGCCGCCCTGGTGAACCACTTGTTCCCGCCCCTCATGGGCCGCCTGTACGAACCCATCGAGGGCATGCGGCCCCCGCTCAACGGCGCCGCCGCCGAACTCGTGCACGTGACCGACCCGGAGGGCGAGGGCTTCCGCCTGGGAGACGGCCTCGTGGAGGAGTCCCGCCGCCTGGCGTCTCACCTGAAGGAGACGATCGAGGCCGGGCGCCTGGCGGTCGATGACGGCGGCGGCCGCACGCGACCCGCACGCTGGGGCGACGTCGCACTGCTCCTTCGCCGCATGTCGCACCTGCACATCTACGAGCGCGCTTTTGAGAACGAGCGCATCCCCTACTACGTGGTCGCCGGCCGCGGCTTCTTCAAGCAGCAGGAAGTGCTCGACGTCCTGCACCTGATGCGGGTTCTGAACGACCCCGGCGACGACCTCCACCTGGCCGGCCTGCTGCGATCCCCCTTCTTCGCCCTGAGCGACGAGGCCCTGTACCGGCTGCGCGCCGGCGGCCGACCGCTGTGGCAGGCGCTCGGCGACGCCGGCGCGGCCGAGCGCCTGGCCGAGGAGGACCGCCGCGGGGCGGCCCGCGCCGCCGCACTTCTGCCCGCCTGGGCAGCCGCAAAAGACCGCCTCGGCCTGGCGGCCATCCTCGAAGAGGCCGTCTTCCAGTCCGGCTACGCCGCCTCCGCCGTCGGACGCTTCGGCGGCGAGCGCGCCTACGCCAACCTGCGCCAGATGGTGGAACTGGCCCGCCGCTTCGAGCAGCAGGGCCTCTGCTCGCTCGGAGACTACATCGACTTCGTCACCGACGTGCTGGCCAGCGAGATGCGGGCCGAACAGGCACCCGTCGAGCAGCCCGGCTCAGACGCACTGCGCATCATGACCGTCCACAAGGCCAAGGGGCTGGAGTTCCCCATCGTGGTCCTGGCCGACCTGGTCCACGCCGTCCCCCGCCCGCGCGACGCCTTTTTCGTCCACCCGTCCACGGGCCTCGCCGTGCGGATGCGCGACGACGCCGAACCGCCCTGCCCCGCCGACGGCGCCGTATCCGAGCCGCTCTCCGTCAGCGACGGCGCCGTTGACGCGGCCCCTGGCGGCACACCGTGCGCCCTGGCCCTGGCCCGACGCGAATCGCTGGAGGCCGAGCGGGCCGAGTCGCACCGCCTCCTTTACGTTGCACTGACGCGCGCGAGGGACTTCCTTATCCTCGCCTCCCACCAGAACAAGAGGCACGACGCGGGCAGCGAGGAAACCTGGCTGCGCGTGCTCACGAGCGGCCTCGGCCTGCCCCTCCTGCCCGGCGAGCACGAGGTGCAGCCGGCCGGCGGCTGCACCGTCCGCGTCCTGGCCGCGCACCCGGCACGCGAGGCGCCCGGCCGCGCCGAGCGCCGCGTCGGCCCGCGCGATATCTTCCTCGCCGGCCGCGTGGCATGGTCGCGCCTGCACGAGCGCGGCCAGCGGGCGGCCCGGCGGGCAGTCGAGGACGCCCTGGCACGCCTGGCGCCGCCCGCGCCGCCCGACCGCCCCCCCGACCGCATTACCGCCACCGCCCTCGTGACGTACCGGCGGTGCCCGGCGCTCTACCGGTGGATCCACGTGCTCGGCGTGGATGAGCCCGAGCCGCCGCCGGATGCCGGCCCGCCGCGCGGCACGGCCTGCCCGCCCGGCCGTGGCGATGCGGCGCAGCCCCCGGCACTGCCGGGGGATATAACCGTAAGCATCCCCCGGCACTGCCGGGGGCTTATCAGCACATCCCCCCTCGCGCCCCGCACGTGGGGCCGCATCGCACACCGGGCGCTGGAACTTGCGGCCGCGCCCGACGATGCCGCCGTCGCCGCCGCCGTCGAGGGGGCCATCCGCGAGGCGCCGCTCGGCCCCGGCCCCGACCGCGACGAACTCGGCCGACGCCTGGCCGACGCCGTCCGACGCTTCTGGCAAAGCGCGCCCGGCCGACGCCTGGCCGACGCCCGCCTGGCGCACCGCGAGTTGCCGTTCGTCCTGGCGCTCGGCGAAACGGAAGTGGGCGGCGTGATGGACCTCGTTTTTCAGGACGCCCACGGCCGCTGGGAAATCGTGGACTACAAGTCCTCGGCCCCGCCGCCCCACGCCGCGCGGCAGGCCGGGGCGGAATACAGGCTCCAGTTGGGCCTGTACGCGGCCGCGGCCTCCCGTTGGCTGGGCAAGTGTGCAGCACGATGGACCATCTATTTTCTTGACGGGGCCGGGCCGATTGAGCAAGATATCGGCCCGGAGGAGTTGGCGAACGCGCTGGACGACGCCGGCCAGGCGCTGGCCGGCATGGCGACGGGGGAATTCAAGCGAGCGGATGGCAGGAATTGCTTGCACTGCCGCTTCCTGCGGCTCTGCGAGCGGGGTTGAAGGTTCTTCATTAGAACCCAGGGGACCGTCCCAGGCAAAGGGGGGCCACATGGCTTACGATTTCTCGGTGCTGCGCCACGTTCGCAATCGCAGAAAACTCTCGATCACGAGCCTCGCGAAGAAGTGCGGCGTCAGTTACGTGGCCCTCTCGAAACTGGAGCGCAACCAGGGCAACCCGGAACTCAAGACGCTGGAGCGCATCTCCCGCGCCCTGGGTATGTCCGTCCACAACCTGCTGGCGCTGGCCGACCAGCAGCGGCCCGTCCGTGCCGCAGAGCAGACGGCCAAGGTCTTCGGCAAGGGCACCTGCCGCTATGTCAACCTCGACGGCACGCGCGTCTTCCTTATCAAAGCGCCGAAGGGCGCCGCCGGCGCCGAGCCCGCCCTGCACGACGACGACTTCGAGCGGTGCTTCGTCCTTGATGGCCGCCTGAAGGTCAAGGTGCGCGACCACGAGTACATCCTCGGCCCCGGCGACGGCCTGTGCTGGGACTCCTTCTTCGACCACGCCTACGAGGCCCTCGAACCCGCCACGTTCATCAAGGTTCTGACGCCGAAGCGCACGTAGAGCGCGCCTGCCGCCGGCTCGGCGGCTACGCGCCGCCTGGCCGCCATCGCCGTTCGCCGTTGGCCGATTCCCGAACTACGATTCCCGCCTCCCGCCGCTGCCCTACCTGTGGATAACTTTTTGGCCGCGCCGGCGCGCCCCGAAAATGCCCATTTTGACCCCTTCCGGAGGGGCAAAACGGCCCTGGCGCTAGCGCCAGAGGGGGTCGAGGGGCAAAATGTTAAGATGGGTAAGGCAAAATCGCGCGCTTTTTGACACTGTAGCACCATTACCTGAGAACATGTTATCCAGTCCTGGCATAGTGAAGCATCTGGGTCGTCAGGAGCCGGCCGTG
>Ga0194112_10003118_pt1 | contig 23225 bp, 16 predicted proteins | sample TA2MahC400mmetaG_FD_146191 | JGI IMG/M metagenome (GOLD analysis project Ga0194112, IMG submission 146191) | Freshwater microbial communities from Lake Tanganyika, Tanzania - TA2015016 Mahale Deep Cast 400m | ecosystem: Environmental > Aquatic > Freshwater > Lake | place: Tanzania: Lake... | reverse complement strand
CATCGGGTAACAGTTCCTTGGCCATGGCTTGGCTCCCGTATGCCAGGTTGAACTGTTACCTTCATCGGCAATCTCCGGGGTTGTGAAACAGCTTCTTAGCGGCTTGAGCAGTTGGGCACTATCAACAATCAGCAAACCTGCGGCAGCCTGCTGTGCTTCCCGCTCCCGACGGGCGGCTTCCTGCTCGGTGGCAAGTTTGTCCCGGAACCCTTTCTGGCGAAGCAGCGTCCCGTCGGGCAGGCGATACCTCATCCACCACGTCTGCTGCTCGCAGACCATCCTGCCGGTTTCCTTGCCGCGGCGGTCGAAATGCACAGGCCAGGTGTGGACCTTGCCTTTGCCGTCGGCGTACCGGACGCTCGGCACGCCCTTGACGGTGCACCGCGCCGCACCTGCCGGAATCGGCATCACATACTTGGGCCTGAATACGCTCGCCATCGTCGTTCTCCTTGTCCCCCTACCCCTGCAGGGGGGCAAGACTCCGCGGCACAATCAAGCAACTTCCGGCCTTTTCCGGCGACCGGCCTACAGGGCTGTTTTTGGGACCTCCATAGTCGTGCTACGCTACGAAACCCCAGAATTCTTCGGAAACTCCGAGGTTTCGTAGCACGCCGGGGCGTTTTCAGCCAGACGAAAGCATTTTGTGGGCCGGCCGCCTTTCGGTCCCGGCGGCATGCTGACCCAGTGGCCCAGGCCGGCCGTCACCATCTTCTGGAGAATCTCCTCGGCCTCGTCGGCCGTGGCGTAGTGACGGGCCTGCTGGAGTTCGCGGACGGTGATGCCGCCGCCGCGGCGTTCCACGAGCTCTAGGATCTCACGCATCGCCTGCCCGTCTTCATCCTCCCTGAGCATGGCGTAGATGCGCCGCGTCTCGTTCTTCGCCCACCGGACGATGGAAATGCCTGCCTCGACGCTTTCGGCATCCACTTCGGTCGGGCCGGCGCCCAACTGGCCGGGGTTCTCGGTCCACCGTGCCAGGCAGACGATGAGGGCAAGACGCGCCGCGTAGCCCTCCAGTTTGCTGAACGCGGCCGCCAGGGGGCCAGTCAGGTCGGCCGTCTCAAGGCCGTGCGCGTTCACGAAATCGACCCACATCGGCATTGCTGCGCTTGAGAGCGGCAGGTCGATGGACCTGGCGGTGCCTTCCTCGTCCTTCATCGGCGCCAGGCCCCACAGGTGCGCGTAGACCTCCGCCAGGCATTCCTCTGCCAGGCGCGACACCTCGCGGCCGGTCCATTGCTTGGCGCGGCGGGGCGGCATGGCGAACAAGAACCGCGCCGCCAGGCCCGACTCGTAGTGCTCGGCCGTGAACATCCGGCGCAGGATGCCCGGCTGGATGCCGCCAGCGACGCACACGGCGGCGCGCGGCACGTAGATGGTCGTCCTGTCGCCGGTCTTGCGGTCCACCAGGAGCGGCCCGGCGTCGAACATCGAGAGCCAGTTGGCCTCGTCGCGGCCCTTGCCTTGCTTGTACTGGCCGAACGACCCCAGCCACCCCGACAATTCGTCTCGCGTCGCCAGAAGGCCCCGCGGGGCGTCCTGGAGCCGCTCGGCCAGGGCCTCGACCGTGGTATCGGAGCAATAGAACCGCTCCATGACGGGGCGTAGGGGTTCCACCGGCGCCTCTTCGCCCGACTTGCGGCCCGTGCGTTCCCAGTCCTTCATGGCCAGCCGGTGGGCATGCAGGTCCGCCTTGTACCGGTCCATCGCCTCGCGGTGGGCCTTCAGGGCCTCGGCCTGTCGCTTGTAGATGGGCGCGAAGGCCGTCTTGATGGCGGGGCTTTTGAGCATGCCCGATTCGCCGACGATTCCGGCCCAGACGACGGCCGGCGCGGTCCACGAGCGGCTGAGGGCGATGCGCCGCGTGTTGCCGATGGCCGCCCCGAGGCCCGCCAGGACCGGCAGCGCGATGTATGAGGCATCCACGCCGAGCGCCTCCGCGGCCTCTTCGGCAAACCGGCGGCAGGATGGCGGCAGGACCTCCACGGGGAACGGCTGCCACCGGCACGGGCGCACCATCGGCGTCTCCGCGTCCGGCTGGTAGGCCGGGGCGGCCTCGGCCATCTCGACGAGGGCGCCGGCAAGTTCCTCGGCGGTCCGTGAGTCAAGCCATTCGGTCCAGTCGGTGACGTCCCTGCCTTGGAACCCATTGATGCGGCCAAGGTCGACGATTTTCACCATTTCCGCCGTCCCAAGTAGCCGCCGGGCCACGTCGTGCGCATGGGTCCACCCGGCCGCGTCGCCGTCGGGGATGACGGCCACGCGCCGGCCGCGGAGGGTTTCCGAGAAAGAATCCTGCCACTTGCCCGCGCCGCCGGGGTTGCACGTCGCCACCAGGCCGAGGGCGATGAGGCTCTCAACATCCTTTTCGCCCTCGACGACAAAGACCCACGTGGCCGGGTCCGCCGCGAGGAGTTCCGGCAACCGGTACGGCACGCGAGATACGCCCTTGAGGTTCCAGACCCAGCCGCCTGTGCCGTCGGGCCGCCGCTGGCGGAAGTCCTTCGGCTCGAACCGCACGACTTGGAAGAGCAGCCGCCCCGCTGCATCGCGGTAATCATAGACGGCCACGATGCGGCTTTCCGTTCGGCCGCCTTGTGGCATGTGTTCTCTTGGCTCCGGCGCAAAGAGATCCTTGGGTTCCAATCCGATGGCGCGGCAAACCGTCTCAAGCGAGCAACCGGCGTGGCAGAAAAGGAGGCACCGGCCGTCGTCGCCGCAGGCCACGCTGAGGCTGGCGCGGCCGTCCTCGTGGGCGGGACACCGGGCGGACCATTGGCCTGGTCCGGCCTGCTTGACGCCGTGAAGACGCTCGAGCACAATTGCAACAGGTTCAGAACGCGTTTCTGCTACAGCCATTGATTCCGCTCCACCAGCCTACGAAAGCGGCGCCATCGGGAGAAACCTATGTTGAAGACGGCGTTCGGCGACCGGCGCGTGACCCGCCTGAACCGAAAACCCAGGTCGCGGGCCGCCTGGATGAACGCGCCGTTGCCGATGGCGCAGCCCGCCCACTGTTCGGCGGCCCGCTTCAGGGCGTAGGAGTGGGCGAGCGGATTGATGGTGCGCCGAACGTCGGCCCACTGCCGAATCCAGGCGCGGGCGAGCGAGACCTCCTCGTCCCCGGGCGCTCCGTAGGCTGCCGTGCCGGGCGTCCACAGGCCGGCAGCGTTCACCAACGGCCGCCCCTCGGACGCCTTCCATGCTATGGAGGTTCGACTTGCCATTGCCGTGCTCATCGGCGTCCTGGGATTCGGCGCTGTCCCCATCGGCGGGCTGCCGGTCATGGCCGGTGTCCCTCAAGCCATGCAAGCAGCCGGTCCCGCCGCCACCGGCGGCCCTTGGGGCCGCCCGTGCCGCTGATGTTCAAGTCCGCCTGGGGCAGCCGACCGCCGGCCAGGAGCCGCTGCACCTGACGCTCGGACGTGGACAGCAGGTGCGCGACTCCCGCGATGTCGAGATAGCCCGGGACCCAAGTGGCCCTCGCGCCTTCCGTGCATTGGGTCGCTGCGTTCACGCTTCGCCCCGGTGCTTTCGCTTATATAATCGGCCCATGGAAGCACCTGGTAAAGAGGCATGGCGCAGAAGGCGCAAAAAAGGCGCACCTGGCGCACTTTGGGATGGGGCTTGCCTTGTACGGCGGGTGCGGACGGCCTACTTCAGGTCCGGAAGCGTGGGGACGACCTGCTTATATCGGGGCCAGCGCGCCCGCAGGTCCGACGGGTGAAAGAACTTCTTCCTATTGCCGGTGGCCTTGTTCGTGCTGGGCGGGAGTCTCAACCTGGGCGGCGTTCGCCGGGCCTCCTGTAGGATGCGCGTCGCCAGTTGCTGCGCTCGTCCGGGGCCTACGGGAAGACAGTGTTGTTCAATGAAGCCCCGCATGGACACAGGTTCCTCTTCCTTCTTCCGGCCCATGCCACGTTGGAGAGTCTCAAGCCGGCTCTTGTTGATGGCCCAGCGGTCCAGCATGTCCAGTGGGATCGGAACACGACCGATATCGTCGCGCCGTCCGCAGATGACGTATGCCCGCGTGTCCTCCGGGCGGTCGCCATAGACGAAGTGGACTTCTTCGAGGCACGCTTCCTCGCAGCCGGGACACACGACCTCCTCGGCAGGAGCGGCTTCTTCGAGCAGCCCGATGCGCAGGGCTTCTTCAAAGTCGCCTTTCGGCCACGCGCTGATTTCTTCGCGGCCGAAGACGGCATCGCCGTTGGCGTCAAGCACCCTGAGGATCAGGTTGAGCACCTTGGGAGACATCGATTCCCCAATCCCGCAGGTACCTGCGGGCAATTTCTTCCTTCGGCTCATACTTCAGGCTACAGGAGTTCGGATGCGTGACGCGGGCCGTGATGGTCTTCTTGCCCCCCCGCGTGTCGGCCGCGAACACGAAGTTGATAACCGCCTGCGTCACGTTGACAACATCGAGAGACAAGCGCGGGTCCTTGTCGGTTTGATTGCCGCCCTCCTGGGCCGGTGCTTTGAAGACCTGATCCATCAGCGTGTACACCACCTTCGGATCCTTCCTTGTATTCGCCTCCAAGGTGATGCGCCTGTTTCTCTTGTCGCCGATAAGAGACAGCCGCAACCCGCCCAGACGAACATCCCTGATTCCATCGGCAGGGCGGAAAGCAAATTCCCGCTTGGTCTTGAGGATGTTGAGTTCGTATTCCACGCCGCGCTCGGGCGGCGTGCCAAGGTCCTCGGTGCCGAGCACCGCCCGGGCCCAGAGTGTCTGAAGGTCGGCCACCGTCTTCCTATCGCCCTTGACGTAGATGTCCAGTAATCGCTCGGCGTTCGAGTGCATGAAGATGATTTCAAACACCGGTTTGCATTTCCGCGGAACGACGCTGCTACCTCCCCACTCCGGCATGACAGTGTCGTAGTCCCTGACGTAAGCGAACCAGTAGAGCCGCGCACCCCGCTCGAAGTGATGGACCTCGCAGCCGTACCCTCGTCCATCCTTGACCTGGTAGTATGAGGCCAGGGCGTCTGCAAGGCGCTTCCGACCTGCCTCAAGGTTCTTGGCGATTTCGTCATCGGGGGTCTTGGCATGTGGAACTTCGGGAACGCCGCTACGCTTGCGCCAACTCCGGTCGGGAAGATTGTCGGCCTTGTTGAAGCGGCTGGCCACATTCAGGATGGAAGGGCGGTCATCGGTGGCAGGATGATCAAGGAAGACGCGCAAGGCTTTGTTGTGCAGCCCGCTCACGTCCTTGAGTTCGTCACCAAGGTCAAGACGGCGAAAGCGGCCCTCATCGATGATTGTGCGGATGCCGCCTTCCGTGGCGAGCCCGTTAATCTGCTGGAAGTCCTCGTTGACCTGGGCACGGGTAGCCTCGGGCGCATTCCGTATGGCCTCGAAGAGCGGGCCAATCTTGCCCTTGGTCAATTGCTTCCACTCAACATTCGGATGCCACCCGGTCCACCCAAAGTACTCCTGTAGGATCACCGGTGTCACGTCCCGCAGGAACTTCCTCAGTTCATACTGTTCAGCCATTTGTTCACCTCCCCTGTCCATGCCGGCTCTCATTATGCGCGCCGCTGGGCTGTTCGCAAGGGTAGTTATGACCTTCGATGTCAAGAGGCGGCCTGAGTGCAGTTTCGGGCAGTGAAGGGTTGCCATTTGTGCTGGCCAATGGCATAATCTCAACCGACCGTCCCCGTCCCACGACCGTGCATCAGGGGGCTTTTCTGTGGATGCACATGCGAGGCATAGCGCGACATGACGGAAAGCGACTTCCAATCGGCCATCCGGTTCGCCCGCCCGGCCACTTCGGTGGGTCGGTTGTCTTGGAAACTGTCCACGGAATCGGCTCCGGCTGGGAATGCGGCCTTCGCCTGTTTGAAGGTGCCAATCGCTCCACGGGCGAGCGCGCCGCGCCGAACGTCAAATGCCTGGATGGCATCCGCTGCGCGAAGAGACACATATCTGCCAGTGATATACAAATATGCTGGACATAGAAGGGAGTCCCTATCATGAACGGCCCGGATGCTCAGAAGACGACCATCGCTGGCACGCCGATCTTGGAGGTTCCGCCCGACGCAAGACCGCGTGCTGCCAAGTCAGAGGCGGACATGACGCCGGTGAACACTTCTCGCAGGTGGTTCATTGGGGTCATTCTGGTTGCCGCTGTGGGCCTTGCCGGCCTTGGGGCACAAGTAGTTCTGCTTCGTAAGGCGGTGGGGTTGGAGGCCGACCGAGTCGCATGGGAAGCATCCCTAGACGAGCGGGCGGCCGAGCGCAAGCGCGTTGAGGGTGAGACCGCCACTGCCCGTTCCGCGCTTGGCAAGATAAAGGTCGAGATCGAAATGGCCGACCAAGAACTCGGGTCGCGTCAGGCCGACGTGGCGGCACTGGAATCTGTCAGGCAGAAAGTGGCCAAGATGCGAGAGGACTTGGCCTTGGCCTCCGAGCAACTGGCCAAGGCGGTCGCCGCCAAAGGTCAGGCTGAGAAGGATCGTGCCCAAGCAGAGACGCAGGGCGCCACTTTCGCTGGGGAGGCAAAGCAACTGGAGCAACAAAGACTTTCGTTGACCCAATCGGTTGCCGAGGCCCGAACAACCCTCACCAGCCTCAAGAAGGACCTGGATGAAGCCACAGCCGTGCGAGCCGAGTGTCTACGGCTGGAATCTCTGGTGGCTGACCTTCAGCGCCAGATTACTGCGCTGGGGGCCCAGCGTGACCAACTGGCGAAATCCGTGGTGTCCCTTGAGCAACAACGTGCCGAGGTGCAGACATGGACCGCAACGGTTACTGCGTTGCGTGGTGAGAAAGCGGTCCTCGATGTTTCGGTCGCGGACCTTAAGAAGCAGAAGGGCGACTTTGAGAAGCAGGCGGCAGACAGCAAGATTTCGGCCGATGCGGCGCGGGCTGACCAGAAAACCGCCGAGAAGAACGCCCGCGAAATGGCCGCTAGCGCGGCAGCCGCCACGAAGGAGTGCAAGGATGCGGAGATTCGCTTGCAGCAAGCGAGGGAATCTCTTGTGGGTGCCGAGGCCGTGCTTCAGACTAAGCAGACCGTCCTCACGCAAAAGGATGCAGAACTGAAGGCTGCTGAGAAGACGGCGACTGAAATGGCTGCTCGCGTGACGACCGCCACCAAAGACTCCAAGGACGCCGAGGCCCGTTTGCGGCAGACAAGAGAGACTTTGGCAAACACCGAGGCTACACTCCAATCGACGCAGAGCGTTCTTGCCCAGAAGGATGCCGAACTGAAGGCTGTTGAGGAACGGCTCAAGAAAGCCAAGGAAGCCGAAGAGAAGCCCAAGGGCACGTCAAACGACTCAACCGATAAGCCCGCGCAAGGAGGCACCCAATGAGCGACTTCACGATATGGGGAATTGGGGCCGGGGCGAGTGCCATCGTGGTCGTGGCTGCCGTGGTCATCTACGCATGGTACTCCTACCTCAAGGCGCGGCTGCCCTTGGCCGTGTACTACAAGGACCTTGAGAGCCGCGTCAGCGACCTGAAGGCAAAGTTCACCGATCTCGTCACAGAGGTGGGGCGGCGTCGGCAGGAAGTCGGGAACCTGCTCCAGGAGAAGATGACACTGGAGGCCGAGATTGGCGATGCCAGGGCGTGGCTTGAAAAGAACCAGGTACTGCTTGAGCAACTGCCCATCAAGCGGGCCGAGATTGCCGAAACAGAGGAGAAACTCCGGCGAGTGCGGCAGGAGTGGCTTCAGGTCCAGGCGCAGCGGCTGGACGAGGAAGAGAAAGCAGCGACTGCTCGGCGGGAGGTCGAGCGCGCTCAGACGGAGATCGCTGAACTGAAGACATACAGGGATCGGTTGGCGGATCGTGTTGCCGCCTTACAGCAGCAACAGCGACAACTGGAGGTTCAGGTTGGGAAACTCGAACTGGACACCAAGAGGGCGGCAGACCAGCTGGAGCGCCTTCGTGCGGAACTGGCGCGCGAGGAGAAAAGACTATCCGCCATTCAGGAGGAGAGCAAGCGGGCAAAGGCCGAGCAGCGCGAGACTGAACTGGCACGCGACGAGGCGTCCGCGAAGAAGGACAGTCTGCTTCGGGAGATTGCACTCAAGGAACGCGACCTTGGGCGCCTCCAGCGCGAGCACGAGACGCTGAGCAAGAAAGTGGAACACTTCGAGCAGATGGTCAGGGCTCCCTCCAAGGCGGAGCGCTTGGAGGACTTCACAAAGCCGGTCATTGCGGTCAGAAGCAACATCCAACCCCTGCAGGCCACCGGGGATGGCGGCGAGAGAGCCCGTCTGGAAGAATGCACTCGGTACTTCGAGAGGAACAAGTACAAGTTTCACGCGCGCACGCTTAGCGCTTTCCACACAAGTCTGAAGACGGCCGACATCTCGCCGTTAGTCGTCTTGGCGGGCATCTCCGGCACAGGCAAGAGCCAGTTGCCGCGGCTTTACGCCGAGGCCCTTGGAATTCACTTTCTAAACGTGGCTGTGCAGCCTCGCTGGGATGCTCCGCAGGACCTGTTTGGTTTCTACAATTATATGGAGCATCGGTACAAAGCTACCGAACTGGCGAGAGCGCTGCGCCAGATGGACGCCCGCCGAGCCCTTGATGCCGGTGAGGACAAGCGTGTCCGTGACGGCATGTTGCTGGTGCTTCTTGATGAGATGAACCTGGCCCGCGTTGAGTACTACTTCAGCGAACTGCTGAGCAAACTCGAAATGCGAACCGTCGCCGGCACAGGGGACGGCCAGGCTAGGCACCCCGCCGCCATCGAGATTGATGCTGGTTCGCTGGGGAGGGATGATCAGCCAGAACGTCTGTTCGTGGGCCACAACGTGCTTTTTGCGGGCACCATGAATGAGGATGAGACAACTCAGGCACTCAGCGACAAGGTAATCGACCGCTCCAACGTTCTCCGGTTCGGCAAGCCTGGCCAATTGCGGAAAGACAAACCGCCTAGTGTGTCCGCGCCCGAATACTACCTACGGTACGAGGATTGGAAATCCTGGCTTCGCCCCGACCTGCCGGCCGGTGAGGCAGACCAATTCGGGAGAATCTGTGACAGACTGAATGCCGTGCTGGCGAGGATTCATCGGCCGTTTGGCCACCGGGTTCATCAGGCCATGTACCGGTACGCGGCGAACTACCCTCGATGGGCTGCCGACTGGTTCCACTGCGCCATGGCCGATCAGTTCGAGCAGAAGGTCATTCCGCGGCTACGGGGCCTCTCACGCGATACGGACGAGAAGGCCGACGAAGTACTCGACGAAATCGGCGCATTGATCAACGGCTTGCATGACATCGCTCTTGCAGGTGCCTTCGGTGCAGCGCGCGAGCGCCCTTCCGCCTTTCAGTGGGCAGGGGTGAACCGCGAAGCGGAACAGGCGTAACCCTATATGGCACAAGCAAGGGTCATCCCGGAGCCCTGGGGTTTGCTGACAGGGCCGCCTCCGGGCGGACCTGGGGAACCCCACACGGTCGCCGCCGGGCTGGGGCCGTTAGTGCTCTGTCCCGAGCGACTGGCCAACGCGGCTGCACACTGGCGGACCCGGCTAGCCGCACACGGCCCCACCTTGTTCCCAGACGGCGAGAAGGAGCCGTGGCGCGCTCTTGATCTACCCGCTGCCGACCACGGCACACAGGAGGAACTGCGGCTGCCCGGCGGGGTCTCCGTTGTGCTGACTGAGCAGGTTCCCCGCCCTGGCCGCCGAGGCGCCAGCGGCGATGATGCACACGGTGAGACATCCGAAGCACTCGCAACATTTATCAACGCGGCCGTGGGCACATTCCTAGAGTTACGTTCGGCTGCCGAGTATCTGGCCGGGCGGACCGACCTTGATAAGGCCACACGAGGCGACCTTGCGCTGGTTCCCACGCCGCACGAGTTTGAGCGAGCGGGTTCTCTTCCGCTGGCGCGCCTTCGGTGGGAGGACGCTGCCCGCATGCTCCTGAGGCCACGGAGCGAACCGCGGATGGATGTCATTGTGGGAATCGCACTGGACTTCCAGGAGGACCTCATTCAACTGGCCACGTCGCCTCGGCGCATCCTCCGCCGCGAGCGCCAGCGAACGCCCGTGGGGCGCGTGCAACAGATGGACTCGACCTGCTTGGCGTGGCTGGTCCGACAGCCGGGACGAACGGCCGTCGAGAAAGCCGGTCCCACGCAGCAGATTCTGGCAGTTGTCCGAACAGAGGACTACGATACACTGGAGAACCGCGTCCTCAAGGACTTTGTCATTCGCTGTATCGCCGCTGCCGACTTATACATCCGCGAGCATCGGAGCCGGTTTGAGGCTAGCGCGCGGTACAAGGCCGTGGCCGCGCTGCGCGACGTATGCCGGCGTCTGCTGCGAGACACCCCGCTGGTCCACGTTCGGTCGCTGCCGGCCAGCCCGCAACTGAACTACGTTCTCCTGCACGACCGCGCCTACAGGGAACTGTGGTCCTGGTATGTGAAACTTGTGCGCCGCCAGCAAGTCAACGACGAGGCGTGGCGATGGCAGCGTCGGCTGTGGGCCGACTTCGTGCGACTGCGGGTGGCCGCCCAACTCATTCAACCACTTGTGGAAGACGAGTTCGCCGCACGCACGCCGTTTGCCCATGACCTTTGGGTCCGCGAAGAGCAGGACGCCGGCTGCTGGCTCCTGCCGGCGGACTGGCCAGGGCCGGTGGTTCTCAAGGGTGAACGAGGCGCGGTGATCGTGGCCCAGTGTGTCCACCCGCTTGCGCTTGACGACGACGAGTCATACTGTGGTCTTCCGGTGGCTCGGTGGCTCGGGCTGACGGGGGCCGACTTGGCCGTTGTTTTCTCCCCGCTGCACCGGCCCGTCAACGGTCAAATGGTCTGTCTGTTCGTCTGGGCCATTCACAGTGCGAGCGAACAGCCTCAAGACGAACGGGTCACAGGGCAACCAACGCGGGCCTGCCGGGCGCTGCGACGGTTACTGGACGACGAGGGCAGACAGGGCGTGATTCTCCGCGGCATCATCCTTCGGAGCCACCTACAGGGGGAAGTTCTTGACCTGCCGTCGGCTTCCTGCGGTCAGGAAGTGGATGTGTACGGTGCTTGCGTCCCGGCCGATCCCAGGGCTTGGCATGAGAAAGAAGGGGTATTTGACCTTCGCTATTGCCTGTATGACTGTCTGACACGTGTTCACCGTGGGGGCTGAAATGGCGTATCAGTCGCTAGGCGTCGACCTTGCCGGCTGGCGTGCGGAGGCATGGCCTGCCGAGACGGACGCAGACGGTGCCGTCCGTCTTGGCGACGCGCTTCGGTCCCCAGCGCCGAACGTCTGCGTGTTGCCGCGCGTGCCAGGAGAACGGCCGCGAACAGGTGTAGAGGCCCTTCGTTCGTTCTGGGCCCTCGGCAATCGGTTTCCCGCGTGCACAAGTCCCTGGGCAAGTCTGGGGCGGGTTCCCGCCTGGATGGCATGGCGGGCACTTGGCTGTGACATGGTGAATCCCCAGTGGTCCTACAGGAATCTGCGAGGTCAAGACGCCAGAGTGCCATTGCGGGCGATCATTCGGGCCTACGCCGAATCGCTTGCTGCGCCGGCCAATGGCCGCAGCACCCTGAAGATCGTGGCCATGCCTGACCACTTCGAGGAGCGCGCCCAAGAAAACCTTCTGACTGGCCTCCCGTGGCCGCGAGATGACGTTCGCCTGCTGTGGCGGTCAGTGGCGCTCTGCCTTTCATGGCTGTCGGCCACGCCCGCCAGCAAGCGCCCATTCAGCGGCGGGGCGAGGGTCGCCATTGTCGATGTGGGTCTGGCGAGCGTTTCCGTAAGCATCCTGGAACTGCGGCGCCGGGGTCGCTTCATGGTCCCGAAGCGAGACCTGCCGGAAAGCGGCAGTTCCGCCCACTGGGATACGATCCCGTTAGATACTGCCGTAGCAGCCAACCTGCTGGGCGGCTCTCACAATCAGTACGGATTGCGCGAACTCTGGCAGATGGTGTGCGGGGGATCCGCTCTGTCCTTCCAGGCTGCCGAGCCACAGGATGCGCTGCTGGTCGAGTTCGAGTCCGGTTGGCAGCCGGTGCGGCCTTCGGCGGATCGCATCAGACAGGCGATTCTGGCTGCCCCCTCCAGAAGCAGCACCACTGACATGGACACCCTCTGGCAGAGCATTCATGCCGCTATGGGGCAGCCCGAGCCGCAAACGGACTCTCCCCCGAGGCCACTGGCCAATGTCCTGAAGGATGAAGTGTCCGACTGGCTTAACAGCCGCCCCCACCCCCCCGACATCCTTCTGGTATGCGGACCCGCGGCTTGCTTGGCGGTCACCCCCGCCGAGACGCTTGGAGTGCACTTGGCATCTTTGCTGCAACCTCCCGACAAGTGCCGCGTGCTGGTTGCGGGCCGCGATCTGCCTGCACACGTGTGCACAGCCCACGGGTGCGCTATTTACGGCGGCCGTGAGAAGGCGGGGCTGCCCACCTACCTCGACACGCTCCCGCAGTTCTGCATCCTCGGAAAGGACCGGGTTCACTGGGAAGATGTGGCCTACGACCTTGTCAGGCAAGGTGAGGTCGAGGGTGGCAAGGAGTACCAGAACACGTATCCCGCGGCAGCGATGATCCCAACGGGCCAACGGCAAGTGCGATTCCGCTTGATGCGGCAGAAGGTGCGCAAATACCTGGATCAGCCGTTCGAGACGGCGCCGCTTCGTGACTGCAAACTGTCTCTCGAGGTTAGGCTTCGCCCAGCCCAAGGGTTTGCCCGCGTCAGGATCATTCCTGAACTGACTGACTTGTTTGGCGACAGAGAAGTTGTGCTCGATTGGGATCGCATGCAGAACACTTCCGATGCTTCCGGCGAGACCGAAAGCCCGACAGACTTTCCCCGCTGCTCGCCCCTGCCGCCGCAGGAAGGGCCCTCCTACGGGTACCCCCCCGCCTTTTATGTCAAACCATATATAGCATCCTATGCTGGCGCGGTTGCTTCGTGCAAGTGGGGGGATGCTGAGTACTGGCTTGGCCTGATCGGTAGGGGCATGCAGAGCAGCGCCGCCTATGGTTCAAATCCCGAAGGGCCGGAGATTAGCGTTTTGCTGAAGGCGCTAGAGCAGCACCATCAGCATTACGAGCGGGAGGGGATGTTGGCTAAGTGCTTAGAGCGCCGAACGCGCGATAGAGTGATAGACTCCGTGAAGACGCTTATGCGCGCCGCGACTGGGCTCTTCCAGAGAAGCCCCCGGTGGGCCGCGGGGTTTCTACGTGAAGAGTTCCAGTGTGTCTTGGAGAAGGCTCGGGACAAGGCTGGAGGCGACGAGCATTGTGTAGACCCGAATCCAACACCAGTGTTCCTGAATGCCGCTGGCCGCTGTTTCTTGGGGCAACGCGAGATCCGCTTGTACGTGGATTGCTTTGAGCGGCATTTCAGGCAGAGGGTCAAGAAGTTCCTGCTTCTTGGCCAACGCCTCGGCATGAACAACTGGTGCAAGGGGTTCCAGTTCATTCTAAGGTTAAATGACGAAGCTGTGCTGCACTTTTCACGCGCACAAGCCGACTCCTTGGCCAAGTGCCTCCAGATAATGCTGGACGCCGAGAAGCCACCACGCGACGAGGTGATCCGTCACCCCTACCGCAATGCCATGTTCTCGCTATACTACCTTTTGCGGTTTCGTGCTCCGGAGGAGAATGCGGGATTCCTCGGAGACTGCGATAAGCGAAAGACGGTGGCAAGCCTGATCCGCGCCAACCTCCGGGAAGTGAAAGTCGCTCTGGAGGCGCGCAGGCGACCGACTTCGACGACGGTGAACGACTTGAAGCACCTCAAGGCGTTGCTCCGGTTCCTGGAATGTCGCGCGACGAGAACGGATCCTCGGATACTGGACATGGGGCATGCCCGGTTCGTGCAGTCAAGTCCCACGGAAGACGCGGGAGAAGAGTAGTCATCGAGTCTGCCATATACTACTAGGGCAAGGGACGCAGCACATATGATAGATGATTATCAATACCTATTGCTTTGGGATGACCGCCAGTCAGCACAGTCCCTTGACGCGCTTGAAGATGTGTGTCGGCGCCAATGGGGGCCGGATGCCGCCGCCCATCTCTCTGACGCTCTGAGTGTCCTTTTGGCGGGAAGGTACATCCGATCAGAGGGCGGCCACTGGCGGTTGACCGACGCGGGTCTGCGTAAGCAACGTTCCGTGCCGAGGCCAGCCATTCGGCGACAACAGAAGCCTCATACTCAGGCGGTCGGACCCTCTGTCGAAGGGAGTAGTGCGCGCGAATCAGGTGCGGTGAATGCGAGTGCAATCGAGCCGCTCCAGCCTCAGAGGCCAACACCTCTCGCTCCGAGTGGCGAGACATTCGGCCCGGCGGCCGTGCGAAGAAACCACAAGTCGGCCCGCGAGGCTTCGCCACGGCCGCGACCCCCATCTGAGTGTGACGTTCTGCGCCGTCTGATCGCGTATTACATCGATTGTGTTCGCTTGGACGAGCGGCCATCGGCCGTGCTCTATGGGAACGACTACAACCGGCAGTTTATCTCGATCTCTCTCCATGAGGCTTGGTGGGCAGAGCGCCTTGGCGAGACAATTGAGATAACCGTCCCTCTGCGTCCGGCACAGAGCGACTTTGTGCGCAACTTGGCCCGTGCCCAGCAGGAAGATTTGTTCGTGGGGTATCCTCTATTCGCCCTTCCGCCTGATGCGGATCGAAGCGGGCTCATCGTCCCGATGTGCTGCATCCCGGCCACGGCTGAGCAGGAGGACACGACACTCCGGGTTACCCTCGACTTCGACGAGGCCGATGTCAACGGCGACTGGCTCCAGAAGCAGTTCCGCACGGGCGAGGAGCGGCGGGCTTTCCTGCGCGCGTGCGGCCTCATCGACCCGGAGGAGGACTCCGGCGAGGAGACACCGGCCGACTTCCTGCGGCTCCCCGATGCGATCTCGGGCATCACAACCTTCTGTGGTAGGGCCCTGGTCGATCAGCCCTTGGACCCGCAGTGGACGCGGCCCATCGGGGACTTCGCAGCCATCGCGAAGGGCGTTCACAATGCGGCCGTTTTGTACCTGGGCCGCCGCCTCGTGTATAACGCCGGTCTGGTGAGCGAACTGCGGCGAATCCTGGCATCTGCCAGCGACGAGGACCTGAAGAAGACCGCTCTGTGGCATATCTTCGGCACCGGGAGCAACGGTCCGCAGACTACCGCCCCTCTGACTGAACAACCACCCAGTTCGCGGGAGGCAGCGGTCGTGCCTTTTCTGCCAGTCAACTACGAGCAGGAGCAGGCCGTCCGCACCTCGCTCCAATCGGGCCTGACCGTCATCACTGGCCCTCCGGGCACAGGCAAGTCCCAGGTGGCCGCCAACCTACTGGCCAACTTGGCGGTCAGCGGCCAATCAGCCATATTTGCCAGCCGCAACCACAAGGCCCTTGATGCCGTCGTGCCGCGGCTCAACGAGATTGTCCCGAACGAGACAATCCTGTTCCGAACAAAGAACCCCGACACGGGTGAGGAGTTCACCTGGCGGAATGCCATTAACCAGATCCTTGCTGCACCCGTTGATGCGGGCGCAGAGGTTGACCACACGTACGCTTCCGCCGAGATCCACGACTGGCTCGGTCGGCGAAACTCCTTGCTTGAGGTGGCTGAGACTTGGACGGTCCTTGAAAGGGAACTCGGTCAGGCTCAGAGGACTTGGGATGACAAGACCAGTTCGCTGCCAAGCGCGGTTGTGGACCTAGTACGCCTGGGCGAGCACTTGCCCGCCGGGGACGTCCTGCGAGAGATGGAGAGCGGTCTTGGGGTCTACCCGGCCGCCGAACGCTCGCGCTGGGGCCTTTGGTTGCTTCGCCTCTGGTGGCGGTTGCGCCACTGGCCTGCGGTTCGCTCGCGACTCCCGGCCATCGAGCAATCTGCTGCCGCGTTCGGCATGGCCTTGCCCCCACCGGAGCCAACCCCTCCGTTCGTTGAGTCGCTGCGAGCGGTCGTAAGTACACTCTGTGGCCATGCCGCCCTGCACGAACTGCACAGCCGTATCACGCAACTCCAGACGCAAGCCGGCTCACTTCGGCCCCTCACCGACGTTCTCCAAGAAATGGAGCTGGTGCTGGAGCGGCTGCGGGAAAGGGCGCCTGGCTTGCTGCATGCTTGTCTGCGAAGACGGTTCTCGCACCTCGCACCACAGGAACGCCAACGTCTGCTTCAGATGAGGAACACGTTGGACCACACACGAGACACCGCCATTGGCGAGGGCACGCGGATTCGCTGGCAGCGGTTGTTCCAGGACCAGTTCGACCTGCTGATACGGTGTTTCCCGCTTTGGGCCGTTCCCAGTCTGTCAGCCCGTCATGGTCTTCCCCTGGCGCCGGCCATCGCCGACGCGGCCGTCTTGGATGAGGCCAGCCAGTGCGATGTGGCCTCGGCCATTCCGCTTTTGTATCGCACCAAGCGGGCCGTGATCATCGGCGACCCCAACCAATTGCGGCCCGTCCACAACATGAAGCCTGGCCGCAACCGGCAGTTGCTGCGGAAACATGGCCTGCTAACGCCTTCGCTGGCCCAGTTCGATTTCCTTCAGAGCAGCCTGTATGATCTGGCAGCTGCCACGCCGAAGGCCGGCGAACCCGTTCTTCTGCGAGATCACTTCCGCTGCCATCCCGACATTGCGGCCTACTGCAACTCGCTCGTTTACAAGGGGCAACTGCGTGTCCTGACCGACGAGAGTCGACTGAGGCGCCCCAAGGGCCGCAAGGCAGGTATCGCCTGGACGGAAGTAACGGGTGCCGCTGAAGCCGTGACGGCTGGTGGTGCAATTTGCCAGGAGGAGATCGGCGCCGTAGGCCGAGAGTTGAATCGACTGCTGGTCGAGGATCGTTTCAGCGGAACGGTGGGCGTGGTGACTCCCTTCAGGGAGCAGGCCAATCGCATCCGCGACTGGGCAGAATCCAACATACCTGCCGATCTCCTCAGAAAAGCCGACTTCATCGCTGCCACGGCTGACGGTTTCCAGGGCGACCAGCGAGACGTGATCCTGTGTAGCCCCGTCTACCAGCCTGGCCTGCCGCGGGGCGCAGAGTGGTATGTTACCTCCAAGGACACCCGCAATCTCTGGAACGTTGCCATTAGTCGGGCACAGGCGCTCCTGCATGTTTTCGGGAACCGTCAGATGTGCTTGCAGAGCGATGTGAATCACCTTGTTCTCCTGGCGAAACTGTCGCTCACGCCGCCGTCTTACGATCCCGGCAAGCCCGTCTTTGAGTCTATGTGGGAACGCCGTCTGTACGATGCCCTTGTGGCGGTTGGCCTCGCCCCCTTCACGCAGTACCCGCTGGCGGGCTGCCGCCTGGATCTGGCTTTCCGGGACGCCCGCCTTGATGTTGAGGTCGACGGCGAGCGTTTTCACCGCGACGCTCAAGGTCGGCGCAAAGCAGAAGACCTTTGGCGCGACCTCGCTATCCGTGGGGCCGGCTGGACCGTTATGCGGTTCTGGGTCTATGAACTCCGTGAGGACATGGCGGGGTGCGTCCGTAAAATACAGGACCGGCTTACGTCGTTATCAGAGAGGGTGACTCCTTGCCGGGAAGAAGACGGCACTGTGACGGATGCGTAAGTTGTTAGTCGTTTTGGACCAACTGGGATTCCCGTTATGCCTCGCCGACCGGCAGTTTGTGCGGCGAGACGATGCGCATGCGGCCCTGGTCAGTGGGTGCAAGCACCAGCGGTTGAAGATGTCCGACGATGCCGACCATGCGGATGTGCCAGCGGGACCTGGCGCGGGCGTGGAACCAGGAGCATTCGCAGGACGTGCGGACAGTGCCGGCGGCGTTGGTGGGGAAGCGGAACCAGGGAGGCGGTAGGGATTCCAGCACCTTGCGGCTGATGCGGCAGCAGGCGGCACCGAAATCGGAGTCGCCGTAGTGGCCACGGATGCCCTCGCGGCCGACGTAGCCGCAGTACAGTACGTCGCCCGGCTCGGAGAAGATGGCGTCGGTGCCGCGCTGGCCGTCGGCCTGGTCGGGTAGCGGCACCATGTCGGCGTCGATTATCAAGAGGTGGTCGAACTGGCGGTCCTCGGCCAGGAAACGGTTGACCGTCTGGTTGCGGGCCACGTCGGTCGGAAACTCGGGGCTGCCGTAGCGCCAGCACTTATTCTCCAGCCACCGAGCAAGATGGCGGTTGGGTTCCTGGCGGAAGGCCATCACTGCGACGAGGATGCTGCCGACGTTGCTCATGACGGTTCCGGGTGCCCCCAGGGCGAGTACCACTCCATGTACTGGCCGTTCCAGACATACCAGCCCATGACGTGGCCCCGCGCGTCGATATAGATGCTGCAATTCACCTCGACGGCATAGCAACACGGCCTGGGGTCGCCGTGGGCGACCTTCCGTTCGTCATCGACGACGATCCAGCCCTCTTTGATGGTGGACACATCGGTGACGATCTCGCCGCCCTCGATGGTCTGCGGCGTCTCTACCCACGACCACTCGCACGCGCCCACCGGGATGTACCGCACACGCATGACGGCGTTGGCGGGCGGGCAATCGTTGAGTTCCACGCGCCACGTCTTGTCGCGGACCTTGACCCACCCTGTGCCGTCGCCTTCCAGGTCCACCTTGAATCCGTCGCCAGCATCCACGCTGCGGGTGCAGTACATCCGCTTGAACTCGCCCGGCCGCACTTCGTATTCGACCGTGACCGTGTACGGCAGCGGCTGGTCGGCCAGCGTGCCGAAGAAGGTGTTGATGTGACCGTCGGGTGGGATGGGCACGGCAGCGTCTTCCTGGACGAACGCGCCCGGCTGGCACCGCACTTGAATCCAGTCTTCTGTGTCGCCTTGAGAATAGTCCTTCAGGCACGGCACGAGCGTGCCATCGGCGAACGTGCCGTCGCCCACCTTGTCGAACGAGATGCTCACGGTGTCGCCGGCGGGCGTCAGGTCGTAGTTGTCGCCCGTGGCGGGCGGGAAGCCGCTGCCCGGTGTCCAGATGCGCCCCGAAATGGGTTCGCCGGCGGCGACCACCAGGGCAGGCCAGACCTCGATGAAGTCAAACGAGTTCTCCATCGGCGGCAGGGCACCTGCCTTGGAATACTCGAACCTGTAGTCGCCCTCCTCGGGATCGCCGATGAAGATCCGCACTCGCGTGCCGACGGCGATGTCGTCCACGCCGTTTACTTCCTCGGCGATGCCGCTCTCGCCGGTATCGCCGTTGAAATCGTACAGCGGGGCGTTGGCGTTGTCGGTGATGGTGGCCCAGAAGGACTCGCGGTCCCCGCCGCCCACGACCGGGCCGTAGTGGAACCAGTATTCCTCGGCTGCGCCGGTGCGAACCGGGAAGAGTTGAATGATCTGGCCCACGGGGTTGATGTCGCTGGCGCCGAAGTCGAAGTCGTTGACCTCGTAGGCGGGGCCGTGGGTGTCCGACGACCGGCCGCCCGTTTTGTGCTGCGACCCGCCCGCACCGGCCCATTCAACCTCGACCCACTCGTAGGCCCCGCCGCCGTCGGCTGTGATCTCGGCCCAGAAGGGCGCTTGCGGCGGGGTCTCGGCCACGCGCACGAGCGCCCACTTGTCTTCGCCCGTGCCGTCTTCCTTCCACAGGACTTGGGCCGGCCCCTCGGGCGCACTGGACAGGCGCCCGTCGTCAACCACGTCGGCGAAGCCGTGGTCTTCGCGGAGGACGTTCAGTTTCACGGGCGTGACGCCCTGGACCAGGCACCGGCCTATCTTCCCATCCGCGATGGGTTCCAAGCACACGGCAAAGTTGCCCGCATGGTCGGCGGCAGTGGGCGCGACGCCCTTGAGGGCGTAACGGAACTTGAAGCCCTCCTCGTTGTCCGGAGGGGCGTAAACCGGCCCATCGAGGCCAAGGATGTCAAACAGGGCGCGGTCCTCGCCAGTATCGTTCCTGACGAGGATGACACCCGCCTGCCGCGGCTCGGCCAGGGGATCGCCGCCCTGGTTCTGCTGACGCTGGAGGTAGTCGCGCGCGGCGTCGATGAACGTGTTGAAGGTCTGGGCCGGGATGACCATCCGCTGGCCCGGCTGCACCTTCTTGAGCGTGTCGCCCATTGCACTGCCTCAGTGTGGCTGCTCCTCTGTGGCCCAGACGACAGGCAAGAAAAGCCAGGCTTCGCCGCCCCGGCCAGGCTCAAAGGCCAACTGGTTCGGGCGGTTCTTGAGTACCTTGATACCCCAGTTCCCGGCACCCCTTGTGGTTTGGCGCTGAGGTGTCAGGAGTAACTTCAGCGTGGGCGTGGGCAAGACGCAGCGGTAGCCGGTGTCCTTCTGCACAAACGCGACCGCCTCGTGTCGGTCGAGACGTTCAGCCTCGTTGGGAGAGATGTCCCACCAGTAGAAGAACGGCTTGTCCTCGTACCGCTTGCTCTCCTTCACGCACAGGGCCTGGCATGTGCCTGGCAGCTGTTCGCGTGAATGCTGGGCATGGTGCTTCTGATGACACTCCGGGTGCATGAGCACGCAATTGGCCTCGCTGTATCCGCGGTCAGCATCGAGGCGGTGCAGGTGGACGCCGCGCGTCGAATCGAAAGCCGTCGCACATACGTGGCACGTGGCCCCGGCGTCGAGTAGCCTGCGTTTGACCGCGGTCTTGGTCTGGCGCTCGTCCAGTTGCAGGCGCGCAAAGACATAGCGATTCGCATACCACCACTTGTCGGGGTCGCCGCTGGAGTATTCTGCGATGAGTTTGCGGGCTTGGTCGAGAATTTCCTTGGGCTTCATGACTGTCCCCCTGCGGCAGATTCTGGCTGTGCGATGACCTTTACACGCCCCGCATGATACCGCTTTGCCAGCAGTGGAAAAAGTTACTCGCGGCATGAATGATGGTCTCGAGGGCCTGCTCGCGTATCGCGACTCGCTGGCCCGGCTGGACTTTCTTGAGCGCGTCGCCCATCAGAATCACCTCGGCCGCCCATCCCGCACGCGCTCATAGAGGAGCCACAACTCATGCAGCAAGGCCGATACCTGCTCCCTCTCGTCGTGGCCCTGCCGCGCGAGCAAGAGCAGGCACTTCAGCGTGGCCGCCAGGCTGTCGAAGCACCGCTGCCACTCCTCGCAATGCGGACAGTGAGGACAGCCCATCGCTGCCCTCCCACGCGGGCGCTACGTTCCGATGCCAAGGCCAGCGTAGTTGCCGGCGTCATACACCCGCTCGATGTGCACGAACGCCGGTCTCTTGACGATGGTCTTCGAGCCGTCGTCCTCGGCGTCCCGGTACTGGACCCACAGGTACTCCCAGCCCTTCTTGCTGATTCCTGTGATGCCCCCGATGGTCAGGCCCGTGACGTTCGGGCTGGCGGCGAAGCGGAAGGTGATCTCCCAGGCCCCGTCGCCCCGCTGGGAACCCGAAGCGCCCAGGAACAGTACCTCTCCGGCGGCAAAGCCCTTGAACGCCGCATTGTTGGTCTTGCCGGTCAGCGAGAAGAGCGTCGCCTTGTACGTCCCGGTGACGTAGGCGGCGTCGAAGTAGTGCGTCTCGGAGAAGTTATAGACGGGAACCGTTATGTCGCAGCCTTCGACCGAGTCGTGGGTGACGCCGATTGCGCCGCCCAGGTCCGGCGGCGTGGCCCCGCCCTCGCCGTAACTTGCGACGTGCTCCCGGCCTTGAGTGATGTGCTGCGTGCCGCCGCCGGTGTCGAACTGGTAGGTGGACTCGCCGACCTCCTTCGGCCTTGAGGACATGAGGCCGTAGCGGGCGGTGCCTTCCCAGTAGTCCGACCCGTCGCCGACGGGCTTTACGTCGCACGCCTGGCGCACCAGGCCCGCGTATGCCGCCGGGGCAGCAGCCTCAAGCGCCGCCAAGGCGGCCTGCTCGCTGCCCGTGCCCTGGACGACGTACAGGAACTCGGCGCTGGGGCTGTCGCCGCTTGCGACCGTGCGGCTGTCAAACTTTTCGGTGACAGTTATCGGCATGTTTGAATCTCGAACGGCCGCGCCCGCCAAGGCGGGCGGCTAGGCGTCACGAATACGTCACGCCCAGGTTGCGGGCGAGTTCGGCTATTCTTTCGGTGTTCTTGGCAGTCTTCTCTGTCGCGTTGGCGATCCGGTCGCTGACGCCGCCGGCCCCCAGGCCAGCGGCTTCAAGCGCGCTGAACGTGCCCCGCACGCCGACCGTGGCGCGGGCCGCCACGTCGGGCATGGCGGCAGCCGCGTCTTCCAGCGCCCTCTGGACCGCCCGCCTGTACGTCTCCGGTTCTATAAGGCCCTCGGACAACAGGCGCCTGGCCTCTTCAATCTCCGCCTCGGCCCGCTCTTCGGGAGTGCGGAACTGCTCGGCGTACCGGCGGGCCTCTTCCAGGGCGCGGATACGCTCATCAGACGCCCGGATGGCCATCTCATAGGCCTCAATTTCGGCCTCGTGGTCGGCCTTTGCCTGGCGCTGCTTTTCGGTCTCCTCGCGGATGGCCTTCCGCAGGGCAAGGAGCGTCTCGGCGTGGTGGACCGCCAGGCCAAGCGACTCAACCTCCACGCGCGAGAACTCCTCTTCGGACATCGTGAGGCGAGCGTATTCCAACTGGGCCTGGCGGATGAGGCCCTCGCCGCGCGAAAGTTTCGCCTGCACCTCCGCCCATGCCTTCCTCTGCTTGTCCGCCTCAATCAGGCGCAACTTGAGGTCCAGGAGTTTCTGCGCGTGCTCGGCCGCCAGGTTCATGCCGGCGACCTCGGCCCGCGCGTACTCCTCGGCCGACATCGTGGCCCGCTGGATGGCCTTCTGGGCGGCCTCAATGGCCGCCAGGCCCCGGTTCCACTGCTGGCGCGATTCTTCCTGGGCGCGGGTGGTTCGCTTGCCGTAGTCCGGCCCCGTGAGCGCCTCAAGGCCCATCATCCGCGCGGCCGCAAGCGCGGCGGCCTTGTCGGCAGCCTGGCCCAACTCGCGGACGACCTCGCCCAGGCCGAACGGCAGTTGCTCGGCGGCCTTCCTCGCCCCTTCCATGTCGCCCCGGAAAAGGGACGAAAAGACCTGCACGTCCTTGATGGCAACCTTCGTGGCGGCGATGGCCGTGGCCAGCCGCAGGCCCGTCTCAAAGAGTTCCGCACCGCGAAAACCGCCAGCGAGGAACCCCGGACGCCCTTCGGGCGCAAGGGCCGCCGCCTCGGTGGCGCGGGTGAAGGCGACGCCGCCTGAGTTCGAGGATGTCCCACCGACAGTTGAAGGTTGGTGGCGGCTCGGGTTCATGTTAACCGGCCCTTCGCTTGGATGCAACGTCCTCTTGCGCCCCGTCCAGGTACGACTTCAGTATCCAGAGTTGTTCATAGCCCATGATCCGATTGAAGTGACGTTCGGTCTCCAGGAAGGCGGCGGCCGCCCACCG
>Ga0194112_10003113_pt1 | contig 23245 bp, 15 predicted proteins | sample TA2MahC400mmetaG_FD_146191 | JGI IMG/M metagenome (GOLD analysis project Ga0194112, IMG submission 146191) | Freshwater microbial communities from Lake Tanganyika, Tanzania - TA2015016 Mahale Deep Cast 400m | ecosystem: Environmental > Aquatic > Freshwater > Lake | place: Tanzania: Lake... | reverse complement strand
GAATTGCGCCACGAAGGTATAGACTTTATATCAAGACTAGTTGAATCAAAAGAAGATTTCATAAGAGAACTCGAGGAATTTAAACCAGAATTGATATTGGCAGATCATTCACTACCTCAATTTGATGGTATCTCTGCATTAAAAATTGCCAAGAAAAAACGTCCTCAAATACCTTTTATCTTTGTAAGTGGGAAAATTGGAGAAGAATTTGCAGTTGAAGTTCTTCGTGAAGGGGCAACTGATTACGTTCTTAAAAACAATCTGTCGAAGTTAGTACCTGCAGTACAAAGAGCATTAAACGAGGCTAATGAACAGGTCCAACGAAAAAAGATGTATGAGGCTTTAATGGAAAGTGAAAAGCGTTACCATTCTCTTTTTGAACATTCTCCTATTTCTATTTGGGAGGAGGATTTTTCTAAAGTGAAGAATCACATTGACAAGTTGCGAGCATTAGGTGTTCGAGATTTCAGAAAATATTTTGAAGATCATCCAGAAGAGATTGAAAAGTATGTAAAAATGATAAAGGTGCTAGAGGTCAACAAAGAAAGTCTAAAGTTCTTTGGAGTTAGCCAAAAGGAAGATATAATCAACAATTTATCTTATTATTTTTTTGAAGAGTCTTGGAATGTCTTCAAAGAAGAAATAATTGCTTTAGCAGAAGGAAATACAAGTTTTGCAAGTGAAATCCCCATCCAGACAATGAAAGGGGAAAAAAAGATTTTGGACTTAAAACTATCAGTGACTCCTGGTTTTGAAGATACCTTATTACAGGTTCTGGTTTCCTTTATCGACATTACTGAGCGGAGAAAAATGGAAGATCAGATAAAAGCATCGTTAAAGGAAAAGGAGATACTGTTGAGGGAGGTTCATCATCGGGTTAAAAATAATATGCAGATTATATCCAGCTTAATCGGGCTTCAATCAGAATATGCGGGCGATAAAGATGTTGTGGAGATGTTTGAGGATGGTAAAAATCGTATTCGTTCAATGGCTCTTGTACATGAGAAACTTTATCAGTCTGAGAACATTGCCCAGATTGATTTTGCAGAATACATAAGAAGTCTAATAACTGGACTTTTAAATTCATATAAACTAGATGATGAAACTATAAACCTCAAACTGAATGTGGATAAGGTTTTATTGGATATTGACACTGCAATTCCTTGTGGTCTTATAATCAATGAGCTGGTTTCTAACAGTCTGAAACATGCTTTTCCAGATAATAGAAAGGGTGAGGTGGGTGTTACGCTTAATTCTGCTGATAAAAACTTTAAACTTATAGTTAGTGATGATGGTGTTGGTTTTCCAGAGGACTTGGAGTTTACAAATACTGAGACTCTGGGTTTGCGTATAGTAAACACTCTGGTAGCTCAATTAGATGGCGATATCCAGCTTGATAGAAGTAAAGGAACCTCATTCGAGATCGCCTTTAAGGAACAAGAAACTTAATATTTATTTTTAACCCCGCTCCATTTTTTACTATTCTGCGAGGGTTTGTATGTCCTTTTTTGGTGTTGTAGCCAAGTGCTGTGATGATACCTGCTAAAAGTGCATTCAGAGAAACGTATTTAATCACTGATTTTAAAGTAAATCTGTGTAATTTGTCCAAGGATAATGTTTCTTTGGTTAATTTATTCCCGTCCTCTATCAGGCTTCTTACGTGTTTAAATATCTGCCAATCACTGATTTTCCGTTTGAAATCCCTAACCAATCCCCTGATAAAAGCTTTTTAATTCGTTGATTGAGCTTTGAACCTTCAAAAGCTGGTTAATGGATAGTTTAACCTACCTAAAACCTTTTCTACTTTGAAATAATGTCTGGGAAAAATGAGGAGAACGACTTTACAGTTTAAAAGGCCATTTACATAGTTATTATGACTGTAAATATCCTTTATCAAAAATTAAAATATCTCCATGACAAATTAAACATATTCTACGCAGTTCCTCCATTATCTCTGTGAAAATCGGTGCATGGTTAGGTGATCCCAGAAAAAAAAATAAAAGCCAACAGTTCCATTTTAGGATATTCCAGGACTATTTTAAGCTAAACCCCAATATAAAAAAACCTTTAGATGAACTGGAACACCCATTTAAAATCTTTATTCTCCAAAGAGATTTTTTGCTGATTTTCCTGCAGTGCCAGTTCAAATCCACCGCCAAATCAGTGAAATCCACCAAAAATACAGACCCCCTCCTACATTTTTAACCCAAATTATAACGATTCAAGACACTATTAACCAGTTTTACGAACTGTCCATCAGAAAACCCAGACATGAAAACAATAAAAATCCAGAACATCATACACATCTCCCATTCCAGCGACCCTCCTAAACTCTTCTTTATCCATAACTTATTCATTAACTCTCTTAAAACATAAGAAACGTTCACCGAGAAAAAAAATGCTAATAACCATAACCCCCAAACATTATTCCCACTTTATCCACAGGTTTAATACCCTGTTTAGCCATTTCTTAAAAATCAGAAATTTTCAAGTTTGCAAATCTATGATTTGCAATTCCTGCTTCACACATCCAGAATTGCTGAGCAAAACTCAGCAAACTCGCAACAAACAGTTGCGAAAATCAAAAATTTTAAGTATATTGCCCAACAAAACCCACTCCAAGTCTTCCCTATCAACAACAAGGGAAAAATTCATTATATCACAAAGAAGAAGCATATACCTCTTCCATAACAAACTTAATAGCTCAATCACATTTAAAAACGTTATAAAATAGTTATCAAAATGCACTTTAAAAAACCAAACAGTATTAATATAACCAAAAAAAACAGAGCTTCACAAAACCCCACCAACCACCAAATTCTGGAGGGGTTAAATAAATATATTTTGTATCTAGGTTTTTTTGAACAAGATGTCACCATCTTTAATCAATCCCACTATGTTTTTTGATTCGGTTCTATTGATAATTGAAAGAATAGGATTATTTGATATCTGCTTCACCAGCATGACATCTGCAGTCTTACCCTCTTTTATACAGCCCAAATCAAGGTTAAATGCCTTTGCTGGGTTTATAGTGGCCATTTTAAATATTTCAGCAGGTGCAAAATAGTCTTTATAATAACCCCTGACCACTTTCAGAGCATAATCCATCTCTCTCAGCATATTTGGGGAATTGAACAATACATTATCAGTTCCAAGAAGAATGTTTATTCCTCTATCAAAAATTTCTTTTATGGGAGGAATTCCAACAGCGAGCAGGCCATTAGATCTTGGGCAACAGACCACAGAATTTCCGCTTTGAGCTATAAGTTCTAAATCATCTCGTATTGGGGATGTAAGATGAATTAGGAGATCAAAGCCAGAGTTTATAGCTCTTTCAACCTCAGTTTTACCTGTTTTTTTTAATGATTGTTCCTGAAGTTTTTCATATTCAGCAACATGGATAGCAGATATTTTTTTCTGTTTTCGGCAGATTTCAGTAATCATACCCACTATATCCTCTCTTATTTCACCAAATCCACTTGCTGCTATTCCATCACAAAATTTAAGTAAATTCTTGGTGACATTTTTAACATAAGATATTTCGGCATCAGGATCAAAAAAGGATTTATGACGTCCCAATACTATTTTTCTGATTGAAATATCCTCTGAAGCTTCTTCAATGAGATCCAATCCCTTAAATCCACCTTCACGGAAGTCAACAAAGGTTGTGGTGCCACTTGCAAGCATCTCCATCATGGACTGTTTCATTGAATCAATGATCTCTTCACTTTCAGATTCTCTTAATATCCTGTGTTTTAGACCATTAGGTGGTTTTACAATCCTTTCTATACTCTCTCCATCACCAACATCTCTAGCTAAAGAATCCCCAATATGAGTATGGGAATTGATTAGTGACGGTGCAACTATACAACCAGTTGCATCGATTTTTTTAACGTTAGTCCTCTTTTCTTTTGTAATCTCGCTTATTTTCCCATTCTCAACTATGACATTAGCTTTTAAAGCTTCCATATTTTCGCCATAGAGAACAAGTCCATTTTCAATTATGAACATATAAATCAGAATATAATTTTACATTTAACGTGTATTTAATTATGGGCAAAATTTAATCTCAGGTTTAAACATGAAAAAAGACCGTCTTTTTAAAGTTTATGATAATCATTTAGAGATTTAACACCAATATCTCCTTCTTTAACAATTTCAATGGCATTAAGTACTGCACGGGCTCCAGCGAGGGTGGTGACATAGGGTATACCTAACTCTACTGCCAATCTCCTGATGTAGTAATTATCATCTGCTGACTGTTTACCAGACGGTGTGTTAATTATGAGGCTTATTTCACCATCAACTATTGCATCTCTTATGTTGGGAGATTCCTCGCTAATTTTACGGATTATCTTAACTTTAGCCTTATCTCCTATCGCCTTTGCAGTCCCATCTGTAGCAATAATCTCAAATCCAATTGCTTCTGCCTTCTTTGCAATATCTGTGATTTTATCTTTATCGGCATCCCTAACACTTATAAACAATTTTCCCTTCTTTGGAAGCTCCATATTAGCAGAAAGTTGAGCTTTATAATATGAAACTCCGAAATTCTCATCTATTCCCATACTTTCACCTGTAGACTTCATTTCTGGCCCTAAAACTGAATCAGCGCCGGGAAGTTTTATAAATGGGAACACTGATTCCTTAACCGCAACATGCCCAATCTCCACTTTGTCTGAAAGCCCAAAACCAGCAATTTTATAGCCTATCATCAATTTAGCAGCTATCTTTGCAAGCGGTATTCCCACGGCTTTGCTTACAAACGGTACAGTGCGGCTTGAGCGAGGATTTGCCTCAAGAACGTATACAACAGAATCTTCTGAATTTTTAGATGTTTTAACCGCATATTGAATGTTTATAAGTCCCACAACATCAAGTTCAAGCGCCATTTTCCGGGTAAACTCCTTTATTTTCGCTATAACATCAGTAGAAATACTTTGAGGTGGTATAACACATGCAGAATCACCTGAATGCACTCCTGCCTCTTCTATATGTTCCATTATCCCGCCTATGAATACGTCATCCCCATCACACAACGCATCTACATCAATCTCAATAGCATCCTCAAGGAATTTGTCAATGAGAATTGGATGTTCTGGAGAAATTTTAACAGCTTCCTTCATGTATTCTTCAAGTTCTAGCTCATCATAAACAATTTCCATGGCTCTCCCACCAAGCACATAAGAAGGTCTAACCAGAACCGGGAACCCAATCCTTCGAGCGACCTTGCTTGCGTCTTGGAAAGAATTAGCTATACCATAGTCAGCTTGAGGTATTTTAAGCTTGTTTAAGACTTTTGTAAACCTTTCACGGTCCTCTACCCTGTCAATACTTTCATGAGGAGTTCCCAATATCCGAACACCTTCATTTGCAAGTGGAACAGCCAGATTAATGGATGTTTGACCTCCAAATTGAACAACAACCCCATATGGTTTTTCTTTATCAATAATATTCATAACATCCTCTAAGGTGAGTGGTTCAAAATAAAGCTTATTTGATATGTCATAATCAGTGCTCACAGTCTCTGGGTTGTTATTTATAATTATAGTTTCTATACCCTCCTCTTTAAGCGCCATTGCACCATGAACACAACAATAATCAAATTCTATTCCCTGTCCGATCCTTATAGGTCCTGCACCGAGTATTACAACTTTTTTGTTGTCTGATACCTCAACTTCATCTTCCTGTTCATACGTACCATAATAATATGGAGTTTTTGCCTCAAATTCTGCAGCACAGGTGTCAACCATCTTATAGGTAGGTATAATTCCATTATCTTTTCGCATTTTTCTTATTAGTTTTTCATCAATTCCTGTAATAACTGAAAGTTTACGGTCAGAAAAGCCCATTCTCTTAGCTTTAATGAGCATTTTTGGATTGGACAACGTATTTTCATTCAATTCCTTTTCAAATTCTATGATATTCAGTAGCTTATGCAAAAAGAACTTATCTATCTTAGTTATATCATATATCTCATCGACACTTATCCCAGATTTAAGCGCAGTATAAACATGGAATATCCGCTCATCTGTTGCATTTTTAAGCAAAGTCTTATCAAAATCAACATCTTCAAACCCATATATTCCAATATCAAGTGATCTTATTGCTTTATGAAGCGATTCTTCGATGGTTCTTCCAATTGCCATAACCTCTCCAGTGGATTTCATCTGCACTCCAATTTCCCTGCTTATTCCCTTAAATTTGTCAAAAGGCCATCTTGGGATTTTTGCAACCACATAATCAATTGAGGGTTCAAATGAAGCTGGGGTTTCCTTGGTTATATCATTTTGTATCTCATCTAAAGTCATACCAATTGCTATTTTAGCAGATATTTTAGCGATTGGGTATCCTGTAGCCTTTGATGCTAGGGCACTGCTTCTGCTAACCCTTGGATTTACCTCTATTACTGTATACTCTCCAGTCTCAGGATGTACTGCAAACTGTATGTTACATCCGCCCTGGATTTTTAGAGCCCTTATTATTTTGATTGAAGCATCTCTCAATTTTTGGTTGTCTACATCGCTTAATGTCTGGGATGGAGCTACTACAATGCTTTCTCCAGTGTGTATTCCCATAGGATCAATATTTTCCATGTTACATACTATTATGCAGGTGTCATTTTTATCTCGCATAACTTCATATTCAAATTCTTTCCATCCCAGTACAGATTCATCAATTAGAACCTGATTTATGTAGCTCATTTCAAGGCCTCTAGTTACAACTTCTCTGAGCTCTTCATGGTTATGGGCTACGCCTCCACCAGTTCCCCCAAGAGTAAATGCAGGTCTTACGATTATAGGATATCCTATATCTTCCACTGCCTCAAAAGCCTCGTCAATTGCGGTAACTGCCCTACATTTTGGAATGGGTTCTCCCAGTTTCATCATGAAATTTCCAAAAAGATCACGATCTTCAACATTTCTTATGGTTTCCACTGATGAACCTATGACCTTAACGCCCTTCAGAGCACCCAGCGTTTCAAGACCTGTGGCAATATTTAGACCTGTTTGTCCACCCATTGTTGGTAGGATAGCGTCTGGTTTTTCTTTTTCAATTATCTTAGCTACTATTTCAGGAGTAAGTGGTTCAACATAAATAATATCGGCCATATCAGTGTCTGTCTGAATGGTTGCTGGGTTGCTGTTCACAAGAACTATTTCTATGCTCTCTTCCATAAGTGATTTACAAGCTTGAGAACCGGAATAGTCAAATTCAGCTGCTTGACCTATTTGAATCGGTCCTGATCCAATGATAAGAACCTTTTTTATGTCTTGATCTTTCGGCATTTTTTATCCTCGTTATCAATGTTCGCTAATATTCCTTCATCATCTTCACAATTTTATCAAAATTATTGTCAGTATCATGAGGTCCTGGCCCTGCTTCAGGATGATACTGCACAGCAGCAATTGGAAGTTCTTTATGTTCTATTCCTTCCACAGTTCCATCGTTAAGGTTAGTTTGGGTTATTCTAAGAGGTATATCCTCAATCGATGAAGGTTCAATAGCAAAACCATGATTTTGAGAAGTTATAGAAACTTTACCTGTATCTAAATCTTTTACTGGCTGATTAATTCCCCTGTGGCCAAATTTCATCTTGTAAATCTTAGCATTAAAGGCGAGGGAAATTATCTGCTGACCAAGGCATATACCACAGATTGGGAGTCTTTCAGAAAGTTTTTTGACCGTATCGATGGATTCGTTCACTCTGGTTGGATCTCCAGGGCCGCTTGATACAAGCAGCGCATCCGGGCCATAATCCAAAATTTCCCTAAACTTAGTATCATAAGGTACTAAAACCACACCTACCTCTCTTCTAAGTAGCGCATCTACGCTGTTCTTTTTTATTCCACAATCTACCACAGCAACAGTGTATTTGTAATTTTCTCCGAAAATCTTTGGTTTGTCGACACAGACCTTATCCACCAGATCTATTTCTTCTATAGATGGTTGATCCCTTGCAAGCTCAATAAGCTCCTGATCCCCTATTTCCTCTGTAGAAAGAGCACCTTTCATGGTCCCATATTTCCTTATCTTAATTGTAAGTGCCCTTGTGTCAACTCCACTTATTCCGGGGATTTCATATTCTCCTAAGAAGTCCGAAATACTTTTTTCTGATAAATTATGTGAGGGCTGAAGATTTTCCTCTCTGACTATAAATCCTTCTGCTTTTATTCCGTCTGATTGAAACCATTTTTGAGATATACCATAATTTCCCTGCAAAGGATATGTTACCATGAGTATCTGGCCCTTATAAGACGGATCTGTTAGTGATTCTACATATCCAGTCATTCCAGTTGCAAAAACAACTTCTCCAGTTTTAACGGTTTCAAAACCGAATCCCTCACCTTTGATTATTGTTCCATCTTCTAAAGCCAATTTTGCCTCTGTCACCATTCAATCACCGCATTATCATAAATTTAAGTCAAATTATCTTAAAAATCTGTTTAAAGGTTTAGAATTTTTTATATTTTTTTTATATTTTTTCTATTAATTTCTATCAGTTCATTTCCATTTATAGGTTAGTTAGGTTACTCTAAATGAATGTTCAATCATTATTTTCTACTTCAACATCTTTTCCATTACCACCGCATCTTCATTGTCTTCATAATAATTTGGAAGGATCTTTTCCTCTTCAAATCCAAGACTTCTGTAAAATTTTCGTGCTTCATTATTTTCAGCTCTTACCTCTAATTTAATTTTTTTCATTTCATACTTTCTGAAAATTTGTATTACCGTATCTACCAAACTAGTTCCAATCTCCTCTCTTCTGTATTTTTTATCTATTGCCACTGAAATTATATGACCTTCATCTTCAAATTTGATCCAAAATATAATATATCCAACAACAAGATTATCTTTCTGAGCAACTAAAAAGCCTGCTCCCATATTGTAAACATCCATGAGAATACTGGCAGGATAAGGGTCTTTAAAGGACATCTCCTCAATTTCTAAGACCCTTTTAATATCCAGACGCCTAAATTCTCTTATTATCATGAATATCTCCGGTGATGGAATGTGGAAAGATTTCGCTTGCTATATCATTAAAAACTATGCCGACACCAATAAGATAATCGAAGTCGGTGTTGGAAAGTTTCATGAGGTCGCCCATATCTTACAAGAACATCTTAAGATGGATATTATCATGACAGATATTAAACCTTCCCATAGCAGAGTCATCAAGGATGATCTTACCTGTCCTAATTTAAAAATATATACTGGCGCTAGTCTAATTTATTCTATAAGACCTCCTCTAGAACTTCACCCCTATCTTTTAAAGGTGGCTGAAAAAGTTGGAGCAGATTTAATAATAAAACCACTTTCCACAGAATATATAGAATCTATAAATACCAAGAATAAAATGAAACTTATAAATTATAAAAAAGCGATTTTTTTCAAGATGTGTACAAGATGAAATGGCAGAATCTTAGTGTAGATGAAACTTTAAAAAAATTAAATTCCAGTGCTATTGGTTTGACCAGCGAAGAAGCTCAAAAACGTGTGCTGGAATATGGCAAAAATGAACTGGTTGAAGAGAGGAAAGCAGGACCAGTCCAACTTTTCCTGGGACAGTTCAAAGACATACTGATCCTAATTTTGATTATAGCTGCCATAGCCGCTTATTATGTAGGAGACACCCTGGATGCCATCGTTATTTTAATTGTAGTTGTAATCAATTCAGTGGTAGGTTTCATACAGGAATATCGAGCTGAGAAGGCCATGGAAAAGTTAAAGGGCCTTATATCCAGCGAAGCAGTGGTAATTCGGGATGGACAGGGACAAAAAATACTTGCAAGTGAGCTTACTCTTGGAGATGTGGTCGTTGTTGAGGAAGGGGACAACATCCCAGCTGATTTAAGGATAACAGAAAGTTATGATCTACTGGTTGATGAGTCCGCCCTTACTGGAGAATCTCTTCCAGTAGAAAAACATGCTCAAACCATTATTGAGAAAGATCAGAAAGTTCAAAGTCATGATAACATGCTTTTCATGGAAGCTGATGTATCATCTGGAAGAGGCAAAGGTGTAGTAGTGGAAATCGGAATGGACACTGAAATAGGTAAAATCGCGGAGATGATACAGAAAGAAGACGAAGAAACACCACTCCAGCAAAAAATAGCCCGGCTGGGGAAGACCCTGGGACTACTGGCTGTGCTGGTTTGTTCCTTTGTGTTTGTACTCCAGTACTGGCAGGGCACTTCCCTGGTGGAGACCTTCATGACCGCAGTTTCCCTGGCAGTGGCTGCCGTACCTGAAGGATTACCTGCCATACTGACCCTTACACTAGCTCTGGGTATGCAGAGAATGGCCAAAAGCAATGCAATCGTCCGAAAACTCCTGGCAGTAGAGACTCTGGGCTCCTGTAATGTTATATGCACTGACAAAACTGGGACACTCACATTAAACCAGATGAAAGTCCGGGAAGCCAAAGTAAACGAGCCTAAAATGGCCTACACCATCTCCGCTCTCTGTAACAATGCCAGTCTTTCTAATGGAAAAGTAATTGGTGATCCTACTGATGCTGCCCTCCTCTTATACTCTGATAAAGAGGGCTATAACCGTAGGGAGCTAGAAGAAGAATATCCACGCCTTCTGGAGATACCACTGGACAGCACCCGCAAGAGGATGACCACAGTAAACCAGATAGGTGGAGATCGATATCTCCTTATAAAGGGAGCACCCGAGGTACTGCTAAAAAAATGTTCTCAAATAGAGGGAGAAAGCGGGGTTTGTTCAATAGTGCCTGAAGATACTGATTCTGTTAGTGGTGACTTGAATGATATGACTGGAAAGGCCCTTCGAGTTATTGGACTTGCTTATAGAAAATTAGGTGTTGAAGAAGACTTAGAAGATAAAGAAGGGTTGGAAAGGGATCTTGTATTCGCTGGACTGGTTGGAATGATGGATCCACCAAGGCAGGAAGCCAAGGATGCAGTGGCAACAGCGAAAAAGGCCGGTATTAAGGTGGTTATGATCACCGGAGACCACAAAGACACTGCAGTAGCCATAGCCAAGGAAATAGGGATAATTGATGGAGACGAAGTAATTGTTTTAACTGGTTCGGACTTGAATAATCTCACTGATGAGGAATTTGAAAATATGGTGGAAGATGTGAGAGTATACGCCAGGGTGTTCCCAGAACAGAAGGTGCGCATAGTTGAAGCCCTTAAGAAGAAGGGTAACGTCGCTTCCATGACAGGGGATGGTGTTAACGATGCTCCCGCCTTAAAAAGGGCTACCATAGGGGTAGCCATGGGCAGCGGTACTGATGTAGCCAAGGAATCTGCGGACATGCTCCTCCAGGATGACAACTTCGCCACCATTGTCAGGGCAGTGCGTGAAGGACGTACCATATTTGATAACATCCGTCGCTTCGTACGTTTCCAGCTTTCCACCAACATCGGGGCCATACTCACCATAACCTCTTCTTCAATTATTGGCCTTCCCATACCCTTCAACCCCATCCAGATACTGTGGATAAACATCATAATGGATGGGCCACCCGCCCAATCTCTGGGTGTTGAGCCACCAGAAAAGGATGTTATGGAACGCCCGCCACTTAAAGAGGAGATCATCCCTCGAAAGAACCTCCTCAAGATAGCCCTCGCAGGGGTGGTTATGTGTGTGGGAACCCTGGCCCTGTACTATTATCTACTGAATAGCGGTGCAGAGATGATTAAGGCCATGAGCATGGCCTTCACAGTCTTCGTCATGTACCAGATCCTCAATGTGTTTAACTGTCGCTTTGAGAAAGACTTATCATTATCGAACAAGTTCCTATTAATAGCCATATCTGCATCCATTATCTTGCAGTTATGCGTAATTTACCTGCCCTTCCTGCAGGGAATCTTCAGGACCACTGCACTATTCCTTGAGGACTGGGTTTTGATCTTATTGGTTGCCAGTACCATCTTAATAAGTGATTATCTTGCTGAGAGGTTCATAAAATGAATATTATGGTTATGGCTGGTACCAGTGATTCATCAAGAATTATAAAAATATTGAAACAATCTAAAAAGTTCAATATCATAGCAACAACCACCACCCCCCATGGTGCAGAAATTGCTAAATCAGCTGGTGCGGACGATTTTATCTTTGGGGGGCTTGAAAAAGATGAAATAAACCAGGTTATAAAGAAAAAAGAAATAGATATCCTGGTCGATGCAACACATCCATTTGCAATAGATGCAACAAAAAATGCTATAAGATCTGCAAGGGAGACTGGAATAAAATACATAAGATTTGAAAGATCAAAAATGGACGTTCCAGAAAGTGATTTTATACATATTGTATACTCATTTGAAGAAGCTGCTAATAAAACTTTGGATTTAGTAAAAGAGACTGATAAAAGGATACTTCATCTTGCAGGGGTTTCAAGTTTAAAATATATCACAGAAAAAATTGATTCAAGTCGTATTTTTGCAAGAGTGCTACCTTCTCCAGATTCTCTAAAAAAATGTCTTGATGCAGGTCTTAAACAGGATAATATAATAGCAATGCAGGGCACGTTCAGCAAAAACTTTAACAAAAGTTTGATGAACGAATACAACATTTCAATTATAATAACCAAGGAAAGTGGGAAAACTGGTGGTTCCTCATCAAAGATCAATGCTGCCCTTGAACTGGGTCTGAATGTAGTTCTGATAATGCGGCCTGAAGTTTTAGAACTTGAAAATGAAAAAATTTTTATGGATTTAGACAGTTTAAATAACTATTTTCTGGATATTTATCCCTAGAAAAGATGTAAATTGATTTTTAATTAATTTTTCTATTATATTTTTATTTAATTTTTGTTTGCTAGCAAACTATTAAAATAAAAAAAGTTGTTTTAAAGAAGTTTTGTTCATTCAATTCCTTATAACCTTTTTTTGTTTGAGGCAATGAGCTAAATTTATTGATTATGGGCTTGTCTTTTAAACCTCAACCTAAACTTCATCAGGTTCAAATACTTTAAATATACCGCTAACTACTAACCATATTCCAATTAGTACCCCCAAATAAATTGGGCCAAGTTTTGGTTCTGTAACAAATGTACCTATGATTATATACAAAATACCAAGTATTATGCCTAATACTCCACCGTAAACTGTATATTTCCTGTCCATTCCGGCAAACAAGGATACTACACCCGCTATTATTAAGAAGAATCCAACCACATATAGCAAGAAACCTACTAAGAAGGTGAACAAACCTATGTTGAAAAATAAATCAACACCCAAAATTATGGCTAGAATACCAATAATTAAGTTCAAAATACTGACAGTTTTACTTGAACCCATTTCAGCTACACCAGCTATCAGTAACCAAATACCGATAAATATTAGAAAGAACCCTGATAACACAGCAGCTACTGTTACTGTAATCAAACCTATAAGTGGAGAAGCCATAATTAGAAGACCTATTATTATAGCCAAAATACCCAGAATCACATTTCTCATATCAATCCCTCCTAAATTCATTGACAAGCCCATCTATTGTAGAATTTAGTAATAAATTATATATAAAATTTTCGTAAAATTGCCTATTTTAATAAAAAAAATGTAAAAATGTGTTTTTTAAATATGCAAACCCTAATTTAGATTAATACTTATTACAATAGAAAAATTAGAATCCAATTAAGAATCGTATATATTTTTCCTCAAAATATATGATCTTATAAATTTATTTTACTAGGTTTTTTAAAAGATAAACTTCTATTTCACTTCCTTCCTGAATAATCTCCACATTTTTTGGCACTTCAAAATATCCATCAGCTTCTGCAAGAGCTGTTATTGCTCCAGAGTCCTTTAATATAGGGTGGGCCATGTTGTCCTCGATTTTTACAAGGGCATACTGACTTCTTCCCCTGGCTGAGTGGTATCTTCTTGAAAGTTTCAACCTTAGAGTCTCGTTATCACCACTATAAATTTCTAAAGAAGCCATTTTTCTCAAAAAGGGTGCTACAAAAACATAGAAAACCATTAAAGCCGCTACAGGATAACCTGGAAGACCAAAAATAACTTTATCATTGACCATGCCAATTATAGTAGGTTTTCCAGGCTTTACAGCTATACCATGTACAAGAACATCCCCTGTATCATCCAAGACTTTTCGAAGTACATCCCCAGCACCGGCTGAAGTTCCTCCAGACGTTATTATTATATCAACATCTAATACTTCGCTAATTTTTTCCAAAACATCTTTATAGCTATCTTTTACAATTCCTGAGGTTATTGGAGTGCATCCACATGATTTTACAGCACTCACTAGACTCTGTGAGTTTATATCAAATATTTTACCATATTGAAGTTCCTTGTCATGTTCAATTATCTCATTTCCAGTTGATATTATTGCAACTTTTGGTTTTGCAAAAACCTTTACTCCTCTCATCCCAATTGCACTTAATACACCAATTTTATCTGGTGTGAGAAATTGTCCTTCATTAAGTAGTGGTTCACCCTTTTTTATCTCTGAACCTTCATATGCGATGTTTTCACCCATATGTGCACTATCATAAATATAGATATTTCCTTCTTTATTTTCTGTAAATTCAATCATTACGATCCCATCTGCACCGTGAGGAATAGGAGCTCCAGTACTAACTTCAATACAGGTTCCTTTTTTAACTTTCTTTGTGGGTATATAACCTGCTTTAATAGTCTCCAATAACTCCAAAAGTACAGGATTATCTTCAGAAGCACCGAATGTGTCTTCAGCCTTTACAGCATATCCATCCATGGAAGCTCTATCAAATGGGGGAAGATTAATATTGGCATAAACATCTTCTGCCAAAACTCTCATGTGAGCATCTTCCAATGAAACACTTTCGACTCTTCTCTTTGGCTGGATATTATCCAAGAGTTTTTTAACATCTTCAGAATCCATTATCTTTAAAAATTCTTGTCCCATATTACCCCATTTTTATATACTGAATTTATATACGTTGTTCACCTTATAAGTAATATAATAACTTAATTCAATCTACTGTTTTAAAGATTGTAAACATCTTAAGAAAAAAAGGAGGAGAGTATTTGAGGAGAGGAAAGGGACACGGACAAGGAAATCAAGAGGTAAGAAGAGTAAGAACTCCCAGAAGAGGAGAAATACCCGGTATTGTTGAACAAATATTAGGGCATGGAAAGCTGAGAGTAAGAGCTGCTGATGGCAAGACAAGACTTTGTAGGATTCCTGGAAAGATGAAAAAAAGGATCTGGATAAGAGAAGGAGATGTAGTTCTAATAAAACCTTGGCAGTTTCAAAGTGATGAGAAGGCAGATGTGATCTGGAGATATACAAGAACAGAATCAAACTGGCTTGAGAGAAAAAATTTTCTTAATCTATAATTAAGATATATTTAAGAAAATCTTTATACTTTTACACAATATCAAACGATTATCTCACAAATATTATTATTACTACATATGGTTTTAGCATTAATTTTCTACCTTCTTTAAAGATTAAAATGATATCTATATCATGGAGCCGGTTTAATGGTTTCAAAAATATCAAAAACTGATGACAAACTTAGAAGACTGCTTTCTGAGAAGAGAATAAAGAGTGTTGAAGACAATAGAGTTGGTAGTGAAGTTTTTGATAAAAAAACCTTGGAAACACTTTACAAACTGGCCAACAGTGGATATATAGATTTATTAAATGGAGCTATTAGCACTGGGAAGGAAGCAAATGTCTTTAAAGGACTAGATGATGAAAATCACTTCGTAGCTGTTAAGATTTACAGAGTTACAACTTCTGATTTCAAAAAAATGCAATATTACATCCAAGGAGACCCAAGATTCCATGTCAGAACAACTAATAAACGCCAACTTGTACATGCGTGGGTTAATAAAGAATTTAGAAACCTTAAAAGAGCCTATGAAGCTGGAGTGAGAGTTCCAAAACCTATAGTGGCAAAAAACAATATACTGGTAATGGAATTTATAGGAGACAATGATGGAAACCCTGCTCCAACTATGAAACAATTTTATCCTTCAAACCCAGAAGAAATCCTAAAAAAAATAATTTATTACATGGAATTGCTGTATAAAAAGGCTAAGCTAGTGCATGGTGATCTTTCAAGCTTTAATATCCTTATACACCGACAAGAACCGGTTATAATCGACATATCCCAAGGTGTGATCACAGATCATCCCATCTCAAATGAGCTTTTAAACAGAGATGTAACTAATATCATCAAAGATTTTAAAAAATTAGGTGTTTCTATTTCTAAAGATGAAATTACAAGTAAAATTATAGATTCTTGAAGGATTCATAAAGATAGAAAAGTATATCTTTCTATATTATATAACTACATTTATATGAGGTGAAGAAGTGCCTAATACTGAATATCTCAAGATCCCCAAAGAAAGAGTTGGGGTTGTCATTGGGAAAGAAGGCAAAGTAAAACAAAATATTGAAAATGCAACCAAAACAAAGATATATATTGAAAGTGAGACCGGTAACATATCCATTTTCCCTGCAGAAGACATGGAAGATCCCCTATCAGTATGGAAGGCACGAAATATAATTCGAGCCATGGGAAGAGGTTTTAACCCTGAAGTTGCATTCAAACTCCTTAACGATGAATATGTTTTTGATATAATCAGACTCCCTGACTTTGTTGGAAAATCAAAAAAAGCTATTATAAGGCAAAAAGGAAGGATAATTGGAAGAGAAGGACGGACACGGGAGATAATTAAAGATATGATTGATGTCGATGTATCTGTTTATGGTAAAACCGTATCACTAATCGGGGATATAGAGCGAATATTAGTGGCAAAAGAAGCTGTAGAAATGATTCTAAACGGAATAAGGCATAAAAGTGTTTATGCATTTTTAGAAAAAAAGAAACAAGAAATGAAAAGAAAGGAATTTCAGAAAATCGTATAACAAAAATCAAAAAATTAGCTGAGTTTATAATTAAACTTTAAAATGTATTCTTTAATTAAATGTTAATTAAATGTATATTCTAATAAAAAATTGAAGATGAAGAATTAAATGATCAAAATAAGTTTATCAGGAGGGTGAATTTGGCAAGACAGGCTTCAGAACTCTTTGAAGAGTTCAAAGAACTTACTGCATCAGAATTTTTCAGAAGAAATAAACAGATGCTTGGATTTTCAGGTAAAATAAGATCTTTGACCATGGTTTTCCACGAATTGATTACAAACAGTCTCGACGCAACTGAAGAGGCTGGAATATTGCCAGAGATAACCATAGATCTTAAAAGAGTGGATAAGGATCATTACATACTAAAACACAGAGACAACGGCCCTGGTATTCCTGAAGACTTCATTACAAAGGTGTTCTGTACCATGTTTGCCGGGTCAAAATTCCGAAATATCCAGTCACGAGGTCAACAAGGGATTGGATGCAGTGGCTGTGTCCTCCTATCCCAGATGACCACTGGAAAACCTGCAAAGATCGTATCAGGATACAAAGAAAATGGAGAACTTAAAGGAGTTGAGATGACATTTAAAATGGACGTTAAAAAAAATCAAGGACTTATACTGGAAAAAAGACCAGTAGAAGTTGAATCTACAGGTGTGCACATAGAACTCCATTTTAAAGATGTTTCATATTCCCTAAGTGAACAAGGAGCCTATGAATATATAAGAAGAACTATGATCGCCAATCCTCATGCCAAAATAACTTTCAGAGATCCTACTGGACACAAATATATTCTCGATAGAGCCACCGAAGAGATACCTCCTTTACCTAAAGAAGTACTTCCCCATCCCAGGGGTGTAACCGCAGATGATCTGATATTCATGGCTAAACATACTGATCGAAGGAGGTTCAGAAGTCTTCTCACTACATCACTTTCTAGAATGTCAAACAAAAAGGTTGATGAAGTGGAAGAAATTACTGGAATCGACCTTAACAAAAGACCTAAAGACATGAAATGGGAAGAAGCTGAAAAGATCGTTGAAACCTTCAGTTCCATGGATTTCATGGCACCGCCAACTTCTGGTTTAATCCCTATAGGTAAAAATCAAGTTGAGAAGGGTATGAGAGAAATTTTAAATCCTGAATTTGCAGCAGCCAACACCCGGAAACCAACTACTTACAGGGGTGGTGTATCCTTTATAATTGAAGCAGGAATTTCCTATGGTGGAGAATCTGGAAGAATAGTTGGTGATCAGAAACGTGCTGAAATCATGAGATTTGCTAACCGGGTCCCGCTTACATTTGATCAGGGAAGCTGTGCCATAACAGAAGCGCTGAAAAGCATAGACTGGAAGCGTTACGGTATTAGAGACCTTGATAATGCTCCCATAACTGTTTTCGTTAATATTGTATCCACAAACGTGCCATATTTATCAACTGGAAAGCAGAGTATAGCTCCTGAACCTGAAATACTTCATGAGGTTAGACAGGCTACAATGAAAATTGCAAGAAGTCTGCAGAAATATATAAGAGCCAAAAAAGCGGCGAAAGAAGAAGAATTACGTTCAAAAATATTTGAAACCTATGTACCGGTTATACTGAAAGAAGCTGCCATACTAGCAGGGAAAGATGTCCCAGGATACGATCATATTTTATCTAAAGTCACAAGAAGACCGAAAATAGTAGGCGAAAACAATGTTGAATAGAAAAGAAATCGCTGTAAACAAACTCAAAAGTCTCGGTGAGAGAATAATAGAGGACGTAGAGCAAATGAACGTCCCATCCATAAAAGTTCCGTCCCGAGGTACCTCAAACATAGTATACGATGATGAAAAACGCTACTACGTCCTGGGAGATCGTTACGGGCAGCGTTCCCTGGGCAACGTTAAACAGATCAAAAAGATCGCCCAGATGGTATACATGGCCAATTTCTGCAAAGGATTGGTGGAAACCAGTAAAACAGCGACATTAAGGGAGCTTTACTACGTTTCGGAGGGTTGGGATGTTGATTTCGGCGATCAGCAGGAATCTAACATTGTAGGAGAAGACCTTGAGGTCACACTTGGAATGACAAGAGAAGACCTGGGACTTATGCCAGAGGAAGACGGTGCCTCTGTTTATGGTAATCTTATTATTAAAGAAGAGGATATCGAAATAAATGCAATAAGATCTGGTAAATCTGGTTACACCATATCTCCAACCATTGATGAGGTGGAATTCGTTGATCATGACGTTGAACGAGTTATTGCAGTTGAAACCATGGGCATGTTCCACAGACTGGTTCAGGAAAAGGCCTATGAAAAGTTTGACACCCTGATCGTTGGATTGAAAGGACAGGCAGCAAGAGCAACCAGAAGATTCTTAAAGAGGGTGAACGAAGAACTTAAACTGCCAGTTTATATCTGTAATGACGGAGATCCATGGGGATTCCACATAGCTATGGTAATAATATCTGGAAGCGCTAAACTTGCCCATGTAAACCATGAACTCGCCACTCCAGACGCCAAATTTTTAGGGGTAACTGCAAGTGACATAATAAACTACGACCTTCCCACTGACCCCCTAAAGGACATCGATGTTTTGAGATTAAAGGAACTGCTCAAAGATCCACGGTACAAAGACGAGATCTGGAAAATGGAAATAAAAAAGATGCTTAAAATAGGTAAAAAAGCAGAACAGCAGTCATTTTCTAAATATGGACTTGAATACGTTGTAGATACTTATCTACCTGAGAAACTAGATGCTATGTAATAAGATCAATACAATAATACAATAAATCAGCCTTTAAGCTGATAAAATTATTTTTTTTAAAATGTTCAACTAATAAAACAAGGATATCATTAAAATAATAGTTAATATCACAGGTTTATATCCATTTTTTGCTATAACTTATTATGATATAAACGATTGAACATCTTTCCATTAGAATTATATGGATTCCATATGGCAATAAGTAACAATTGTGCAATAATTAAGGAATAAAATACTAACAGACAAAAAAGCCTATAACCAGGTTATCCTGGCGTGACTGGAGGTATTCTGCTCCTGTATCGAAGTAATCCCTTGTAGATCTCCCCAATAATGAGAAGTAATATTCCTGGGAGGAAACATATACCCCACTGGTACGCATCGAGTGAGACGGTACCAAAAAGCTCATGGAAAAGCCTCGTTTCCGTTATGAGGAACGTACCGAGTATAATCCAGAGGTATGCATAAAGGAGCCTGTGATTTGAAAAGGTTGCACTTTGAAATGCAGTGTCCGAGGGGAAACGGAGATTCAGTGCAAGGAATATATTCATCAGTGATATCGTTACAAGCCCCATGGTTTGACCGATCTCCATAGAGCCATAAGATACCTTTCCTATATGATAAACAAAGAGTGATGTTGCCGCCATAAATACTCCGGCAATGAACAACCTTACATACATGCCTTTTGAAATGATCCCTTCGTCATGTTTACGAGGTTTGCGGGTCATTATCCCGGGTGATGCCATATCAAGTCCGAACATAGCCCCGATAGGTGCAACCACCAACATGTGGACCCATAACACCTGCCCAGGAGTATAAAGAGCTGTGCCTGCAATGGAAAATATCGAAGACCCAAGAAATGCCAGGATAAACATGAAAAGGTTGGCAATCTGGATCCGGAGGAACTTCTGCAGGTTATCGTAGATCTTCCGCCCTTCCTCAATGGCAGTCACGATTGTTGCAAAGTTATCATCAACCAGGATCATCTTGGCAGCGCCTTTGGCAACGTCAGTACCTGTAATGCCCATTACGATACCGATGTCGGCTGCCTTAATGGACGGAGCATCGTTTACACCGTCACCAGTCATGGCCACAATATTGCCTTTCCGCTTGAGGGTTTTCACAAGACGGACTTTATGTTCGGGTGCAACCCGGGCAAGAACTCCGATCTCGTCGACATTTTTAAGAGCTTCTTCATCGCTTAGTGTTGCAAATTCCGCACCGGTAACTGTTTTTCCATCAATGCCCAGTTCCCGTCCAATTGCCTCGGCTGTAATAGCATGATCTCCAGTGATCATCCTGACCCGGACACCAGCCTTTTTTGCCTTCGCAATTGCGTCCTTTGCTTCAGCACGTGGAGGATCAAGTTCACCTATAAGCGCCGTCATCATGAGGCTCTGCATGAGGGGCATAAGGTCGGCATTGGGGTCAAAGGATGCCGGGTCAAAATCTTTCTGTGCAAGGGCGAGAACCCGTAATCCTTCGCTTGCTATACGTTCATTCTCCTCCTCGACCTTCTTCCTGTTATCGGCACTTAACTCTTGGGCCGATCCGTCAGGCATCAGCCCATAAGCAGACCGTTCAAGGATCACGTCAGGAGCCCCCTTTATATATGCCCGGATTACCTGATTTCCTGAGGGTGTTTTCATGGCATGGAAGGTTGTCATGAATTTATATTCGGAATCAAAAGGGATGCTTGCAACCCTGGGATTATTCTTCCGGAATTCCTGGACATTCAAGCCGCCTTTTTCAGCGAGGACATAGAGAGCCGCCTCGGTGGGATCTCCGACCACCTCTCCGTCTCTGATTTCGGTGTCAATACATAGAGCGCATGGGAAGAGGACATGATCGAGATTTTCTCCGGGTTCGCCTTCTGTTCTCTCTATTCTTCCCTCAAAGCTGTAACCCTCCCCAGAGACTGTATAACGGTGCTGTACTGTTGAAATGGTTCGTACGGTCATCTGGTTCATGGTGAGTGTCCCTGTTTTATCTGAGTTGATTGCCGAGGTGGACCCCAGGGTTTCTACTGCGGGCATGCTTTTTATGATGGCGTTCTTCTTTGCCATTTCCACCATTCCTATGGCTAAGATTGTGGTTACTACAGCGGGCAGGGCGTCAGGAATTGAACCGATGGCCAGGGATATTCCAATGTTGAACAGGGTCTTGAATGACCCCCCTTGGGAAAGTCCGATTACCATAATAGTTAGAAATGCGAACACCGCCATCCCTATGATGAAGAGGGTGACCCTGTCAATCTGTCGCATGAGGGGGGTTTTTTCTTCCTTATGCTCCTTGAGCATGGTGGCTATATGTCCCACTTCTGACTTCATACCGGTCTGGGTGACCAGGATCTCACCATGACCCCGTGTAGCGTTGGTGTTCATGAAGGCCATGTTTACCCGATCCCCGAGGGGTGGATCCTTTTGGGTGATCACGTCGCTCGTCTTGTCAACTGCCATGCTCTCGCCAGTAAGTGCTGCCTCCTCGATTTGGAGATTTGCAGCGACTATCACCCTGCCATCTGCCGGGACACGATCACCAGCGTCTAGGATCACCATATCGCCAGGCACGATCTCTTCAGCTTCAACTTGGGTTACCAGACCATCCCGCCGCACTTTGGCAACTACCTTCATCATCTTGTTGAGTGCAGCGACACTTTTTGTAGCCTTTGCCTCCTGGCGAAACCCAAGGTTAGCGATAAAGATTGTTAAAATAAGAAGGAGTAAAAAAGTCCTATACTCGGCGATGAAGAGGCTTACAATTGCCGCAGTAACTAGAACAATCTGCATGTAGGCCTTGTACTGTTCCAAGAATCTTCTCCAGGCTGGTTTTTCCTTCTCCTCTTCAAGCACGTTCAGTCCATAGCTTTTTAAGCGATTAGCGACTTCAGTTGAGCTAAGCCCCTGCTCAGTAGAAACTTCCAGCCTGTTCGCGACTTCTTCCTTGCTTAGTGCGTACCAAGCCTCTTTGTTACCTTCTGAGCCTGAGGATTGCCATGATGGATTAGACATATCTTTTCTGCTCCTCTCAAGAATACCTTGAGAACTTCAGGAATCATCAACGGGTTTGGTTGCATACCAAAATTCTTCTTTCAGATATAAGAATATTATACAAGCATTTTTGTAGCTATAAAAATATACACAACAAGACCTGCTATCAATACAATAACGCATAATCCAATCGAACGGCATCGCAGGGTTGTTAAACGTCACATTGTATATGGTATAGATAGATCAATTGTACTTCTATTAATATTCATGCGCTTTCTGATATATAAATTATGTCAAAACATTTAAATTCATCATATTTAGCTTTATATTAGTATTTACAAGTTCTCATATTTTGATTTTTCCTTTTCTTCCTTTTTATTTCTTTAAATTTTATTTTATTTCCGTACTTGAAATGATAACATCAAAAAGTTTCCTAAATTTAAGGGTTACAATCTTCAAGGCACATAACCTGCGTTTATGCTTCTTATATAGTATTGAAATAAACCTTATGTTCAGGATGCTATTATAGTTAAGAGCATAACTTATTAGACTTATAGATCAAATAAATCATGGAATATCAGTTTGCATCTGCTTAAAATCACTTTTTCCACTGTTGTATTGAACACATAGTTTAAAAAGTT
>Ga0194112_10003112_pt1 | contig 23248 bp, 19 predicted proteins | sample TA2MahC400mmetaG_FD_146191 | JGI IMG/M metagenome (GOLD analysis project Ga0194112, IMG submission 146191) | Freshwater microbial communities from Lake Tanganyika, Tanzania - TA2015016 Mahale Deep Cast 400m | ecosystem: Environmental > Aquatic > Freshwater > Lake | place: Tanzania: Lake... | reverse complement strand
CATCAAGTTAAGCGTTTTTTCCCAATTCCCCTCCCTTGACGGGAGGGGTTAGGGGAGGGTGAAAAAAGCGAGAGTGCCGCTCTCACCCCCACCTAACCTCCCCCGTCAAGGGGGAGGAACAACATCATATCTACGTGATTGCCCTTAACTTGATGCGCATGGGAGCCCAACTCAACCCGCCTTTACTGGGATTTTGCGTTCAACGACATGGATGCGGCGCACTACCTGGAAATGTGGTTTCCCGCCAACTTAATATATGACCAGTTCAAGTTCACGTTGGACATCGAGATTGCCAAAACCGAGTTTGAACATATCATTATTACTAATGGTAGCGTTGCTAAACTCGGTAAAAATCACTGGCGCGTGGAATTTCCAGAACGATTTACTTTTTTCCTTTTATTTCTTTTGATCAAACTTTTCTTTCTGAAAGAAAAGTTTGGTTACGTCTCTGTCTTCAATGCTCATAATCGCAGCAACGGACAGAATTGCTTCGCGCCATGGTACTACTATGATACTTCCGGATAGTGGCAAGGAACTCCATCTGGATATATTCAAACTTAGTAGCACTTCTGCCAATCTTGCGAGTATTGAGAATGATATCAGGAAGTGCATAACTGCAAATGTTACCAATATAGGTCCATACATACATGGAAACCGGTTTACCGCTTTCATTCGTCCCCCTGGTGAAAGTATGGAGTTTGAAGGCGGAGTGAACTCGGGGATAGGCGAGCTTGAACATGAAGTATTCCATAATTGGTTTGGCCGTGGAGTGAAACCAGCCACCCAAAACGATGGCTGGATAGACGAGGCGCTGGCGATGTATTATACTGGCCCAGATTACTGTGCCGTAAAGCCGTTTGATATGTCAGAGCCTGTCATCGTATTATCACCCAACAACCCTTTTAACAGGGCTGGTTGCGGTGCTGCATACACCGCTGGTCCGAGATTCTTCGCTGGTTTGGCTGCGGCAGTTGGTCTTGAGAACCTTCGTTCATACATAAGTTCCTTTTACAAGGAGAACTGCGGTCACCTGATTACAACCAGACAATTGGAAGCCTATCTCATAAACAAATCCGGCAAGAAAGAGCTTGCGGACTATTTCAAACGCTTTGTTTATGGATTAAAGGACATTGAGAAATAGAGACACATCCCTATCACTTATCACGTTTCATGTTTCACTCATCACTAAATATCAAAGAACCAAATTTCATAATTCTAAAAGAACGAGGACATATCATGTATTTCAACGCAATTCTTGATTTGTGTGCGTTGTGCTCATGTCAGCTCCTATTAGAAAAAGCATTGATGAGCACAAGGCACACGACATCGAAAGAACCCAACATTTATGATATACAGACTAACGCGCCAGGTGCCGACGGGAGCTTGCCTCTCACGCCAGAAATGCTTCTTGACCATCCCAGCGGCGATTTGTTTGGCATGACTGAAGATGCCGGTATGGGATGGACACCGGAGGAATTGAATCGAAAACAGTTTTTGATACTGAGCACCCAGGCGGGAATCCGCTCATCAGATGGTAAACCGATTGCATTGGGTTATCATACTGGGCATTGGGAAATCGGCGAATTGATGCAAGCGGCGGCGGAGGAATTGAAAGAACTCGGCATGATTCCTTACGCCGGTTATTGTTCAGACCCCTGTGATGGTCGCACTCAAGGTACTCCGGGAATGATGGACAGCCTGGCCTATCGCAATGACGCCGCCCGGATTTTCCGTCGTCTAATTCGTTCTCTGCCGAGGCGCAGGGGCGTGATGGGGTTAGCAACCTGTGATAAGGGATTACCCGCCATGATGATGGCTCTTGCTGCAATGCGCGAGCTCCCCTGTATTTTGGTGCCAGGTGGTGTTACGCTGCCGCCGACAGATGGCGAAGATGCTGGCAAGGTTCAGACTATCGGGGCGCGTTTCGCGCATGGCGAGATATCACTAAATGAAGCTGCCGCATTGGGTTGCCGGGCATGTGGTAGTCCGGGAGGAGGCTGTCAGTTTTTGGGGACTGCTGCCACTTCACAGGTGGTTGGTGAGGCATTAGGGCTGGCGCTGCCGCATTCGGCGCTTGCGCCATCCGGACAACCGATTTGGTTGGACATCGCCAGGCGTTCCGCCCGAGCACTTGTCAATCTGGAGGCTAACAACATCCCAATGGGAGCTATCTTGACAGATGTCGCAATCCGCAACGCAATGGCCGTTCATGCAGCCTTTGGCGGTTCCACCAATTTACTTTTGCATATTCCTGCAATTGCGCACGCGGCGGGGCTACGCCGTCCAACTGTGGAGAATTGGATTGAAGTTAACCGGCAAGTGCCACGTTTAGTCGATGTTCTGCCCAATGGCCCTGTCGGGCATCCCACAGTGCGCGCCTTTTTAGCTGGCGGAGTCCCAGAGGTCATGTTGCACTTGCGCCAACTGGGAGTGCTGAACGAGGAAGTAATCACGGTTTCGGGAACAACCTTGCAACAAAACCTGGATTGGTGGGAACAGTCAGAGCGGCGTCAGCGGTTACGTGCTCTTCTTCTGGACAGAGATGGTGTGGACCCCAATGATGTAATCATGAGTCCCGAACGTGCTACGGCGCGCGGGCTGACGAGTACGGTTACTTTCCCTCGCGGAAATCTGGCGCCAGAGGGTGCCGTAATCAAAAGCACTGCCATCGACCCAGGTGTTGTAGATGCCGATGGAGTGTATCGCATGAGAGGTCCAGCCCGTGTTTTTGTGCGTGAGAGTGACGCCATCCGTGCCATTAAGAGCCAGGGAGATGGCCGCATCCGTCCGGGAGACATAATGGTGCTTTGTTGCCGTGGGCCAATGGGAGCAGGAATGGAGGAGATTTATCAGATTACGGCTGCCCTCAAACATCTTTCTTTCGGCAAGCATGTGGCCGTCTTGACCGATGCGCGTTTTTCTGGCGTTTCCACCGGGGCGTGTATTGGCCACATCGGGCCGGAGGCGTTGGCAGGAGGGCCCATCGGCAAAGTGATAGACGGTGATATCATTGAGATTATTATTGATAGGAACCGTCTCGAAGGTACTGTGAATCTAATAGGCCACGGAGATACCATTTTCGATGCAGAAGAAGGCACGCGCGTTCTTGCGGAAAGGCCTCCGCGCCCTGACCTCGCCGCGGATGAGAAACTACCTGATGACACACGCCTCTGGGCAATACTCCAGAGCGTCAGTGGAGGTACCTGGGGTGGATGTGTCCACGATGTGGATGCGATTGTCAAAGCACTCTGTCGCTAAAAACCCGTTTTCTCTAAGGAAACGGGTGTGCTATCACATAACCTGTGAGAAGCCCCATCATCAGCGGATTCGCATCCTTCGCTTCGCTCAAGGACAAGCTCTGGGTTGTTGCGAACGATGGAGTGCCACCAACCGAAGAAATCTTCTCACGGGTTTAGTGATAGCACATTTGCAATTTCTAATTTCCCAGTGGCACTAAATTATCCCAATCGCAATCCAGGCAAAACACATCAGTTTCACTAAGATATTTGATTCTTCCTGAACAGACAGGACAGCGCTCGAGCTTAGAAGTTGCTTTCTTAGATGAAACCATGGGATATTGGGGTGATTTCACCAAAGCATATTCCCCTGTTTCAAATGTTGAGGGAATATTCGGGGTAGGTGCTGAATCCTCTCTTAGCAGAGCAAGAATATTATCCGCGTTGAGTCTAATTGGCATAAAATTTCTGCGTTCTAAATCTATAAAAGGACTCATGTATACTTTAACAGCGGCGCTCTGCCGATGGATATATGTGTAAGCCGTATATTGTTCTGGCATAATTAAATAACAATCGTCACCCATAATTTGATGAGAGCTCACAAGTTGAATCTTACGACGGTGAATCGCTATCTCTTCTCCCCAATTGAGAATTTCATAACGAAATTCAAAGTACCGGTTTTGTGAAGTAAGCAAACAGTAAGACATGACTTGCGGGTCTAACATAAGCACCAAATCTTCCCAATTCCGCAACGTTCTCATTCTGGAAATATTTGTGAGAAATAGAACAAAATGCTCCGTAACGCGTTCTTTCACTTCTGTTCTCAGGGCATCCATATTTCCTCGTCGGAACAGGGGATGTTCTAACAAGAGATTGCGTTCCAGGATGATTGTATCTAAAAGCATATTTTGATATTCAAATTGTTCTGTTCCATTATCTAAGACACGTCGCATACCTACTATGATACTGGGCATTTGCTGCATAAATCGAACTTGTTCTAAATCGACAAATCTAATTGTAAAACTGTTCTGCATTATTGTAGACCTCCAATTCGCTCATTACACAGAATCTCGAATTTGTCCTTTGGTTATTTCATAACGCAGTTTATAATGTACTGAATATCTTATACAAGTATAGTTCCTACCCCTATGGAATTTTATTCCACAGGTTCGTTTTTAAGGGAAACCCTTAATGGGTGAACTACAACACCCTCTACTCCATTGCTAAATGCGTTTGGAGCTACTTTTCTTAGGATGTTATATGCGCCGTTCACATCGGCGTTTATTTTGCGACCTTTATGGGACTGAAACAAACCACGTTGGATGCGTTTTCCTAAGTAAACCTCTTGTTTTTGAATTGGTTCAAGGTCGAGAAATGAGCATTTGGAGGTGTAACTTTCTTCTGTTTCAATCACCTTAATGCCAACCAACCTAGCTTTGTAGGTGAGCATAGAAACAAACTGGGCATGGGGAATTGAAACAAAATTTTGATTGTTCCTTCTTCCGATGTGAATTTTGTGTTTCCATTGTGGATTCTTGCCAATCACTAAATTTCCAATTTCTTCGGCAACAAGATGGTCTACGATTCGACGCGAAGCAACGTGTAGCTCGTGTTTGACCTTCCGATTTCTTTTATCGGTTAATTGAGAAATTTTTTTGGGGGGTGCAAATTCTTTAGACGCAGGTTTATCACCAACCATAACCACTGAAAGTTGACTTTGCAAATTGGCTCTCTTTTTGTTGAAATATTGGTTGATTGACTTTAACGGTCTGCCATTAACTACTACAGGCACGAAGCCTGGTTTGTTTGAAGCTACAGCCGCCAAATTGTTTAAACCAATATCTACTCCTGCTATATAATCTGGGTTAAAAGGAGCGGGTGAAATATCTTTCTCATAAACAACCTCAAGAACATAATGGGTTTTTCGAGGAACAATCCTCACTTGCTTGATGTTTTTTTGCTTGGTTCTGACTTCAATATCTAGTTGTGAGGGTTTGATAATCCATTGTCTCAATTTCCTTTTTGAGATGGCTTGAGTGGTGTAGACCAAAAGATGACGCCCGGAAAGTTTCTCCTTATATTTTGGTAGCCTCGGTCTTCCTTGAAATTCTTCTTTCCACTCCTCTCTTGAGGCAAAGAATGATTGCCAGTTTTTATCAAGGTTTATCAAAACCTGCTGCGCGACCTTTGCTGGCAAAGCTCGAAAGGCGTCTGAGTCCTTGATGAGCCTTGCCACTTCAGGATAAGTGATATATCGCCCCGTGTGGATAAACTCCTGTCTTATAACATAATTGGCAAAATTATAGAGGTTTTTGGACGCAAAGGCAGCGTTATCAATTACCTGGAAACGGTTGTCCGTTTTTAAAATGAGATGTTGCTCAACTAACTGCATCTTCTTTTTCCTTTTCAAGGGCTTCAATTATTTTTTCTGTCTTCCGTTTCGCCCTACTTGGGAGTTTATTGCATTTGAGGAAACCCTCACATAAACAGCATTTTTTTGAGTTGGAATCGGTTTTTCGTTTTCTGTAATGATTATCGTTCCAGTAGGCATCTGATAACCTTTTATCTTGCCTGATTTATACCACTTCCATGCGGTTTTATAAGTTACACCAATTCGCTTAGCATATTGACTGAGTTTCATGCCATATATTATACCATAAAATTCTACGAAATGCTAGAAAATCAAAAACTTCTTTCAATACCATCTATTGGCATCTTATGTCATTGACATACTCCCATAGAGTTGCTGAATATAATGAGTATACCATATAGGGGTAAGAAAAACAACTGAAAAATTTTTATAAAAAATATTTGACAAAGGTAATGTGTTCAATGTATAATAGTATACATTGATTCTGTATTACAGTCCTACTGTATTAGGAGATTATTATGGATAATCAGCGTTTTTTTATTGATGAGGTTAAAGAACTCAGCACCATGATATCAGACCGTCTCGCCGAAATGATTCAGTCGGGAGTTTTGAAGCCGCGTGAACGACTTGTGCAAACTGATTTGGCAGAACAGTTCGGTGTATCGCGCATTGCCGTCCGAGATGCTTTGTACAAACTGATACGAAGGGGGCTTGCGGTTAAAATTCCACGCAAGGGAATTATGGTTCGCCCTGTCTCTTGCAAGATTATCCAGGATATTATCGCCGTGCGTCGAGTTTTAGAGGTCCTGGCTGCCAGGGAAGCATGTTCCAAAATGACAGATGAGCATCTGGAACGCTTAAACAACATCATCCAGGAACAGGAGATTCTCGCTGGTAAAGTAGAGCCTGTTCAACTTATCAAAAAAGATTGGGAATTTCATATGTCACTCTATGATGGCTGCGACAATGAGACCCTCAAGGACATCATCGTTGATTTGTGGTCTCGCATGCGGCAGGCGCAGGGACTTGCGCAAGTGAATGTGGAGTGGGGGGAGAGATGGGTAAAACACTCGGTTGCTTTCCATCGTCGCATCCTTGATGCTTTACAGAGACGCGATGCCAATAGCGTTGAGCAACTTATCACAGAATCGCTTAATAATGTCGAGGAAAGATTACTTCAGGCACTAAAAGAAGTGCCTTGGGTAGATAGTAGTTCTGGCAAAGGCGACCAGGTTCTCCTTAAATCAGTATAGAGCCTGGGTTTTTCCTCAAAGCAAAATGAAATCTCGCGAGAAAAGTTAAATTGGTGCAATCCTATCTTACATCGGTGGTAGAACCCAAAAAAGAAGGAAAATTTCTAATGCAATATCGTAACTTTGGAACCACAGGAATATTAGTGTCCGTTTTAGGTTTCGGCTGTATGCGTCTTCCGATGGAAGGTGGACACGTTAAAGAGGAGTACTCAATAAAAATGCTTCGCCGCGCCTATGAACTGGGCGTCAATTATTTCGACACGGCTGAAAATTATTGCAATACCGAAAGCCAAATAATTTTAGGAAAAGCAATAAAAAGATGGATAGAGAAAAAATTTATGTGTCCACCAAGAACGGTTACAAAGGCGATTCCGGGTCAGAATGGCGTAAGCGGTTGGAAACATCTTTGAGCAGGCTGGAGGTAGATTACATCGACTTTTATAATTCTCATAGCTTGGGTTGGGATGCTTTTCAGACGGGTTTTGGTGCTAAAGGCGGTCCAATAGACGAAGCCCAAAAAGCTAAAGATGAAGGTTTAATCCGCTACCTCGCTTTCTCAACTCACGACTCAGCAGCAAATATCATTAACTTAATTAACACCGGCGCATTTGCAAGCATGACGTTACAGTACAATATTCTCAATCGCGCAAATGAGGAGGCTATTGCTACTGCTCATGAAAAGGGAATGGGCGTCGCCATCATGGGCACAGTAGCCGGCGGCAGACTCGCTCAACCAAACGAGGATATACAGAAATTGAGAGCGGGCATCGCGAAAAGTTCGGCTGAAATCGCTATTCGCTTTGTACTTTCCAACCCAGGTGTAAGCACTGCACTTTCCGGGATGAATGCCATTGAACAAGTAGAGGAGAATGTTGTAACAGCTTCAAGGACAGAACCTCTGACACCTGAAGAAAAGATACAAGTTCTGGAATCTTTAGAGGAGAATAAAAAACTCGCTGATTTGTATTGTACTGGATGCGGTTACTGTATGCCCTGTCCAAATGGCGTGGATATTCCAACGAATTTCTTGTATATGAATTATTACAGAGTCTACGGGTTGAGGGATTACGCGCGCCAGCAATATGCTATGCTAAAGGAGAAAAGTTTAGAAGAGATGGATGTTCCCTCATGGGCTGATACCTGCGTAGAGTGCGGAGAATGTGAACCGAAATGCCCACAGGAGATTCCGATAATTAAACAGTTGAAAGAAACTCATAGTACGCTAAGCTAATTGACCGCTGTGCGGAGAGAAACCGAGTTTCCCCTCCTCCGGAGGGGTAGGGGTGGGTGAGAAACTCGGTTTCTTTTGCACGAAGGAGTAATGCCATGAAAATTACACAATTTGAAATTCTTCCAGCGCCACTTAGTGGGCGCATGTATACCTACGTCAAACTTTACACTGACGAAGGTATAATCGGAATAGGTGAGGCCGCTTGTTCCGGGAAAGAACAGGCGCTTTGGGGCGCATTGCGCGATACCCAACATTATCTCATTGGTTCAGACCCTTTTCAGATTGAGAAACTGTGGTCGCTTATCTATCGCAATGCCTTTTGGCGAGGCGGCCCTGTGTTAATGGGCGCATTAAGCGGCATTGAACATGCCTTGTGGGATATCAAAGGAAAAGCGCTGAATGTGCCGGTCTATGAACTCATCGGAGGTATGTATCGCCATAAGGTCAAGGTTTACGCCTGGATTGGCGGTGGCAGGCCTGAAGCATGCGCCGAAGCCGCCCGCCAGCGAATAGAAGATGGCTGGGGGGGGCTGAAATTTACTCCATTTGACCCGACTGGCCCTGGCTTTTCTTTAGCGCATGGCAAACAGGTAGAAGCGAAAGTGAAAGCGGTACGCGAAGCTGTCGGCGATGATGTGCCTATCGCCATTGACGGTCATGGACGCCTCAATCCGGTCAATGCGATGGAAATGGCAAAACGCATCGAACCTTATGGTATATTGTTTTTCGAGGAGCCGGTGTTGCCGGAATATGTTGATGCTATGGCACATTTACGGCAAAACGCTAAAGTTCCGATTGCTACTGGTGAACGGCTATTTACGCGTTATCCGTTCCGGGAATATATGGTCAAGCAAGCAATTGATGTCGCCCAGCCGGATATTTGCACCTGCGGCGGCTTTATGGAAGCGTACAAAATAGCCGCGATGGCTGAAGCATTCTTTGTCAGCGTCGCGCCCCATAACCCGCTTAGCCCTCTTTCGACCATTATCTGTTTGCATTTAGACACGGTTATTCCTAATTTTCTCATTCAAGAGGTCCCCAACGGACGCAACCCTGAACGGAAAAAACTCATCAATCACTTTGAGGAGAATCCCATAGATGGTTATTTAGAAGTGCCCAAAGGGCCAGGATGGGGTGTAGAATTAAACGAAGAATTTATAAAAACGCTCCCCGAAAAACCACAGGCTAAAGGTTCAGGAGCATTCGACGAAGATGGCGCGATTCTTGATTTATAGAAAACGCCGAAGGTTTTACTCTAATTGTGCCCAATATTATCCGAGTGGAGGTACATCGAAACTTGGCACCTCACAGATTACCGCGGTTTTATCGCTTGATTCGTCGCCGCAACGTCCTTCTTCGTTGGATTGATCGCTTGTCTGAAAGCGGAACTCATCGAAAGATAATAAGGAGATGCATATGGAATTTAAAGATTTTGAAATAACCATTGAATCTTATGACAAGAGAAAATATCCTCCTGACATTTACTGGAAACTATACACTAATGCATCTACTAAAAAAGATTTGAGCGATGACGAAATTCGCCAAGCAATACTTTGGAATTATGGAAAGATTGGTACGAGCGGATATCCACTAAGATATGACGCTATTATCGAGGGTTACCAGACTTGGTTTGAAGGGATTCGAGCGCATCCTCTAGAGCACGTGGGCATAAATAACTATACAGTTAGAAACCCCAAAACCCAAGGTATTAGCGCGGCATAAATACCGATACCGTTTGTAATCTGATATATTTCGCCGCCGCCCAAAGACGACAACCGTCAACCGTCTGGTTTGTCGGGCTGTCTGTGCTGGAAGGTTTAGACCTGTAATGGTTTGCCAGCATAAGTCCATTTGAACGGCTTTTAAAGGTTCGGTTGAAGTAGTCAATGAACTCCAATAGTCGTGTCTTTAAATGCGCCACCGAAGTGACGCTGGCACGCTTTAGCAACCGACGAACCAGGATGCTGAACCACAGTTCTACCTGATTCAGCCAAGAAGCATGTTTGGGGGTATAAACGAAACGAATGCGATGGTTGCTCGTTTCGAGGAACGCCTGGCGTGTTGCCCTGCGCTTGAGGATGCCCGATTTGCCCTTCTCTCCCAATTCAACTGTGAGGGAACATACTTCTGCGACCCATCGCACCAGGGTTTCCGACTGATGCGTGTTGAGTTGGTCGACGATGAAAATCCAGTCGTCCTTGGGATGTCGAGCCACGGTCTGTGCAATATGGCTGGCGAAATCTTGCTCCGTCCGAGTGTCACTCACGGTTGGTGCGAGGATTTGGCCGGTGGCCACCTCGAAATTAGCCATCAGGCATTGGGTACCATGGCGAAGATACTCAAATTCCTGTCGCTCTATCTGACCCGGGCACATGGGCAGAGGGGGATGCTTCCGTTCCAATGCCTGAATCCCGGTTTTCTCGTCGGTGCTGACCAGGTGTATTCCCTGCTGGTGCAACCGCGACGCTTGCGCATACAGGTCACAGATAGCGCCGGACTGCGCTTCAAACAGGTCAGGGTCCTGCAGCAGTGGCTTCAACCAATAGCGGCTGTGATGTGGTTTCAGATCCGCTTCCACCAGCAGACGTGACACGGTGCGCACTGAAATGGCGGTGGTGATACCTTGTTGTACCACCTCTTGCGCCAATTCCCTTGGCGTCCAGTGCGTCACGGGACGCCCATACTGTTCTGGGGTTTCGCAAGCTAACGCACTAATGGCCACCTGTTGTTCCGCGGTGAACTTACCAGGCGCGCCACAACGAGGCGCATCACTTAACAGGGATTGTAGCAGTTGTTTTAGTTGCCCTTTGGTGGCCTCTTCCGCTTGAGCCACCTGCAACTGAGGCCAGACTTCCAGCCATCGTTTGCCCCACAGACGAACAGTGTGACGGCTTTTGCCCGTCCAACGGGCAATGGTGGCAATCGCGAAGCCTTTGGCCAGTAGCAGGATAATGCGAATGCGCCAGACGAGACCTTGAGACAGTTGACGATGGCGCAACAGTTGTTTCAGAAGCTGACGTTGACACGGGGTGACTTCAACCGAGAAACCGGGTTGACAACCAGGCATGTTAATTCCTCCAATGTTTATGATTGAACATGACATATTATACCATATTACAAACGGTCTCGGTATTTATGCCTGAGAAACTAACTGGTTAGGAACTTCTGCCGACGTGTACTAGAGCCTTTCGAGCCTAAAATTGTATTTGATTCGCTTTCTGCTACGCCCAACACAGGAAGGCTGGTTACAAAGATATGGTTCCTACACCTCCTGTTTGGCTGGAGTAAGGTGACTATTATCGACCAACATTCATATCGCGCGTATAAGTATTTCACCCTGGAAAAGGACGAAGAGGAACTCACTCTTCGTGAAATGCATAGTTTTATCAATGGTTTTCCATCACGGTGGGAAGATTTTTCCGCGTATAATGATTTCTTTCATAATAGAGCCTGCGTTGAACCTGATAGGGAACCGTCAGAAGTTGATAAATATCTTATGGTCTTCGGTAAAAAACTAAAGGAAAGATTAAAGAATAGATTAGGTTATACAAAGGAAGCAAATGATGTTGAGGATATCGAGGACATAGATTTGACTATTGTGGAAATGATTAGCAGTGAGGTTGCCAACGGCAATCTACCTGAATGGTGGACCTGTTCTAATCTTCGTAAAAATCGACGAATCACAAAACATTTCGCTAAGAAGTATATAAATACAGGGCCAGCTAACAGGTCTATTTCGATGGACGGTTCTGAGAAAGGAAACTCTGTCAAAGGAGGTTCTGTCCCCGTTTTCTACCGAAGAGGAAGACGACCTATGGAATATCGGGTAATCAACTTTTGACTAATAAAGGAGTTTTTATGCCAGAGGAAATTCAGGATTACTTTCGTAGCACGGTGTCACAAATGAAAGCGCGGTTAGATATTATCAAAGGTGTCGTCATTCAGGGACGGGAAAGAAATGTGCCCGTAGGTGATGCCTGTGAGAATGCTTTGCGCTCTGTTTTGCGCGACAGTTTGCCAGTGCGTTTTGGCGTTGCTACAGGCTTGGTTTATACAGGTGAAACGCCCCCGGGCGCAGAGCAGAGCAAACCTCTGGATGTTATCATATTTGATGCGTTGCACTATGCGCCTATCTATCGAGATGGCGATTTTGTCGTCGTGCCATTCAATGCTTTATTAGGCGTAATTGAAGTCAAGGAAGTTTTACGACATGAGCAGTTTGTCATAGCTTGTGAGCAACTTCATTCGGTGCTCGAACAGGAAAGGGGGCCAAAAGAGATTGCGCCATCTGGTTATATCCTTGGTTTTTTAGGCGTTACCGGAAAAACAGCGAATGGATGGGAGAAAACGAACGTTTCAGAATTCATTAAGGAGATTTGCGTACTGGAACAGGATTGGTGCTTGGGTCGAAGGACTGGCGATGGAAATTTTCACCTCTTCTCAAAGGACGGCTGGTACTATTTTTATTGGCGTTTGGTTCGCCAGCTTTATAATAGAGTTTTTCTCCGCGAGCGCGCGACATGGAAGTATCCTGTCCCTGAAGAGGTTTTGCAAACTAAATAAATTCGTTTATTCGAATAACTTCAAGGAGGGAATAAGCATGATTCAGATTGTACATCGCACCTTTGATGGATTTATAGACGCTTACGCCGCCCAGCGCGGACAAGGCTCGAAAGTCAAATTTCTTTATTTTGAGGAGGTTGCTGGCAAAGTGCCCGCTCTTGATGGATTAGACGCAAAGAAAGGCATTTTTTTCGTGGTGTCTTTTCGCACGGCCGACGCTGTACATATCTGTTATGCCGCCACGAATAATTGGCGCAAGCGATTTGCCTTAGAGGTGGATTGGGGAATTCTCATGTCGGCAAACGGCTACTCTCCACTTCCCGGCATTGCCGAAGGCGCCTGGCCCATCAGCCAGGACGCAATGGTTGAGACATAAAATCGTAGTGGAGGTAGTGATTAAATTCAGAGGAAAGTATAACACGGATTGACAGAATTAACAGATTGGTACATCAACCAAATCCGTTCATTCTGCGGTTCCATGCTATATCCCATAGATATTCAATAGAAAGGATGATATTTTAAAAATGCACCTACTATTTAGCCGAAACCGCAACGATAAAGGAAATGGCGATAAATCGGCAAAATCTTCGGAACCTCAGAAAGGTGTTGATTTCCTTGAAGAGATTCCTGAAGCACTGGAAATGCGGTTGAGGCAGGAAATCCAATTGGATGAAGAATTAAAGATTGCTCTTTCGACCGATATGACAATTGATGGAAAATATGGCAAAGATTGGCTGTTAGCTACGGAGAAACGGCTGTTAGCATTCAATCAAAATGGCAAAGTAGAACCAGATTTTTTCCACGTTTTGTTAAGCGAAGTCGATGAACTTGAGGTTCGCAAACTTTTCGGCAACAACATAATCAAAGTCAGGACGAAAGATAAGGGAGCAGAAATTGCAAGATTTTCCAAATCGATGGCGTCCAAATTTGACCCCGCAGTTTCCGAAATCCAAACTCTAATTCAAAAAAGCAAACCAGATAAGGGATCTCAAGATAAAGTTACTGGTCCCAGAGAAGGTTTCAATAAGCCGAAAGATTTTTGCTCAAAGTGCAGAAGACCCCTGCCAGAATGGTCTGGTGGAATATGTCCTCATTGCGTCCAGAAGCGCAAAATGTTCTCTCGATTGTTTGAGTATTTGTTGCCTTACTGGCATGTGGCGACAATTGCGATGACAATTATGTTTGTGCTTATCGGCGTCAGGCTTGTGCCGATGTACCTGCAAAAATCTCTCTTTGACGACGTATTGATTCCTGGAAGCACAGGAAAAGCTCCGCCCAACTTCAAGCTATTGGCTTACCTTGCTTTCGGAATGATTGCAGTTAATATTTTATCTACTGTTCTGGGCTCCAGTAGAGAATATATGATGGCGTGGGTTGGACACCGTATTACACTTGACCTGCGTCACAAAGTTTACAGCCATTTGCACATGCTTTCGCTGAGTTTTTTCAACCAGCGTGAAACCGGAATAATAATGACGCGAGTTACACGTGATGTTGAAAGATTACAAGAATTTATCGCACGAGGCTTTCCGGAAATGGTCACCGATACCGTTATGATAATGGCGATGGGCGGTATCATGTTCAGAGAAAACTGGTGGTTGGCTCTATTTACGCTAATCCCAATGCCAGTGCTGGTTATACTCACCTTCTATTTCGGACACAAGATGCACAAAGCTTTCCATATCATCTGGAAACGTTGGGCGGAGATTAGCGGAATCTTAGCCGACACAATTCCAGGCGTTAGAGTTGTGAAAGCCTTTGTGCGTGAAAAGCACGAAGTTAATAGGTTTAACAATAAAGCCCGCGAATTGTTCCAGGGCGAAATGAATTCCGCTAAGTTATACACGGTTTTCAGACCTCTTATGGGATTTATTACGTTTATAGGCACGATAATTATCTGGTTCATCGGCGGAGGAGAAGTGCTTAGAAATCCCGAATTCACTATAGGCGCTCTGACTGTGTTCCAGAGTTGTATGATGCAATTTTACGCGCCTGTTCAATCATTGGCTCAACTCAATGAACGTTTTCAGCATGCGGCGACATCCGCCGAACGTGTATTTGAGATTCTTGATAATAAACCTGAAATCGCCGATAAGGAAAATGCGATTGAACTGCCCGATATTAAGGGGCACATACAGTTCAAAAACGTTACATTCTCTTATGACGGTGAACAAGATGCCCTTGATGATGTCAGTTTTGATGTCCAACCAGGTGAAATGATAGGTTTAGCCGGGCATACTGGAGCCGGAAAAACTACTTTGATTAACCTGATTTGTCGTTTCTATGATATAAATGAAGGGGCAATTTTAGTGGACGGACATGATATTCGCGATATCAAAATCGAGTCTCTTAGAAGTCAGATAGGAGTAGTTCTGCAGAACCCGTTCCTGTTTAACGGCACTGTCGCTGAAAATATCGCTTACGGTAAGCCAGGCGCTACGATGAGGGAAGTAATCGCTGCTGCTAAAGCCGCTAATGCTCATGAGTTTATAATGAACTTCCCGGATGGCTATGATACTGTCGTTGGCGAACGAGGCGAACGCGTGTCCGGCGGAGAACGTCAGCGAATTTCGATTGCAAGAGCAATTCTCAAAGACCCAAGAATTCTTATCCTGGATGAAGCGACTTCTTCAGTCGATACTGAAACAGAATCCACAATTCAAGAAGCTCTCGTCCGTCTGATTAAGGGACGTACAGTCTTTGCCATCGCACATAGATTGTCAACTTTGAAACATTCTAACCGACTGCTCATCTTAGAAAAAGGAAAACTTGCTGAAATAGGGACTCACAATGAGCTAATTGAGATGGATGGTATTTATGCTAAACTGTGTAAGATGCAAACCGAACTCTCTAAAATCAGAGCCTGGTAGTTAGACTTCCGAAGTTTTTAAGGCTTCGGAAGTCTGGACGGGTGTAGGAGATTTTTATGGAAACTGCTAAAATCGAAGATGAAGTAAAACCACTTGATGCAAAAAGCATTAAGATTTACAGAAATGAATTGGATGACCTGGTTATCGAACTTCCTGACGGTTCTAAGCACGCAAAAGTTAGAACTATGCGCGCATTCCCTTTATCAAATCCCGGTGAGTTTATCATCCTCAGAGATAAAGAGGATAATGAAGTCGGGCTGATTGAAAACATTAATGAACTCAACTCGAAATATAAAAAGGTTTTAGAAGAGGAATTACAAAAATCTTATTTTATTCCTCAAATTACCAAAATAAAAAACCTTGAAGAGAAGTTTGGTATTTCAGAATGGGAGGTGGAAACAAATAAGGGCGCACACACCTTTAATGTTAGAAACAGAGAAGAGGTCAGACTTTTTTCTTCGGGTAGAGTCTTAATAAAAGATGCTGATGGCAACCGTTATGAGATACCAGATTACAGAAGACTCGACCCGAAAAGCATAGCGTTTCTTGAAACTGAGATGTAATTTGGTGGTTAAGCATCTTTCAGAAAATATTTTAAAAATTTATTTTCTTTAGCCACAGAATTTCACAGAAAAGACACAGAAAATTCAGTGTTTTTCTGTGTGATTCTGTGGCTAATTAAAAGTTTAAAAAAGTGCCTAAAGTGTCTAAAGTGTCTAAAGTGCCTAAAGTCGGCGATTTTGGAGGGGGATTTAGACCCCCACCAAAATCGCAAGTTGTGAAGTTAAAAAGTGTCTAAAGTTACCAATTCATCCCCTACCAAATCGTAGATTTGGAAGGGGCTTTCTTGGAAATTAAGTAAAGAATTTTTGTGCCTTTTTTAAAAATTTCTGAAGAATTGCCTTGACACTCTTTGTAATATATGTTACAATATTATCGTTTATATATTGCAACAGAAGGAAATGATTGATGCATGGGGTGAATGCGAATCGCTGGATTATGTTGATGTACCAGCTTCCTACGAAGCCATCCAATCTCCGGGTTAAGATATGGAGGAGGATTCAGAAGCTGGGAGCTATTGGCATTCGGAATTCGGCGTATGTCCTGCCTAACCGGAAATCGTGTGTGGAGGATTTCCAGTGGTTGAAACACGAGATAGTGGACATGGGCGGTGAAGCTTCGGTCTTCAGCGCCAACTCATTGGATGGTGCGGAGGATGAAGAGGTAGAGCGAATGTTTAGGGATGTCAGAGACAGTGATTATGAGTCTATACTGGAAGTGTGTAAGGAGCTTTCTGAGCTGCTGGATGACGATGTAGAGGAAGATCTCTTATCATCAACCCGCATCGAGAGATATGAAGCGAGATTGAGCAAGATTATGTCTATGTTTGATGAAGTAAGGCGCATAGACTTCTTCTCAGCTCCGCTTGGCACAAGAGCAAAAGAGGAGATAGAGAGGCTTAGGTCCTACGTTTCTCAAATCAGAGGGTTTGAGGATGGAGGCAAGAAAGTGCCTGTTGAGGACTTGCTGGATGTAGAAGTTCTCAAAGGTAAGACATGGGTAACCAGGAAAGGCCTTCACATTGATAGAGTAGCTTCAGGGTGGCTTATAAAGAAATTCATAGACCATGAAACTGTTTTTGAGTTTGTGGACGAGGATGGATATGTCCAGCAGGAAAACCATGTGCCTTTTGATATGTATGGAGCGGAGTTTGGTCATCAGGGCGAATATTGCACTTTTGAGACCCTGGTCAGAAGGCTTGGTTTGAGCAATAATCACAGGTTGATGGGGCTCGCTGAGATTGTGCATGACGTTGACCTCAAGGACAGCAAGTTTGGCAGACCAGAAGCTAAAGGTATTGATAAAGTCATCATCGGTCTGGGAAAAGTATGTGAGAATGACTACCAGCTTCTGGAGCTTGGTGGAAAGGTGTTTGACGCGCTTTACGCGTGTATGGAAAAGTGAACCCCGTTAGAAAGCTTGGGCGGGGCTTCCTTTCTAACGGGGTGAAAGGAGAAGATATGCTTTGGGTTACTAGACATGAACCACACGTGGATAGATGCGCATCTATATGGCTAATCAAGAACTTCATTGACAAAGAAGCCGTGTTTGAGTTTATCTCCCGGGAATCGGAGATACCGGAAGGTGCTACAGCATTTACGTTGCCGAAGGCAGAACTCAAGCCAAGTAAGACTCAAACCACGTTCGATATGTTGGTTGAGCGATATAACGTGCAAGACCCTGGGGTTCTGGAGATAGGTCGGATATTGAGAGACTTTGAGATTGACGCAGACGAAGATATAGAGAAAGTCAAGCTGAAAGAATCAGCGGGAGTATCCTTTATCCTGCGCGGTCTAGCCAGGACATCCAAAACCGACCATGAGATTATCTACAAAGCCATGATAGTGATGGATGCCCTATACGCTCAGTTAAAGACCCGTTTTGGTGAGTGAACCTGACGCAAAGTATGAGTGGCAACACCGGACGTTTACACGGCGAGAAAGAGGAATATCTTCATGAGTGTTTTATGGATTATAGGCGAAGCTAAATCGGGGAAATCGGAGTTAGCAGAAGAGTTCTTTGCCCGTTTCCCAGGGAAGAAATTCTACATTGGCACTTTGCCCAGAATATTGCGATGGATGGACACCATCAAGAAACATGCTGACCGAAGGCCGAAAGACTGGCAGCTTATCGAAATCACCGACAAGCTGGATGTGGCAACGGAATTAATTAGGCAGAGTAGAAAGAATGAGATGATAGCTGTGCTTCTGGATGGATATGGGGTCTATGTGGGACAACGGACGTTGCAATGGGACAATGAGAATACGAATGTTACTATGGTTGATGAGACGCGCTTTGTTGACGAAATCTACCGCGAGTATCGTGAGTTGGTTAACGTTTGTCATTACCTGATTGTTGTGGACCATATATCGGCACAGGCTCCCACCATCGTTGATTACGAATTAGACCGTATTGCGTGGCGTATGAGAGCAGTTGTCAGCCGCTGTATTGCTGAAGCGGACAAGGTGATATATCATGACGTGGAGGATGTTAGCCATAAGGACAGAAGCTATGTGGAGCGAATTGCTGGCGAAATGATTGCGTTTGGGTAACATCGAGAGCTGCTTGGTATTTTTTGTTCTTGCTGAATCATTTTACATCTGTGGAACGAGGGGAAGGGAGGTGAAAAAACATGTCTGAGGAGAAGAAAAAAGAGAAAATTGCTGTCGAAGAGATTCCCGCAAACGTTATGGAAGTCATCGAACGAGTTGTTCCCGGCGGTACCATCAAGAAAGCGGAGAAGCGGGAAGAAAAAGGCAAAGCTTCATACAAGGTGAAAAAAGTTGTGGAAGCTGGTGAGTACGAAATTAAAGTGACTGCCGATGGTATCTTGAAGAAGGTGGAACAAGAAGACTAAAAAGGAGGCCGGTGTTGTGCTCGTCAACAGCACCGGCATAATGTATGAGATGTCTCAGAAAGTAGGTATAGCAAAGGAGGTATAAGCAATGAAATGGGTTACGCGAGAAAATGCTAATGTTGATAGGATAGCTTGTCCCTGGTTAATTAAAAGGTTCATAGACAAAGAAGCAGAATTCCTGTTTGTGCTCAGGGATAAAGTTCTTGAAGTTGCCGAAAAAGAGGGGGCTCATTCCTTTGATGCGGAGGGTGCAAAATACGGACACAAAGGTGATAAATGCACGTTTGACGCCCTAATCGAAGCTTTTAAGCTGGACGACCCCGCGTTACTGATGTTGGCAAAGATCGTGAATGGCGCTGATACTAGAAATCCTGACGCTCCGCCAGAATCAGCCGGTCTGAAAGCAATAGCGTTCGGCTACGCCCTGACGGTGAAAGATGACCATCGTAAAATAGAACTGGAAACACCTATGTATGATGGTCTTTATGAATGGTGTAAGCGTGAGCTTGGTAATTAAAATTGGGCATGTTTCAGAAAATAGTTTACATTTCGGCGGAAGAAAAGGTGATAGGTGATAGGTGATAGGAAGAATTTTCGTATTCCTAACACCTAACGCCTAACACCTATCCCCAAAATGTCAACTAATTTTTGAGAAAATTTGAAACATGCCTAAAATTGTAGCCCAAATTTCTAATTTGGACAACCCCCTCTCCCTTTTGGTAAGGGGTATTTCGTAAAAGCCAAGATAGAATTTTGGGTTACGCTGAAATCTACCAAAGTCAAGTTAATATTTCATCGAATATTCAAAATTTCCGTTAAAGATTTAGAAAGGAGATACGCCGTTTGACAACGGCCGCGTTGTATTTTAGCTTCCGCGAGGTAGCGGAAGTGACATTGCGATGACGCAATTTATTATCATGAAGAGAATATCAACATCAATTATTCTACTTTTTCTGTTAGGAAGTTTTTCTGGATGCTTTAGCCTGCAACCACCGAACAAGCGAATAAAAACTATCCCGCAACCTCTCCCTCAAACTAATTCTGTATCTGAGACAGTGGACAAGACGAAGGGAGCGGTACAGTATAAGAAGACTCTTATCAGCAACAAAGTACGCTGTATTTCTGCTGATAGTGATAATGTCTGGATTGCCACAGACCAGGGTGTATCGAGATATATAAGAAAAACTGACTCATGGGTTTCATATACACGGGCTGATGGTCTGATAGATGATGCAGTTAATGCTCTGACAGTGGATGAAAACCTGGTTTGGTTTGCGACTGATAAAGGCGTTAGCCAATACAATATACAAACGAATAAATGGCGGATGTTTAAAAGACAGGATGGCCTTTCCAGTGAAAAGGTTTCAAGCATCGCTGTCGATGGAAATTACGTCTGGTTTGGCACGGAAAGTGGTCTCAACCGCTATGACAAAACCATCGATAGCTGGGCTGTTCGTAGCAAGAAGGATGGGCTTATCAGCAACAATATCAAAACGATTGCAGTGGAAAGCGAGTATGTCTGGGTTGGAACAGGCGCGGATAAACAAAGTAGAAACGATTTTCAATTTATGGATATCCGCGAGAAAAAACCGAGCACTGGAGGTGTCAGCCGATACCAACGCAGTACAGACTCATGGAATAATTACTCAAAAGCTGATGGTCTAATCGGCGAAGAGGTCACGACTATTGCTGTTGGAGAAGATACTGTCTGGTTTGGGACCTATAATTCTGGTGTCAGTAGCTACAGCAAAACCGACCAAACTTTCATCGGCACTTATACCCAAACCGATTTGTTAGTAAGCAATAAAATGCGCTCAATAGTTGTCGATGGGAATAGCGTCTGGTTCGGTACAGCAAACGGCGGCGTGCAAAGGTATATAAAATCTGTCAATACCTGGGTTAAATATACCCGTGAGGATGGACTTGCGGATGACCATGTAACGTGGATTCACGTTTCCGGTAACGAAGTCTGGTTTGGCACTTATCAAAGCGGAGTAAGCAAATTCGACAAAAATTCAGGCAAATGGACTATCTATGCTAAGGCTGACCAACTTGCAGATAATGATGTCCGCATCATTGCTGTTGATGAAAGTGGTCAACTCTGGATAGGCACTGCCGAAGGTCTATCGAAATATAACCCAACTATAGGTGAATGGTCTGATTACGACAAGAAGGATGGCCTGGTGAGCAACTATATCTCCGCAATCGCTTTTGGAAGCCCCCAAATATGGATTGGTACTGACCGAGGGTTGGGTGAAATGTTAGCAGATAATAAATGGAAATTCTATGACGAAAACGATGGGCTTAAAGCAGAATCAGTGACTTGTATATCGAGTCAGAAGGAGCTTTTATGGATTGGAACGAGCCGGGGTATTTATCGCTTTGACAAAACGACCCGCAAGTTAGAAAGCTTTGCCGACCTATCTGCTGTCCCTGGACAGGCAGGCAAAGATGGACTTCCTGATACTTTAATCACTGCTATTGCGTCGAATGACCGTTACGTCTGGGTCGGCGCCAAAAATGGCTTATGGCGATATGAACCTGAGACTAAAGAAGTGATGGTCTATAGTATGAAGGATGGATTGGGGAGCGATTCCATCAATACTATCCTTATATCGGAAGCCAATGATACCACTGACCCTTCACGAAGTTTACCCTTGAGTGAAACGAAGGGTTCAGGGCAGGCTCTAATTGACGCACACGGACAAGACTACTCACCACTCTACCACTCACCACTCACCACTCACCAACTTTGGGTGGGCACAGAAGGTGGCTTATCCCTCTATGATAGCCAGAGGAATAGTTGGACAACTCTGACAGTAAAAGATGGCTTGCCCAATGATAATGTCAGAGCGTTATTCCTGGATAAAGTGAACAATTACCTCTGGATTGGCACTCCAACCGGGCTTGCTAAATTCGACCCTTCACTTCGTTCAGGGGCAGGCCTGAATACTAATGAACTGAAGCGATGTGAAAAAACAAGTACTTATGATATCAAAGACCTCGCGCTCAGTGGCAATTCTTTATGGTTGTGTACCACCGCAGGGTTGGTGGAGTATAATCTAGTGGAAGACAAATTGCAGGAATATCACGCTCAAGTATCCATAAAGCCATTGCTTGAAATGGGTATATCTAATATCCAACTTGACGGCGACTATATATGGTTTTCAAATTGGCGGGAATCGGTTAATGGGTGTATAATCCGGTTCAACCGAAAGACAGAAACCTGGCAGCGCTTCACTCGAGCAGACATCCTGAAAGACACCAAAGCTAAGTCGATGACTCAAATCCGTTACATCAAGGTAGATGGCGATTACGTGTGGTTTGCAACGGACCTCGGAGTATTGAGATACCACAAAATTTCCGATACCTGGCGTTATTATACAACAGCGGATGGGTTGGATTCAAACGACCTGCGCGAAATCTACTTGAGCAAACGTAACGTTTGGGTAACCGGGGCCGGGGGCAGTAATGTGAACCGATTCGACAAGCAAACAGAGAAGTGGAATGTCATTGAATTAGCTAACAAAGACCCATTTAACCGTATTACCTCAATTGCTGTCGATGGTGACGAAGTATGGTTTGCAATGAGGTCAAGTGTTTATAAGTTTAATGAGCAAACTGGCGAATTGCGGCTTTATACCACCCAGGATGGTTTGGTAACAAATGGCTCTTCATGTATTGGCGTAGATGACAAATATATCTGGGTCGCTTGCGACGGTTGGGATGTTCGTACTAAAGCGTTGGCGCGCTATGATAAAGCTGCTAACAAATGGCAAACTTTTTCGCTAACGGATGTCCTGATGGATGATGATATTAAAAAAATCTTTACGACGAACAATGATGTTTGGATTATTTACGATTCTCGAGGTGCAATTGAGGTGGGGATTACACGATATAACCTACGGACAAACGAGTGGACGGATATTAAACCTCAAGGAGATTGGGGTTCAGGAGTCACGGAAATCTCCGCGGACGGTGATTATGTTTGGCTTGCAACGGAAGGCAATGGTCTTAAAAGATACCACCTTACTTCTGGCACGTGGACCTCTTTCGATGATAAAAATGGTTCGCTCTTAGACCACCATATAAGTGAACGCGGCCTGGCGGTCGATGACAAGTATGTATGGGTGGGAACACCGAAAGGCTTGAACCGATACCATAAACGAACCGAAGCGTGGACGTATTTCACCAAGATGGATACGCTCATAGGACGAGAAGTCAAAACCTTAGCAGTTGATGAACGCTATGTGTGGTGTGGCGCTGATAAAGGGCTATCCCGCTACGACAAATGGTACGGTACCTG
>Ga0194112_10003105_pt1 | contig 23283 bp, 10 predicted proteins | sample TA2MahC400mmetaG_FD_146191 | JGI IMG/M metagenome (GOLD analysis project Ga0194112, IMG submission 146191) | Freshwater microbial communities from Lake Tanganyika, Tanzania - TA2015016 Mahale Deep Cast 400m | ecosystem: Environmental > Aquatic > Freshwater > Lake | place: Tanzania: Lake... | reverse complement strand
ATGATCCCTACCCGCGTTATCCTGTGAACACTGTTATTCCAGTTTTTACTCCGACGCTGGACGGTGTCATCGAGAACGGCTGGCATCTGGCGAGTGACACTGTGAGTTTTTCCCCTGCTGGGTATGATCCGAAACTTTACCTTAATCACGATGACAATTATCTGTACGTCGCCATTAGCCTGAGCAATATTGGACTTCCCCAGCTCCAGTTTGATTTTCAGGGGGACGGATGGTGGTGGGGGAGCGGGAATACGATTCTGTCGATCAACCCATCACAAGGACGATTCACCGAGTTTCGATCGTGGGACGCAAGCCCCGAGGTTCAAGCCTATGCTGGGACACTGAACCAATTTGGTGGAATGTGGGATGACGAAACGGCCTATCAACAACGATTTGATCGACGGGTGATCGATCCCGCCTCAGTGATTCTGAAAGTCAATTTCAGTTTCCCTACGACTCAAGTTGAACTGGCGATTCCAAAAAGCGATCATGCCGGCTTGACCTTGGCGGCCGGAAGCAAGATCGGATTGAATATCACGTATTCCAGCGTGAAGAATGTTGCGGAGTTTTGGGCATCTACATTCGACCGCTACGGCCTTCTCAATTTTGTTGTTGGCACACTCGTGAGCGCGGATCAACCGAAACCGGCAGAAAGATCCGTCTCGACGTTTTCACTTGGGCAGAACTATCCCAATCCCTTCTCCGCCAAAGGCGGATCCGCCTCTGGCGGAAACTCCGAGACAAGTTTTGAGTTTCGAGTTCCAAGTTCTGGGTTCGTCAGTCTCAAGATATTCGATATCCTTGGCCGGGAAGTGGCGGTTCTCGTGAGCGAGGAGAAATCCGCAGGCCAGTATCGGGTGACGTGGGATGCATCAAACTTCGCGAGTGGTGTGTACCTGTACAGACTACAGGCAGGAAGCTTCGTTGAAACGAAAAGGATGATGCTCTTGAGATAGGGGAACTCTGCATCAGACAGGCAAGAACTCTAATGAAATATTCCTGCTTGATCTTTCTACAGATTGCATTCTTCTTCTCCCTGCGAGCACAGGGAGAGAAACCGTTTCTCTCCAAGCTTACAGCAACCAAAGATAATCCGCTGTACACAACCTACGCGGCTGCGCTGAGCCGGTCAGGATTCATCGTCGATGAGGGTTACCAATTCGTCTGGTACGATGATGTCAAGGGGTTGAATTTTGAGACCGACACGGGAGGTGACCTTTGCCTCGGATTCAAGCTGAACGGGAGTTTTCGCTTCCTGCTGAATCAGTTTCATAGCGCACCGGTGATTACAACGTCGTACAGTGACCTGGTGAAGTACCGCTTCTATCCCTTTGAAAATATCAGCGTTGAGATTTTCTTTCTGGTGTACAGTTCACGCATTGCCATTGAGGCTATCACCATAACGAATGACGGCACGAGCGGTGTTCAGATAAGCGTCTATCCATTCCTCCACCACAGGAACGACGTCATTAGCGATGTTGGTCTCATATCTGAGTATGATGGATTGATCTTCCGGCATAAAGAGCGGCCGGACGGTTGGACCATTGATCACGGCGTTCCATATCAGGAAGATCTCTTGAACGTCTATATCATCGATTCCCCGGTCGATGCCTATGGCGTTTATTCAGAGTTGGGCACGCCAACCCAAAGTGAATCCCACTCCTCACTACGAAAAACCGCAGCCGATTATTGCGTCGAGCGGGGAAAGGTTTACCACGCAGATAGCTCCCTCTGTATTCATGTGCCACCTCGAGCACAGCAATTTGTGCTGCATAATGGAACCGATGCTGAAATCCTCACAGAAGAAGCTCCCAAATGGGGGGTCCCCAGTCCCAATATTCCTGGTGACGGTTGGCAGAGTTGTGAATTGGGCAACTTCAGGTATCCATCCATCGCCCAGGGAGATTCGTTCGTTGTCTTTTTCACGTGTGCCGCCACGGAACAGCAGGGCATAGGAAGCGGATCAATACCCACCTTGCCTGCCGCTGGAGGCGTGCAGACGGATATTCATGTAACCGGGAAAACGTTGCCACCGACCCCACGCAACTTTGGTATTCATTTTTCCCAAAATAATGCTAGCGCAGTAATTCGGTGGGATTTCGTATCGGGCTGTTTCTACAGTGTATATCGACGGACTGACGCAACCCCGGGGCGATATGATCGTATCGCTGACTCTCTCACCAGCACCGGCTATTTAGATATTGGACTGAATCCCGACAGTACATATGGATATGTTGTTGTCGCCCGTGATTCTTCCGGAAGGCTTAGCAGCCACTCCGCCGAGGTTGGAAATATTCGACACCGATCGGCGAAGTTTCTTTCAGATGTGTTGAATGCCTCGCTGTACAGTACGATTCCATCCGGGGGTATGAAAGTAGCAGCGCTCCAGAAGAACTTTTCACTGCAGGCAGGAGAAAGTGCATATCTAAGAATCATCCGCGGCGTCTCAGAAGCTAGCAGCAATGTGAACGATCTCATTGCAGCATGCCGGGACTTGCGCACGACCGACATACAGCAATTTGTTGATGCGGACGAGCAAGCGTACAGCCGAATTCCGCGTGTGACCCTCTCCAATTCTGATTATGAAATGGTCTATTGGAGCGCATTTTCGCTGCTTCAACAATGCATGCTGCCGCCCGAAGGCAAGTGCGGCTACAACTACTATGTTTTTTCTCGCGAGCCTCAGTGGGGATGGGGACACGGCGGTCAGGTGTTTCATGAGAGTCTCTCAATGCTCGCGTACGCGTATATGGACGCGGCAAGCGCGATGAATTCCCAGCGAATCTATCTCGAACGACAGCGTCAAGACGGATACGTCAATTACCGGACTGGACCGTATCTTGATGAGACAATTCCCTACAACGATCAACTGACAACCTCTGCTCCCTGGTATGCTTGGGAGAACTGGGAGATCTACAGGATTACGAAGGACTTGGATTTCCTGCGTGAGATGTATCCATCGAGTACATCGTTCTACGACTATTTGGTGAAGCACCGGGACAGCGACGCAGACGGCTTGTGCGAATGGGGCGCCCACGCTGTGCTGGAATCTGTGCGCGACGGTCACGTTGCGGTCTGGGATCAAGTCGGATGGCCGAGCAATTTCGAATGCCTAGATCTGAATGTTATGTTGGTGAATGAATCTCGTTCACTAGCAGAAATGGCGGAGGCACTTGGAGATTCCTCCGGTTATGTCCATTGGATGCAGGAGACGAAGGCTCGAACTGAGATGATCAACAGATATATGTGGGATCCCCTCACCGAGTTCTACTATCACGTTGACAAGAGCAATCACGATTTCAGTTTCCGCACGAGCAATGACTTAAAACGAATGGAAATTATCGGCTTCTTGCCGCTCTGGGCAGGTGTTGCGAGCAACGAGCAGGCAAACAGGGTGCTCCAGAAATTGTCAGATCCGGCGAAATTCTGGCGCAGGTTCGGCGTGCCGACCTTGTCTGCATCGGATAGTTACTACAATCCAATGGGGTACTGGAATGGACCTATATGGGTCCAATGGCAATACCTTATCTTCAGAGGCCTGCTGCGCTACGGCTACGTGAACGAGGCTCGACAGTTGGTTGAGAAGGTTCTTGACACAGTCATCCACCAATTGAAAGCGGGTCACTGTTTCTGGGAACTGTATAGTCCTGATGATTACCGGGCGGGGTGGAACAAAACCTACATCTGGACCGGAATTGTTGCTCGAATGCTGATTGATCTGCAGAACCTCCCCACCGCGGTTATCGGGGAACACAAACAGGGCTTTCCATCAGACTATCAGTTGAAACAAAACTATCCAAATCCCTTCTCCCCCAAAGCCGGATCAACCTCTGGCGCAAAACCAGTGACAAGTCTTGAGTTTCGAGTTCCAAGTTCTGGATTCGTCAGCCTGAAGGTATTTGATGTCCTTGGCCGGGAAGTGGCGGTTCTGGTGAGCGAGGAGAAATCCGCAGGCGAGCATCGAGTGACGTGGGATGCATCAGACCTCTCGAGTGGTGTGTACCTGTACAGATTACAGGCAGGCGGCTTCGTTGAAACGAAAAGGATGATGCTTTTGAGATAGTGCCGTTCGTCACCGCATGCTGGGGGCCCTTGAATTCTGTCATTATCAACTACGGAGGAGAAAAACGTTGAAGCGTGCTCCTTTTTGTATGTTTCTTCTGTTTCTTACACCACTTTTCATGTCACGTGCGCAAGAAGCAAAACCCTATCTGTCAAATCTCTGGGCGGGTAAGAATTCTCCCCTCTACACTACCTATGCTGCAGCGATGGAGCGATCTGAATTCACATTGGACGAGGGGTATCATTTCGTGTTCTACGACTCGACAAGGGGAGCCGATTTTGTGACAGACAACGCGGGCCAATGGGGTCTTGCATTTCGCAAAGGACCGGGCTATGTGCATAGGCTGAGCGAAATGTTCAGGGAACCGGTGATAACTACCTCGTATTCCGATATCGCGAAGTACTTCTACTTTCCGTTTGAGAATATCAGAGTTGATGTCACATTCCTTGTCCACAGCTCGCGCGCTGCGATTCAGGACGTAGTAATTACCAACCTGGGTTCGGAGAGTGCCACGCTCGATGTGGTGTCGTTCCTGCAAAACGATAAGAATCCATTTCACCGAGTCGAATATCGCAAAGACGATTGTGCGATCGCCTTCTCTCACAGGGAACCGCCTGATAATTGGGTGAAGAGCCACGCTATCCCGTACGTGGATCCCGTCTTTGATCTATTTGTGTTTTCACAGGGGACCGCCGATTCCAGTGTCAAGGTAGAGTTTGATGGTCAAGTGAGTGCGGGCTCAATAGATAGCGTACAAACGATTACCGTGACGAAGAAGTTTGATGTTAAGCCGGGTGCCGCTGGCCGACTTAGCGTTATCAGGGCAGTTCATCGGCCGGAGGAAGATCAAGCGAAGTTCCTTGCAGAGGCACACGCGCTCATGGGCGAAGACCTCGATGGATATGTAAAGCAGAACGAGAAGCTGTACAGCACGATCCCCGTTCCCCGCTTCGATGATCCCGACAAAGATATGATGTACTGGAGTGCATTCACGCTGATGAGACAGGTGATGTTGCCGCCAGAAGGAAAATGCAGCTACAACTACTATGTCTTTTCCCGCGAGCCGCAATGGGGATGGGGGCACGGCGGTCAGGTTTTTCACGAGAGTCTCACGATGCTGGCATATGCATATATGGATGCGACGGGGGCAATGAACTCTCAACGCGTCTATCGGGAGCGACAGCACAGAGACGGCTACATCAACTACCGCACCGGATCCTACCTCGACGAAACGATTCCACACAACGGTCAACTTACAACCTCTGCCCCGTGGTATGCGTGGCAGAACTGGGAGATTTACAAGATTACGAAAGACAAGGATTTTCTTCGCGAGATGTATCAATCCAGCAAGTCCTTCTACAATTACTACGTGAAAAACCGTGACAGCGACGCTGACGGCCTGTGTGAATGGGGAGCGCACGCAGTGCTCGAATCGGTGCGCGATGGTCTTGTGGCGGTGTGGGACAAGGTGGGATGGCCGAGCAACTTTGAGGCTCTCGATCTGAATTGCATGCTCGTCCAGGAAGCGAAAGCGCTTCGTGGGATGGCTTTGGAGCTTGGTTTGACATATGAAGCAGGGGGGTGGCAGAAAGAGGAAAATGAACGGATTCACAAGATCAACGACTCGATGTGGGATGAAGAAACGGGCTTCTATTATCACATCGATAAGCGGACTCATACCTTTACTCACAAAAAAAAGAACGACTTGAAACGGGAGGAAATCATTGGCTTTCTGCCGATGTGGGCTGGAGTCGCCGATGAACACCGTGCGAAAAGACTGGTCGAAAAACTTACCGATCCGAAAAAATTCTGGCGACCCTACGGTGTGCCGTCGCTCTCAGCCGATGATCCGTACTACAATCCGAAGGGCTACTGGAACGGTCCGCTTTGGGTAGAGTGGAATTACTTGATTCAGCGTGGCCTCCTCGACTATGGTTACACAAAAGTGGCAAATGAGCTGGTGAACAAAGTTGCAGCGAATATGATCGCTCAGTTAAAAAAGGATCACAACTTCTGGGAGTTCTACAGTCCCGACGAACAGTGGGCGGGATACCACAAAACATACATCTGGGCGGGACTCATCGCTCGGATGATGATGGACGTTGCCAAGCAGGAATAGAACGCAATTTGCTCAGGACTCGGGAGCAGAGCTCCCTTGCGACGAAGAGCCCATTGCTTTGGAACTTGGAAAGTTTGGCAGGCTTAGCAGGATGGAGAATAGATCAGAAAGGGATTCATCGATGCAGAGAAAGGTGACAGTGATTGGAGTCTCGATTCTCTTGGATTTCTTGATCTTTTCGGGAACAAACGCTCAGATGATCAAGACTTTGACGTTGGTTGCGCACAAGGGCATCAGTGTGGTGGGATATCAGACGAATGATGGGACCGGGGTTATGCTCAAGCAACACTGTCCGCTTTTCACATTTGAGCTCAACGATTCCGTCGTGAGCTCGATTGCCGCGCATGCTCAAGCATTGCCCGATAGCATCGTGTGGTCCGTCAGTTCGGGCATTGGTGGTACCGTCAAGATCGATCGAGAGTTTCGCCGAGGGAAGAAGGTGGTGGTGACGTTCTCCAACGGCTCCCAGGAGAAGCAGCAGATCTCGAATGTCGTTCCTTTCGGCGTCAGCAAAGATCATGTATACATCATTTCTGCGGGCCCGCAGACATTCATCCATCGTCTCAGCAGATCGCAGCTCTTCCGTCCGGGCGTCGGGCCGATTGGTGTCGTCCTTCCTGATAATGCGTGGGAGCTTGGATTCTGTGATGTTCGCGTCGATGAATCGCGGTCCCTTGTCGCGATTGCGCGACGACTCCAGGCCGTCAAAGCTGATGTCCGTCGCTTCCGGACCGTTCTGGAACCCGGTGGCTCCGTTCAGTACGTCTTCTATGTCGATGAACACCGGGGTGACTGGCGCGACGGTATGCGGTTGATGTTCCAGGAGCGTTGGCTCTATGATTTGGAATCATTCGACAATACTTTGTTCGAGCGCGAGGATCTGAAATGGATTCGGCACAGCTACCTCCTTCTTCTTCAATTCGGCTGGGATCAGAAGTACCATGAGCGATTCGAAGGGAAATACACGTTCGATCAATTCATCGCGGAACAGGACAAGGTGCTCGGCGGGTATGAAGCCTACATGATCTGGCCGACCTGGCCTCGGCTGGGAGTCGATCAACGGAACCAGTGGGACATGTATCGGGATCTGCCGGGCGGATTGGCCGAACTCCGCCGTCAGGCAGAGTTTATGCACAAACGGGGTGGGCGCTACTTCATTTCGTACAACCCGTGGGATGAGAGCACACGCCGGGAGGATCATCTCAAGGGAATGGAATCTCTTCTGCGTGACATCAATGCCGATGGTGTCGTGCTCGACACGTGGGGCGAATCGAGCAAGGAGTTCCAGGCTGCGGCCGATCGCGTGAAGCCAGGAATCATCCTGTACAGCGAAGGAATGGCAGTCCCGAAAGACATGCCGGGCATCGTCGCCGGCCGTGTCCACGATGCGATCTATATGCCTCCGCCGCTTAACCTGAACAAGCTCATCAAACCGGAGTTCGCAATCTTCCGCGTCGTCCAACTCGCTGAAGGACGAATTCATCGGGAGACCGCAGTCTCGTTCTTCAACGGATACGGGGTCGAGATGAACATCATGCGCCCTGGCAGGCCCGACTGGATCGATGAGGAGTTCCGCTATCTCGGTCGAACAACCAAGATCCTGCGCGAGAACTCCTCCGCCTTCCTTGCAAAGGATTGGGTTCCGTTGATCCCCACGACCGTCGACAGCATCTGGGTGAACAAATGGCCCGCCGGCGGAAAGACAATCTATACCGTCTACAGCCTGAGGCCGGAAGGATTCAGTGGCCCGTTGTTCAAAGCATCGGCTCCAGAGGGAACACATTACGTCAGCCTGTGGAGCCATGAGGAGCTGGCTCCTGCAGTCGTTGGAGGTGAGACATTTGTGCCGGCAACCGTCGATGGATTCAGCCGGTCGTGGCTAGGCACGCGCCGCGAGGGAAATGTCGACTGCATCGCTCTCTTCCATCGTTTGCTCAATGTCAGCGTCGAACAGGATTCTCTCCATGTCGAGGCGCGTGCAGGCACGAAGGTTGTCGTCTGGGCCGGGATGCCATCCTATGGTTGCCCATCGGTGGAATTCCCGATAGGCAGCCGAACGATCTCGCTCCGTGAACATCTGGCGCGGCACGAAGAGAAGTTTGTCATTCAGCTCTTCGACGAGCACGAACTCATCGACGAGCGCGTGGTGAACGTTGCGTTGGCAACACCGCGATTGATCTTCCGCGTTACGCGAACGGCTCCGGCTTCAGTAGCTCCTGCCGGAATGGTGGAGATCCCCGCGGGCGTATTCAAGTTCAGCACCGCTCGGAGCTTCCTGAGTCCGAATGAAGCAATTCCATACCCTGACTACTCCGCAGGTAAGACTGTAGGCGTAAGCCGGTTTTATATGGATCGATATCCGGTGACCAACCAACAGTACAAGGAGTTCCTTGGGGCGACCCGTTACGTTCCCAAGGACACCGGTAACTACCTCAAGCACTGGATTAGCGGAAGTCCTCCGAAGGGCATGGAGAGACACCCGGTTGTCAACGTGAGCCTGGAGGACGCACAGGCCTACGCCCGATGGGCGGGCAAACGGCTGCCGACAGAAATCGAATGGCAGTATGCTGCTCAGGGAACGGATGGACGCAAGTATCCGTGGGGGAGCAAGTTCGATTCAACGCGATGCAACAACGGATTGGGGAGAACCACGCCCGTGGACGCCTTCCCGAACGGCAGGAGTCCGTTTGGCGTTGAGGACATGATCGGCAACGTCTGGCAGCTTACGGGCGACATCTATGATAACGGAAGCTACTATTTCGGGATCATCCGCGGCGGTTCGTTCTACAATCCAACATCCAGCGTCTGGTACGTCAAGGGTGGACCTCAGCCTGCCGATAATCCGCAAATTCTGCTGATGGTTTCTCCCGGATTCGACCGCAACGCAACCGTGGGGTTCCGTTGCGTGAAGGACGCGAAGCCGTAGCTGGATGGGGTTCCATTCACATTTCGTCAGAGGTGTGACATGAGATCAAGATGGTTGTTTCTTTCCGCAGTGATGCTCGGAACGACGTCCGCGCTCACTGCGCAATCGGTGCTCGACAAGCTCCTTTCGCCGTCTCACCTTCCGTACCTGAAGAAGAGCAAGCTCGTACAGATTTCCAGCCATGACCGGAGCGGGGGAAACAATGACTTCATTTCTGTCCCGAGCGGGGCAACTGCAGTCCTCGCCGAGATGCCGGGACCCGGTGTGATTACGCGTATCTGGGTCACTATTGCCTCGCGGGACAAGCACTTCCTGCGACGCATCCTGCTTCGTATGTACTGGGACGGCGAAGAACAGCCGTCGGTGGAAGTGCCGGTTGGTGACTTCTTCGGCACTGGATTTCAATACAAGCAGTATATCACACCTCTCGTCGGGATGTCAAGCGGCGGGTACTACAGCTACTTCCCGATGCCGTTTCATAAGTCGGCACGCGTAGAGGTGGTGAACCAGACAGGTCAGGAGATCAATTCCTTCTACTATCAGATCGACTACCAGAAACTGAGCGATCCGCTGGAATCCGACATCGCATGCTTCCATGCCAACTGGAGGCGGGATGTGCGGACAACAGCCAAAGAGAACTACCTCGTCCTCGATGCCGCTGGAGAGGGTCATTTCGTGGGGCTGAATATGAGCATGCAGAGCTATCACGGCGGCCTGCAGTTTCTCGAGGGAGATGAGATGGTGTACGTGGATGGTGAGAATTACCCCTCCATCTATGGGACTGGAACGGAAGACTACTTCACCAGCGGGTGGTACTTCAACCGCGGAGAGTTCGCGGCTCCTTACCATGGATTGATCCTGAAAGATGATTCGCTCGGCCGCATCGCCGCGTATCGCTTTCACATCCTCGACGTGATTCCGTTCAAGCAGTCCCTGCGCTTCACCATCGAGCACGGGCACGGGAACGAAGAGGTTGCCGACTACAGCAGCACGGCGTACTGGTATCAACGCGAGCCTCACAAACGCTTCCCGGAGATGCCGCCTGCCGGAATGCGTATCCCGCTTCGTGTCGTGGTTCCCAACGGAGCGATCGAGGCCGAATCGCTCACACCGACCGGCACCGGTGTGCGGGCCCGGATCGATGACATGTCTGCATTTGGCGCCGAATGGAGTGGAGCGAAGCAACTGACCGTAGCCGCTGAGAAGCCTGGAGACTCATTCATCCTCGAGCTTCCCGCCGTGGAGGATCGTTACGATGTCTCGGTCTACTTTGCGCAGAGTCCGGCGTACGGTACCGTCAGCGCGATGTATGATGGAAAGAAGGTCGCGGAGATCAATGGATACAGTCGAGAGGTCCTTCCGGGTGGGAGAGTCGTGCTTTCAAATCTCCGGGCGAAAAACAAGAAACTCGCCTTGCAGTTCGTTGTGGCTGGAAAGGACGACAAGTCGGCCGGGTACGCCGTGGGACTTGATGCATTCGTGCTTGAGCCGCACCGCGCGTTCATTCCGGAGTGGTACCTCATCGGGCCTTTTCCGAATCCACGAGATGAGAATTCAAACCGCCTTGGACTCGACACTGCTTATCCACCCGAGAAAGAAACCGATCTCGCGAAGCCATATCCTGGCGTCGGCGGGAAGCCAGTCAAATGGGTCTTTCAGAAGACGCCCCCTCACGGGAGGGTGGACCTCTACCAGTTTGATCCCTACGAGTTGGTGGTCGTGTATGCGCTTACATACATTTACTCACCGCGCGATCAGGTGGTCCCGTTGCTCCTCGGCACGGACGATGGCGTGAAGGTCTTCCTCAACGACAGAGAGATTCACAGGCTTTTGACGGTGAGAATTAGCGTGCCCGACCAGGACCGGGTCCCGCTGGAACTCAAGGCGGGCTGGAACAAGCTTCTCTTGAAGATCGAGAACAATTACGGTGGATTTAACTTCTACGCGAGAGTTCTGGATATCGAGGAGAGCCTCACACTGAGTGCCACGAAACAGCGTTAGCCCCAAAGGATAAGCACTCTCTATGGGTGAACTCGTTCTCTCGGATCATCCTCACCGACGGTTAAACATCTTAACCGGCGAATGGATCCTTGTTTCACCTCATCGTGCGAAGCGACCATCCTCTTAAAAGGTACTACTACACAAGGAACGCTTATGCTCAGAGCAATTCTCTCAACACTCATCATTGTTGCGATGATGTCAACTGCCGTTTTCGCTCAGCAACCGACAGCGAGGAATGCACACTACATCTCCAACAGAGAGCCGCTGGCTCTCAATCCCTATATTCAGCTTCCGCTCGGCTCCATCACGCCGACAGGATGGCTGCATGAACAGCTTCGTCTCTCGGCGGAGGGAATGACGGGCCACCTCGATGAAATCTGGAAGGACGTCGGCCCGGAGAACGGATGGCTCGGCGGCAAGGGCGATAGTTGGGAGCGTGGCCCATACTGGATCGATGGCCTTGTACCTCTAGCCTATACGCTGAAAGACAACGCGCTCATCCAGAAAGCAAGGAAGTGGGTTGAGTGGAGCCTTCGCAGCCAACGTGACGACGGGTACTTCGGTCCGACTCCTGATCCGAACAGAACGTTCAGACCGGAGGAGCGAGTCCTCGCGTGGCAGGAGAAGAACAAGGAGGATTGGTGGCCGCACATGGTGATGCTGAAGGTGAAGGAGCAGTACTACGAAGCGACTGGGGACAAGCGTGTGCTGGAGTTCATGACGAAGTACTTCCGTTATCAGGTCCAGCACCTGCCCACGAAACCGCTGGCACATTGGACTCACTGGGCGAAGGACCGCGGGGGTGAAAACCTCGCGAGCATCTACTGGCTCTACAATCGAACCGGTGAGCCGTTCCTCCTTGAGCTCGCGGAGCTTGTCTTCAAGCAGACGGAAGATTGGACGGGAATGCTCGAATCGGGTTATCCGCGTTACTGGCACGGCGTGAACACCGGCATGGGCGTGAAGCAGCCTGGCGTGTGGTATCAACAATCGAAGGACGAGCGATACCTGCGTGCCGTAAAGAAAGGCATCGCCGATCTGATGCGGATCCACGGCCAGGTGCAGGGGATGTTCTCGGGCGATGAGCTGCTTCACGGAACCGATCCGACTCAGGGCACCGAGTTCTGCACCGTTGTTGAATACATGTTCAGCTTGGAGACTCTCCTAAAGATTTCCGGGGACCTGGAGTATGCCGATCGCCTCGAGCGCGTGGCGTACAATGCACTCCCCACGCAGTCGAAGCCGGATTTCACCGGTCGCCAGTACTATCAACTCCCCAACCAGGTCGTCTGTGACACGAGCTATCACAACTTCAACGTCCAGTACAAAGATGCCATTCTTTTTGGCCTGGAGACAGGCTACGGCTGCTGCACGGCGAACTATCACCAGGGATGGCCCAAGTTCACGGCCCACCTTTGGTTGGCGACGCAGGACAATGGATTAGCTGCCCTGATCTTTGCCCCTTGTGAGGTCAAGGCGAAGGTGGGGAATGGGGTGGAAGTGACAGTGGTCGAGCAGACGAACTATCCGTTCGATGAGAAGGTCTCCTTCATTGTCAAAGCGGTGAAGAGCGCGGCGTTCCCTCTGCACTTGCGAATTCCATCCTGGTGTCGCGGGGCGACTGTGCTGGTTAATGGCAAGGAGCACAGCAGACCGCAGGCCGGATCCATGCAGATCATCTCTCGGATGTGGGAGGATGGTGATAGGGTCGAATTGACGCTCCCGATGGAAATTCGGCTTTCCATCTGGCACGAGGAGGCGGTCGGCGTTGAGCGGGGACCGCTGGTGTATGCACTGAAAATGACGGAGCGGTGGCAGAAAATCAAAGGAGAGGGGCGCTACGCGACGTATGAAGTTACTTCCAGCGATCCCTGGAACTACGGGTTGGTGATCGACGACCGCAGGAATCCGTCGACGAGTTTCCAGGTGATCCGCGGCAGCGTCGATCGGCAGCCGTGGACGGTTGCCGCTGCGCCGCTGCAGCTCAAAGTGAAAGCAAAGCGGATCCCGAGTTGGGAACTGTACGGAGGTATCACAGGCCCGATCCCCTGGAGCCCGGTTCGGTCGAGTGAGCCGATTGAAGAGGTTGTTCTGATTCCGTATGGATGCACCAGACTAAGGATCTCACAGTTTCCGGTGGTGCAATAGCGACGTGCGCTTGTCGAGTGATATTCATTTGTGGAGGAATTGAAGATGAGGTCAAGATGGGGATGTGTGGTTTCGGTAATGGTCGTTCTATCCCAAGTGCTCTCCGCCCAAGTTGTTCAGGTGCGGCCGATTGATATCGAAGGCGGGATCAAGAATGGTAGCATACGTACCACCATCTCGCCCATGATCACCAGCGACACGCTGAAAGCCTTCGACGGCAATCCATTCACGTTCCTCACGTCTGTTCGACAGGACAGCGTGCTTGCGATTACACTCGAGTGGGATACACCGATCCAGTTTGAAAAAACCAAGGTGTACTTCTTCACGAATGGATCGTGGTCGTTCGAGGCGGCGAACTCGATATCTGATTTGAATACGAGAACCGGCTCTTACGTACGGCTCGTGGAGCCCCGGCGGTACTCATCCAGCGCATGGGATTCCGCAAGCTTCACTCAGACAACAGCGAGGATCGTGCGTTTGCTGGCAGTCGACCCCGTAGATTCCGTCTTCCTGCTCGGCGAGTGGACCCTCGAGCGGAGCGTCAGGTTCACGTCTCTTCTTTTGATGCCGAGACCGGTGAAACTCCTGCCTGGAACAAGCTTGAAGGTGCGGGTTCTTTTGCGGGATGAACAAGGGGCGATGCACGAGAACTTCCTTGCTGATCACATCGTCTGGCGCTCCTCGAATACGGGGATAGCGACCGTTGATGAAGATGGAAAGGTCACCGGAACGGCTATCGGTTCAACAGCGGTCAGCGCCTCCATCACAGGGAGGGGGCTTAGCGGCCACGTCCCCGTCGATGTGCTGACCGACTTCCGATCGGAAAAGGTGAAGCCGATGAACATCAAAGTTGCTCTTGTTCTGCAGGATCCCGCGATACCGAGCAAGGGGTACCGGCGGATCCACGAGATACAAGGGTGGAGGGATCCGGTGGAACTGTCGAACAGGCTCGTTGCTCTCTTCCGTGAGGCCACCGACAGTGTTGTCAATTTCCAGATTGTCGAAACCATTTCGGATGGGCCACTCTTCACACGCTATTATGGCGAGTTTATGACAGCCACACAGTATGACGCTTTGTTGAGCGAGTCGAATTGGCAGTCGCTGAAGGATGCTCACAATGCGGGGAAGATCGCGTTTGACTATCGAGAATTTGTGAAGTCCCATCGCTGCGATGAGAAACGAAACAACGGCCAGATTGATGAAGTATGGGTCTTTGCAGGTCCTTACCTCGGCATGTATGAGTCCCAATTGATGGGACCGAATGCCTTCTGGTGGAATTCGCCGCCCATCAAGGACGGGACCGCGCTGACGAAGCTCCTGTCGGTGATGGGGCTGAACTACGAGCGCGGCGTGGATCAAGCCTTCCACAGCTTCGGCCACCGGACAGAAAGTGCGATCTCACAGGCCTACTACCAAGCGCAAGGACGAAATTGGAATGACACATCTTCTCATCCTACTCCCTGGGATCTCTTCACAAGGATAGATAAGCGTATGCCAGGGCAGGCTCACGTTGGCAACATCCATTTCCCCCCCAACGGAGCGAGCGACTACGACTACTACAACACCGTGGCCGTCAAATCCTTTGCGGAGAACTGGTATCGCTATCCATACCTGCTGGATCGAAGCTCCATGGTCAATGCCGATACGTGGCGATATGCGCCGGCGGATCCGCTCGCTGAGACCCAAGAGCATCTCGGATACTTGCGTTGGTGGTACGACCACCTCCCACGGTACGCGGGCGTGACCGACGGTGTCTTGAACAATTGGTGGCATTATGTCGTGGACTACGAAGCCGCGGTGGAGCTGGCAAAGGTAACGCCGGTCGTCGGCGTGAATGATCGCACGGGAGCTGATCGGCCCGTTTCGTATTCGCTGGAGCAGAATTTCCCAAATCCCTTCAATCCCATCACGACCATACAGTTCAATCTCCCCAAACCAGGTCAAGTCTCTCTGAGGGTCTTTGACGTGATGGGAAGGGAAGTGGCAACGCTCGCGGAAGGGTCGTTTCGTCCGGGACGGTACGAGGCCCACTGGAACGCGCAGTCAGCCGCGAGCGGCGTATACTTCTATCGGCTACAGTCAAAGGATTACGTTGAGACGAAACCGATGGTTCTCATCAAATAAGTTCAAACAACTGATAGCAGGTTTTCCGATCTAGGATGTTATGAAGAAGTCAACTGGAGGTTCAAAGAGATCGACCGGAGGCGTTTCCAGGCGAGTGACATCGAGGGAGGTTGCCGAGAAGCTCGGGATCTCGACGATGACGGTCTCGCGCGTGATGAACGACCGCGCGAACGTCGATGAGGAGACCCGGCGCAAGGTGCTTGAGACGGCACAGCAACTCGGTTACAGCCCGGATCATATCGCCAAGAGCCTCGTTCTCCGCAAGACGCACACCATCGGCGTGGTCGTTCCGGAGATCACGCACTCATTCTTCCCTGAGGCGATACGGGGCATTGAAGAGGTGACGTACACCGCGCGCTACCATCTGATCCTTACGCATTCGGCTGAGGATGCGGAACGTGAGAAGGATGCCCTCCTCACGCTGGAGTCCAAGCGCGTGGATGGTATCCTGATTTCTACTGCGCAGCGCGTCGGTGATGACGATCTCTACAAGCACATCATCCGTCTCGGGGTTCCGATCGTGTTTTTTGACCGCTGCGTCCCTGGAATCGGCGCAAGCTGTGTGAGCATTGACGACGAGGAAAGTGCCCGGCGCATCACCGAACACCTGCTGGACCACGGATACACGCGCATCGCGCATCTCAGCGGTCCCCAGAAAGTCTCCATCGGTCGAACGCGCCTCGATGGATTCAAGATGGCACTCAAGACCCGAAACGTGCCCTATGTCGAGGAGCTGGTTGTGGAGGCAGGATTTCAGGAATTGGACGGGTACAACGCCATGAACCAAATCCTCAATTTGCCGAAGGAGCGGCAGCCGCGGGCCGTGGTGGCTGTGAATGATCCCGCGGCGTTTGGAGCCATCAAAGCGATTCTCGAGAGAGGCATCAGGATACCAGAAGAGATTGCAATCGTCGGATTCTCTGACGACATTCGTGCTGAGCTGATGCCGACACCCTTGACGACCGTCCGTCAACCTGCCTACGAGGTGGGAAAACGAGCGGCACAGAAGCTCCTTGCATTTATTGAGGGAGGCTCACCGACGATCGAGGAGATCGTTGTCAACACGGAACAGATAATCCGCCGGTCATGCGGTTGCCCGCAGGTCTGAAGCCTGCCGGGCGTCCGCCTTGGCATCAAGTTCCCGCAGTCATGGCGTTCCTCCCAACGCATTGTCGAACCGGAAAAGGAACCAGGTCCATGAAGAGACTCATTTTCCTTCTTGCCTTTGCCGCTTCGCCCGCATTCGCGCAGACCGACTACGTGAGAGATTGGCTGATTCTCGGCAGCTTCCCGCATGCCGACGCAACGACCCGCCTCTTCTTCGATTTTCTGGGAGGAGAAGCTACCGTCAAGCCGAGAGGCGGCGAAACGATCGCCGGAAGAGCGTGGCTCCTGTACCATTCACCGCGGGAATTCATCGATTTTCGCTGGAGCGATCTTCCCTTCTCGGCACGAGAACGCTGTGCTGTCTATGCAGCGCTCTTCGTTCAATCCCCCCGGGAGCAGAAGGTTCGGTTGATGGTCGGGAGCGATGACGGCATCACGATCTGGTGCAACGGTCAAACGGTTCACCAGAATGATGTATACCGTGGCGTGGTTCTCGACAACGATACCGTCCTTGTTGCACTGAAGAGCGGTTGGAACACCATTCTGATGAAGGTGGTGAATGGCGACGGCGGCTATGGCTTGTCCGCTCGTTTCGCAGATGGCGAAGGTCTGGTGCTCAGCGCTGAGAATCCTTTCACACCGGACCGCCCGCTGACACCGGCCTCACTTTCGTGCCCTTCGCCCAAACTGAACTTCAATTTTGAATTGAATGTATCTCAGCAACTTATATTCTCCTACGATCTGCCATTGTTCAACAGCGGAAGCACCGCCGCTGAGAGGATCACAGTGGAGTTGTCCGTGGGTGACAAGACAATAGCTAGCGCTATTCTGCCGAGGGTAATGGGCGGCGAGCTCATACGGTTTCAGCAACGGCTCTCATTCAGAGACGCTGTACAGGTGAGCGACCGGAAAGGACTTTCGCGTGTTCGCCTGCGCTACGACGGGAAAGAGACCTCCCGGGCATTCGAATTCACGGGGGAGATCCTCCGCAGGTTTTTCGAAGCCTGGCAACTCCAGGGCTGGCAAGAGGATAGAATGGGGGAGAGCTCAGTACGGTACACGCGCACGGTGATCGTGCCTGACGATCTCGAAGGCCTCGGCCTCCAGATCGCGGTGGATATTTGGGATCGATGGGGCGACGTTTCGGTGAATGGAACGAAGAAGCTCGCCCGATTCAGCGGCGATTCCGGCGAACTTCTCCTCACCGAGAAAGCTGCTGCCCGCGACACCTTCCGCATCGAGCTCACGGCAACCTCTGAGAAACCGATTCAGGGGAGCGCTCTAGTCTCGTCGACGATCCGTCCACGTCACGGCGTGATTGAGCGGTATCTCAAGGATGTCCGATTCGCCAAGGAGATTTACAATATCGACCTGGGTGACCAGACAGCCGCCGCGACGCAACTCCTCGGCCTCCTCAACGCGCGCAAGCCCGACCGGGCAGCTGAAATATTGCGACCACTGAATCAAAAAATCGCTTCCTTCGCACCCGAAGCAAAGAAGCTCTCACTGCACCTCATCGGCCATGCGCACATCGATATGGCCTGGTTGTGGCGGGTTGCCGAGACAATGGAAGTCACCCGGGCGACGTTCCAGGCCGCGCTTGATAACCTGAAGATGTATCCGGATTTCCACTTCTCTCACGGGCAAGCGCAAAGCTACCGCTGGATCGAAGATCAGCATCCGGAAATGTTCGAGGAGATCCAGCAATACGTGAAAGCTGGAAGGTGGGAGATTGTCGGGGGCACGTGGGTCGAACCCGATGCAAATATGCCCTCAGGCGAGTCGCTTGTGAGACAGTATCTCTACGGCAAGAGATATTTCAAAGAGAAGTTTGGGGTTACGGTGAAGCATGGGTTCTTCCCGGATACGTTCGGTCATCCTGCCACGCTGCCCCAGATCATGGCGAAGAGCGGCATCGAAACGTACACGTTCTTCCGCCCTTGGGAGGACGAGCGTATGTTCTGGTGGGAGAGTCCGGACGGCAGTCGGGTCTTTGCGTATCGTCCGGCGAATTGGTACGGTACATGGTCGGGGATCCCCGATACGCTCTGGAAGGCGGCCGTGAACACGCAGAGATCGTTTGCAGTGAACGATGCGGTCCAGTTCTTCGGAGTGGGTGATCATGGGGGCGGACCGACACGGCGTCAGATCGAGCAGATTGACCAACTGAGCAAGGTCACGCTCTACCCGGATACACGGATGTCGACCTTCACGGAGTTCTATTCTAAGCTTGTGCCACAGAAGGGGAACGCGCCGGTTCAACGAGGCGAGCAGAACCCGGTCTTCGAAGGCTGCTATACGAGTCAGGCAAAGACCAAACTCCTCAACCGGAAGGCAGAGGCGCTTCTACCAACGGCTGAGTTGTTCTCCTCTCTTGCTATGCGATTCGGCTTCGATTACCCGGGCCTTGAGCTGAGGGAGGCATGGAATCGCGTCCTCTTCAACCAGTTCCACGACATCCTCTGCGGATCCAGCATCCACGAGGTCTATTTCGACTCCGAGCAATACTATCAGGAAGCATTCGAGCGCGCAGAGACTGCGCTGACAGGGGCGCTACGAACCCTTGCATCGTCAATTGCGACGCTCCATCGGTCGAAACAAGCTGTGCCCGTCGTCGTCTTCAATCCTTTGAACTGGAACCGGACGGGTCCAATCGAGACCGCGTGGAAGTCCGTCGGGGCAGCGGTTCCACAGATTGTCGACGAGAAAGGGAGAAAGGTTCCGGCGCAAGTCACGTATCGTTCGGCGGACTCGTTGCGTCTCCTTTTTGTCCCGAACGATGTCCCTTCGGTCGGTTACAGGACCTTTTGGATAACAGCGGGAAAGGAAAAGAAGGCAACGCCGACCGATGAATTATTGGTGTTGGAAAACCGATACTTCAGAGTAGAGGTCGACAGGAGCTCAGGATGCGTCTCGAGGCTTCTGGATAAGACGAGAAAGCGTGAGGTGCTTCGGGACGGAGCGTTGGGGAACCAGTTGCAGATCCAGGAGGATGCCGCACCGATGTCCGCCTGGGTGATCGGTCTGAGGGGCGAGCCGAAGGTGATCGGACCCCCTTCCAGCGTGAAGGTTCTCGAGTCAGGACCTGTTAGGAAGGTCGTTCGGTCTGAATATCTCTACGAACAGTCTGCGTTCTTTATGGATGTCATTCTCTACGAGGAGCTCCCGAGGATCGACTTCCGGTTCTCGGCGGACTGGCATCATCGGCAGCGGATCCTGAAGGTGGCATTTCCGTTGAACGTCACGGACGGCAAAGCGACGTTCGAGATCCCGTATGGCGCTCTGCAACGTCAGGCTAACGGGCATGAAGTGGTCGCGCAGAAATGGGTCGACCTCTCATCGGGTGACTTCGGGGTGAGTCTCCTGAACGATTCCCGGTACGGTTTTGATGTCAGAGGAAGCGACCTTCGGATGACTCTCCTGCGATCCTCAACGGATCCCGATCCGAAGGCCGATGAAGGGCGGCATGAGTTCTCCTATTCCCTGTATCCGCACGGTGGCGGTTGGGAAGCTGCTGGGACGGTACTTCGAGGATATGAGTTCAATACCCCGATGGTGGCTATTCCAACTGACCAACACCACGGCCAGTATAGGCCGTCACATGCCTTCTTCACCATCAAACCATCCACCGTCGTTCTCACGGCGCTCAAGAAGTGCGAGGATGACGGGAGCCTGATTCTCCGCGTCTACGAAACGACGGGTAAGCCGACCCAAGCGCAGATTCTCTTTCCCCACCCCGTCGTCAGTGCGGCGGAGACGGACCTGATTGAGTGGGATGAACGGCGGTTTGTCACAGAGGGGCTCAAGGAGGGAGCGATCCAGCTCAGCCTGAAGCCCTTCGAGATCCGGACACTGAAGCTCAGATTGGGAAGCGAACAATGAACGCGTTGCTTGAGAAATTACTTCAGCAGAGACCCGTCGTGACGGATGGAGCGTGGGGAACACAGATTCAATGGCGTGGACTTGAGCCGGGGGGGTCTCCCGACTCTTGGAACCTGACGCATCCATCGGAGGTCGAACAGGTTGCCCGCTCGTACGTGGAGGCCGGGAGCCGGGTCATCCTCACAAACACCTTCGGGGCAAGCCGGACTATGCTGCAAGGCCACGGACTCGAGCATATGGCACGGGAGATCAACCGCGCGGGGGCGGCAATCTCGCGCCGGGCGGCTGGTGAGAAGGCCTTTGTGTTCGGGTCAATCGGTCCATCGGGACGCCTTCTCGTGATGGAGGAGATCTCGGAGGGGGAGCTCAGCGATGTCTTCGCCGAGCAAGCTGAGTCACTCGCCGAAGGTGGGGCACAGGCGATTCTCGTTGAGACGATGAGTGATCTTGCCGAGGCGAAGCTTGCCGTCGCGGCCGCGAAGAAGACGGGCTTGGTCGTCATCGCCTCGATGGTGTATGATTCGGGCAAAGAGTACGATCGGACGATGATGGGAACGACGCCGGAGCAAGCCGCCCAGGAGTTGGCCGAGGCCGGGGCCGACGCGATTGGCGCCAACTGCGGAATGGGAATAGAGTACTTTTCCGTGGTCTCTGAGTGCCTCCGGGCAGCGACGTCACTCCCGCTGTGGATCAAGCCCAACGCTGGACTGCCCGAAGTGGTTGGTGGCAAGGTTCAGTACAAGACGACCCCTGAGCAATTCGCGGAACATGCTCTTGCGATCCGTCGTATCGGAGCGGATTTCATCGGTGGATGCTGTGGCACAAGTCCAGAATTCATCCGCGCTCTCGTAAAAACCTTCGCGGAACACCGATAACACCGGCAACAGGATACGAGAAAACCCTATGCAGCTCCATCCCGTCGATCTCCTGATCATCGCTATCTACCTCATTGGCAACGCGCTCATTGGATTTGTCATTCAAAAAAGGGCAACGAAACAAGTTGACTCCTTCTTCCTTGCAGACCGCAATGTCCCATGGTGGATGCTGGGGCTTTCGGGCTGCTCCAGCTACATCGACATCGGGGGGACGATGGCGCTGGTGGGCGCAATGTTTTATCTCGGCCTCAAGAGCATCTGGATGACGCACATCTTCTGGGGCTGGCTGATCATCTGCTTCTACATGGCGTTCCAGGCCAAGTACATCCGCCGGTCAGGTGTGATGACGTTTGCCGAGTGGAACAGGACGCGTTTCGGCGACACCAGGGATGCAGAGCATGCCCGTATCGCTGCAGCGACGTTTCTCCTCGTGCTTATGGTGTTCAACCTGATGTTCATGGCTGTCGGCACGGGCAAATTCGCTGAAGAGTTTCTTCCCTTCACGCGGTGGCAGTCGGCCCTCATCGTGTTTGGTGTCGTCGGAATCTATGTGACGCTCGGCGGATTTGTGGGCGTGATCCTGACTGACATGTTCCAGACAATGTTGATCGCCATCGGCGCGATTGTCCTGACGGTTCTGGCATTCAGTGAGGGGACGGGGACGGAGTTCATTGCCTTGAAGGACGCAGGATGGAGCTCGCTTGCTCCCGCCTGGACCCTGTGGCCGAGCTATCCGCAGGAAACCCCCGCAGCCTACCAGCACTACTTCGATTTCGGACCGATGCTTCTGGCGGGCTTCGCGTGGCTGATCTTTCGGGTGCTCGCAGGTCCGAACGTCTGGGACTTCCAGTTCTTCCTCACAACCCGAAGTCCTCGGGATGCATCATTGGCGGCAGGAACCTGGACGGTGGGATACACCCTGAGGTGGATCCTCGCCTGTGCGTTCCTCACGCTTGGCATCTACTATCTCGGCTCATCGGCAGGATTTGACGCTGAGAAGATCATGCCTCTCGTGTTGAAACGACTCCCGATCGGCATTCAGGGCATCTTCATGGCGGTGTTGCTTGCAGCGTTGATGTCGACGCTCAGCGCGATGATCAACGTGACCAGCTCGGTGGTCACGAACGATTTCCTCGGACGGTATTTCGCCAAGAACCACTCGCAGAAGAGGCTCGTCCGTCTGGGCCAGTTGGCCTCCGTCGGAGCGATCACTCTCGGGTTCATCTTCAGCCTGTCGTTCACGGATATTGTCTCCGCATGGGAAACAATGATCTTCATAGTGGTGACGATGATCCTCGTGCCGGCCACCTTTCGTTGGCACTGGTGGCGATTCAGCGCTCGTGCGTTCGTCTGGAGCATGATCGCCACCGCAGCGCTCATCATAGCCCAGAAGCTCATTGTTCCGGAATGGTCCACCGTCAAGACCCTGGCAGTGGACACCATTGCCTCCTTCTTCATTACGGTGATCATAGGATTCATCGCCAAGCCGACGGACCTCGAGATCCTCGTCAAGTTCTATTCGAAGGTCCGACCGTTCGGATTCTGGAAACCTGTTCGCCTGGAGGCCGAGCGACGGGGACTTGTTCCCGTAAATGATCCGATGCCGCGCATAGACATCGCGAACGGTTTCATCACCGTGCTGTTCCAGGTGTCGCTCGCACTGATACCGTTCCATCTCTTCCTCAGGCAATGGAGTCTCATGGTGTTGTGGATTGCCATTACCCTCACGCTGGGGGTGATCCTCTATTTCACTTGGTACAAGAATCTGCCTTCGCCCGAGGAGGTATGAGAGATCGAGGGGCGTGAGCGCCCTTCAGGATGTTACCACCAATCTATCATTACATCGACAGACGTCACTTCCGGAAATTTCGCATGGCCAAACCAACGATCCATCTTATCTGTAACGCACACCTTGATCCTGTCTGGCAGTGGAGATGGGAGGAAGGATGCGCCGAAGCGCTCTCGACGTTCGGTAACGCTGTCCAACTTCTTCACGAACATCCGTCCCTCATCTTCACCCACAACGAAGCAGTCCTCT
>Ga0194112_10003100_pt1 | contig 23306 bp, 20 predicted proteins | sample TA2MahC400mmetaG_FD_146191 | JGI IMG/M metagenome (GOLD analysis project Ga0194112, IMG submission 146191) | Freshwater microbial communities from Lake Tanganyika, Tanzania - TA2015016 Mahale Deep Cast 400m | ecosystem: Environmental > Aquatic > Freshwater > Lake | place: Tanzania: Lake... | reverse complement strand
CAGATGGCAGACGGCAGAAGGCAGACGGCAGACGGCAAAAGGCAGAAGGCAGAGGGCAGAGGGGAGACGGCAGAAGGCAGACGGCAGACGGCAGAAGGCAGAAGGCAGAGGGCAGAGGGGAGACGGCGGAAGGCAGAAGGCAGAGGGCAAAAGGCAAAAGGCAGAAGGCAAAAGGCAGAAGGGCTGAGGGCAGAGGGAAGTAGGCAGTGGACAGAGGATGGTGGGTGGGGCGCCCCCCCGGCCCCCAGGTGGGGCGCGTGGCGCACTGTTGAGCCACTTTGAGCCACTTTGGGCTGGGCCGCCCCGCACGGGCGAGAACGGCTAGATGGCGATTGAGCGACTTTGAGCCACTTTGAGCCACTTTGGCGCCAGGGTGGGGCAGGCATCCTGCCTGCCGAAGCGGGCATTGCAGGCTGGAAGCCTGCACCACGGGGGGCGGAGCGGCCCTTGACGTTCGTGGGCGGAAAGGGGAGAATGGTGGCGGCGAGGGAGGGGATAGGAGGCCGGGAGCCATGCTGACAGATAACGTGCTGGACCTGATCGGGAACACGCCGCTGCTTCGGTTGAAGGGGGAGCGGGTGTTTGCGAAGGCGGAGTACCTGAATCCGGGAGGGAGCATCAAGGACCGCGTGGCGCGGGCGATGATCGAGGGTGCAGAGCGTGACGGGCGGCTGAAGCGCGACTCGATCATCGTGGAGCCGACGTCGGGGAACACGGGGATCGGGGTGGCGCTGGTGGGGCGGCTCAAGGGCTACGCGGTGCGTATCGTGATGCCGGAGGGGATGAGCGAGGAGCGGAAGAAGCTGATTCGGGCGCTGGGGGCGGAGCTGGTGCTGACGCCTGACGCGGAGAGCATCGGGGGCGCGGTGAGGCGGGTGCGGGAGATGGCCGCCGAGGACCCGCGGGTGTTCGTCCCGCAGCAGTTTGAGAACCCCGATAACCCGCGGTGCCACTACGAGGAGACGGCGACGGAGCTTTGGCGGCAGATGACGGGCGACATCGCGTGCTTCGTGGCGGGGGTGGGCAGCGGGGGGACGCTTCAGGGGGTGGGGAAGTTCCTGCGCGAGCGCAAGCGGGGCGTGCGCATCGTGGCGGTGGAGCCGAAGAACGTCTCGGCCCTCCTCGGGCACGAGCCTGGGCTGCACCAGATCCAGGGCATAGGCGACGGCTTCATCCCAGCGATCCTGGACGTGAAGCTGATAGACGAGGTGGTGCAGGTTAGCGACGAGGATGCGATCCAGACGACGCGGGAGCTGGGGCGGAACTTCGGCCTCCTGGTCGGCATCTCGTCGGGGGCCAACGTGTGGGCGGCTCGCCAGCTCGCCCGGCGGGTGAGGGGCAACGTCGCCACCGTGCTGCCCGACCGCGCCGAGCGCTACTTCAGCACCGCCCTGCTGTGAGCGCGCCGCTTGTGGCCAGGAGCGCCACTGGCGATGTTGCGGAAGACGGCGTAGGGGCCGGTGAGGTACTCCTCCTCGGAGAGAAAGAAGGGCATGAGGACGCAGTTCTCGCGGAGCGAGAGCTCGCAGATGAGCTCGCTCACGCGGCAGCTCTCCTGGCAGCGATTCACGGGGCCTTCGAGCACGACCGCCACATCAATATCGGAGTCCTCCCCCCGTGCCTCGCCGCGGGCGTGGGAGCCGAAGAGGTAGACGCCCTTGAGCCGGCCGCCGTAGAGGGCGCCAAGCCGCTCGCGGAATTCGTGGACGAGTTGCAGGACCTCTGCGTGGGTCTTGGGCACGGGCGAAGTCCCAATGGGACGTAAGGGACCAAAGGGACACAAGGGACCAAAGGGACAGATCGGATTCGGAATCACGCGTCACGCGTCACGCGTCATGGGCACGCATCACGTCTCACGCATCACACGGCAAATGGTAGATCAGGCGTCCATTCGCCCGTGGTGTTCGCCGCGGTGTAGGTGCGGAAGCCGAGGTAGTTGCCGAAGGCTTCCCAGAGGATGTTGCCAACGTGGGCACGGTTCATGCCGACGTGGTGGGGGAAGTGGCGAACCAGGACGTTGCGGTAGAAGCGCTGGAAGTTGGGGATGCGAACCCAACCATACGCTCCAAATGTGACCGCGGCGTTGGGCTCGACGACGCCCTGGGCCAACGCGACCTTGAACGCGCCCGCGTTGTCCTGCGTGGCACGGCAGAGGGTGACGGGGCCGTCGTCCATGACGAACTCGACGACGCCCATCGCCTTGTCGCGTCCGACGGTGCCGGCGATGATTTCGTGGCAGGCCATCGTGCGCGGGGTCTTGGCCCACGAGTGGGGGAAGACGCCGCAGTGCCAGCAGTTGACCAGCTCGGGGTCCTCGTTGTGGAGGTTATTCCAGTCGGCCAGGCAGCTCGGCCCGCCGCTGGCGAGCATGAGGGCGTGCATCGAGAGGAGGCCCATGATGTCCGCCTCACAGGCACAGGGCGTGCCCCTGTCGTCGAGGCGGCCCATCGTGCCGCAGGTGCAGATGCCGAGGTTTTGCTGAATCGAGGTCCAGCACTGGACGGCCAAGCCGTCGAGCTTGCGGTCGGCGATGAACTTCTTGAGAACCAGCTCCAGCTTGGCGATCTTGGCCAGAATGTCGTCGGCGACGGCCGAGGTGTCAATGGTCTTCTTCATGTCGGCGACGACCCGCTTGACGGCGGCATCGGTCTTCATGGCGCCGATTGCGCCGATGACCTCGGAGAGGTCGAGGGTGACGCAGGTGGGGCCGAGGGTCTGGAGGGCCTTTTCGTTGTAGCGACAGGTCCAGAAGGCGTCGGGGCGTGCGCCCACCTGGCCGTAGCGTGCGGAGCGGATGCCGCCGACGACTCGGCAGACGGCGGCGAAGCGGGCGGCGGTGCCGCGGAAGCTCTCGTCCGTGGGGAAGCAGATGGGCGCCTCGGGCACGGAGTAGGGCAGCTCGAGCTGTCGGAGCGCCTCGCCGATGCTCAGGAGGCCGCAGAAGCTGTCGCGCCGCTCGATCTCGCGGCTGAGCACGGCCTCTTCCTGGCAGCCAACGATGAGGACTGGGACGTGGAGGCCGGATTCCTTGAGTGTGATGGCGACGCCCTGCTCGTCGCCGAAGTTGACGGCGGAGACCACGATGCCGTCGGGCTGTGCCTCGCGGAACATGCGGCCAACCTTGATTGCCTCATCGAGCGACTCGACGCAGCCGACCTTGGTGTCGGCGGGTGTGGGGACGACGACCTCGACGCCAGCGGCCTTGAGGACCTTGATGGTCTCGCCGCGCATCTTGGCGGCCAACTTGTCCGAGAAGAAGCCGCGATTGGCCGGGATGAAGCCCAGCTTGACCTTGCGCAACTTGACCATGGCCGGCGACCTCCAATCCAGGGTTGGGTGAGCGACACGCTGGTATCATAGCCGAACGTGGCGTCAACTGCAAGAGGAGAGCCGCGACTTGAAGCATCGGGCGGCAGTGTGTATAGTTGGCAGCGGCGATGGGAGCTGTTGGAGAGTGAGCCGGTGAGATGCAGACCGCGCGTTGCGATGGCGTTGCTTGCGTTGCTGGCGGCGGGCGGCTGCTCGTCGGAGTCGGCGGGGCGTGCGGAGGGGGCGTGGGGGAAGGCCGAGGGGGGCTTCCAGGCGATGCTCTACGCGCCGCGCGGCCGGGTGCGGCTGGGCGAGACGGTCGAGCTGCGGGTGAGGGTGCGGAACGCGACGGGCGAGGTGGGCGACCTGGCCTCTGGGCACGACCTGCGGCTGAAGGTCTGGCGCGGCGACAAGAGCGCGGGCGACGATGTGGACTACGTGGGCCTGGCCACGGAGGGAATCCAGTTGGCGCCGGGGGAGGAACGGGACTTTCCGCTCCGGCAATACGCCACGGACGGCGCTGGGGCGGCCCTGTGCAAGGGGCAGGGGCTCTATCGGTTCAGGGGGACGCTGGGGAAGATGGAGCTGCCGCCCATCGAGGTCAGTGTTGAATAGCAGGGGGTTCTTGCGTGCTCCCCATTGCGGCATCGAAGCTGTTGATTGTGGACGGCGTGGAGGACGCCCCGCGGATGCGCGCCCGCGCCGAGCGGCTGCGGCCTGGCGTGGTGACCGACGACGTGCGGCGGGTGGGCGACGCGGAGCTGGCGGCCATCGTGAAGGCCGAGCTGGCCGGCCTGCCCCACCACGGCATGCGGGGCGACTTCAAGCCCGCGGTCATCTTCAACCGCTTCCGCTTCGACGACGGCGAGGCCGAGCGGAAGCGCCGCGCCGAGGCGTTCCCAGAGTTGAGCCGCCACAAGTTCGACGGCTACGGCGGCTTCGACTGGCGCGACAGCGGCTCGCGGAAGTACCGCGAGACGACCGGCCTCGTGTGCCAGCCCGCCTGGCAGCTCCACACCATCGTCGGCTGCCACTTCCGATGCGCCTACTGCTCCCTCGGCTGGTCGCTCAACGTGATGATGAACATGGAAGACTTCGTCGAACGGCTCGACGGCTGGATCGAACAGTGCCCGGTGCAAACGCTCTTCCAGTACGACAACTTCACCGATACCGTGTGCTTCGAGCCGGAGCACGGCGGCTCGAAGCTGCTCATTGACTACTTCGCCCGCAAGCCCGGCCGCGCGCTGGAGCTCTACGTAGGCAAGAGCGGCCACGTGGACTGGATGCTCGACTATGACCACCGTGGCCACACCGTGTGCTGCTGGAGCGTGAGCGCGGCGACGCAGAGCCGCCAGTTCGAGCACCGCTCCGCCCCGATGGAGGACCGCATCGAGTCCATGCGAAAGTGCCAGCAGGCCGGCTACGCCGTCCGCGTCCGATTCTCCCCCATCATCCCGGTCCGCAACTGGGAGGCGGAGAACCGCGAGATGATTCGCCTGCTGTTCTCGCGGGTCAAGCCCGACGTGGTGACGATGGAGCCGATTCGCTTCCTCACCCACGACGCGATGGGGAAGTGCTTCGACCTGTCGCTCCTCGACGACGGGTTTGTCGCTGCGCTCAAGGTGTTCCAGGGCCAGCCCTTCGCCCAGGGCTGCGAGGTGCCCGACGAGTGGCGGAAGCGGGTCTACCGCCTCTTCTTCGACGGGTTGGAGGCCGCCGGCTGCGACGCCCCCGTTGCCTTCTGCCGCGAGAAGCGGACGCTTTGGGAGCATTTCGCCGCCGACTTCGCGCGGTATGGGCAGCACCCCGACGCCTATATCTGCAACTGCGGCCCCTACGCCGCCCCGGCGACGGCGGCACTCATCGGGGGCTGATTCTTGTCCCTTGAGTCCCTTTGGTCCCTTTCGTCCCTTATGTCCCTTCTTCTCTTCGCCCCGAGACGCGTGACTCGTGACGCGTGACCAGGAAAGGAGATTGCCATGAGGGGGTTCCATGCGATTCTCTGGGCGGCGGCTCTGATCGTCGCGAGGGGCGATGCCCTGGCCGACTGGCAGGTGTGGACCATCTCCGATACGCGCCGCGTGCTGCGCGATGAGGCGCCCGGCAAGACGATTGAGGTCAAGCTCGCCGCCGCGCGGAACGAGACTGTGAGCTTCCAGATCCTCATGCGCTCCGACCAGCCGATCAAGGGCATCACCGTCGAGCCCGGCGACCTCAAGGGGCCGAACGGCGCCTTGATCGCGGCGAAGGACGCGCGCCTCTACCGCCAGCACCAGCTCGAACTCAAGGAAGCCACGTATCGCAACGACGCCTTCAAGCCAGGCTGGTATCCCGACCCGCTCATCCCATTCTGCCATCCCGTCACGGGCGAGCCGCTCAAGGGTGCGCGCTTCACCGCCGTGCCCTTCGACCTGCCGGCCAACGAGACGCACGGCTTCTGGGTGGACATCCCGGTGCCCGCCAAGGCGCCGCCCGGCCAATATCGCGGCATGTATAACGTGACCGCCGAGGGGCAGAAGCCCGTCGAGATTCCCGTGGCGCTGCACGTTTGGGACTTCGAGCTGCCGCGTGTCTCGACGCTGGTCACTGCGTTCGGCTCGCCGGCGGGCCGAATGCGCGACTACTACCGCCGGCGCGCCAAGGAAGGCAAGGACAAGGAGCCAGAGGACTGGGCGGCTGTTGAAACCCAGTGCGCGGCCATGCTCTCCGAGCACCGCTTCAATGCCACACCCACAGGCGCCCTGGCGCCCGTCGCCAAGCCCGACGGCTCGTTCGAGATCTCCTCCGAGCAGATCACAGGCTTCGGGGGGTTGCGGCGTTTTGTTGACCACTGCCACGTCAATGCCATCTGCACCCCACACCCGTCCTCCAGTGGCGTGAAGGACCCCGAGGCCGAGAAGCCGCGTCTCCACGCCTGGCTCAAGGCCTGGGACAGGGCGGCCGCCGAGCTCGACCGCCCCGTGCTCTTCTACACCTACCTCAAGGACGAGCCGAACAAGGAGGAGGAATACCGCTACGTCCAGAAATGGGGCAAAGCCGTTCGCGAGGCCAAGAGCGTCGTCAAGGTCATGGTCGTCGAGCAAACCAAGACCTCGGATGAGAAGTGGGGCGACCTTTACGGCGCGGTGGACATCTGGTGCCCGCTCTTCTCCCTCCACGACCCCGAGACGGCGGCCAAGCGCCAGGCCCTCGGCGAGCAGGTCTGGACCTACACCGCCCTCTGCCAGCTCAAGCCCACCCCCTGGTGGCACATTGACTTCCCGCTCCTCCACTACCGCGTCCACGCCTGGATGGCCTGGCGCTACCGCATGACCGGCCTCCTCTACTGGGGCGGAATGTCCTTCTGGAACCAGGTCGAAGACCCGTGGACCGACCCGAAGACCCTGGACCGCCGCAAGGACGGCAAGGGGCCGATGTGGAACGGCGAGGGCACGATCGTCTATCCCGGGCGCGCCGTCGGCTACGACGGCATCGTGCCCAGCCTGCGGCTCAAGGCCCTCCGCGATTCCATCGAGGACTACGAGTACTTCGCCATCGCGGAGCGGGCGGGCCTCGCCGACAAGGCGCAGGACATCGTCCTCTCCGTCACCAAGAGCTTCTTCGACTGGGACAAGGACCCCGCGGCCTACGACAAGGCCAGAGCCGAGCTCGCCAAGCTCATACTGAGCGCCAAGCGATGAGCTCCTATCGTCCTCGTCCTCGTCGTCGTCGAATCCTCTCGATTCAGGAAGGGCATCGATGTTGCAGCGTTGCCTGTTGAAGGACTCCGACATCGAGCGGCTCGCTGACGCCGTCCTCGCTGTCCTCGAGCGCGTCGGCATCCTCTGTCAGAACGACGAGCTTCTTCGGGCACTCGATGCGGCGGGGGCGAAGGTTGACTTCGCCACCCAGCGCGTCCACTTCCCGAAGAAGATGCAGTTCGACTTCGTCGAGCAGCTCCGAAGCGATGTAGGGCGTGCATACCTGCACGCGGAACGACCGTGGATCGAGGACGAGGACGACAGGGGCTTCGCCCGTATCGGCATGCCCGACCTTGAGACCCAGGTTGCCCAATTCGTCCTCGACCCCGACACTGGCGAGCGGCGAAGCGGGAACAAGGCGGACTTCGTCCGCCTCATCCAGCTTGGCGATGCGCTCCACCGCGAGGTCGGCGTCGGCCACTGCCTCCTCCTCACCGACGTGCCGCCCCTCGTCGAGCCGCTCGAGGCCGCGCTCCTCCTCGCCGAGCACACGCACAGGCCCCACGCCGCATTCGCCTGGAACGTCCGCCAAATCCCCTATCTCGCCGAAATGGGCGAAGTCCTGGGCTACCCCAACTGGTTCAACTACGGCGCCATCTGCTTCGCCCACCCGCTCCGCTTCGACCGCGACGTGGCCGACCGCTTCGTCCACAAGGTCAAGGCCGGCTCGCCCACGGGCCTTACGGCGATGCCCGTCGCCGGCGTCACGGCGCCCGTGACCCTCGCGGGCTTCGTCGCCGTGGCTGCCGCCGAGCACCTCGCCACCTGGATCGCCGCGCGGGCGCTCAACCCAGCCGTCCGCCTCGGCGGCTCCATGTGGGGCGGCACGGTGGACATGCGCGGCAGTGGCACGAGCTACTGCTCCTTCGACGCCATGCTCTACTCGTTCGCGACGGTCGAGTTCCTGCGCCGCTGGTGCGGCATTGACGTGCCCGTGGGCGGCGGCGAGTATTGCGACGCCAAGGCCCCCGGCCTCTACGCCGCACTCGAGAAAGCCTACAAGGCCATGACCATCGCCGCCTTCAGCGGCCGCCACCCCGGCATCGGCTCGGGCCTGCTCGACGAAGGCAAGATCCTGTCGCCGGTCCAGCTCCTCATCGAGCGCGACTTCACGCTTGGCGCCCGCCACTTCGCCCGCGCGGTCGAGCCCACGCCCGAACTCCTCGCCCTCGACGAAATCGCCGAGGTGGGTCTTGGCCTCGACACGAGCCACCTCGGCACCGACCACACCCTCAGCCACTTCCGGTCCTCCCTCTGGCTCCCCCAACTCCTCCGCCGCGCCGGCTGGGCTGGCACCGACTACGAGAAGGAGATTCTTGCCAAGGCCCGAGCCAAGGTGACGGAGATTGCAGCCTCCTACGCCAAGCCAAGCGTTGACCCCGACAAGCTGGCGGCCCTCCGCGCCATCGTCACACGCGCGCGGAAGGAGTTCTTGGCACGCTGACCTCCTGCCCGTTCGCCCATTCTCGGCCATCTCCGCCGCCCGATAGTGGGGGAACCCGCCCCTCCCGCACGGTTGACCCACTATGGGCGCTTTGGCCAATAACGCCGTTTTGCGGCCTTCCCCTCCATTGTGGGGCATCCCGCCACTACTGATCTGCCCCACAATGGGCGGAGCCAGGCCCCGTTTCACACCGCGGACGCTTTGCCACTTGATCCGTGGCCGTGGCCGCCCTAGAATGCCGCCGTGATGTGGGCAGCGACTGGGTCCCCAATCAGGTGGTTGTGGCGTGAAGTACGTGTTCGCGGGCGCTCTGGCGGTGCTGGCGGCTCTCTCAGTCGTCGCGTGGGCGGTCCGGCCCAGGGCGGCCGGGGCAGGGAAGACGCCGCTGGTGTGGGTGAGCGACGATAATCCCGCGCGCCGCGAGCAGATCGAGCTGTTCAACCTGCTGCTCCACGCAGGGGACGTGGATTGGCCGGGCTTCTCGAAGAAGCTTCACGCGGAGGCCGTGGCCGACAGGCCGTGCCCCTCCCGCCAGCTCTGGGGGCTGCTGCCGCCCGCGGCGCGCGAAGCTGTCCGGGACGCCGCGCAGGGGCAGCCGCTCGACGCCGGGCGTCAGCGGCAGGCGCTCCAGGCCCTCAACGACGTGCTGGCGCGGCGCGACTTCTACTGGGAGGCCGACTTCCCGGGGGTGACGCTCGAGGCCGACGAGGAGACGACCCTGATGGACGAAGGAGCGCTCCCCTCCGCTCTCGCGGTGCGGGCCGTCAACGTGCGGCTCCTCGAGCAGAGCTATCCCGGCCTCGTGGCCCGAAGGCTCCACCTCCGCCTTGACCCCTCCAACGTCGGGATGCAGAAGGTCATCGTCCAGTGCATCGGCGGGGTCGGCCCCGACCTGTTCGATTGCTACGACGGCTTCCAGCTCTCGGCCTACGCGAAGAGCGGCATCGCGGTGGAGGTGACGGACGAACTGGCGGCGGCCGGCGTGAACGTCGAGAAGGACTGCTGGGCCGCCGCACACCCAAACTGCATCTACGAGGGCCGCACCTACGGCTTCCCCACCAACGCCTCGGTGAACGCCATCTGGCTCAACAAGGACATCTTCGACCGCCACGGCATCGCGTATCCGAAGGGGCCGTGGACGTGGGACGAGTTCATCCCCCTCGCGCAGCGGCTCACGGTGAAGGGCGCGGACGGCCGCATCAAGCACTTCGGGCTGATGATGGACTGGTGGAACTGGCGCCACTTCTGCCTCCAATGGGGCGGGCGCGTCTACACGCCCGACGGCACCCGCTGCGTGCTGGACAGCCCTGAGAACATCGCGGGCATTCAGCTCATGCGCGACCTGGTCTACAAGTACCACGTGGCGCCCAGCCCGGTGGAGGAGGCGGCCATCGCCACGGCAGGCGGCTGGGGCTCGGGCACGATCAGCTTCTTCGGGGGCGGCAAGGCGGCGATGGCCCTGGGCGGCCGCTGGTGGCTCTGCACCCTTCGCAAGTACGAGGGGCTGCGCCTGGGCGCCGTCGAGTGCCCCCACGGGCCGCAGCGCACCTACCGCGGCTACGGCCGCTCCACCCTCGTCAACAAGAACGGCCCCCACCGCGACCAGGCCCTCGCCTTCCTCCGATACATGGCGGGTAAGGAGTACAACGAGCTGATCAACCACCAGGCCGACGCCCTGGCCCCCGTCATCCGCTACTGCTACACCGACCTGTATCTTCACGACCCCGATTTCCCGAACGAGGATTTCAACGCCGTCTGGCGCGACATCATGCAGTACGGCGTGCCCGACGAAGTCAGCCCGTTCGTCAACGGCAACGTGGCCGGGCGCATCATCGGCAAGCAGCTCGACATGGTGAGGAACGGCACGAAACCGCCGGCCGACGCCATGCGCAAGGCCGCCGAGCAGATCAACGAGGAGATCGCCAAGAACCTCGACCGCGACCCCGAGCTGCGCCAGCGCTTCGACGAACTGGCGGGGAAGGTGAAAGGGTCGCGGTGAGAAAGTCGAGGACGACGCTCGTCCTTATGTCATGCCGAGCGAAGTCGAGGCATCTCTCTTTCCAACGCTCAGGCGAAGAGAGATTCCTCGACTACGGTTCGCTCCGCTCGGAATGACCGGTTCTGGGTGTTTGTGGGGTGGCCTGGAGTGGTCCACAAGGCGAGCAGCGGACGGCAGCGCGATTTCTGGCCGGCGATGGGCTTCCTGATGCCCAATCTCCTCGGCTTCCTCGTCTTCACCGCAGGGCCGGTGCTGTTCTCGCTCGCCATCGCGTTCACCAACTGGGACCTCCAGCGCACCGTGCCCTTCCGCTGGATCGGCCTGCGGAACTTCGCCGAACTGTTCGGCGACCAGCAGTTCTGGCTCTACTCCCTCAACACCGTCTACTTCATGCTCGGCATGCCCTTCGCCATCGCCGGCTCGCTGTTCCTCGCCATCCTGCTGAGCCAGAAGCTGCGCGGCATCGTGGCCTACAGGACGCTCTTCTACCTGCCCACGTTCACGAGCGGCGTGGCGCTGATGATCCTGTGGAAGGCGCTCTACAACCCACACTTCGGGCCGGTGAACGCCGCGATCAACTGGGCCCTCGCACGGCTCGGGCTGGAGAACGTCAAAGCCCCCGAATGGCTCAACTCGACCGACAACCTGGCGGGGCTGGCCGCGGCCATCCTGGGCGTGCTGCTCCTCACGGTGGTCTTCCTGGCTCTCCGCGCGGCGGGGCGGGGCCGGGCGCGCGCGGCGCTGCGCGTACTCCTCTTCGCCACGGGCACGGGGTTGTTCGCCTACCTGGCGGGGGGCCTGTTCCCGTTGCCAGTCGTCGTGGCAGGCGCGCTGGTTGCCGCCGGGGCCTACGTGGCGCTGAGCTGGGTGCTGCGGCGGCAGGCATCGCGCGTGACGGTCTTCTACCTCCTCACGCTCGGGAGCGTGGTGGGGCTGATGCTGCTGCGCCCCCTCGGCTTCACGGCGGGCCTCCACGTGGAGGAGGTAAGGCTGACCTGGAGCCGTTGGGGCCTGGGCGCGCGCGACGCGCTCATCATCATGGGCATCTGGATCGCCATCGGGGGCAGCAACATGCTCCTCTACCTGGCGGCGCTGTCGAACGTGCCGCAGGAGCTGTACGAGGCCGCGGCGATTGACGGCGCGGGGCGTTGGGCCACCTTCTGGAACGTCACCTGGCCCCAGCTCGCGCCCACCACGTTTTTCATCGTGGTCATGAGCTTCATCGGCGGGCTCCAGGGCGGCTTCGAGCAGGCCCGCGTGATGACCTTTGGCGGCCCGGCCGGCACCACTACCACGCTCGTCTACCACATCTACACCAAGGCATTCGAAGAGTTCCAGATGGGCTACGCCTCGGCCATCTCGTGGGTGCTCTTCACCATCATCTTCGCCGTCACGCTCGTCAACTGGAAGTTCGGGGCGAAGGAGTTGAGCTACTGAATTGCCGATTTCCGATTTCCAATTGCCAATTGAGGGGAAGCCGAAGACGAGGCTGCACTCTTCCGCTCTTGGCTTGAAATCGGCAATCGGAAATTGGCAATCGGCAATCATCTGAGGTCGCGGATGAGCAACGTAGGACGAACGACGCCGTCATCGTGGCAGCATTGGTGGTATCGCACCGGCCGCTTCGGCGCGAGCCACGCCGTGCTCGTGCTCATCGCCGCCACCATGCTCATCCCCTTCCTCTGGATGGTCCTGGCCAGCTTCAAGCCACTCGAGGAGGTCGAGAGCCTCAACCCCTTCCCCACTAGGTTGGTGTCGGCCAAGGATGTGGCGCCTTTCGACCAGGGCGTGCTCCGGCGCATCGCCAGATATGTCCCCCGGAACTATGTCGAGGTCTTCAAGCAGATTCCCTTCGCCCGCTACTACTTCAACAGCCTCTTCGTGGCGGCCTGGGTCACGTTTCTCCAATGCCTCACCAGCTCGATGGCGGCCTACGCCTTCTCGCGGCTGCACTGGCGGGGGCGCGACCACGTCTTCCGCCTCTACCTCGCCACGCTGATGATCCCGGGCGTCGTCACGATGATCCCCAACTACACGCTCATGGTGAAGCTGGGGCTGCTCGACTCCTACGCGGGGCTGATCGTCCCTGCGTCGTTCAGCGCCTTCGGCACGTTCCTTCTCCGCCAATTCATGCTCACCATTCCGCCGTCGCTCGACGAGGCGGCGGCCATTGACGGCGCGAGCCACTGGCAGGTCTTCTGGGACGTGATTCTGCCCCTCGCCCGTTCCGGCCTCATCACGCTGGGCATCTTCACGTTCCTGGGCAACTACGGCTCCTTCTTCTGGCCGCTTATTCTGATCAAGAGCGAGCACCTGCGCACGCTGCCGATCGGCATGCTCTACTTCGACACCATGTATGGCCGCCAGACCAACCTCATCATGGCTGCGAGCGTCATGAACATCATCCCCCTGATCATCCTCTTCATCGTCAGCCAGAAGTTCATCGTCAAGGGCATCCAGCTTGGGGCCGTGAAGGGGTGAGCGCGGCGCTCTCCTTCTGCCGGTGTTGTTGACACCCGAAAGCAATGTCGCTAGACTCGTTTCTGTGAACGCAAGATGGGATACCGGGTCCCATCGGCACGAGGTCGGAGTTCCCGGTGTGGAGGGTGGTCATTGAGGGCAGCAACCCATGGCCGCTAGGGCGAGTTCACAACGGCAGCCTGAGCGGGAGCAGATAGCGATCACCGCTGTCGCGGTCTCCGGCTTCAAGTCCATCTGCGACGAGTGCGCGCTGGAAATCCGGCCACTCACAATCCTTGCCGGCGCCAACTCATCGGGCAAGTCGAGCGCGATCCAGCCTCTCCTCCTTGTCAAGCAGACCCTTGAGCAGAGCTATGACCCAGGACCGCTGCTGCTGGATGGGGATAACGTTCGCTTCACATCTGCCGACCAACTGCTCTGCCGAGTGGCCGGCAGACCGCGAGTCGATCAATTCCGTGTCACAGTCGAAGTCGGGGCCTACGGGCGGCTCTCGGTTGCATTCGGGCGCGACGACCGGGGCACCCAGCACGGTTTGGCCGTACAGGAGATGCGATCCACTTACTCTGGCAGGATGGTCGTCTTACGGCCGGGAATGAGCCACGAAGAGATAGACGCCGCGCTTCCCGGGCAACTCCACCTTATGGAGGCAGCGCTCCCTCCCGGAACGACTGGGAAGTACAGATGGGTTGTGAAGCCCAACAGGTGTTTCCTGGAGCCGGGCCTTGACATTCCCGCCGGTGCCCCCGGCTCGCACCTCTTGTTCTTCTGGGGACGTGCCCTGACATGGGAATGGCCATTCGACGAGGCGCTGAAAAGCATCATTCACGTGCCGGGGCTTCGGGTCCTCCCTGCCCGCGTCTACAGGGTCAGCGGCACCGGCCCGCTCTTTCCGGGCACATTCGAGAACTACATAGCGAGCTTGATCTACGAGTGGCAGACGCAAGCAGACGATCGGCTCCAGCAACTGGGCTCGGCGCTAAGCCGGCTTGGCCTCGCATGGAAGGTCGTTGCCCGGCGGTTGGATGATACGCGCATCGAGCTCCTTGTGCCAAGGTTGCCTCAGAGGCGGCGAGTCCATGAGGACTTGGTCAACGTGGCGGACGTCGGCCTCGGTGTTCCCCAGGTGCTTCCTGCCCTTGTAGCGCTCATTCAGGCCGCGCCCGGAGAGACAGTCTATCTGGAGGAGCCCGAAATCCACCTCCACCCGAAGGCCCAGACTGAACTCGCTAGAGTTCTGGCAGATGCGGCCAAGCGAGGGGTGAGAGTGATAGCTGAGACACATAGCTCTCTTCTGCTGCTGGGTGTGCAGACCCTCGTTGCGGAAGGTGAGCTTTCGCCGGACCTCGTGAAGCTCCACTGGTTCACGAAGGACAAGCAGGGCGCGACCAAGATAACCAGCCGCGATCTTGACAAGGCCGGGGCTTTCGGGGACTGGCCTGTGGATTTCGGCGACGTGGAGCTTGGGGCGCAGAACCGTTACCTGAATGCTGGCCGCTGACAGGGAAGGAGCGGCCATGGCGCGCAAGTTCACCCGCCGTCTGGTGGTAGATGCCTCAGCAGCTTTCCGGGCGGGCGAGAGGACAGCCGACGCGAACCGCATCCGCGACTTCCTTGTGGAAACTCGCAGGATTTGCCACCGGGTCGTCATGAGCCCTGCTATCTTAGGCGAATGGGACCAACATGCGTCACCGTTCGCCCGAGGCTGGTTGACGCTCATGCGGTCGCTCGGCAAAGAGGCGTTGGCGCCCCTAGATACGGCTGAATCTCGCTCCCTCGGATCGGCGTTTGCTGCCATGTCTCTGCCAGACAAAGCACGGGAACGGATGGCGAAGGACCTCCCACTGGTTGACGCCGCGCTGAACACAGATGGCCTCATGGTCTCGTGCGATGACGAGGCACGAGGTCTCTTTCAGGCGGCCACGCCGCAGATCAAGGGGCTTCGCCGGATTGTCTGGGTCAATCCAGCGGCGGAATCCGAAGATGCGCTTGGATGGCTCCGGGCGGGCGCCAGAGCCGACCGCAAGCGCCGCCTTTGGCGCGCATCCGCAACGCGTTAGTGACACACTTCAATCGGGGGCAATCGCGTGACGCAGACCCGCAGACGTTTCCTCGCCTCCCTCGCCGCATCCTACCCGTTCCTGCAGCGAGCTTTCCTTGCCGCCGCGCCCGCCAAGCGGCCAAACATCATTATCATCATGGCCGATGATATGGGCTTCTCGGATATCGGGTGCTATGGCGGCGAGATCAACACGCCGAACCTCGACGGGCTGGCGAAAGGCGGCATCCGCTTCACCCAGTTCTACAACACCCCACGCTGCTGCCCGTCGCGGGCGACGCTGCTGACCGGCCTCTACTGCCATCAGGCGGGCGTCGGCCACATGGTCGGCGACTACGGGGTGCCAGGCTACCGCGGCTTCCTCAACGACCGCTGCGTCACCATCGCCGAAGCCCTCAAGCCCGCAGGCTACACCACGCTCATGGTCGGCAAGTGGCACGTCGGCGAGCAGCGACCCCACTGGCCGGTTGACCGCGGCTTCGAGCACTACTACGGCCTCGTCAGCGGCGGCTCGAACTACTGGAAGATTGACAAAGGCCGCATCTTCGCCGAGGACGACAAGCAGGTTGACCCCGACCCCAAGGGCTTCTACGTCACCGACGCCTTCGGCAACAAGGCGGTCGAGTACGTGGACAAGCACGGCCGCGGTGACAAGCCGTTCTTCCTCTACCTCGCCTACACCTCGCCCCACTGGCCCCTCCACGCCTGGCCCGACGACATTGCGAAGTACAAGGGCAAGTACATGAAGGGCTGGGACAAGCTCCGCGAGGAGCGCCACAAGCGCCAGATCGAGATGGGCCTCGTGGACCCCAAGTGGCCCCTCACGCCCCGCGACAAGACCGCCCCCGCCTGGGACGACGTGCCCGACAAGGAGATGTGGGACCTACGAATGGCCGTCTACGCCGCGCAGGTGGACCGCATGGACCAGAACATCGGGAAGCTGGTCGCCAAGCTCCGCGAGCTCGGCAAGCTCGACAACACGCTCATTTCCTTCCTCACCGACAACGGCGGCTGCGCCGAGGCCATTGACCGCGGCCAGAAAGGCGTACCGCCCGGGGGCGTGGACTCCTTCCTCAGCTACCACCTGCCCTGGGCGAACGCCAGCAACACCCCCTTCCGCCTCTACAAGCACTGGGTCCACGAGGGCGGCATCGCCTCCCCCTTCGTCGTCCACTGGCCAGCCGCCATCAAGGATGGCGGCAAGCTCACTCACCAGGTCAGCCACACGATTGACCTCATGCCCACCTGCCTCGACGTGGCCGGCGGCGAGTATCCCAAGACCTTCAACGGCAAGGAAATTCTCCCCCTCGAAGGCCGCAGCCTCCTCCCCACATTGGAGAATGTGGGCGGGGCCTCCGTGCCCCGCGCAGGAGATGTGGGCGGGGCCTCCGCGCCCCGCGCAGGAGATGTGGGCGGGGCCTCCGCGCCCCGCGCTGGCGATGTGGGCGGGGCCTCCGTGCCCCGCGTCCTCTTCTGGGAGCACGAGGGCAACCGAGCCGTGCGGCAGGGCAAGTGGAAACTCGTCTCCAAGCACCCCGGCGGCTGGGAACTCTACGACCTCGAGGCCGACCGCACCGAGCTCCACGACCTCGCCGCCGCCAACCCCGACAAAGTGAAGGAACTCTCCGCCCTCTGGGACGCCTGGGCCAAGCGTTCCAACGTCGAGCCCTGGCCCGTCCGCCGCCCCGGCGCCGAAAAGGGCGGCAAGGCGAAGAAGGGACAGAAGTAGGCATCCAGCGCGACCTCCTCCTCTGCGACATGGCCTTCCCGCCCGCCTGGGAGCGCCAGCTCACGCCGGCTGTGCCGCCACAGCCATAGACTCGCCAGTACCCTTCCAGGGAGTTTGACAACACTACGCGAGGCATCGTACAATTCCAATCAGTGATGGCGAGTTTCAGCCTCGGTGCGGAAGCAGCGAATGGACCGAGTGTACCTTGATGTATGCTGCCTGAACCGGCCCTTTGACGACCAGTCACAGGATCGGATCCGCCTGGAGGCCGAGGCCGTGTTGGCTATCCTCAAGCGCCTTCGGGCAGGTGAGGGACACTGGCTTGGCAGCGACGTGGTCCTCCGCGAGGTCGGTCAGACGCCGGACCCAGAACGGAGGGAACGGGTGATGCTCATCGCAGGGGACGCTCACAGTCGGCTCGCCGTGGGCGAAGCGGAGGGAGCACGTGCCCGGGAGCTTCAACTGCTCGGCTTCCGGGCCTTTGACGCGCTGCACATCGCCTGCGCGGAGAGCGGCAGGGCCGACGTGTTGCTGACAACCGATGATGGCCTCCTTCGCAGAGCGTCACGGCACAAGGGTGTGCTTCGCGTACGGGTCGTCAATCCCCTTCTGTGGGCAAGAGAGGTAGGACAGACATGAGCGCTCAAGCGATGACGTTGGATCAGATTCGACGCAAGGGCCTGTGCGCCCTCCATCGCGAGCTAGGCCCCGTAGGCATGGTCAGGTTCCTTCAGCAGTTCGAGACCGGTTCCGGGGACTACACAAAGGAGCGCCATGCCTGGCTGGGCGATCCGGATGTGAGAGTCCTTGCGGGAGAGATTCGACGCCAACACAAGAAGCCGAAGAGCCCGTTGAGAGGGGCAAGGCGGGGCTGAGTCTGCGCGACTCCAAGGCTTCGTGAGGACCAGAATGGGACCGTCGGACCTTGTTGCGTGCATCCAGTGCGGGCAACTCATCAGCCGCATGTCGGAGACATGCGTCAAATGCGGCTCCGATCGTCCCTTTGCGCGCTGCCAACTGTGTCGAGAGCCAATTAGGGCGTCCGAGGCTTTCCGGCCAAGAGAGCCCAGCCACCTCGGCAGCCTTCTTGGTGCAGGCGGCGGGTTCGATTTCCACTATCAGTGCGTAGCTGATATGCTGCCAATGCCCGCTGACATAACCTGTCGGTCATGCGGCGCTTCGCTCAAGTCCCAGCTTGGTATAAGTGATCCCGTCATACTGCGCTTCCTGTTCGGAAATACCCCGCGTTGCCAACAATGTGGTGACCCATGCCCGCACGGAGAGCAAGGGGCCCCCAATTGTGGTTGGTGCGGCCTGCGGATATTCCGCCACGACAAGACAGGTTGGGCGCGTCCCGGTGAGTGGGAGAGAGGGGAGATGCACGCGGTCTGCTGCCGGTTGGCAGCGAGGGCGATGAGAGAATCGCGTGTCCGGGCCTCGGGCATTGGATGTCTTTCCGTGGTATTGGGGGCTGCGTTGGGCGCCACGCTTCTTCTGGCCTGAAGTTTCACGGGCCCGGGGGATACTTTGCCTAGCCCGGGCATTCATGGATTGGCAAAGATCCCGGTAATAGGGCAGCGGAAGCCGGGGAGGAGGAGGACGTCGGCGAGTTCGGCGCAGGCGGAGAGGCGCTCGATGTCGGCGGCGGCGTTCATCGCTTCGCCTCCTCAACCGGCAGCAGGCGGGCGGCGGTGGCGCCCTCAGGCCAGTGCGTAGACCTCCAGCGGCTCGGTGCGCACGAGGTGGCCGGCGCCGTGGACGAGTCGGCGGATGTGCTCGGTGGTCTCCCGCGAGAAGCTGGCCTCGCCGCAACGGCGGCAGACTTCCGCCGGGATGTGCTCGACAAGCATCGGTCGGCCCTCCACGGTGAACACTTCGCTGACGAATTCGTTCCGGGCGGCCCCGCCGCCGCACACGTGGCACTTGAAGCTCGACATGCTGGCGGCGGCCACGGCTTGGCCTCCTCAAGCGGCAACGGGCGGCGCACGCGCCGCCCCTCCGTGAGGCAATGCTACTCGCGGAAGGAGGGGGAGTCAAGGGGCGGTTCTGGGCGGAGCATGGCCCCCGATCCTGGTGCCTCTTCTCCGCGCCCCAACGGGGCGTGCTACGATGGCCCAGAGCCTGCCCTGCGCGAAGCCGAAGGGGCAACGCCTTCATCTTTGCCCACATGTTCCGCTGGGTTGCTCTCAGCCCCCGAATGGGGGCGATTGAGCCGTAGCCCAGGGCGACCGAAGGGAGCCCTGGGAGAAAGCGCCGCCACGAGGGAGCCCCCGACCGGGGGCGATTCAGCCTGTTAGAAACGCCCCCTTCGGGGGCTTTGGTGGGCGATATGCCGTGATCCCAGGGCTCCCTTCGGTCGCCCTGGGCTACGGCTGGGTCGCCCGCATTCGCGGGCTACGCTTTGCGAGCCATTGCTTGAGGGACCCATGGCCCTCGCGGGAGGGGAGGCCGAGGAGGAGGCCCTCGACGCTGATGTCCTCGTCGAGGTCGGGCCAGTGGATGCCCTCGCCGTCGCCGAGGAGTTCCCAGTTGCCGCGCTCCTCCGCTGTGCCGTGCAGGAGGCGGGGGAACCAGGCGATGGGCACGGAGACGGTGCGACCGTCCTTCAGCTCGACGATCAGCTTATCCTCTGTGACCTCAACGCCACTTGCCAAAGGACTTGCTTCAACAACCGGCGTACTCATTCCATGCCTCCGGGAGCCGATGGCGGTTCCATGTTAGGCGGAGTCCCCCCGCACTGTCAAGCTCGCGCCTCGCTGACACGCCCCCGGTTTGCGCCTGGGGCCGAGCGCGAGCCCGCTCTGTCCGCTCCGCGGAAGGCCAAAGCGGTGACTTCGTCACCGCACTCCATAATCCTTGCCCGTCCGGGACGGCGAGGAATGTGGAGTGCGGCATCGCAGATGCCGCTTTGGGTCGCAGCGAGGCGACGGCAGGGCCGGAACCGCAGTGCGCAAGAGCCCGTTGGGATGCCAAACCACCACACTGAGGCCACCAGCCGAATACCGGGGGGCGTGTCAGCGCACCTCGGATGGGTCTTGAGAGCGAAGACGGGGCAGAAGCGCTTGCCGAAGGTGTCATGCTCTCGCGGTTACTTGGGGGGCTCAGCGAACTCCGCCTTGTGCTTATCCCACCACAGCAGCAGCATCCCGCCGTCCTGGCCATCGACGGTCATCCAGTCCTTCTTCTGCCCGAGGGCACCCGTGAGCCTGGCCACTCCACGGCACGCCCAGAGATTGACTTCCCAGTCTCTGTCGTTGAGGCAGGCCGCGAGGGCCGACACGTCCCGCTTCACGCCGTAGCGTGCGAGCGCTTCGGCGGCAAAGCGCCGCGTCATCCAGTCGCCCGACTTCAGTTCCTGCAAGAGCAGGTCCCGCCCGCTGGAGTCGCCCAGCCGATAGAGCGCCGCAGCCGTGAGGCGTCGGACCGTGGCCCGCACCGCGGCCGGGTTGATCCAGGGCTTGTCGGCCGGCACCCCGGCGAGGGTCTCTGCCGCCAGGATCGTCCTCAGGGTCGGGATCGCCTCCTTGTAGCCCAATTGCGCGAGCACCGGGACAATGAACTCGGCCAGATAGCCCCTGCCCGGCCCCTTCTCCTCCAGGACCTTGAAGAGGGCGGGGGCCGCCCGCGCGTCGCCCAGCTCCCCCAACGCCCGCACGATGATCACCCGTCCATCCGGCCAGTAGTACCCCGGGAAGCCGGGAGGGGGGACAAGCCCCAGGCCCTTCGCGGCCCAACTGTCCGGGGCCAGCAGGGCGATGAGTGCGGCGACTACGTCCTCGCCCCCGATCTGCGTGAGCGCCTCCACGATGTCCCACCGCAACTGGAGGGCCGCGGTGTTCAGGCGCTTCAGGAGCGGCGCCCTGCCCTCGGCAGCCTTGTGCTTGCCCAGCCAGGTGATCGCCTTCCGCTGGTGCTCCTGGGAGTCCGAGTCGAGGGACGCGAGGGCGAGGGCCATCGCCGCCTTCGCCTCGACGCACTTCTCCAACGCCACGAGCTTCCATCGGTCCGCTTCGGATAGCCGCGCCCAGACGGAGGCCACATAGGGCGAGGCGGCCGCATCGAGGGCGGCGCCCGCGTAGCCATTCCCGGCCAGGTAGGCGGCCACGATGTCCGCGTGCGCGCGGCGCCCGATCAAGCGCAGCAGGTTGATGCAGAAGTGCGTCCTCTTCGGCCCCTCGGCGCTGTCCTGCGGCGTCAGACGCTTCTCGTAGAACACGGCGAGAGCGGCGAGCAGCTTCTTTGGCTGCTCGCCGACCTCCTGGGGTGTCAGGCGGAATGGCTTCGCACCAACGGCTCGGAACCCTGCCACCAGCGCCGCACCGTCGCCCCCGCGGGACGCCTCGATGCTGACGCAGCCGGAGTAGACCTCAAGCGGCTTACCGTCCTCGAGGGCGACCTCCCCGAACACCAGTCCATAGAATGGATACGAATCCACGCGGTCCAACAGTTCGCCGTTCACGACGTGCGCTTCCGGCGAGCCCCCCTTGTCCTGCCTGTGGATGAAGATGCGGGTTTTCCCGCTCTCCTGGCGGTCGCCCACGTAGACGCCGAGCAGCTCGTTGGAGTAGCGGATGAACGGCTCAGCGGCCCGGAGGCCCCCCGCCGATGCCAACAGCGCGAACGCCCACGCAACAGCTCGTCCTGACATGGGTCGCCCCTCGTTTCCTTGTTAGACGCGCTCCTCTGCGCTGTGGTTCCCCGCCGCCCGGCCCCAATGGTGACGGTCGCCGCAGGGTGCACTTGTGGAATACGGCTCGCCGTGGTTACAATGCGGGCTGCCCAATTCCTAAGAGGAGACAGGGAATGACGATGACAATCCGCAGGACCTGCGTAGCTGTGGCGCTCACTGGCGTGGTGGCTGCCTCTTGTGCGGCCGTCGCGAGGCGGCCACAGGAAGCGTGTCGGGCCGTCCCGCCCGATGGGGTGATCCGGCTCACGGACCACGGCTTCCGCAATTGGGGGCCGGAGGTGGTGCGATATGCGATTGATGCGCGGAAGTTCCCGGTCGGGCGGCTGGCGCTCACGGGCGAGGACGGCAAGGCCGTGCCGTTCCAGATCAAGGCGGAAGCAGGAAAGAGCACGCTGCTCTTCGTCGCCGCGGTGCCGAAGGGCAAGACAGCCACATATACGCTGAAGGCAGCGGAGAAGGACCGGAGCTGGGAGAATAGCACGATCAGGCGCGTAGGACCGCCTGAAGGCCGAACTACGAACGCGATCGAGGTGGGGAATGAGTTCTTCACGCTGCGGTTGCCGGGGGGACGGAAGTCCACCGAGGACCCCGGCCCACTCGCCGCGAGCGAGGTGCCGCCGCCGATCCTCGCGTGGAAACAGGCCGGGGGCGAATGGATGGGCGGAGCGCGTTTCGTGACCGAGCGCAAGGTGGCGGGCTATGAGGCCCGTTACGTGGACAATGGGCCGGCGACTGTGGCCTATGAGGTGCGATACCATTTCGCCCCCCGTGGCCAGTATGTGTTCCGCGTGCGGGTGAGCACGGGCGTTCCCGTGGCGCTGGTGACTGAGGAATACGACTTCGGGGAGATCACGGACGGGCACGACCAGTTGATGCTCGGCCTCGGCGAGGGCTGGAAGCCCGAGCAGATCGGCTTCCTGGCCGGCGAGGGGCCGAAGACGCAACTCAAGCCCGAGCCGCTCGGCGCCTACCTGGAGGCAAAGGCGAAGGAGCAGCAGGGGCCGCTCAAGCAGGTCGGAGCCTATGCGCCGCCACCGCCGTTCATGCCGGGCAAGGGCCTCGTGCTGCTGGAGAAGATCGTGCCCGGCTGCCCCTGGGGGCTGAGGACGGGGATCGAGCTGCGCGACGCGAAGACGCAGGTCTCCCTCTCGCCCATGCACACAGGCTCGTGGCGGCGGACGAACTCGCTCATCGCCTGGCACGACCCCGCCCGCGGCGTCCAGGTCGCCCTGCCCATCAGCGTCCGATACTCTCACTGGTATCTCGACCTGACGGACGACAAGTCGCCCTTTTCCTCGCACGAGCACGACCCCGGCCTGCCGGCGAGCTATGGCCGCCGCGAGTGGGCGCTCGGCTTCGGCCTCGCCGACATCGTGGAGTCCCGCATCCGCCTGGGCTACATCGGACTCGACCGCTACAAGGACTGGGTGCTCGACTGGCCCGACACGCGGCCCACCCACCCCTGCGGCCTGCTGACGCCCAGGCTCGTCGAGCGCCTCAAGCGATGCCTCGACCAGCACCCCGAGAAGGACCTGCTGCTGAAGCTCTACCTCTTCAACGGCAAGGAGGAAACGGCGAAGGCGAACGCGGAGCAGGCCATCCGCGGCTTCCAGAGCGGACGCGGCGGGGCCGACTGGAATGTCGTCGGCCTGAGCGAATACGGGCAGACCTATCAGTATCTCTGGACCATCTACGCCGACAGCGCGCTCGCCTGCCCCATGCTCCCCGCCGAGCTGCGGAGCCAGCTCCGCCGCTACCTGGCCCTCTACTCGTATCTCCTGAGCGAGCCGGACTACAATCCGCGCGGGGCGGGGGTCCACCTGGGCAACCCGAACATGCCCATCGGCCGCACGTCGGC
>Ga0194112_10003095_pt1 | contig 23319 bp, 20 predicted proteins | sample TA2MahC400mmetaG_FD_146191 | JGI IMG/M metagenome (GOLD analysis project Ga0194112, IMG submission 146191) | Freshwater microbial communities from Lake Tanganyika, Tanzania - TA2015016 Mahale Deep Cast 400m | ecosystem: Environmental > Aquatic > Freshwater > Lake | place: Tanzania: Lake... | reverse complement strand
GCGGGGCGGAATCGCCTTCGCGATTCCGCCCCGCCGCTGGAATGGCTTTCCGCAACGGCCCCCCCCTTCCCTCTTCTCTTTGCGTTCTTTGCGCTGTTGCCGCCCTGACCCCTCGGTGTCTCGCGGACTTGGCTTTGCGGCCATCTCGTTCCGGCTTGCGTTCGGCGTCAATCTCACGTATCGGATGCGCCATGAAAATCGGCATCATTGGCGGCAGCGGTCTTTATGAAATGGATGGCATCGAACGGAAACGTTGGGTCAGTGTCAGTACCCCCTTCGGGAAACCTTCCGATCAGGTGCTCTGCGGGCGGCTCAATGGACGCGACGTGGCGTTCCTCCCGCGTCACGGTCGCGGACACCGCATCCTGCCCAGCGAGTTGAATCATCGCGCCAATATCTACGCGATGAAGAAACTCGGCGCGACTCACATCCTCAGCGTCAGCGCCGTCGGCAGCCTCAAGGAACATTACAAGCCGATGGACATCGTGTTGGTGGACCAGTTCTTTGACCGGACAAAGCGGAACGCCGATTTCACTTTCTTCGGGCGGGGCGTTGTCGCGCACGTCCAGTTCGCCCACCCGGTGTGCGACCGTCTCCGTCAGATCGTCGGCAAGGCTGGACGCGAGGCGGGCGCGACTGTTCACATGGGCGGCACCTACGTCAACATGGAAGGCCCGGCGTTCTCGACATTGGCGGAGTCGAATTTCCACCGGGCGATGGGCTGGGATGTGATTGGCATGACCAACTATGGCGAGGCCCGTTGCGCCCGCGAGGCGGAGATTTGTTACAGCACGATGGCGATGGTGACCGACTATGATTGCTGGCATGAAGGCCACGAGACGGTTTCCATCGAGATGATCATCGGGTATCTGCGCAAGAACGTGACGATGTCGCAAGCCATCCTTCGCAAGGTGATCGCAATGATTGATCCCGACGATGATTGCCCCTGCCGTCACGCCTTGGCCACGGCCATCATGACGTCGCCGGACAAAATCCCGGCAAGAGAGCGCAAGAAGCTCGCGCTGTTGATTGGCAAGCACCTGAAGAAGTAACGACCGCGTATTTCAGGCGGTTGTTGCAGGAAGCGCCCCTTCTGGGGGCAAACCGTCTAAAAGACTCCCCAGTCTATTCCCACGCCGTCCAGTGCGCTCTTGGTGGCATCGGCAATGCGAAGCTGGTTGGTCCCGACTTGGCCGATGGTAAAATCGTTGCCGAGGATATCCTTCGCCTTCCAAGGAGTTTTCAGATAGGTCTGGATGAGGGATTCGTTGCCGGCGACTTCGTCGCCGTCTTTCTTGCCGTTGTCCAATGCCCATTGGCTGATGGCGGTGTCCATCTGACGAGCATCATTGACGATACGACGGCCTTGGGAGACCTTGCGCGCCTTGATGAAGGTTGGCACCGCCAAGACGGCCAGCAACCCGATCATCGCGACGATGATCATGATTTCCAAGAGCGTGAACCCTTTGGCTGCGCTATTTTTTCTACATCTCATTTGGTTTGCTCTCCTCAAACGAGGAACTGCTACGACTACACTTGCCCTCTTACTATCTTGCAACTACTGCCTTGGCAAGGAGGTTCTCTCCGTTGAATCTGCGGGCAACCGCCTGCGGGCATTCGACAAAACCCGCCCTTGCCAGGTCCACGAGCAACCCAATGACGGCCTCCACGGTCATGATGTTTACGAAACGAATTGCAGAATTTGTTCGTGTGGCCTTCATGTGTTCCCTATTTCATTGCTCTAATCGTGATTTGTATCAGGTTTTGTGCCAGACCCGCATAACGGCAGGGTATTTGCGTTTTCAGCCGTTTTTCCGGCTCAAAAGAAAGAAAATGACTCGCAGAATTGAGTCAACAAAGGCGCGGACCGCCAAACAAGAAATTGGTCGGGGCGGCGAGATTCGAACTCGCGACCCCTTGCACCCCATGCAAGTGCGCTACCAGGCTGCGCTACGCCCCGACCTCTGTCACGGCTTCATTCCTAACACACACTCCCATGACGCGCAATTGATTTCCTTGTTGCCAACCAGGTGACTGGTGCGGACGGAGGGACTCGAACCCACACGGATTTCTCCACAGGCTCCTAAGACCTGCGCGTCTGCCAATTCCGCCACGTCCGCAACCGCTGCCCGAACAATAAACAATCCTTCCCTCTCCTGCAATGCTTCCGTGAGGTCGTTGATTGACATTTCGAATGCGCATGTATTACGGTGCGGTCGTCATGCCGGTTTCCGAATCACTCAAACGCACCCCGCTGTACTCGGCCCATGTGGCGCTTGGCGCCAAGATGGTCCCCTTTGGCGGCTGGGAAATGCCGGTGTATTACTCCAGCATCATGGAGGAACATCACGCCGTCCGACAGCGTGTCGGTTTGTTCGACATTTCTCACATGGGTGAGTTCATCATCAGCGGCCCGCAAGCCGAGCTGAAATTGAACCAGCTTCTCACGAACGACATTCGCCGCTGCGCGCTCGGCCAAGCCCAATACTCCCTGCTCTGCAACGATGACAGCGGCATCATTGACGATCTCATCGTGTACCGGCTCAATGCGGACAAGTTCCTTCTTGTCGTCAACGCGTCCAACATCGCCGGCGACCTCGCCTGGTTTCGCGCGCGTCTTGATGTCGAAGACCACAGCGGCGCGACCGCGGCGCTCGCGCTCCAGGGACCAGACGCCGCGCAACTGCTCGGCATTCGCATCCCCCATTTCCACATCGGATCGTTCAACGTCTTCGGTGTTGAATGCCGGGCTGCCCGCACCGGTTACACGGGCGAGGACGGGTTCGAACTGCTTTGCCACGCCGGGGATGCCGCGCGGTTGTGGACGGAGTTGCTGGCGCGCGGCGCTCAACCGTGCGGCCTCGGCGCGCGCGACACGCTTCGCATGGAAATGTGCTACCCGTTGCACGGGCAGGACATCACGACGGCGACCACGCCGCTGGAGGCTGGCTTGGGACGATTTGTGGCGTTGGACAAACCGGACTTCATCGGGCGCGCGGCGTTGCTCGCGCAACAAGCGCGCGGCTTGACACGAAAACTGGCCGCGTTCAAGATGATCGAGAAAGCGCCCCCACCCCGACCGCATTATCCGTTGTTTGCCGGGAACCGTCGCATCGGAGAAGTCACCAGCGGCGCGCCGTCGCCGTCGTTGGGCATCGGGATCGGGATGGGATACGTGGAAGCCGATGCCGCAGCGCCCGGCACGCCAATCGGCGTCCAGATTCGCGACAGGATGTTTGCGGCGGTGATTGAAACGAAACCATTTTGGAAAAAAAAGAAATGAGCATTCCCAACAACCTACGGTACACCAAGACACACGAATGGGTCCGCGTCGAAGGCAACACGGCCGTCGTTGGCATCACCGACCATGCGCAACAGGAGTTGACCGACATTGTCTATGTCGAGCCGCCCCACGCCGGCGACAACGTCGAGGCCGGCCACCAATGCGCCGTCGTGGAAAGCGTCAAGGCCGCCAGCGACATCTACGCGCCCGTCAGCGGCGAAGTCATTGCCGCCAACACGGAGCTTGCCAGTTCCCCTGAACTCGTCAACCAGGACGCCTACGGACACGGCTGGCTCTTCAAGGTCAAGATGAGCGACCCGCCGCAAGTGGATGAGTTGCTTACGCCGGACGAATACGCCAACCACATCGGCGAATGACAGAACCCCGCTCTCTGCTATCAGCCATCGGCTATACTTCGCTCGATGCGATGATCGAGGACGTTGTTCCCTCGTCGTTCCGCCTCCAACATTCCTTGAATTTGCCCAAGCCACGCTCCGAACAAGAGGCGTTGCACGACCTCCATGCGATGATGTCGCGTAACAAGATCAACAAATCGTTTCTTGGATGCGGCTACTACGGCACGATCATGCCACCGGTCATTCAGCGAAACATTCTGGAGAACCCCGGTTGGTACACTGCCTACACGCCGTACCAAGCCGAGATTTCCCAGGGCCGGCTGGAAGCGTTGTTGAACTTCCAGACGATGGTCTGCGATCTGACCGCAATGCCGATTGCCAACGCTTCGCTACTCGACGAAGCGACCGCTGCCGCTGAAGCGATGACGATGTGCCATCGCCTCGCTCACTGTGGGAGCGGCCCCGGTGCCGCGACCCGCAACACGTTCGTCGTCTCGCCCGATTGCCATCCGCAAACCATTGCCGTTGTCCAAACCCGCGCGGAACCGCTCGGCATCAAGATTGTGCTCGCCAATCAACTGACACCCGACGCCTTCGGCATCCTGCTCCAGTACCCGGCCACCGACGGAGTGATTCGCGACCTCAGCGGCATCATCGCCGCCGCCCACGCGCAGCAGACCTTGGCGGTCGTCGCCACCGACCTGCTGGCGCTCGCCTTGTTGAAACCGCCCGGCGAATTCGGCGCGGACATCGTCGCCGGCAACTCGCAACGCTTCGGCGTGCCGCCCGGCTTCGGCGGGCCGCAGGCGGCATTTTTCGCGACGCGCGACGAGTTCAAGCGCCAGATGCCGGGGCGACTGATTGGCGTCTCGAAGGACGCACAAGGGCGATTGGCGTTGCGGATGGCGTTGCAGACGCGCGAACAACACATCCGCCGCGAGAAAGCGACCAGCAACATCTGCACCTCGCAGGTCTTGCTCGCCGTGCTCGCCTCCATGTACGCCGTCTGGCACGGCCCGGAGGGATTGAAGCGCATTGCCGAACGCATCCATCGGCTCGCCGGCCGGTTGGCGCAGACGGATGAACCGTTCTTCGACACCGTGCGCGTCGGCGACCGGATCATCGCGCTCGACGAGACGACAACCGATGCCGACGTGGACGCGCTTCTGGAGGGGCGCGCTCCGTCGCGACCATCGCCGTCGTTGGGTTCTTTCGCCCGCACCACTCCCTTCCTGACGCACGAGGTTTTCAACCGCTACCACACTGAGCACGAGATGCTCCGGTACATTCACCGGCTCGAATCGAAAGACCTCGCGCTCAACACGGCGATGATTCCACTCGGCTCCTGCACGATGAAGTTGACGCCCACCGCCGCGATGCTGCCGTTGTCGTGGCCGGAGGTCAACGGGCTTCATCCATTCGTGCCACACGAGGACGCGGCCGGTTACCACGAGCTGTTCCGGCAACTGCAATCATGGCTCGCGGAAATCACCGGCTTTGCGGCGGTCTCGTTGCAGCCGAACGCCGGGTCGCAGGGTGAATACGCCGGGCTGTTGACGATTCGGGCGTATCACAAGCACCGCGGCGAACCGCACCGCAACATCTGCTTGATTCCCGTCTCCGCGCACGGCACGAATCCGGCCAGCGCGGTGATGGCGGGGTTCAAGGTCGTGCCTGTGGCCTGCGATACGCAGGGTAACGTGGACGTGGCGGACTTGCGCGCCAAAGCCGAACAACACACTGCCAACCTCGGCGCGTTGATGGTGACGTATCCCTCGACGCACGGCGTCTTCGAGGAACGGATCGTCGAGATTTGCCACATTGTTCACGAGCACGGCGGCCAAGTTTATATGGACGGCGCGAACATGAACGCGCAGGTCGGTCTTTGCCGTCCCGGCGACATCGGCGCGGACGTGTGCCACTTGAACCTGCACAAGACGTTTGCCATCCCGCACGGCGGCGGCGGCCCCGGCGTTGGGCCAATCTGCGTGGCGAAACATCTGGCGGAGTTCCTGCCGCAACACGTTGCTGCGGCCCCGTTTGGCAGCGCCAGCGTGTTGACCATCTCATGGATGTATATCGCGTTGAACGGCGCAGCCGGCCTGACGAATGCGACGAAGATGGCCATCCTGAACGCAAACTACATTGCCAAGCGGCTCGCGCCCTACATGCCGACGCTCTACAAAGGCGCGAGCGGCCTCGTCGCGCACGAGTGCATCCTCGATTTGCGCGCATGGAAAACGCGCGCGGGCATCGATCCGGAGGACGTGGCCAAACGATTGATGGATTACGGTTTCCATGCGCCGACAATGAGTTGGCCGGTGGCAGGAACGTTGATGGTGGAGCCGACGGAAAGCGAATCAAAAGCGGAACTCGACCGCTTCTGCGAGGCGATGATCGCAATCCATGGCGAGATGGAAGCCATCGCCGCCGGCAAACTGCCGCGCGACAACAACCCGCTCAAGAACGCCCCGCACACAGCGCAGGTTTGTTGCGCGGACAAGTGGGAGCGCCCCTACTCGCGCGAGCAGGCGGCGTTTCCGACGGCGTGGACCCGCGAACACAAGTTCTGGCCCGCCGTCGGCCGCGTGGACAACGTCTATGGCGACAGAAACCTGTTCTGCACTTGTGAAGCGTCCCCGACTTCGTCCATAATCAATGCATGACGACGATGAAGAGATTGCTTGGTTTTTCCCTACTCATTGGCATTTTGACGCTCTCGCTGTCCGCCTCGGAAAATCGGGCCCGATTTTTTGTGGCTGTGAACGGACGTGACAGCAATCCGGGAACTGCTGAAGCGCCTGTGGCCAGCTTGGGCAAAGCAGTGGCGTTGGCGGAAGGACAACCGTTGCCGTCGGAAATCATCATTCGCGGCGGCACGTATTACCTTTCGCGTTCGGTGAGGATTCCTCGCTCAAAGAAACAATGCCGGCTGATCATTCGCGCCGCCGAGAATGAAACGGTTGTGTTTGACGGCAGTATCCCGTTGCCGGCCTCCGAACCCTTGCAAGGGCGTTTCGGCGTCTATCTCATCAAGGGCAATTACCCAACGGATGCGCCGCCGACGATTTGGGAAGAAACAACCGGCAAGCATTTTCAGGGGCTGGCCGGCTTGGACTCCGTTCAGGCGAGGGATTATTCCAGTCTGGTGCTCGATGAACGGACGTTGGCCATCCGCTACCGGAGCAACATCCCGCCGTCGCAAGCAGCGATTCGCATGAGCAGCCCTGCGTTGTATGGCTTTGAGATGTTGCGCGACAATGTGACCGTGCAAGGCCTGACATTTCAGAATTTCGTCGCCGGTCGTTCCGCCAGCGGAATCATGATTGGCGCGACGGGAATGTCGGTGACGGACAGCGGCGGAGGCAAAACACGACAAGGCACATTTGTGGCCAACACCGTGATTGATTCCTGTGTTTCGCGTCATTGTTGTTACGGATTCCGCGTCTATCTGACCGGCAAGAACACCCTGATTGCGCGATGCAAGACGCGGAATTGTGTGGCGGGAGTTTATGTGAGCGGACTTGATACCACGGTGGAGCATTGCGAGTTGATCAATGATCCGGACTTTCACACCGAGAAACTCACGTGGGATTATAAATTCGACCGTTGCGGCATCCGGTTTTACAACAAACCGGGAAACGCCGTGGTGCGCTGCAATTTCATCAAGGGCTTTGAGAGCGCCGGAATCCACTCCAAGGGGTCTCCCGGAACCTACATCGTGGAGCACAACACGATTGTCGGCATCCCGCGCTCCTTCTCCGTGGACGCTGGTTTTCGGCTCCGATACAACATTTTCGCCGACAATATCACGCCGTTCAGAAGCGACCTGAAAGGCGAACTGGAAGCGGAGATTGACTACAATCTCTTCTGGGGGCCGCGCGACCTGACAGCCACGATCAAGAACAAAAAACTCGGCGGCGCGCCGAACAATTTCTTCGCTGACCCAATGTTTGCCTCACCCGATCAAGGCGATTATCGTCTCCTGCCCAACAGCCCGGCGCTTGGTGTTTTCGGGAAACAACATCTTGGCGCCTATCCTCGCGTGCCGGATAACTTCCGCGCGCCTCTCCGTTCGCAAACGACGACGGCAAGCCGAGCGAAAGAAACCAAGCCGAGGACTCCGGTGAAAACCAAGCCCCCCGTCGAATCTGTCGGCAGCCGTCCGCCTCGGATCACATATGTCGCCACCGGCGGCACGGACGTTGAAACAGCCGGCTCGCGCGAAAAACCGTTCGCCACGATTGCGTTCGCTCTGGAACGCGTCCGGCCCGGCGACCGTGTGCGTGTTATGCCCGGTGTGTATTTTGGCGAACTTCGTCTGGAGCGTGTCGCCGGCACGCCGGAACAACCGTTGATCATTGAAGGACTTTTCCCCAACACCGTCACGCTCGACGGACTCCGAGAGGTGGACACGTTGCTGCGTCTTCAAGAGGTGTCGCACGTCGTGCTGCGCAACCTGAACTTCTGTTGGTATAACGATTCCGCCATGCTGGTCACGGATTCACCGCACGTTCGCGTGACCGGGTGCCGTTTTCTGAACCAATACTGGCGTGGCGGTTCCGGCGCCACCTGCCGCACGCTCATCTTTGCGCGCAGCCCGAAATTCATCGTGGACCATTGCATCATTGCCCAGACACGCTACGGATTGGTCGTAGAAGCCTCTCCCGGCGGACAATTCCTGCACAATACGGCGGCTGCCAATTCGGTGACACACCTGCAATGGCGCGGCCCGCCGACCGACGACATCGTCATCCAATACAATTCGCTGAATTGGAACGGCAACAGTATGCTCGTTCTCGACCAGCCAGCCGAGACCATCCAGAAACACAGCATCATTGATTACAACAATTACGGCACCACCTTCCTGAGACCCGAAGGCGCAGAAGACAAAGCCGGCCAATACGGCAAAAGCCTGCAAAAACCGTTCCCCTATCTGCCGAGCAACCGCGAGTTCATCGCCGGCGCGAAAAAATTCGTGAACATGGAGGATTGGCTGAAATACAGCGGACAGGACAAACATTCGATCTTCGCCGACCCAAAGTGGATCAACCCACGGGCCGGCCGATTCGATGTGGCGGCGGACAGTCCCAACCTGCTGCCGAACGGCAAAATCATCGGCGCTCTTGGTTATCTCGGCGAGAACCCGAACACTCTCCCCGAAATCGTCATTACCGATCCATATCCCGGACAAACACTGAAAGGAGCTTTCAGCTTGGGCGCCGATGCCTCCGACCATGACGGCTCGATCCAGAAAGTGGAGTTTTATGCCGGCAACAAACTGCTGGGCGCAGTCGCGGCCAAGCCTTATCGTTTACCTGTCGTCACGCTCCCCGTTGGCCGCCACGCGATCACCGCGAGGGCGACCGACAATCGCGGCGGCATGGCCATTTCGGATGAGGTCTGGATTCAGGTTGGTAAGTGATTTGCGTCAAATCTAATCACTGCCGCGCCTGCGGAATTGTCTGCCCAGCGCGAGCCTTGCCAAACATCCTTCTTTTCGTTATGGTGCGCGCCGCTTTCCATGAACCACATCACGCGAGCCAAAGCCGTTTTTGACGCCGAGATCGCCGGTCTGCGCGCCACACGCGCACGGCTGGACGATCAGTTTGTGGCTGCCGTCGAACTTGTCGTCCGTTGCCTTCGCAACCACGGCAAACTCGTCGTCACCGGCGTCGGCAAGTCCGGGAACCTCTCCCACAAGATCGCCGCCACGCTCACCAGCACCGGCGCGACCAGTGTCGTCCTCGATTCCGTCAACGCCCTCCACGGCGATCTTGGGCTGGTCAGCGACGGCGACGTCGTCCTCGCCCTCAGTTACTCCGGTGAAACGGAAGAACTGCTCCGCGTCCTGCCCGCCATCAAGCGGTTCGACGTGAAACTGATCGCTATGACGGCCCACCCCAAATCCAGCCTCGGTCGCCACAGCGACGTTATTCTCAACGTCCAAGTTCCCAAAGAAGCCTGCCCCTTCAACCTCGCGCCCACGGCCAGCACAACCGCCATGCTCGCCATGGGCGATGCGCTCGCCATGTGCATCCTCGACGCGCGCGGTTTCAAGAAATCCGATTACGCCCGGCTCCACCCCGCCGGCGCCATTGGCAGCGCGCTGCTTGTCCAGATCAAGGACATCATGCGCACGGACGACCGCAACCCCCTCATCGGCGAGAATGCCACCGTCAAGGACGCCCTGCTGGCGATGACCGCCGCGAAATCCGGCACCATCAGCGTGACGAATGCGCGCGGCAAACTCGCCGGCGTGTTCACCGACGGCGATTTCCGTCGGCAGATGTCGCGCGACCCCGCCGTGCTCAATGCGACGGTCGGCGGCGTCATGACGCGCAACCCGATTACCATCCGGCACACGGCGCTGGCCGTGGAAGCCTTGAAGATTTTCCAGCAACGCCAGATTGACGATCTCGTCGTCGTGGACGAAAGAAAACGACCTGTCGGCATTGTGGACTCGCAGGACCTGCCAAAACTCAAACTCATGTAATCAAAAAAAGGATCAACACCATGCCCTCAGCCAATGACATGCGAAAAGGAATGGCCATCAAGTACAATGGCGATGTGAATGTCGTCCTCGACATGCAACACCGCACCCCCGGCAATCTCCGCGCCTTCGTGCAAGCCACGTTGCGCAGCCTCAAGACAGGCAAAAGCTCTGTCGTGCGATTCGCCTCGACCGAACCGCTCGAAGTCGTCTCCATGACCACCCGGCGCGTCGAATACAGCTACAAAGACCAGAGCGGTTTTCATTTCATAGACCCGGAGACCTACGAGGACGTCATCCTTCACGAAGACTTTGTCGGCGAGAACGCCAAGTACCTTACCGAGAATCTCTCCTGTGTCCTCATGGAAGTCGAAGGCAAAGCTGCCGAACTGGAACTTCCGCCCGTCGTCGAACTCAAAGTGCTCGAAGCCCCGCCCGGTATCCGCGGCGACACCGCCACCAACGTGACCAAACCCGCCAAGGTGCAAGGCGACTTTGAAGTTGGCGTTCCCATCTTCATTGACACCGACGACACCATCCGCGTGGACACCCGCACCGGCAAATACGTCAGCCGCGCGTGAGAAGAAGTAGTCAGTAGCCAGGTTTCTTGCAGGGGCGTAGATCAAGTTTTGGTGGCGCAAGCGTCGCTGCTTGCGCAGCCGAAGGCTTCTGTCGTTGCAAAGACAACGCCCCGACAACGGATGTCGGGGCTGTTGGCACAAGCAGGGACGCTTGCGCCACCGGAAAACCGGAACCGGAAGACCCGTTCATACCGCTCCCTGTCAAAACCTGATCTGCGCCCGCCAGAAAGAGCTGGGAAAAACCTGTTTTCACCGGCGGGGCGCTCTGGTAGCATTCCTGACAATGCTTACTCCCATGGTAGCCGCTTCAATGTTTACCGGCGTGGACTGGGCGGTGATTGCTGCCTACTTCGGCCTGCTGCTCGGCGTGACGTGGTGGTGTGTCCGTAAAAACAAGGACACCGCTGACGATTACTTCCTTGCGGGACGGCATCTGGCATGGTGGATTGTTGGTGCTTCCATCTTCGCTTCCAACATCGGCTCGGAACATCTGGTCGGCCTCGCCGGCTCCGGCTGCACCGACGGGGTGGCGATGGCGCATTATGAACTGCATGCTTGGTGTTTGCTGGTCTTGGGATGGGTGTTCGTGCCTTTCTATATGCGGTCGCGCGTCTATACGATGCCGGAATTTCTGGAGAAACGCTTCACGCCCACGGCTCGCTGGGTATTGTCCATCATTTCGCTTGTCGCTTATGTGCTGACAAAACTCGCCGTTGGCATCTACGCTGGCGGCGTTGTGTTCGGAACGCTGCTGCCAGAATTGCACCTGAACATCGGCGGGATTCATCTCGACAGTTTCTGGGTTGGTTCACTGGCGGTGTTGGCGGCCACGGGCGCGTACACGGTGCTCGGTGGGTTCCGCGCCGTTGCTTACACTGAAGCCATTCAAACCGTCATCCTGATTCTCGGCTCGGTGCTCGTGACGGTTTTCGGCATCGCCAAACTGGGCGGCTGGAGCGAATTGCGGGCGGCGTTGCCGTCTGACATGTTCAACCTTTGGAAACCACTCGTGCCGGCCGGTGTCGAGGGCGTCTGGTCGCCGGTCAAGGAGACGGGGCGCATGGCGTGGTATTTCAACGGTCACTTCCCGTGGCTCGGCATGTTGTTTTGCGCGCCGATCATCGGGCTTTGGTACTGGTGCACCGACCAGTACATCGTTCAGCGCACGCTCGGCGCGCCGAGCGAACGCGAAGCGCGGCGCGGCTCGATTTTTGCGGCGTTCCTCAAACTATTGCCCGTCTTCATCTTCATCATCCCCGGCATGATCTGCATGGCGCTGACCTTGTCCGGCAAAGTGCCGGCGTTCAGCCAATTGCTCGACGCGTCCGGCAAAGCCAATGCCGATGCCTGCCAAGCGGCGTTCCCGCTGATGGTGGCGCACGTTTTGCCGGTCGGCCTGCGCGGCATCGTGGTGGCGGGATTGCTCGCGGCATTGATGAGTTCGCTGGCCGGCACGTTCAACGCCAGTTCGACGCTGTTCACGGTTGACCTCTACGAAAAGTTCCGGCCCGGCGCGTCGCAACATCAACTGGTGCGCATCGGCCGCGTGGCCACCGCGATCATGGTCGTGATCGGGATGTTGTGGATTCCCGTCATCAAAGGTTCCAAGGGGTTGTATTTCTATCTGCAATCGGTGCAGGGTTACCTCGCGCCGCCGATTTTCACGGTGTTCTTTCTGGGCGTCTTCTTCAAGCGGCTCAACGGAAAGGGCTGTCTCGCGGCGCTCATTACCGGTTTTGCGCTCGGCGTGTTTCGATTGGCAGTGGACACACCAATCGCGCTCGGCTTGAAAGGCTTTGAGAACGGCTATGCGCAGGGGAGTTTTCTTTGGATCGTCAACAACATCTACTTCCAGTATTTCAGCCTGCTGATCTTTTTCGTCTCGGTGATCGTCATGGTCGTTGTCAGCTACATGACAGCCGCGCCATCGGACGATAACATTCGTGGGTTGACGTTCGCCACCACAACCCCCGAACAAAAAACCGCGACTCGCGCCAGTTGGGACCGGCGGGATGTTGTTGCATCCGGGGTCGTTCTTGCGTTAATTCTAGCCGCGTATCTGTATTTCCGAGGATAACAATATGAAAATGACAACACTACTCACCGCACTCGTGCTCACAGCATCGGCATTTGCCGCCGACTTCACTTCGTTGTTCGACGGCAAATCGCTCAAAGGCTGGGAAGGACGCTCCGAATTCTGGAGCGTCAAGGACGGCGCGATCGTCGGAAAATCCACCAAGGAAACGCCCGTCGTGGAAAATACCTTCCTCATCTGCAAGGCCGGCGAGTTTGGCGATTTCGAGTTGCGCGCCGAGTTCAAACTCATTGCTGACAACGAAAAAGGTTACGCCAACTCCGGCATCCAGTACCGCAGCAAAGTCGTCAAGCCGGAGTATTGCGTCGTCGCCGGCTATCAAGCCGACATGGAAGGCGGCAAGAACTACACGGGCATCCTCTACGAAGAAAAAGGCCGCGGCATCCTCGCCAAGCGCGGCGAGAAAGTCGTCATCAAGGACAGCGACAACCCGAAGAAGCCGGAGATCGAAAAGACGGGTAGCGTTGGCGATTCCGACGCAATCCAAGCCGCGCTCAAGGTCGGCGATTGGAACGAATACGTCATCATTGCCAAAGGCAATCGCCTCCAGCAGTTCATCAACGGCAAACAGACCGTGGACGTGACCGACGAATCCTCCGTCGCCGCCAAGACCGGCATCATCGCCTTCCAACTCCACAAAGGCGAGCCGATGACCGTCTGGTTCCGCAATATCAAGATCAAGAAATTGTGAAGGTCGTGCCCAGCCTGTTTCTGCTGATAATTCTTGCAGCCTCCAGCGTGGCGAGTGATTGGCCGCAGTTTCACGGGCCGCGTCGCGACAACATATCCACTGAAACCGGTTTGTTGAAACGGTGGCCGGAAGGCGGACCGAAATTGCTCTGGCAGGCCGAGGGCATCGGCGAAGGCTGGGCGAGCGTAGCCATCAAAGACAAACGTATCTACACCGCCGGTGAGATTGGCTCCAATACGGTCATTACTGCGCTCGACCTCACCGGCAAGCGTCTCTGGCAAATCACGAACGGTCCCGCGTCCCACTGTCCCTACCCCGGTGCGCGCGCCACTCCCACAATTGATGGGAACAATCTTTACCATCTCAACTCCAACGGCGATATCCTTTGTGCTGATGCGCTCACCGGCAAAACCGTCTGGACGCTCAACATGCTGGAGAGGTTCGAGGGGCGAAACATCCGGTGGGGTCTCGCCGAGTCATTGCTCGTGGACGGCAACAATCTCATCTGCACGCCCGGCGGCACCAACGTGATGATGGCCGCGCTGGACAAACGCACCGGCAAAACCGTCTGGACGACGCCCGCCACCGGGGACAAACCCGGATACACGGCGCCGATTCTGTTCGAGCACGCAGGCCAGCGCCAGATTGTGACGATGACGTCTGGTTCCGCCATCGGCGTGGCCGCCGATACCGGCAAGTTGTTGTGGCGTCATGATCAACCCTCGCGCTACGAAGTCATTGCCAGCCGTCCGATCTATCACGATGGCCATGTCGTCGTCTTCGGCACATGGGGCGTGGGCGCGACCTTGTTGAAACTGACTGCCACCGGCATTGAAAAAGTCTGGCACACCATCGAACTTGACAATGAACACGGCAGCGTTGTGCTGGTGAACGGTTATCTGTACGGCCACGCCGACGGCAACCACAAACACCGGCACTGGGCGTGTCTCGATTGGCAAACGGGCGCGACGATGTGGACGAGCAACGAGATGCCCGGACCGCGTTCTGGCACGACCAGCTATGCCGATGGGATGTTGTATTTGATGGATGAGAAATGCACCGTTGCCCTCGCACCAGCGAGTCCGCAGAAACTGGAGATTGTCAGCCGCTTCACGTTGCCGAATCCGGGCAAAAGTCCCAGTTGGGCGCATCTGGTCATCTGCGGCGGCCGGCTCTACGTGCGCTATGGCCAGTTTCTTTACGTCTATAACATCCGAAATTAGATGCCGAAATGGTATTACATCGCGCTCGGATTACTGCTGCTGACGGCGATTGCGCTCTACCCGTTCCAAGGCTGGATCACCTACATTTTCAACCAACGCCGCCACGAAAGTCTCTTCAGCACGGTTCATCCCAAACACCATCCTGAACCGCGGCAATGGCCGGACGACCGCATCACCCTCTCATGGCTCGGCCACGCCACGATGTTGATCAATTTCTATGGCAAATGGATTCTGACCGACCCGGTTCTCGGCGAAAGCATCGGGTTGCATTTGTTTGACCTCCTCAGCTTCGGTCCGCGACGCCTGGTTCATTGCCCGTTGCGCGCCGATGAACTGCCGCCGCTCGACCTCGTGTTGATCTCCCACGCGCACATGGATCATCTCGACACCAAGAGCCTCCGCCAACTTAAGCACGGCATCCAAGTCGTCACCGCGAAAGACACATTGGATTGTCTCCCGCCCATGCCGGCGCGCGAGCTTCACTGGGGCGAGAGCATCGAGTTGAACGGCGTCTGCGTTACCGCCATCGAGATCAACCACTGGGGCGCGCGCCTGCCGTACGGACGCCAGCGCGGCTTCAACGCCTATCTCCTCGAACGCAACGGCCATGCCATCCTCTTTGTCGGCGACACGGCGTACACCGACAGTTTGCAGCGCGCCTGCGCGGGCCGCAACGTTGACGTGGCGATCCTGCCCATCGGCGGCTACAAACCCTACATCCGCTCACACGCCTCCCCTGAACAGACTTGGAAGATGTGCACTGACATCAAGGCGCGCTACCTCGCGCCAATCCACCACTCCACGTTCGTCCTCTCGCACGAACACCCCACCGAACCACTGGAAAAACTTCTCGCCGCCGCCGGAACACAAACAAACCAGGTCATCCTCCGCCAGATCGGCGAAACCTTCACCCCATGATTCGTCCCATCTCCGAGACCGAACGCGAGTCGCCCGACTTGCCGAAGCTGGCGCGGGAAATTTTCTCGTCCAACGGCCTCCTCGCCCACTCCAAGAAGTTCGAGTTCCGCCCACAACAACAAGAAATGGCCATCGCCATCGCCCGCGCTTTCCAGCAGGACGAGCATCTGGCCATCGAAGCCGGCACCGGCGTCGGCAAGAGCTACGCCTACCTCATCCCTGCCGTGCTCCACGCGCTCGCCGCCCGGAGACGCGCCGTCATCTCCACCCACACCATCAACCTCCAAGAGCAACTTCTCGAAAAAGACATCCCGTTTGTCCAGCAAACGCTGAGGAAGCTCGACAACCCACGTTTTCTCCGCGCGCTCGCCGATGAGGACGGCCACACGCCAGCCGAAATCACCTTTCGCGCCGCGCTCGTCAAAGGCCGCTCGAATTATCTCTGCCCGCGCCGGCTCCACCGGGCGATCCGCGATGCCGGCAAGCTCTTCCTCGGCCCCGAAATTGCCGAACTCGAACGCATCGCCGAGTGGGCGCGAGCGACACGCGACGGAAGTCTCTCGGACCTCGACTTCAGACCCGACCCGAAAATCTGGAGCGAAGTCCGTTCCGAGCGCGGCCTGTGCGGACCGCGCCAGTGCGAGGACGACAACCACAAATGTTTCTATCAGGAAGCCCGACGCCAGATGGCCAACGCCCACCTGCTCGTCGTCAACCACGCGCTGTTCTTCACCGAGCTGGCCATCCGCCGCGACATGGACGAGGAGGACGTCGGCGCGATCCTGCCGGCGTTTGATTTTGTCGTGCTCGACGAGGCGCACACGCTCGAATCAGTCGCCGCTGAACACATCGGTCTGCAACTCACCCACGCCGGGCTGCGCTGGCTCCTTCACAAACTCTGGAACCCGCGCACCGAAAAAGGCCTGCTCGCCCTCCTGCGCGAAGGCGGCCTCGTCCGCGACGTTGCGTCGCTGCTCGAACGCGCCGACAAGTTCTTCACGGGCGTTGACGCCGCCGTCGCACAGGCCACTACAACGCGCATTCGGCGTCCCGACTTCGTGCCCGACACACTCTCCTTGCCACTCGCCGACCTGACCGGCAACGTCCGCAAGCTCCAGAAAATGACCGACGACAAAGACCTGCGCGAGGAACTCGCCGAGTGGTCCCGTAAATCCGACGAAGCGCGCGTCACGCTCGGCGTGTTCCTGAAGCAAAGCATGGAGAACCACGTCTATTGGGTCGAGCGCGGCGGCTCGGCCCGACAGACCAACACCGAGTTGCACGCCGCGCCCGTGGATGTGGCGCCGTACTTGAAGGAGATGTTGTTCGACGCGCACGACTCGGTCGTGCTCACCAGCGCCACGCTCGCCATCAGTGGCCGGCTCGATTATTTCCTGCAGCGCGTCGGCGGCGATGGCGTCGCCGCGCAACAACTCGGCTCGCCGTTCGACTTCCAGCGCCAGATGAAACTCTACGTCCCGCGCGAGATGCCCGATCCCAACGATCCCACCTACAAGGACGCCGTGACGCGATGGCTGAAGCATTTCATCACGTTGACCCACGGCAAGGCGCTGGTGTTGTTCACGAGCTACAAGCTGCTGCGCGACACCTTCGAGCAGATGCAGCCGTTCTTCAATGAACTCGGCGTCCTCGGTCTCGCCCAAGGCGCGGGTCTCTCGCGGCGGCGGCTGCTGGAGACCTTCAAGAAGGACACCGACAGCGTGCTGTTCGGCACCGAAAGTTTCTGGCAGGGCATTGACGTGCCCGGCGCGGCGCTCAGCAACGTCATCATCACGCGCCTGCCGTTCGCCGTGCCCGACCAGCCGCTGACCGAGGCGCGCATGGAAGCCATCGAAGCGCGCGGCGGCAGTTCGTTCAACGAGTACTCGCTGCCCGAGGCCGTGTTGAAACTGCGCCAAGGCATCGGACGGCTTATCCGCTCCCACACCGACCGCGGTATTGTCGCCATCCTCGACAACCGCGTCCTGACCAAACGCTACGGCCGCGTCTTCCTCGACTCCCTCCCCCGCTGTCCCGTCGAAGTTGTCTGATCAGATCGGAATTTTTCGTAAAGCTGTAATGCCTGTTCGTTGGTAATGTTGCGACCGATGATGAGGCGCGATTTTGCCTCGACGGACTCGCCGTTCTTCAAGTCGCGACCGAAAAGCGACATGTAGATCGAGCGATGACCTTCCTCATCCTGTGGGCACGCCATCGCAAAACAATCCTGCGGTCGGGTCAAGACGACCGCTGCCAGCTTGCGATCCTCATCGCGGCGAATGGCCACCGGCAAAGCCAGCTTCGGACGGATCGCCCACTCGACCGGATTCGAGCCTCGTTTCCAGCGTCCATCCTGAATCATATTCACCGCCTCGTCATCGCGCGGGAACATCTGCCACTTTCCGGCTTCTTTCACGGCACTGACAAATGACGGTTTCCCGCCCGCATAAACCACTGTGTCGGGAAAGCCGTCGAAATACGAACCGATGAAAACTTCCATCTTTCGCAGTTCCTTGCGCGCTGTTAGGCGCGTCGTCAGGTCGAACGTATTCGGCGTGGTCCAGCGATAGACCGCCATCATGTCGAACGGGTGCATTTCATCGGCAGTCCAACGCACCTCAACGGCGCCGTTGCTCTGCAACTTTGCTTCACTAACCCAATCCCACGCCGCCTTACCGTAGCGCGTCTGGTCGTCGAGCAACCGGTAGTGGGAAAACAGGCCGAGCGACTTTGTCAACGCCGTGCCGGTCGCGCAGTCGAACAGCGGAATCAATCCCTTCGATTGTCCCCCACCCCGCAGCGTCCCGCGCAGCACACCTGTGTCGAAGGCAAACTCCTTGCCGGCAGCGACAAAGGCCAGTTTGTTTTCCGCCGCCAGCACGCGCAACATTGCGCCTGATGCAGCAAGAGCGACCGCGCCGCCTAGAAATTGGCGGCGGGAACAGCGTCCCGCAGTTCTCATAAGTTTGTCTCCGTATTTACTTCTTCAGTGACTTCATCACTCCGCGCATCCAGTCAACACTGGCTTTGGTGTTCTCATCGGAGCCGTGGCACTCAATGGAAACCGAGCCGCTCCATTTGGTCTTGTGCAAGAACTCCATGCACTTCTTGATGTTCTCGGCATTGACGCCGCCGCCGACCGGAACAACGGAGCTGCCGATGCCGGTTTCCTCGCCGCGCACCGACGCGGCCAGTTGCGCGCTGACATCCTTGATATGCAGGTGCGTGACGTATGGACGAAGCGTCTTGAGATAGTCCTGCGGCATGTGTCCGGCGATGAAACTGTTGCCGGTGTCGAAGTTGCAGCGCAGGTACTCGGAGTCGAAATGCTTGAACAGCCTCAGCATGAAGTCCGGGTCGTTCGTGTACGGGCCGTGCGGCTCGACGTTGATGACGATGCCGTAGTCCTCGGCCCACGGCAGGCATTGCGCGTAGTTGTCGCAGGTGACGCGGAACACTTCCTTGCGCGACATGCCCGGCGTCTCGAACGCGCCGTCCACGGTGTCCACCATCGGACAGCCGATCTCGGCGGCAAACCGGATGCTCTGCTGGACGTATTGGACGCCGAACGCAGAACCATTCGGTCCCATCATCGGATACGAGCCGTCAATCTGCGTGACCTTCAGCCCTTTCTTGTCGAGGTAGCGCTTCAACGCGAGCGGGTTGGCTTGCAGCGAGATGCCCGGGTCGTAGCCGAGCGCCTGAATGAAGTTCTGGCCGTGAATGACGGCGAACTCCAAGTGTTTGATGCCCACAGCGGCAATTTTGTCGCACGAAGCCTCGAAACTCATGCTCAATGGCCGCCAGTTGTCAGTGTGTAGTCCTAATTCGATCATGGTATCTCCTTATTGGTTTTGGTTTCTCAACTTTTCAGTCCGCTCGTGTCAAACACAAGCTTCTTATTCTCCTTGATCAGTTCGTCCATCGTCAGATGGCAACGACGCGCGCACGCTTCGCGTCCGAGCACGGCGGTCAGCACGTCGTCGCCGGCCTGTTGCGCTCTTGCATTGTCGAAGCGGCCTTGGACGATGTTGTCGTAGAACGTCGCGATGTTGCGGATGGCGCCCTGGTCGTAGAGGCTCACGACCTCGCCGCCGCCGTAATGTTTCGGCCCGCCACGCAAGTAGGACTTGCCCCGGTAACTGACGAGCGCAGTGGCTTTCTCGCCGTACGCGTCCAACTTCAACGTCCACTCCAATTCGTTCCGAATCGTGTGCACGCGGTGAGTCCAGAGTAAACCGTCATCGAATTCATACGTCACGAGGTACACCTCGCGGAAGTCCGTGTGCTGGCTTGCCCGGCAGACCCGCGTCCGACCGATGGCATTCACCGGCCGTTTGCCCACGACCCACAAGACGGCGTTGATGGAGTGAACGCTGAGTTCGTTGATGACGTCGCCCGAAAGCGCTGTGGTCGGCGGCCAGCGTTGCAACCGCTCCTCAGCGGTCTTGAGCACCGGGTCACCCCACGGAACGGCAAAGCCGACGCTGTCAATGTGACAGAGCTTGCCCAAGCCGCCGTCGTGAATGCGTTTGACGACCTCGATGTTAATCGGGTCAGTCCACATCTGGTAGTCCACGAGATAACAGGTCTTCTGCTGCGTGGCGAGTTTCGCGGAGCCTTGAACCTTCAACGCGCCGGGCACGTCAATCGCGACCGGCTTCGCCGCATAGACGTGACAACCGGCCTCGACTGCCGCGCGACCGTGATCAGGATGAAAATGCGGAACGTTCACCACAGTCACCGCCTCGACGCCGCTGGTGAGCAGTTTCTTGTGCGCGCTCAGCCCTGAAAACCGATACTCCTTGTCCACGCCCAATTTGTCTCCTGCCTTCTGGACGCGTTCGGGGAAATAATCGGCAACAGCACGAATCTCGTAGCCACCGTGTTTTAAGAACAAGTCGCCGAGCCACGAACCGCGTCCGCCGCAACCGATGAGGCCGAGCTTGATCTTGCGCGTGAACTCCTTCGGTTTCTCCTGTGCGAATGCCGTCAATGGTGCCGCCGCCAGCGCACTGCCAATGAATTGTCGTCGAGTGAAGTTCATTGCAGTTCTCCTGCCGCCCACGCCGTGCCGCGTCGGAACAACTCGAGCACCGACGGACTAAACGCCTTCGGATCGTGGCCGAGCGGCGAGTGAAAAACGCGACCCTTGCCAACGTTCAGCACAAACGCCATCGGATAGTCTTTCTTGTCCACCTTCGACGTCGCCTTCGCTAAGACCTGAATCGGCACGGTGCCGTCGAGGCAGGTGTACAATTCATCGTCCGTCTCGAAGTCCGGCAAGCCCTTCGTGATCGGGTGCTCCTTGTCCACGATGTTCACGGTGAACGGGCCGCGCGGATCGTGTCCGCGCAATTTCGGGTTCCAGACGCGTCCCGCGAGGTTCACGAACTCCGGCCATTCCATCCACGCGCCGCACGTGAAGTGAACCAACACCAAGCCGCCGCCGCCCTCGACAAATCGCTTGAGGTTCGCGCGCGCCGCCTCACTTGGCCCCGTCGTCTTCCAGTTCATGTAGTTGAGCACCACGACACGGTAACGGCTCAGCGCCGCCGAATCGAGGAAGTGTGCGTCCTCAACAACGCGCACGTCAGCGCGCGGGTCTTCGCGGAGACCTTGGGCCAACACCGGAGTCGTCAGCGACCATTTGTGGCCGGGATAGTCGCACCCGGTGACCAGCAGCACTTGCAACGGTTTCGGCGGCGACGCAGCAGGGCCGGGATACGGATATTCCGCAGCAATGACGGCTGAAACAGCCAACGCAAAGAACACAACACTACTTGCTTTCATAGTTACCGATCTCCTTCCTTACATTCGACAAGCCAGATCTCCGACAGCACCGCGTTGCTCGCCGCTTCTCTGCGGAACTCAACCGTGACCTTCCCGTCCTTGGACGGAATCGCCACGTTCAGGGTCGCGGGACCTTGATTCTGTGGCAACGCGGTCTTCCCGACTACTTTCTTGCCGGCAACCCACACTGACTGTGCGCGTCCGTTGGCATCAGCATCCCACCACGTGAATCCGATCTGATAACGTTTCTGCGCGTCCAGCCCGTCCATCTCCACAAGCACCGCGGCGCCATCAAACACTATCGTGCTCGCCGGGTCGTCTCCCCACTGATACGGTTTGCCGCGCGCGACTCGCAACTGCACACCATCCGCCGACTTTGCCACATTCTGCGGCCCGCAATCCAGATACGCAACCAGTCGTTGCGCTGCCGGCAATGACTTCAACAACGCTTCACGCCGCGCCGCGCTCGACACCCGAGGTCGCGCCGCAGCTTTCTTCCCGCGCGACGACGTAGTCAATCGAGTCACCGCGCGCTCCGCCAACGTCCGGTGCACTTTGCTCGCGGACTCATTCGCCGCCAACTTCTTCAAGTCCTCCAGCGCCGACGCATCCGGCCAGTCGCACAACGCGCGCACTGCCGCATCGCTATTCGCCAACCGTTCGCGCACCGGCGCCAACGCTTCCGCGCCGCCGATGGGTGCGAGCATACGCATCACCGGGTCTTGTACGCCGTCGCGTTTCAATAGCGCCAGCAACGGCGCAAGCCTCGCATTCGGATCCTCCATTCGCCGTCCCACCGATATGATTGCACTCTCTAAGGCTGGATTACGCACAGTCGCCAGCATCTCAACCAATTGCGGATAGACATCCGCGCCGCCGGTTTTACCCAACGCCTTCATCGCCGCGGCCTGCACCGACTCATCCTTGTCCATCGCCATGTTCATCAACAACAATCCAAGTCCCAGCGTCTGCCGCGCACCCGCCGCGTTGATCATCACCACGCGCTCCGCTGGCGTCCCCGACACGAGTCCCGTGAGAATCGCGTTGTCCACGCCCGTCCCCGCCAACCTCGCCAGCGCGTTTTCCGCCGCCAATTTGATTGCCGCCTTCTCGTCCCCGGCCAACTTCGCCAGAACCGGCACGCTGCCGGCATCGCCGAGTGCGCCGAGCGCGCTGATCGCCGCCAGCCGAACCAACTCGTTTCCAGAGTTGATCAACTCCGAAACCGTTTTGCGAGCCGCCACAACCTTGTGTTCTGCCAACACCGCTAACGCCAACACTTGGCGCGCCCCGTCCATCTTCGGCAACTGCGTCGCCAACGCCGCCGGATTGAGTTTGCCGGCCAATTGAATCGCTGTCGCACTCACCACCGGGTCGGCGTCCCCCATCGCCTTCATCAACGCCGGCAGCGCGTCGCCCGGATGAAACCGCGCCAGCGACGACAGTCCCGCCACGCGTCGCGCCGGTTTGGCGTCTGACGCTTCGGCCAGGCACGTCGCCTTCGACGGCGGAGGCGGCAACTCAAATGTGGCGTTGCCGGCAATCTGCGCGAGGCGTTGCCCGAGGATGGTGCGGCCCAGCGGCGTCGAGTCGGGCGCCGCAATCGCATTCTGCAGCAGCGTAGCGAGCGCGGCGCGTTGCTCGGCGTCTGCTTTCGGGGTGAACTGCTCCAGCGTGAACGGCGCCGTGCGCGGCTGCGAGTAGTCGTACTTGCGGACCTGCTCGACTGCTTGACGCACATCATCCGGCAGCGGCGCGGCAAACACGGGCAACGCAACGAGGAGAAGAAGAAGTCGTTTCATCGTCGTGCCTCCTCAAATCCTCCACGGACTTCGCATCGGCCGCGTCAACATCCGGTTCGCCGTGTCGTCGTGGATGAACGCTTC
>Ga0194112_10003088_pt1 | contig 23343 bp, 23 predicted proteins | sample TA2MahC400mmetaG_FD_146191 | JGI IMG/M metagenome (GOLD analysis project Ga0194112, IMG submission 146191) | Freshwater microbial communities from Lake Tanganyika, Tanzania - TA2015016 Mahale Deep Cast 400m | ecosystem: Environmental > Aquatic > Freshwater > Lake | place: Tanzania: Lake... | reverse complement strand
AACGGCCTGCCGCGAAAGATCGTCCTCGACAAGAGCGCGGCCAACACCCACGGCATCAAGGACATCAATCGTATGTTGAAGCGGTTTGGCTGCCCGGTCCCGATCCAGATGGTGCGGATCAAATACTTGAACAATCTGATCGAGCAGGACCACCACTTCATCAAGCGCCGGGTGAGGCCGATGCTTGGCTTCAAGAGCTTCACGGCAGCGGCGTCGACCATCGCCGGGATCGAGTTGGTCAACATGATCCGCAAGGGGCAGTTCCGGCCCGAGCTCCGTCCCTTTTAGCAGTTCTGTCTGCTGGCTGCCTGAAGGACAGGAGAAAGATAGCAGTTTGTACTTCTCGCGCATTTCGCGACACAACCACCGATAGTGCCCTGCGCCTGCACTCGTTCACTGAGGCGAAAGGCGGCAGTTATGCGAGACCAGAGGGGCGCTGATTGTGGCAATTCGCAGCGAGGTAGGAGAGAACTCCATAAGGCCGATTTATGTCACATCATTCTTGTGACAAAGGGCCATGACGCTAAATGTGCGTCTCGTCCTTCACCTCGCGCCGCTCTGGAAATGCGCCCGTGGAAGCTCCTGCAAGGACTGTTGTGCGGCGGCGGCCATGGAACAAGTGATACCAGCCCTATAGTTCGTCGCCTTGGTCAAGCGAACGGCCCGCCGCCAAGGCAAGAGCGCTATTAACACATTCTGATACAATCATCGGTTTTTCGTAATGCGGGACATCCGCGAAACGTGCAGGAAGCACCTTTGCTTCGTAGGCCGTGGCAAAGACAAACGGGATGCCGCGTTGCCTCAGGACGTCTGCCAAGGCGTAGACTTCCGTTCCCTGCAGTTTGACATCCAGTATCGCCGCATCAGGGCAGTCCTGGCCATGAAGCATTGCCAACGCCTCCGATACGGATGCCGATGGTCCAGTCACGGCTCCGCCCCGGTCCTCGACCTGAGTGGCCATGTCCATGGCCGTCCAGAATTCATCCTCAACGATCATGATGCGCAGAGCCATCTGAGATCCTGTACTGCTGTCGCGCGAGCCATTTCGTCAGCAACTTGTTGCACATGAATTTCTGCGACGTTGCGCAGTGATGCGCGCTGTCAGGCGAGCGGCTTGCCGCCAGCGCAAGAGCGGCATCAATGCAGGCAGCACTTGAGCAGGGCTTCACAAGATGTGGAATGCCGGCAAGCCGCGGCGGCAGCTCGTGTTTTTCATACCCTGTCGCCAAAACAAATGGAATGTTCGCCTCCACCAGATAATCAGCGAAGGAGAATGCTTCTTCTGCCCGCAATTGAAGATCCAGAACAACAGCATCTGGACGCTATGCTCCCTCGACCATTTTCATCGCCTTAGACAGATGGCTCGTCGGTCCGGTCACCACGGCACCGCGATAACGCACTTCGGCCGCCAAATCCTGCGCGGTCCAATAATCATCCTCTACAATCATGATGCTGTAAGGGATGTGCTTCGTGGTTATTTTCATCAGCAACCTAATCTACCTAACGCTGTTCAATATCTATTTTGGCCGTATGGTTAATTCTAATAATAATGGTAAGTGATTTGGATAATAGTATCAACCTTGAAGTGCATTATTAGGTTTAACAGTCTGCTGAAGAAGTCAGCGCTCGACCTGGATTGGGGAACATGATTCTCCCGTGAGACGACCAAGGCGGGGTGATGATGCGCGGCACTGACGAGACGAGCGGGTCGCTGTTCAGCTATGTCGATCTTGAGGACCGCATCCCGGCTCGACACCCGCTGCGCAAGATCCGGCAGGTGGTGAACGACGCGCTTGCCAGCCTGGATGCCGAGTTTGCGGCGCGCTCCACCGACTTCGGTCACCCCTCAATTGCGCCGGAACGGCTGATCCGGGCGAGCCTGCTCCAGACCCTGTTCTCAGTTCGGCCCGAGCGGCAGTTGATGGAGCAGATGCAGTATAACCTGCTGTTTCGGTGGTTCGTGGGGGTTGGGTGTCGATGACCCGGTGTGGGGTGAAGGGCGTCAGCCCTGAACGGGCGAAGCCCCGGGCCGAAGGCCGACGATGTTCACCAAGAACCGGGACCGGCTGCTGACGACGGAGATGTCACACAAGGTGATGTCGGCGATCCTGGCACACCGGGAGGTCGCGCCGCCTTGTCGGACGAGCATTTCGCTGCGCGGTCCTTTGGTTCTCGGTCGACGGCAGGCTGGTCAAAGACTGGGCCTCCATGAAGAGCTTTCAGCCGAGGCCTGAGATTGCACCGCCTGATGACGAGGGGCCGGGCGACCCGCCTTCGCCAGACACGACCGCCGCCGACAAGCCTGAACAGACCCGAGCCGAGATCAACCTGATGCCTCGCCCCACCCACTGGACAGTTGATCTTGATCAAAGAGATTGTCTCTATTTGTCTGCATTAGACGGCCAAACATTTCCAAGAGGCCAAGCCATGACCCGATCTGTCCTGTTCAAGAAACTCCGCCCCTTCTCACAACGTGCTGGCACCCCTCTGCGTCTTGTAGCGGCAGAGGGTGCCGCGGAACGCGTAACGAGCCCGAGGGCGGAACCTTCCTTGCCTCGCCCCTCAGCCTACGTCGTCCCTCACCCTCACTTGGCGCAGGCCGTGGAGGATGCGCCTCGCTTGACCAAGCCGCTGACCTGCTACATCCGCCAACGCTTCCATGACAGCCACCGCAGCGATCTGGCTGAACTGATCCGCTTGTGCCTGCAGATCGCGGCGCGCTCCGGAGACGATGGGCAGACATTCGCAAGGATCCTGGCTGTGCTGACGGTGATCAACATGCAGCTTGCGGCACGAATGGAAGAGGACGAGACGTTTCTCTTTCCGATGATGGTTTCCGCGGCCTGTCCCAAGCTGACGCTTCTGATCAGGCGCTCCATGACGGAGCATCGGGCTCTGCGGGATCGCCTGGAGGAACTGCGCAATCTGATCCAGCATGCAGACGCGCCGACAGCCGCCGGTCCCGACTGGCGCGCGCTTTGTGTAGGGGCACAGGACTTTGCCGACGATCTGGTTGCGCACCTTCACCTGAAGGATGCGGTGCTCTTTCCCCGGTTCCTCTGAAGCAGGGGGTGAGCCTTTCCATCTGGAAGGTCGTTGCAGGCAATGAGCGGACGCCGATGATCCCGGCTCGCCTTGCCGCGTGAGGGAGGCCAAGAAGGTGCAGGCTTCTCGGGCTTCGTCTTCCTCCGCCCGCTCGCGGCGTTCCCCGAGTCCGTCGAGTAGGACGGCGGCTTCATGATCGGAAAAGCGCATCTGCCACTCCGGGAACAGCCGGTGTTCAGTGGCCCCTGATCGAGGATCGTCATGTCCATGTGGCGGTTGCCGTCCCGCAGGGTGGAGAGCAGCTGGAACGGCTGAACTGCGGCCCTTCCGGCTGCTGGACAAACAGGCCACCATCAACGTGCAGGCGGCCCGATCGCCCGCTGTTCGTATCCATCAAAGTCCTGCCTCAACAGGATTTACTGACCGTGCATCAAGCTTTTCAGGGGTGAAATGGCGTCAGTCGTAGGGCCTCAAGACGCCATCGCCCGCGATCACCGACCGGTTTCGGCCTGAAGCCTTGGCTTCATAAAGGGCTTGGTCCGCGGCCTTCACGACCTGATCAAAGGACCGACCCGAACGCAGCGGGCGGCAGCAAAGACCGACACTCACTGTGACAGGCGCAGCGCTTCCGGTGACACTGGCTGCCGCTGCGTGGACGCGTCGGTTGAGGGAACGTGCCGCCTCATCATCGGCTGCCGCAATGGCCAGGATGAACTCCTCTCCGCCGTACCGGCCCACGATCTCATGCAACCGGATCGTGGAAGCAAAGGCAGCCCCCAACTGGCGCAGCACGTTGTCGCCGGCATCATGTCCGAAGGTGTCGTTGACTGCCTTGAACCGATCGATGTCGAGCAGCAGAATGGTGACTGCCGCACCGGCCTCGTCGGCTGCAAGGATCAGTTCTTCGATCAAGCGCGTGGCCTCTCGTCTGTTCAGCAGTCCGGTAAGTTCATCTCGCGAGGCCAGTTCCTTCAGCGAGCGCGTCTGCTTTTGCAGCTGATTGCGGGCGCTCAGCACCTCGCTTTGGAGCTTCTCGCGCTTATCGGCGCACATCACGCTCCAGAGAACGAGGTCCGGATCCCGCTCGTGCACGCAGACGTTGGCCACCACCGGCATGCGGCTGCCGGACCCGGTTGCCACGGTCAGGGCGATTTCTTCGCATCGGCCTTCTGTCAACAGGATCGGGTAAACGTAGCTGTTACAGAAGATCCACGAAGCCGGGGTCAGCAGTGCCTCGATATGAAGTCCCTGCAGTTGAGTGCCGGATCGGCCCAGCTGCGCCGCGGCCTGGGCATTGGCAAAGCGGATGATCCGTGAACTGTCCGTGGCGAAGCAGCCGACCGGGAAGTGGTCGACCCCGAAAAGGTCCTGTGGCAGCGAAAACCCATCAAGCATGAGTGTTTTCTTTGATGAAGGTCCTGACATGGTGTGCAACCGCGCCAGGATGCGTCATGTGAAGGTAGTGCCCGTCAGCGTCGATGATCTCAAGCCGGCTGTCGGGGAGCGTCTCTTGCATGTACTGGCCCACCGAAAGCGGGGCCAGCGCGTCGCGCGCGCTTTGCAGCACCAGCACCGGGTGCTGGGACCGGCCGAGCAGTTCGCGATGGTCGGACAGAAAGGTGGCTTCGGCGAAGGTTCTGGCGGTCACCGGATCCGTCGAGCAGAAGCTTCCCGCCAGCTCTTCCGACAGATCCGAGCCGGCAGACTCCCCGGTCACCAGGGGAGCCAGATGATGGGCCCAGCCAATGTAGTTCCTGTCCATCAGCGCGATGAGTTCCTCCAGATCGCTTCTCTCGAACCCGCCGGCATAGCCAGGCAGGTTGAGGAAACAAGGGGAAGGGCAGATCATCACGAGGTTGGCGAAGCGTGCCGGTGCGGCGATGGCCGCCATCAGCCCGATCATGCCGCTGACGGAATGGCCCACCAATGTGGCATCCTGCAGCGAAAGGCTCTCGCAGATCTCGCCGAGGTCCTCGGCAAACCCTTCCAGCTGGCTGTGCCTGTCAGGATCGAATTGTGAAAGATCGGACGCTCCGCAGCCGGTGTAATCGAAAAACACCAGCCGGAAGTCGGCAAGATGCGGCTGAAGCGCGCGCCACATGTTCTGATCGCAGCCGAAGCCATGCGCCAGCACAAGGGTCTGTTCGCCTTCACCCCGCACAACGACATTGTTTCTGCGTAAACTGTTCCAGTGCATATCTGCGCGCGTCTCTCAGGTTCGTCCAGGAGATGTCTCGCTAGCAGCCGGAGAACCTGCCGGTCAAAACAGGAATAAGCGCCATTTTAGGAAGCTTTAACATTTCGTTCACTCAGCCGCTGACGTGGTCGATCGAGCTTCGCGCAAGAGGACGAAGAGTTTTCTCTCCCATTCGACTCGCTGTCAGTCCGCGGATTGGCAGACTCCACAATGCCTTTCTTCCTTTCCGACAGAAGAATGCATCATCTTGCACAAGAGATCAGAAATCTGGCTTGGAGGTATTTTGTCAATTATATGACAGTAACGCTCGCACTTGTAAATATGAGTAGTTTCCAGGGAGGGGAGGTGGTACAGGCTCCCAGAATCAGCTTAAAATTGTGCATATCGAAATGAGTAGAGCCAACGACTCCTGCCTTATGGCCGCCTTTTCAAACGATTGCCATCGAGTTTTTTTTGAATGCCTTCTTGAGGAAGCCAGAAATCGCCTTTCCATGGATGTTGCGTACATATCTGAAGTTTCAGGAGGACGATTGATTTTTCGTGCTGTTTCCTCTCGAGTCGGAGAAACGGTTATTCAAGAAAGCAACAGTATGAACCTTGGGGAAACCTACTGCAAATATATTATAGATAACGATCTTCCTCAGGTAATCAATGATACTGCACAGCATGATATTTCGGTCTCCCTTCCGGTGACCCAAATGATCCCCATCAAAAGCCACATCAGCGTCCCAATCCACCGTGAAGATGGGAGCATCTTCGGAATGTTCTGCTGCATTGGACAGAGGGTTAACCCAAATCTTTCAGAGTCGGATGTTGAATTGATGAAGGATTATGCAGAACAGGTCGCTAGTAAAATCCAAAACATATCAATAGCCGCGTTGACAGCCTCTAGATTCATGCCTTCAGTCGTGACAAATCTGTAGAAGCGAAAGTTGGTTAAGGCGGTCGTTCCTCGCTGTTCGGCAGATGCAGAAGGCGCCTGACCTGACGCAAGTGCTGCGCGTTGTCGTTGGGCTCACCGATCAGGCCTTCATAGGTGGAGCGACTGCCGATCGATGGCTTGCACTACTGCCCTTCATATCACAGACGCAAAAGCTGCCATAGCAAACCCGCAAGTTCTTCTGCTTCCGTTGCAGCAAAGAGTGGAGCAGGCTGATGATGCGGTTGCCGCTTCGGAGTTAGCTGAGCTTGCCAGATTACCCGCGCCCGCTTGATATTGAGGTTCGAAAGCGAAACCTGCTCCTTTTTTTTGGGGTGCCATGAGAGCCAAGTTCTACTCCACTTTTCAAACCTTTAGCCAGCCGCAAGTTTTGGCGGCAGGCGAAGATCTATACTGACGCCCCCAAAAAGGCGATCCTGGGAATGGCGAACATGGGCGTGCATCTGAGCGGCGGCGGCATCGCCATCCCCGGATCTGATCGCATGATAGATGCCTTTATGCTCAGCCAGTACACGCTCCAGCCCCGAAAGGCCCTCGCGCAGCAACGACTGACCATGCATCTTCATTCCGACGGAGATCTGCTCGTGCAGGGCGCGCAGGGTTGCCTCGAAGTAAGGATTGTTGGCAGCCTGTGCCACAGCGATGTGGAAGGTGAAGTCCGCATCTTCGCGGTGCAGCATCGAGCCGGTTGCAGCTCCCATCAGGTCCAGAGCACGTGCAAGCTCGGCAAGAGCCTCGTCATTCCGCCGCTCCGCCGCGAGACGTGCGGCTTGGGGCTCGATTGTCAGGCGAAACTCATAACAGCGCTGTATATCAGCGATCGTTTCGATCCTGCCGAAACCTAACGGGTTGACCTGCCGCGCGCTGACAAAATTCCCCGCGCCTTGGCGGGAAACAAGCAAACCCTCAGCACGCAGCCGCTCAAGTGCCTCACGCAGCACTGGGCGAGACACACCAAACTCTGCGGCCAGCACCATTTCCGGAGGCAGCTTTTCCTCGGCGGCATATTCGCCGTTGCTGATCCGCCCAAAAAGGGTGTTGTAAACATGATCAGCAAAGGATGGACGTGTTTTCTGCCGACGCTCTTTCAAGCCGAAATCCCACGATTGTCAATGCGGCCGAACTGTCCCGCAACAAACCTGTTATCAACCATTTTTGCAAGCTGCGCCAGAGCCTCGCGACCTCCGAAGCCACCTGACTTCGTGACAACTGCAACAGTGCGTCCATCCGCCAACTGGGCACGTGAGACGGGAACCCCGGGCAGCGCTGTGCCCTCAACATCAAGATGCCCAACCCCCATCCTGGACAGGATCGACCCAGCCGTTTCCCCGCCACAAGCAATCAGGGTGGCGGGCAACTGCTGCCGGAGGAACCTGTCGGCCAGCGCCCCTGCGAAAGCATCGCCTGCGCTTCGAGGGTCCGCCGGTGCTCCCGGGCCGGGCACCATCTGAAACAGTTGGAACAGTCCCTCTTGCACGTTCCCCTGCTCTTCAAGTTGCCCGTCCGGAGCGGGGATCGCTGCAAGACCAAGCTGCGCAACCTGCGCCAGCGTAATGGGATCACGTGAGCCGATGGCGAAGATGGCGGGAGCCTGCAGCAATGGACGCTCTGAAAGCACCGCTTCCGGCCAAAGCCGTGTCACCAGCGCTTCAGCCAGCGACCGTGCCCCGACGGCCAGTTCATTCTCTTTGCTGGCAGCTGCCTTCATGTCATCAGGTGAAACTATATCCGGAACCTCCACCTCAAGGCCCTCGAATTTGGTGGCAACGTTGATCGGCGCGTCGATCCCTGTCCCCGAAAGCATGCCTGCTTGCTGAGTGCGGCCCATGTCCGGAAGAGCGGGCGCCGCCACTATTTCTTGCTTGTTCAAGACCTGCGCCAGAAGCGTCGTTTCCAGCGCAACATGGCCCTTGAGGCGCGAGTCCACCTTTTTCATCACGTGCGCAGGTGCGAGCCAGGAAAGGCAGGCACATACCTGTGTCATCGCCTGCCGCGACGCGTGTTCAGAGCCATCGCGGCTCCCTGTGCTCACTGCCACAACCGGTGGAAGCGCGTCCCCCTCGGCGGCAGCCAGAGCCTGGGGTGACAGGAAAACTCGGGTACCAATACCACGCCGTGCAGCCTCGCAGGCACTGTCCAGTGCACCTGTCAAATCGTCGGCGACGATCAGAAGACGCGGCGATCCCAGCATCAGTTGGTGGCCTGTGGGATCGGCACCACCATGTGCCGAATAAACTGACGGAAGTGGGTGTAGCTTACATGCAGACGCCCTGTGCTGTCCTGCAGGATTGAAGGGTAGGACAGTTCTCGATTGACCTGATCGGCGGAATTGTTCGACAGGCAGTAGCCATCGCTGAAGGCCAGATCGATCCGCTGTGTCCAACTGTTCCCGCCATCTTCGGACAGCGCCAGCGACAGGGGCGCTCGTGGCGCCCCCCAGAAAGCGCGGCCCGGCTGCGCGACTGCGGTATCGGTGTCATCTTCCTCGATCTCATCGTACAGCGAGACGCGCCGCCCTTCGGCATCCTCGCGGCTGGCGTGGTTATAGACGATGCCGATGCGCCCATCGGCCAGCCGAACGGCCTGCACCGAAGAGTTGTTGTTTGGCAGGCCTGCCGGTTCCGGGGCAGTCCAGTTGAGGCCACCGTCCCCTGAGTGCGAGCGCCAGACGTGGTCAGCCCACCGGCTGCGATAGAAAGCCACCATCTGGCTGTCCTCCAGCGGCACGATGTTCATGTGCACGCAGCCGAGGCTCCCTAGAACCTCCGACATGCTCCAGCTTTTCCCACTGTCGCGCGAGATCATCACGACGCTGTCATCATTCTCGCCCGTCCAGGTTTCGCCTGCTTCCGTGCGGCACCGGAAGCCCGGCAACAGCCACGCCCCGTCCGGCGCGACTATGACCGGCTGACGGACGAAGATGCCCTTTTCCCGCCAAAGCGGTTCCGGATCGCTCCAGCTGTAACCGCCATCTTCCGAGATACGGAACCGCACCTCGGCCTCGTTCTGACGGCCGCCCGGCTGTGCCGTGTAGATCAGCCACAGCCGGCTGTCCGGAGCGGTGAAGAGGACCGGGTTCTGCTCGGACCGGGCGGGGTCGTCCGAAAGCTGCAGTGGCTCGCTCCAGCCGCTCTGGCCAAGCCGTGACATGAAGATCGAGATGTCCGACTTGCCCTCCATCGTGCCGCCGAACCAGGCGCAGAGAACCGTGCCGTCCGGCAACTCATGCAGGAACGAGGCGTGGTTCTGAACGCGTCCGGTCGGCAGGTCGGTGGTGGGGAATGCGGTCTGGTTCACGGGAGTTTCCTCTTCAGGCAAGGGCAAGGCGGGGGCGAAGGGCGAAGCGCCACATCATGATCAGGGCGGTGGCGGCGACCGAGATGATCCAGCCGGTCGACAGGGTCGGTGTGACCACCAGCGCCACGCTGAGGATGGCGAAGGCGCCGCGCTCGATCAGGCTCAGGTTGCCGCGCAGCCAGCCCATCAGGAACACGGCCCAGCAGAAGGTTGCCAGCAGCATCCCAGCCGCGCCGACAGAGATCTGGGCGGCATTGCCCTGCCACAGGACATGCGGATCGTTGATGAAGCCGAAGGGCACCAAGAAGATGACCAACGAATACCCAAAGGCGATTAGTCCCGTCCGGTTGGCATTTGACTTGGCGATTCCGGCAGCCGCGTAGGAGCATAGTGCCACCGGGGGCGTGACCATCGACAGGACGCAATAGTAGAGAACGAAGAGGTTCGCCGCCAGCCGGTCGACGCCAAGGTCCATCAACGCGGGGACGAAGACCAGCGACCCGATGATATACGCGGCAACGGTTGGCAGGCCCATGCCCATGATGATGCATCCAAGGATCACCATCAGCAGTGACAGGTACAGATTGCCCGTCCCCATGTCGGACAGCAGCCGCACGAATTTCAGCGCAAGGTTCGACTGCGTCGCGACGACCATGACAACGCCAACCGCAGCCAGCGGCGCCGAGATCCAAGCCATCTGGCGGGCCGTGTCCATAACCGTCTCGTAAAGCTGCTTGACGTCGTAGCGGGTCGCCTTGCGCAGCATCGGCGCGATCAGCGCAATGGCCGTACCGACCAGTGCGGCATAGGGGGCCGAGTAACCCGCGATCAGGGTCGCGATCATGGCCACCGGGGCCAGCAGCAAGTGGACCCGCGGCATGACTGGAGGAATGTCCAGAAGCTCGGGCGCGACGTTGCCGGCGCCGGTCTTGCGGGCGCGCAAGTCCACGATCACGAAGAGCGCAAAGTAGAAGGCAGCGGCAGGAATGAGGGCGGCTGCCGCAATCGTGCCGTAGGGAATGCCCAGCATGTCGGCCATGACGAAAGCCGCAACGCCCATGATCGGCGGCATCAGCTGCCCCCCGGTCGAGGCGATCGCCTCGGTCGCGGCCGCCTGCTCCTTGGTGTAACCTGAGCGGTGCATGATCGGGATCGTCAGAACCCCGGTCGAGGTGGTGTTGGCAATGGCCGAGCCTGACACCATCCCGAAGAGGGCCGAGCCAACCAGCGACATCTTCGCCGCCCCACCCTTGAGCCGCGCGGTCATGCGCATGGCCAGGTCGATGAAGAGCTGGCCGCCTCCGGTCGCGGTGAAGACCGCGCCAAAGAGGACAAAGTAGAAGACGAAGTTGATGGCCGCACTGGCGGTGACGCCGAAGATGCCATCGGTCTTCATGCTGATCAGTTCGGTCTGGGTCGGCAAAGTGAAGCCCGGGAAGGCCATCCAGCCGGGGAACCATGGTCCCAGATAGCCATAGGCGAGGAATGCCAGTACAACCGTCAGAAGCGACCAGCCGACCGAGCGCCGCACTGCCTCGAAGATCAGGAAAAGGCCCGCGACGTGCAGGAAGATGTCGACCGGCAGGACTGGGTCGATCATCTCGAAGCGCCGCTCAAGACGGTAGATCTCTCCCGCATAGATCACGACGATGGCCAGCGACAGCACAACCCCGCCGATATCCAGCAGTCGGCCTGCGACGCGCCCGGCGCGGCTTTCCCATTGGAGGGGCGTCCAGGCAAAGACCAGCGCCACCGCCATGAAGACGTGGAAGCTCGCTGCGGCCAGGGGCGAGCTTGGGCTGAAGAACTGACTGATCAGGAAGCCGACATAAGCGATCGACAGAACAGTCTGAAGGACCCGCCACCACGGGTCGAAGCGAAGCAGATTGGTCATGGTCATGGCTGAGGTCCCGAAAGGGCGAGAGGGTTGCGGCTGACGCGAGGGATGCGCCAGCCGCTGCTGATCATTCGATCCAGCCGCGCTCGCGGTAGTAACGCGCCGCACCGGGGTGAAGCTCGATCACCGCCTGATCGGGCTTGGCGCCAGCCTGTGGGTCCCATGCCGCCAGAGCCGGGAAGGCCGCCGCGATGCGCTCTTGCTGCTCAACCAGCGAGCGCGTGACTTGATAGACAACACCCTCGTCCAGATCGGCATTGGCGATCAGGATCGTCGGCGTCATCGAGGTCGTGTAGGCGCCTTCCTGGCCCGGATAGCTGCCCTCGGGCATGTCGGCCTGCGGTGCGCCAAGTCCGGCCATGTGGTCCAGCACGGTCTGCGAGGCGGGCACGAACACCATCGGCGTGGTCATCGTCACCTCGGCCATCGTCGCCTGCCCAACAGGCGCGTTCTCGATATAAACATCAGCGGTCGCATCACGCAGCATCTGCGCGATCTGGGCGGTGCTGATTTGAGTGATCGCACCACGGCTGCGCATGTCCTCAAGGCTCGAGCCGAGTGCCTCGAACATGTAGTTGGCCAGGATCGGAACTTGCGAACCGGCGGGCTTGAGCACGAAGCGCGGCGGGTTGTCTGAAGCGACCATCTCGTCGAAGGTTGTCAGACCGCTGCGCTCGACATAGTCGCGGCGCGCCGCGATGGTTGTGTAGGCCAGCTGCAGCCCACCAAGAACTGCGCGGGCATTGTTCGCCTCGCGGCCTTCGAACTCCTCGCCGATCCCGTCACGTGCCCAAACTGCGGCGGACGCGGAGACAAAGCCGAAATCAGCCGCGCCCTGGCTGACGGCGACTGGGTTGGTCATCCCGCCGCCGCGCGGCAGGACGTCGACCGAAATTTGGTGATCGCCCTCAGAGGCCTCCATGATCTCGCCGAAGGTCGAGCCATAGGAGTACCAGCCGCCACCGGGCTCTTGCGTGATCAGGCTGACCGAAACCGGATCGGCCATGGCTGCGAATGGAATGGCCGAGACAGCGGAAACCGCTGCAATAATGCTGAATCGCTTCATGTCATCCTCCCAGTTGCGCGGACACGCTGTCGCGCAGTGTCAATTTGACCCCTCCTCCGGGGTTTGCCTCTTGGCAAAATGAATCGCCGTAAGTCATTGCAAACTTCCAGCGTGTTGGAAACTTGTCAACAGATATGTGTGGGACCTGAGTGTTAGCTCAATGCAACTTGTTTAAGTTGACTGAAATTGCGGTACAAACTCCGTATCTGGCCGACTCTCTCCGGCTATTTGGTTGGAGTAGTTGTTGACAACTTGTAAGCAAAATACTAGCCCGAAAGGACAGTAAGCGGAGGATAGTGATGCTGGACCAGCCCCTAGAAATACTTCAGCCCGGCTGCGTGAGGATCGGGACCGGGCAAGCTCTCCGTCTTGATGAATGGCTGCGGCACCGGGGCCTGAGCAGACCCGTTGTTATCGCGGACGCCTTCAACGCCATACGGCTTTCAGCTTTGGGTCTCGATCAAGAGACGCCCTGCCAAGCCATCCGTCCCGAACCGACCCTTACCGAGCTGACTGAAGCTGTGGCTTACGCCCGCGGCGCTTGGCGGGATGGTCCTGATGCGATTATCGGCTTTGGCGGCGGCAGCGCGATGGATATCGCCAAGCTCGTTTCGGTGATGTTGAAGCCTGATACGCAATTTGACGATATTTCAGGACCGAACCGCGCACCGGCACGAACAGTGCCGCTGATCCAGATCCCGACCACTGCCGGCACCGGCAGCGAGGCTGGCACCCGCGCCCTGGTGACTGAGCCTGAAACTCTTCGCAAGGTTGCGACCGAGAGCCCGCATATGTTGGCTGATCTGGTTATCCTCGATCCGGAACTGACCACCTCCTTGCCGGCCGCCATTACTGCCGCTACTGGGGTCGACGCGCTGGCCCATTGCGTCGAGGCTTTCACCAGCCGCCGCGCACATCCCATCATCGACCGTTACGCGCTGGAGGGCGCGCAGCTGATCGGAAAGTACCTCAGCCGGGCTGTCGAGAACGGCAACGATCATGAGGCACGGGCCGGGCTGCTACTGGCATCGTTCTACGGCGGCGTCTGCCTTGGGCCCGTGAACACCACGGCCGGTCATGCGGTTGCCTACCCGCTAGGAACGCGCCACCACCTGCCCCACGGACTAGCCAACGCCCTGATGTTCCCGCATGTCCTGGCGGCTAACCAGGACAGCTGCCCCGAAAAGACCGCGCAGATCGCCAAGGCCTTGAACCTCGACGAGAGCCGCCCGTTGATCGAGACGGCAGGTGAATACTGCGCCTCGCTCGCACTGCAGATGCGCCTGTCGGATCACAATATTCCGCAGGACGATCTGCCTGAAATGGCCGCCGAGGCACATGCCATTCGCCGGCTGCTGGACTGGAACCCCCGCGATCTGACGCAGGACGACATCCTGGCGCTGTATCAAGCTGCCTACTGAATGGAGTGACATCATGACCACCTCTCTCATCGCCATCACGATGGGCGACCCCTCGGGTGTCGGCGCCGAGGTCACCCTGCGCGCCGCCGCCGATCTGCCGGAAGCGCAGCGGGCAAACCTGATCGTCGTGGGCGACATCGACGTGCTGAACCGCGCCAACGCGGCGTTGAGCGTAGGCCTTGCACTGCATGAGGGCGCGCATGCACCCGCCGGAACCCTGCGCGTGCGCCACGTTCCAGTCGAGGGGCTGCCTGAGACCTTTGGCGTGCTGTCCCCCGCCTGCGGCGAAGCCTCGTACCAGTACATCCGCACCGCCGTGGATATGGCACAGGCGGGCGAAGTCACCTGCATCGTCACCGCTCCCATCAACAAAGAGGCCCTGAACGCGGCCGGGCATCACTACGACGGCCATACCGGCCTTCTGGCACACCTGACCGAGAGCAAGGGCAGCTGGATGCTGCTGGCCTCCGAGCGGCTGAACGTCATCCACGTCTCCACGCATGTTGCGCTGAGGGATGCAATCATGCGTGCAACACCCGAGCGTATCCTTGAGACGATCCGCACGGGTCACCGTCACTTCCAGCGCATGGGCGTTGCCGCACCCCGCATTGCGGTGGCAGGGATCAACCCGCATTGCGGCGAATCGGGCCTCTTCGGAAGAGAGGACGACGATCAGGTTGCACCCGCCGTCGCTGCGGCGAAAGCCGAAGGGATTGACGTCACCGGCCCCATCTCGGCCGATACGGTCTATCACCGGGCCTACCAAGGCGCCTTTGATCTGGTCGTTGCCCAGTATCACGACCAAGGGCACATCCCGATCAAGCTGGTCGCCTTTGACACCGCGGTAAATGTCTCGCTCGGCCTGCCGATCGACCGCGCTTCGGTCGATCACGGCACGGCCTTCGACATCGCGGGCACCGGCAAAGCCAACCATGTCAACATGCTGAGCGCCCTTTCCTACGCTCGGAAGCTGGCCGAAGCGAAGCGCAATGGCTGAGCGGCGCGCACTTGTCACCGGCGCAAGTTCCGGCATCGGGCTCGAGATCTGCCGGACTTTGCTGGCCACGGGCTGGCAGGTGACCGGCCTTAGCCGCCGCGCGCCTGAGGGTGACCTTGGGCCATGTTTCACGCATGTGTCCGTCGATCTTCTGGACGACGCAGCACTGGACGGAGCCCTTGCAGAGTTGCCCGCCCCCGATGCCTTGATCCATGCGGCGGGCGTCCTGCGGGTGGGCGATCACGCGCAGATGTCGCGGGCGGATGGTGCGCAGATGTGGCGCCTCCACCTCGACGTGGCGGCGCAGCTGGTCCAGCATTTTGCACCACGTATGCGGGATGGCGGGCGGATCGTCCTCATTGGCAGCCGCGTTGCCACCGGCGCCAAGGGCAAGGCCCTTTATGCGGCCTCCAAGGCCGCCTTTACCGGGTTTGCCCGTTCGGTTGCGGCCGAGTTGGCTCCTCGGCAAATTACCGTCAACATTGTGGCTCCCGCAGCCACTGACACGCCGATGCTGCGGGATCCAGCGCGGCAGGGCGTTGGCCCCGATGCGCCGCCCATTGGCCGCTTTGTGCTGCCCGAAGAAGTGGCGGGCACGACGGCCTTCTTGCTGTCCGGCGCTGCCGCCAGCATGACGGGGCAAACGCTCGTCATCTGCGGAGGCGCTTCGCTCTGAACGGCGCGTCAGCTGCTGGGCGGCATAGCGTCGTGCTGACGGTCCCGTCGTAGCCTGTGCTCACGCCAGAGGATGAGGATGCCTGCCAGCACGACCAGCGCCGCGCCTGCCAGAACTGTAAGAGTGGGGGCTTCGCCGAAGACGAACCACCCGATCAGCACGGCAAAGATCATTGAGGTGTAATCAAAAGGCGCGACCACCGACGCATCGGCAAATCGGTAGGCGGCAGTCAGGCAAACCTGTCCTAGGCCACCGATCAGGCCTATCCCGATCAACAACGCCATAGTGCTTGCATCAGGCATGATCCAACCAAAGGGGATCGTCAGAAAGCTCAGCACTGTCGAGGTGATGGTGAACCAGAAGACGATCGCTGTGGTCCGTTCAACCTGAGCCAGCTTGCGGATGAAGATGTGAGCGAGCGCTGCAAAGATTGCGCTGCCCAGTGCCACCACAGCTCCCAGGATGCGGTTTGGATCGGTGGGTGTCGTATCACCAAGCTGCGGGGACAGAACAATCAGCACGCCTATGAGGCCCAGGCCTACCATGCTGAGCCGGAACAAACGTACATCCTCTCCCAGGAACATGCCCGCGAAGATGACAACCAGCAGCGGAGCGGCGTAACTCAGCGCCGTCACCTCGGGCAGCGGCAACAGCGACAGCGCCCAGAAACTGAGTGCCATGGAGGCGGTGCCGATGACACCGCGATAGACGTGCCCCATGGGCCGTGACGTACGCAGTCCGCTCAAGAGTTCACGCTGCCACATCAGCCAACCCAGGATCAGCGGCAGCGCAAAGAACGACCGGAAGAATACCTGCTGGCCGGGCGGCACGGCGACATCCAGATTGCCGGTCGTCTTGATCAGCGCGGACATGACGATGAACAGCAGGACGCTGAGGCATTTCAGCAGGATGCCCTGAAGCGGACGAGGTGCCTGTGACGCCATTCCTTAAACCTTCGGCAGTGAGGTAAGCGGCGACCATCTGTCACGACTGACTAGAGTTGATTGGAACAGGTACCGGCTACCCTTCCCTTTGGCCGATTTACAAAGCATCTTGCTCTTCCGGAAATTCTTGCGAAGCGAGCATCTGTAGTGGCTACAGAGTGGCCCTTCCGTTTTGCGATCAAATCGCTTCCGGAAACACTAGCCCGTAACGCTTCGCCTCAAGGCGCATATCGTCGACGATCCCCGCATGGAAGACGATGCCTGAGGCAAGGGCCTCCGCTTTCCGTGTTTGTGCCGCTTGACCGGGCAACCGGACAGGTTGCACGGGATCGCGTGCGGGAGACGACAGACAAGCTTCAGCGAGCCAGCCTATTTGGCGTAGAAAGGCAGTCCTGCCGCCAAAGGCCTCGGGGTCGTAAACCGCAATGGATACTGCCGCATTGGTTCCAGCGGGTTGGTCTGCTCTGCCGTAACCGGCAAGCCCCTGTGTCAGCGCCTCAACCGACAGGGCCATGCCATACCCCTTCTGACCATGATCCAGCCCGCCTGTCGGCAGAAGCGTTCCCCCCTGCGACAGCACAACAGGGTCATTTGTTGGGGCCCCCGCAGCATCCATGAGCCACTGATGCGGATAGGTCTGCCCCTCACGCACCATGCGGGCACACATGTTCGCTGTGGTGATCGAGGCCGAAATGTCGATGAGGATTGGACCGTCGGGAGCGGGAATGCCCCATGCGACCGGATTGGGGGTGAAGACGCCCCCTGTTCCACCGAACGGAGCTACCTGAGCGCCCGAAGGGGAGGATGAGGCGATGAAGGCCAGTAGCCCCTGATCTGTGGCAATATGCAGATACGCCGCAAGCGCGCCTATATGATGGCTGTCGCCAATGACCAAAGTGGCGGTGCCATACTGGCGCGCCCGCTCGCAAGCCAGGGTCAACCCCTGCGACGTCAACCATGCTCCAGGCAGTCGCCGGCCCCGCCAGCAGATCGCCGCGCCCCGGTCCGAGATAACCTCGGGGGTCCCGGTCCGCGTCATCACACCGTCCTCGATCCCGCGCAGGTACCACGGCGCCAGTGCCAGCCCGTGGGTTGTGTGGCCCATCAGGTCCGCTTCCAGCAAGTAGGTTGCAACGGCCTCGGCCTTTTCGTGATCCAGTCCTGCTTTGGTGAACAGCTCGGCCGCAAAGTCCCGCACGGCGCGTGGCTCCCAAGCCATTAGCCGAGGTCCTTTGCGTTCAGGCAACGAGCAGGACGCTGTCCTGCAATCAGGCTTTCGATATCCTCGCAGACCATCAAACCCATGTTTTCAACCGCCTCGCGGGTGTCCGCGCCGGAATGAGGCATGAACAGCGCGCGTGGATGCGAAAAGATGGGATGCGTGATGTCCGGAGGCTCGGCTACGAACGCGTCAAGTGCCACGCCGCCAAGCCGTCCGGCCTCCAGTGCGACAGCAACGGCGTCCAGATCCACGACCTCGCCGCGTGCAAGGTTCATCAGGCAGGCAGTCGGCTTCATGAGCGCCAGTTTATCGGCATTGATGAGCGCTGCGTTCCCCGCCCCGCCAAAGACGTGCAGCGAGACGTAATCTGCCTGCGCCAGAAGCTCGTCCAACGGCAGCAGGGTAATGCCCCACTCCGCCGCGAAATCACGGTCTGGATAGGGATCGCAGGCAACCACCTGCATCCCAAGGCCTACCGCCATCCGTGCCAAGCGCTTGCCAATATTGCCAAGGCCTACGATGCCGAGCACCTTGCCGCCCAGTTGCGTGCCGACCTTGCGATCCCAACCGCCCGACGTGACTGAAGCGTGCCCTGCCGGAATATTGCGGGCAAGTGAGAACATGAATCCAACAGCCAGTTCGGCCACCGCGTCAGCATTGGCCCCGGGGGTGTTCATCACGGGCAGACCGGCCGCAGTGCAGGCAGGAATGTCGATGTTGTCTACGCCGACACCGTGCTTCAGCACTGCCTTCAGTGACGAAGCCTGCTGCAGCGTCTGAGCGGTGACCGGCACCAGCCCCACGACAAGGTAATGCGCTCTTGCGATATGGTCGGACAGGCCCCCGTCGGGTCTCGTGGTATCGATGCAGCGGACGAGCTCCCACCCGTTCCGGGCGATCACTTCCGGCACCCGGCCATGCTTGCCGAAGCCCGGCGAGGTGGTCAGGACCACAGTCACTGCACCAGTCCCCGGGCGGCCATGATCTCGCGAATTGCGGCATCCTGCGCGGCATCGGGCAAAAGCGCGGGCTGGCGCGACAGCCCAACTGAGGCATCATTCGTGAACAGCGCCCGCTTGACCATGGCTGGCGGAAAACCAAGTGCGTAAAGATCCTTGCGCAGACCGGCGAAGTTCTCTTGCGCCGCTTCGGCTGCAGCGATATCGCTCGCGTTGAACGCGCGGATGATCGAGGCTAGCAGATCGGGGGCAACGTTACCAAGCCCGGAGATGACGCCCGAGCAGCCCTGCTGCAGCCCCCACAAGACCAGATGGTCGGGAGCACAGTAGACCTCAAAGCCAGGGACCTGACGTGCAACCTCCAGATAGGCTTCGACGCTTTCGGTTGCGCCGCCGGAATCCTTGATCCCACGGATATTGCCATGCCCAGCCAGCTTCAATGCGGTTTCAGGCTCGATATGGTTCTGCGTGCGCGCAGGAATGTCATAAAGATAGATTGGCGTCGTCACCGCGTCTGCAACGGTCGAGAAATGGCGTACCATTCCGTCTTGCGTACAGGCGATGAAGTAGGGGGTAATGACCGCCGTTCCGGCCAGCCCCAACTTATCGAATGCTTGCGCCAGCCTCACCGTCTCGTAGGTTGAAGGGCAGCCTGCATTGGCAATGATCCGTACTCGGCCTGCAACTTCGTCGGCGATCTCCTCGACCAGACGCACCTTCTCGTCAAACATCAACGCGCTGAAGTCGCCGTTCGTGCCGCAGACCATCAGGTCGTTGCCGGCCTCGACTTGACGGCGGGCTTGTGCCCGAGTCGCAGCAAAGTTGATCGTCTCGTCGTCGTTGAAGCACGTGACGAGGGCGACATAGGCGTTGCGGGTCATGATTTATCCGTTCTGACTTGGGGTGGAGGTGCCGCGACCGGCTCGTGATCGCGCAATTAATGGCAAGAGCATTGAAAGGAATGCCAAGCCGAGGAACAACAAGGTGATGGGGCCGGACAGGAATGCCATGAGGTCGTTATGTGTCTGGAGCAGCCCCCGGCGCAGGTTTGCCTCCATCATTGGCCCCAGAATAAGAGCGATACAGAGTGCGGCCTGGCTGAAGCCGAATTTCTGCATGCCCCACCCCAGCAGGCCGAAGCCGACCATTGTGTAGAGATCGACCTGGTTCAGGTTGATGGCGAACGATCCAATGAAACAGAACACGACAATGGTTACTGCCAGGATATGGCGGGGGATCATCAGGATGCGGGAGAAGACCGGGATCAGCGCCATCCCGAAGACGAACATAAAGAGTGTGGCAATGAAGGTTCCACCGAAGATGCCCACAACAACATCTGGGTTGGTGATATAGAGCATCGGTCCCGGGGCGAGCCCTTGGATCATCAGCCCTCCCATCAGAACAGCAGTCACCACATCACCTGGGATACCCAGTGCGAGCAGAGGGATAAGTGCGGCAGCGCATACAGCGTTGTTGGCACTTTCGGTCGCGGCGATCCCGGGCGCATACCCGGTTCCGAATTTTTCCGGTGTTTTCGATGAGCGTCGTGCTTCGTTGTAGGCAATCCACGAGGCCGTGCCTGAGCCGGTGCCCGGGATGATGCCGATGATCGTGCCGATGATCGACCCCCGCACCAAGGCGCCCCTGCTTTCACGAAGGTCGCTGCGGGTAGGCCAGCGGCCGGCAACCTTTAGCGTAACCTTATTTTCCTGACCGAAGCGTTCCATCTGAGTGAAGACTTCAGACAGCGCAAAGAGGCCGATCAGGGCTGGCGTGAAGGCAAAACCTGAGGCGAAGCCTGAGACACCAAACGTGTAGCGCAATCCGCCGGTGATGGGATCAGATCCGACACAGGCAATCAGAATGCCCAAAAGGCCTGAGATGACCCCCTTCAGGATGTCTCCGGAGAGCGAGGCAATGATAGTCAGGCCAAAGAGCGCCAGAGCGAAATATTCGGCTGAGCCGAATTTCAATGCTACTCCTGCCAGCTGGGGTGCAAGGGTCGCCAGCACGACTGCAGCAAAAAGACCTCCGATTGTTGAAGCGACTGTAGCCATGCCCAGAGCACGACCTGCCTCGCCTCGTGCGGCCATCGGATAGCCGTCAAGCACCGTGGCGGCCGACGAGGGCGTGCCGGGTGTGCGCAAAAGGATCGCGGAAACACATCCGCCATAGATGCCGCCAATATAAATCCCAATCAGCATATTCAGCCCCATCACAGGAGCCATGCCGAAAGTCAGCGGGATCAGCAGCGCAACTCCCATCGTTGCGGTGAGGCCGGGAAGCGCACCAATAATCAACCCGCCAAACGTGCCCAGGGCGATAACCCACAGCACCTCGAGGTCGAAAAGCGGCAAAAGATAAACAAGGTTGTCCATTGCGATCCTGTCCGAGTTGCCGCCTGCACGAGCGGTTTCCGTGCAGGCGATCCAACCTAGCGTCTCAGTTGTTCATCCCAAGCAGGCCGAGATCTTCGATTGTCTGTCGTGCGACCTCGCTGTCTGCAACGGCGCGTGCTTCATAGGCCTCAGCATCTTCGAAAACCACGAACTCGCCCAGCTCCTCCATAGCCGTCCTGAACTCCTGGTCCTCCACGGCAGCGGCAATGGCCTCCTGCAGCGTAGCCTTCACCTCCTCGGGCAACCCTTCAGGTGCAATGATCCCTTTCCAGGACGACCAAGTGAAGTCGATGCCCTTTTCAGCCGCCGTAGGGGTATCCGGGAACACGTCGATCCGCTCGTCTTCCATGACAAACAGCGGAGTCATCTGTCCTGCCCCGCTGGCAGACAGCGCCTCCGCGGGGGAGGCGACCATGGCGTCGATGTGCCCCCCAATGCAGGCCGTACGAGCATCGGCCGAACCAGGATAGGGCACGCTCTCAATCTTGACGTCCGCAGCCTTTGCGAAGGCTTCAGCGGAAATATGGTTTGCGCCGCCGGCTCCAGAATTTCCTACCTGAACGGCATTGTCCTTGGCATGAGCCATGAAAGCATCGAAGTCTTGGAATGGTGCATTTGCGCAAGCCACCAGAACCTGCAGGTTGCGGCCAAACAACGCGATAAAGTTTACATCTTCAAGCTGATAGTCTGTCCCGCCTAAATGCGGCAGAAGCGCAAGCGGCCCTTGGGCGCCCGTGCCGAGCGTATAACCATCCGGCCGCGCATGAATTGCAGCTGATGTTCCGACTGAGCCGCCGCCGCCTGGCTGGTTGCGCACAACAACGCGTGCCCCCTCCAGCTGCCGGGTCAGGCTGTCAGCCAGCAAACGGACCGAGAGATCGGTGCCACCACCGGCCGAGTAGGGAACGATGATCTGAATTGGCCGCTCCGGGTAATCGGCCAGAGCAGGCACAGCAAGAACGGACGCCGCAGCAGCGGCCAGAGCAACAGAAGTTCGCATTTTTTCCTCCACATCATTTGTCGCCGGAGCCCTTAGGGCAGCCAGACATTCAGCAGTCGCGTGAATCCAAGATAAACCGCCCCTGTAACCACCAGCGGCACCAGCGCCAGAACAAGCAGGCGCCGTTCGCCAAAGAGCCATAGGCCAGCGACAAAGACGATCAAGGTCGAGCCGAGATAACCGAGGGTTGAGAAAGCCACGGCGTAGCCGATCAGCATCAAGAAGAAGAGGGTCATCCGCCCCAAGGTGCCCCAACTAGGCATCATGGGGGCATTTTCTTCCGGTCCTGCTGGGCGGCGCAACGCACGGACAATCATCAGCAGCGAAAGCAAGGCAGTCCCGGCAATCATGATCCAGGGAACCAAAGTGGGTCCGGCCGCTCCGCCCGATCCAACGGAACGGATCAGGGACGTCTGCCAAGCCATGAAGCCGCACAAAGCCAAAAGACCGAGGCCGATAAATGCGTCGCTACGGCGTGGATCAACTGCCCGCATTACTGCCCTCCCCAGAGCTATTGAAGTGGCAGGAGCACCGCCACAATACCCGCCAGCTATCCAAAGTTTTTGTAAACTTGTCAAGCGATCTTGTCTCTTCCTTAAGCAATCTCTCAAGTTTCTGGCTACCCCCTGTCGACGTCCAAAGAGCATACTAGGAATTTCATCTTTGAATTCAAATTCTTGAGCAATTAGATTGTAGGTGAATCGCCCATTCTATAAGAACCATATCGCTTTGCAAATTTGCCATCTTGTCTATTCTTCCGCCTAAGCAACATTTTGCACTTGCAGCACTTATAAACCTCAAGGGCATTGATGATGTGACCGCCCCCCGACGGCATCTCTGTGCCAAGGTGGGCGGTCACATCATCAACGCCGACCACCTCTACCGACCAGATTCGTTACGGGAGGGCCACGACCACTGCTCTGCCCTGCCCTGCCTACTGTTTTTGGACCATTCGTAGCCGGAGTTTTCGGCCTTGGTCATGGCGGCGGGCTGGTGACGCCACCGGGAAAGTGCAGCGCGCTCGGGACGTTGTAGCCGATGGCGCTGTGGGGTCGGTCATTGTTGTAGTGTCTGCGCCAATCGGCATTGTTGCAGAACTTGGCGTTGAAGCAGGGCTTCCCCTTGCCCCGTTAAGCTCAGGCCACGCGCTCGATCTCGGCAGTGCCGAGTGCGTTGAAGCGGTTCATGAGGGCGATGCGGATGTGGACTTCGGCCGCTTGTCTGTCCGGATCTCGCGAGGCGATCCGCTCGCCGAAGGATTTGAGACATCTCATCTTGGCCTC
>Ga0194112_10003085_pt1 | contig 23372 bp, 14 predicted proteins | sample TA2MahC400mmetaG_FD_146191 | JGI IMG/M metagenome (GOLD analysis project Ga0194112, IMG submission 146191) | Freshwater microbial communities from Lake Tanganyika, Tanzania - TA2015016 Mahale Deep Cast 400m | ecosystem: Environmental > Aquatic > Freshwater > Lake | place: Tanzania: Lake... | reverse complement strand
CTTCTGGCTTTCGCTTGGCGTCGGGCGGCTGTGGCTGGTACACAGCAGCGATGTGGTGCCACCGACTGAGTTTGCGATGAGGGACAGAAACTGTCAGGCCGCCCACCTCAAACCTCAGATCGGCGTAGGCCCGCGACAGCGCGAAGCCCGGGCCGGCCACGATGCCATCGTAGTCGTCCCCGATGTCCGATGGCCTCGGCGCATGCGGCCCCGGCGTGCGCCACCAGTGGTGGGCCTTCAACCAGAGGGTGATGGTGAAGCTGCCCCCGAGCGAGAGCTGCGGCGCCTCGCAGTGGGCGCAGGCATCGTCGGTCGGCATGTGCAGAACCGTGCCCGGCCCCTTGCCATTGCCGCCCGGGTCCTCCACCACGGCCGCGCCGCCGACGAGCTTGGCGTGGAACTGCCCGGCCGAGTCAGAGCCATCGCGGGCGAAGTCGTAGTGGGCGACCAGGCCACCCGCGGTGGCGCTGGCCGCTGCGCTCAGCATCACCACGCCCGCAAACCAAAGGTTCCCGATGCGCATAGCCAGGCCCCCGCTTCGGGTACTTACGGCGGCCCGTAGCATACACCGTGCGGCCCGAACCTGCAACCCAGCCAGACGGAGGCTTGATCCGCGATCACATGCCGGGTAGTCTGTTGCCTGCTGCGGCCAAGTCTCGTTGGGGAAGCTGACTCGACAGGGACGCCTGTGGAGACTTCGTGGGCAACCGTCGCGGGCGCCGTCGTCACGCTGCTCTGTGTGGTTGCAGCTCTGGCTGAGGAGGCGCCAGTCTGGCCTTCGAGCGAGGACTGCAAGGACCCTGCCATCGCCCAAGCGATGGAGGCCGTGCGGGCCGCCATCCCCAAGGCGGCCAAGGACCCCACGCGGCCGGTCTACCATTTTCGCCCGCCGGCACAGTGGATGAATGACATCTGCGGCGCCCTGTACCACAAGGGCAACTACCATATCTTCTACCAGTTCAACCCCTTCGGGGACACCTGGGGGGCCAAGGGCTCAAGCTGGGGGCACGCCCGCAGCCGCGACCTCGTGCGCTGGGAGCACCTGCCAATCGCCATCGTGCCGTCAGCGGACCGCGGCGAGTTGCGCTGCAACTCGGGCTGTGTAGCCGTCAATGGCCAGGGCACGCCGATGATCTTCTACACCTTCGTGCCCGAGGCGAAGGGCCGCAAGCGCGAGCAGTGGGCCGCAATCGCCTGTGACAATGAGCTGCGCACCTGGCGGAAGCTCGACAAGAACCCGCTGATGGCCGCAGGGAGGGGCGGCGTGCCCGCCGACATGAACGCCGGCTGGAGCGACCCGTTCCTCTTCCGAGCCGGCGGGCGGACTTTCGCCACCTTCAAGTCCAGCGGCGGCGCCGTCTGCGAGGCCCTCAACCCCGACCTGACCGCATGGAAGTTCGCGGGGAAGCTGGACGGCGTGTCGGGCGAATGCCCCAACTTCTTCCCGCTCCAGGGCCGATGGGTGCTGCTGCGTTCCACCTACCCTCCGAGCTACCAGGTCGGGCGCTTCGACCCTGCCGCGATGAAGTTCCACATGAACGGCCCCTCTGGCACACTCGACCACGCCTACGGCCCGAAACGCCCTGAGAACTTCGCCACGAAGCGCGGCTTCTACGGCACCAACGTCCTCTTCGACGCCAAGGGCAGGTGCATCCTCTTCGGCTGGGTGAGCGGCTTCGAGGCGGGGCGGGGCTGGAACGGCTGCATGTCGCTGCCGCGCGTGCTGACGCTCGATGGCAATGGGCGCCCCATCCAGACGCCTGCCCCCGAGTTGGCTGCCTTGCGCGGCAGACACACTCGCGTCAGGGACCTCACGCTCGACAACCGCGGACACGTTATCGAGGGTGCACGGGGCGACACATTGGAGGTCTTGGCTGAGCTTGAGCCGGGCACCGCGAAGGCCGCCGGGCTGAAGCTGCGGCGCTCCAACGATGGCGGGAAGGCGATCGTGCTTCGGCACGACGGTCGCGTTCTCGACGCGGCTGGCACCCCCGTGCCTCTCACCCTCGACGACAAGCAACGGACGCTCACCTTGCACGTCTTCCTCGACAAGTCCGCCATGGAGATATTCATCAACGGCGGCCGCGAATGCGTCACCCGCGTCATCCACCCCGGCCAGGACGACCTCGGTGTGGAGGTTTTTGCCGCGGGTGGCACAGCAACTGTCCGCTCTGCCGAAGTCTGGCGGTTCGGCTCGGTCTGGCCATGAATGGCATTTGCGTTCGCTTCTGCCTGAACATCAGGGTAGGAGGCCCAGCGATGGTTGCCAGTGCGTGCCCGCCACGATTGTCGCTCCTGTGGTTCATGGCTGCGCTGGTCGGTGTTTCTTCGGTTGTTGCCCGTGAGTCCATCGAGCCACCGCCCAACACCCCGGCCGCGGCAGAGTGGGACGCCCTCCGGGGGGCGCTGAGGCTCCGGTACCACGACACCGTGATCCTCGATGCCAGGGTCGACGCGGAGGACGCGGCCGGCCGCGCCGTGGTGGGAGCGGAGATCAAGCTTCAGCCGGCGGAAAGCCGCGACGAGAAGGAGAAGGTCGAGCAGCGACTGAAGTTCGCCCTGACCAAGCCGCAAGAAGGTGTGAAGCTGGTCTTGCGCGGCACTGTCACCGGCAGCGAGGAGGCGTTCCCCGTCGAGACCAGCAGTGAGGCGCAGAAGCGCTTCCCACTGGTGCGCAACAGCGTCGGGCTGAGCCGCAACCTGCGCAACAACGCGGTCTATGACCGCCGCTGGGACTGGGTGCTGATCGGCCCGGCGGATGGGACGACCCGTATCCAGCCCACGGCGGCGGAGAAGCAGCGCGCCACGTTCGCCTGGGAGAGCCGTGGCACTACCATCGAACTGGTGTTCCTGCCCCGGTTCTACCAGAAGCACCGCGGCCTCGAGTACTTCGAGCCGTGGACCTATCAGGTGTGGAAGGGTTCGGTCACCGGCTATTGCTCGTGGTGGCCCTACCGCGATGGCATCAGTCAACAAGTCCTGGACTCGCTGGTGGATGTGTTCGTCGCGAAGAAGCTCCCTGACTTCGGCTACAAGCACCTCCAGCTCGATGCCGGCTACTGCGGCGGAGGCGGGGGGCCGCGGTCCTTCCTGGAATGGAACGCGAAGAAGTTCCCCGGCGGCGCCGAGGCCGCGGTGAAGAAGATCAGGTCCGCCGGCATGTCCCCCGGCATCTGGGTCCATCGCGTGTACCGATCCTATGTTGACCGCTACCTGCCCAAGATCGGCAAGGAACACCCTGAGTGGTTCGTGACCAAGGCCGACGGCTCGATCTACCAGGGCGGCTACGGAATCTGGACGCTGAACACGACGAGCAAGGAAGCCGTGGACGCCCTGGTCCGGCCGCTCTTCCGCGAGCTGAAGAAGCAGGGCTGGGACTACGTGAAGATTGACGGCGCGGGTGACATGCTGCACTCCGACAGGGAGAAGCCGGCAGCCGACCACTTCAAGCGAATCGGCTCGACGCCCGAGCAGTCGCTACGCGCCTGGGATCAGGCGGCTCGCGAGGAACTCGGCAAGGACATCTTCATCCTGACGTGCTGGGGCGTGGGGCCGGGCCGGTGCTCGATCGGGCTGGCGGACGGCTGCCGCCTGGGCAGCGACGGGTTCCAGTGGAACACGCTGCTGGGGAACAGCTCCACCAACGGCGTGGTATGGCGCGGCGACCCAGACCACTGCGACGTCCTGCCCGACCGGAAGGGAGAGCGAGTCACGATGACGACCTTCGGCGCGCAAGCCGCGCCCACCGACACGCTCCTGCGCCCTGCCGTGGTGGCGATGGCCGGGAGCATGCTGCTGGTCAGCGACAAGGCGGAGGTCTACAGGGACGACGCTAACCTCGAGGGCATGAAGCGCAGTGCGCCGGTACTCTTCACGGTTCCGGGACAGCTCTACGATGGCGGCGGAAACGGCACGTGGTGGCTGCAGGAGATTGACCGGCCTTTCGAGCACTGGTCGGTCTTGGCGCAGTTCGACTGGGGCGGGAAGGGCGCGCCGGAGCAGGAAGTGAAGTTCGCCGACCTCGGGCTGGCGGACGACCGCGAGTATCTCGTGTTCGAGTTCTGGACGCAGACGTTCCTCGGCCGGTGCAAAGGCTCGTTCAAGGCGCCCGCGCTGGATTCGAGCCGCGCGATACAGGTCTTCGCCATCCGCGAGGCTCGGCCGCATCCCTGGGTGCTCTCGACCACCCGCCACCTCTCGCAGGGCGGCGTGTGCCTGCTCGACGAGGCCTGGAATGCCCGGCGCAAGACCCTGTCTGGCAAGAGCGCGGTCGTCGGCGGCGACCCCTATGTGCTCACCGTGCATCTCCCGCAGGGATTCCGCCTCCGGAGCGCCGAGGTCGCCGGCGAGAAGGCCGAGGGCGCCAGCCAGCAGGAAACCGCGACTGTCCGCATCGTCCCCTCCGCCACTAAGGCCGTAGAGTGGAAGCTAGCCTTCGAGAAATGAACGCGAGACTGTCCACAGTCCCCCCGGCTTGCCATCTCGGCCGCGGTCTTCGCGGCGGACTCAGCATCCAACTGGCCGATGTGCCCCATTTGACGGGCTGCCGGGGATGTGGATAATGACGGATCGCGCACTGCCGCCTGCCCTGAGACCGGGGGGCGCAGCAAGAGAGCCCGACGAAGGCCGTTCGCCACTGGCACGCTGAACCACGGAAGGAGAACACCATGAACGGCAAGAGAGCGGTCCGCGCGGGGTGCCTGCTGGCAGCGCTCGCGCTTGGCTTTTCGCACGCATCGGCGGCCACGAAGGCGGGGCCGGCAGCTCCGCTCACCAAGGCCGGGGAGGAACTCCTCGCAAAGCACTCCGCCATGCTTACGGCGTTGCAGGCGGAGATCGCCAAAGCCGTGCCAGTCGTGGACGAGCAGAAGAAGTCCGCCTATCTGAAAGCCCGTGAGGCCGAGAAGGCTGCGGAGGCGGGAGTGAATGCGGCGCAGGCGGCTCTGGACAAAGTCGCCACGGCAAAGGCTCTGGTGGATCACGCGAAGGGCAAGTGGATCGGCGGTGCCGAGAAGGGCATTGCAGAGGCGGAGGCGGCGCTGAAGAAGGCCACCACGGAGGCCGAACGCGAAGCGGCGCGGAAAGAGCTGGCCAAGTGGCAGGCGAACAAGGAAGACGGGATCAAAGCACTCAAGGAGCGTCAGGGAGCGTTGGACAAGGCGACGAGCGACGAGCCGAAGCTGACCCAGGCCCTCAAGGCAGCCCAGGAAGCGCTGGCCAAGGCCCATGCCCATACGCTGAAGGCGGCCAGCGAACTCAATCTGGAGCGTTTCCTGGCGAGCGACAAGCTGGATGCCCAACTGGTGAAGTACATCGTCCTGGCCCAGGCCACGCCCCGTGGCCTGGCCGAGTTCGCACAGCAGGGGAAGGAGCCTGAGGCCCTCGTGGAGAAACTTCTCGCGGACAATGGCCTGATGAAGCAAATGCTCGTCGCGGACGGCGCCAAGGAGGGCAAGTACGGCCGGGCGATGGAGATCTACACGGCGATCCAGAAAGCCAGCCCGAAGGCCGGCGAGAGCCCCTTCCAGCGGCTGGCACTGGCCATCAGCCTGGAGCATGCGGTGCCGGTTGCGCAGAGCAACCCCAAGGCCCAGACCGATGCTCCGGCCACTGTGGACCCGGTGAAACGCTACCTGCACTTTGAGAAGGCTTCCCTCGATGGCGAACTGGACCCCTGCTTCAAGGACCTGACCGTGTGGGAGTATCGGAATGCAGTCAATGGCGATGAACCAGACAGCATTCTGGCCTGGGGACGCCAGATGCTCCGGAACTACCGGCCGGATCACATCTACACCGCGGACTACAACTGGCGTTACGTGGAAGCCGTCAGGACCGAGGTCGCGTATGGGTCGCAGGATGTGAAGAATGACCTCCCCACGCTTCAGAACTACCAGAACATCATCATGAATGGCGGCGTGTGCGGCCGGCGCGCGTTCTTCGGGCGTTTCATCCTGCGGAGCTTCGGCATCCCGACCATCGCCCGTCCCCAGCCCGGTCATGCCTCGCTGGCCCACTGGACTCCCGCCGGCTGGGTGATCTGCCTGGGCGGGGGCTGGGGGGCGGGTTGGACCGCCTATGGCAAGGATCTTGATTTCCTGGCGAGTGCCCAGGCGCGGAAAGTCGAGAATGCCTACCCGCAGGTGCAGCGCGCCCAGTGGGTGGGCGACGCCCTGGGAGAGAAGCGGGCCTACGGATTCCACTCCGACGTTTCCGGCTTCTGGAATAGCGTGGCTCTCTACCGGCAGCGGGCGATCATTGAGGAAGCCAAGGCGGTGGCGCTGGCCGCGGTAGGCACGGACATCGGCGAGGCGAACGAATCCAAGGTGAAGGAAGTCGTCAAAGCAGCAGCCGTATCCGAGGCGGACAAGAAGATCGTCGTCGGCCAGGACGGCGTGATCACGATTCCGGCCGTGGCGTGCAGCAAGCCGACGAACAGCACCGGCAAGATCCGCTTCATGAAGAGCTACCTGGGCGGGATGCAGTTGCACTACAGCCGCATGGGCGGGGCAGAGGAGTTCGAATACACCTTCGAGGCGCCGACGGCCGGGAAGTATGCCCTCAGCGCGCGGGTGGTGACGACCAGCGCCGACCAGCACCTCCTGGTCGCAACCAACGATGCCAAGGCGCCGGCCGACATCGCGGTGCCGTTCACCGTCGGCAGGTGGGACAAGACTCCGCCGGTCGAGGTCTCGCTGGTCAAGGGCAAGAACGTCCTTCGCTTTTCGCGCACCGAGCCGGTCAAGGGATTGACCATCAAGGACTTCACCCTGACGCCGGTGAAGTAGCCGTAGGGGGAGGAACGAGCGACATGAATTGCCGAAGAATGCGGATTGGCCGCAAGATTCAACCACTTTCTTCACAAGGAGACGCAGTGATGAGTAAGAAGACCTTCGGTGAAGTGATGTGCCTGGCGGCGGTCCTGGCGATGGGGCTGTCCGCTGCCTGGTCGGCCGAGATGATCGCCCGGCCCGACGACAAGCCGGCGGATATGACCAAGCCGGTCCAGGTTTTCATCTTGCTCGGCCAGTCCAACATGGTCGGCCTCGGCAAGGTGAAAGGCGGTGAGGTCTCTCTGGAGCATGCGGTCAAGGAGAAGAAGAAATACCAGTATCTTGTGGATGATGCCGGTGCCTGGACGGAGCGGAAGGACGTCCGCTTTGTGCGGTACATGTCCGGCAAGGGCCCGCTCAACAACGAGTGGATGACCGTGAAAGGCGGCACCCTCGGGCCAGAATTCGGCATCGGCCATCCGCTGGGGAACGCGATCGAGGCGCCCGTGATGATCCTCAAGTGCTGCATCGGCAACCGCAGCCTCGGCTGGGACCTGCTGCCGCCCGGCAGTGAGCGCTTCGAGTTTGTCACCAAGGACAGGGCGGGCGTGGAAAAGAAGCTGGTCTATGCCGGCTACAAGGACAAGCCCGAGGCATGGGAAATGGACCCGGCCAAGGGCCTCAAGACCGAACCCGCACCGTGGGTGGACAAGAAGGGCAAGCCGATTGACTGGTATGCCGGCAAGCAGTGGGATTCCGACATCGGCGACGCCAAGAGGGCCCTGGCCGATCTCGAAAAGCACTACCCGGGAGCCAAAGGCTACGAGGTCGCCGGGTTCTTCTTCTGGCAGGGCGAGAAAGACGCCGGCAACCCCGGTCACGCCGCCCGTTACGAGAAGAACCTCGTGTACTTCATCAAGCAGTTGCGCAAGGAATTCAACGCCCCCAACGCGAAGTTCGTGCTCGCCACCATGGGCGAATCCGTCAAGGGCGGCGGCGGACTTGGCGGCCAAGTCCTCGAGGCCCATCTCGCCGTGGACGGGGCAACTGGCAAGTACCCAGAGTTCAAAGGCAACGTCGCGACCATCTACACGCATCCCATGGCGCAAGGCGGCAGCGGCAATGGCCACTACGGCGGCAAGGCCGAAGTCTATATGGACGTCGGCGAAGCCATGGGCAAAGCCATGGTCGAGCTGTTGAAAAGCAAGTGACGGCGAACGCTCAAGAGCGAATGGTCGGCAAACGGCAGGGGGAAGAGCAGAATGCATGAGGTCTGATCGCACTCCTTCTCCCTCAGGGGTCCCCGGCTCAACGTGGGACAGCTCACGGCTTGCTTGCTCGTGCTCTCCGCGGCAGCCTTCGCAGCGGCCCCGGAACTCGACTGGCAGATGGGGCCATTTGTGAAGCACAAGGAACCCGTCCTGCGGCCGACGCCGGACTCGCGGTTCACGTGCCCCATCCGCGGCAAGGAGGTCCGCTGGGAGGAGCAGAACGTCTACAACCCCGCTGCCGTGGTGCGGGACGGCAAGGTCTACCTGCTCTACCGCGCCGACGACCGGAGCCCAGACCTCGGATGGGGGCGCACATGCCGCATCGGGCTCGCATGGAGTGAGGACGGCGTCCGCTTCACGCGGCACCCCACGCCCGTCCTCTATCCCGACAACGACGAATGGAAGAAGCACGAGTGGGAGGGCGGCTGCGAAGACCTCCACGTCGTCGAGGGCGAGGATGGCGTCTACTACATGAACTACACCACCTGGAGCGGCAAGGGCGACACCATGTCCGTCGCCACCTCCCGCGACCTGGTGCGCTGGACGAAGCACGGGCCGGCCTTCCGCAAGGCTGCGCAGGACAAGGTCGCCGGCTCGCGGACCGGCGTGGTGGTCTCGCGCCGCGAGGGCGACCGCCTGATCGCCGCCAAGATTGACGGCAAGTATTGGATGTACTACACGCACCCCTGCGGCATCGCCTGGAGCGAGAACCTGATTGACTGGACGCCGACCGGCAAGGCCGTGTGGCCGGGAGGGGGCCGTGAGGCCGGCGCCATTGCCCTGCTGCGCGACGACGGCATCTTGCTCATGACGCAGGGCGGGCACCACGCGCTCGGCGCCTGGGTGCTCCGCCAGGCCCTCCTTGACCGCACCGACCGCAAGACCGTGCTGAAGGAGCAGAAGGAGCCCTTCCTCCACCCCGAATACGACTGGGAGAAGAAGGGAATGACCGGCAATACGACGGTTGCCAACGGCCTCGTCCTCTTCAGAGGCCGGTGGATGCTCTACTATGGCGCCGCCGACAGGGTGATTGGCCTTGCAACCTGCACAAGGGCAGAATGAGGGAAGGATCAACCTGTGCCAGAGAGCACTCCGCCATCATCGAGGGCTACGCCTTCATCCCCGATGTTGGCGGCCTGACCATCGAAGCAGTCTGCGAGCGCTGTGAGGTCATGAGGAACGCCGGGCTGCTCGACAGGACAATCGTCTGCTTCGGCTACATCTCGGCGGCGAAGGACAAGCAGGGACGGCGTATGACCTTCGAAGAGTTGGAACGACAGGTGCGCCACATCAGGACAAAGTATCCGGAGATGCCGGGAGTCGCCTTCTACGGCTTCAAGGACGACTCGCCGGAGACATTGGAGTTGATCCGCAAGGCCGATGCCCTTGCAGCGGAGCTGTACCCGTCGGACGGGTCACCGAAGCGTTGCCCCCCCCACGATGAGTTCACTCCTCCCGGTTCGTCTCCCAATGGGAAAGTAGAAACGACCATGTGGCCCGGGGGCAGCTCCACACTCTACGCTTTGGCGCGGGCCGGGTACACCCGTTCGGGCGATGGCGTGCTCCATCCGTTTGGCGGCGGGGCAGTTGTGGCAGCCAGGGCCGGTAAGGCGCGGGTGGAGGCGAGCTTCTCGCTGGGAATCCCGTTCCCCGGCCGCAGGCGCTCGTCCTGGAGCGCCCACCCGCGACATAGCGGTCGCACGGCCGGTGCGGGGGACGGGAACGTCGGTTGCACCCTCCAAGGGGGATGCTACAATGCGCTTCAGGCTCACGGCACTGTTTGTGCCGGTTTCGCAAGGTGGCCGCTTGTGGCAAGCGGGCACCCGATCAGTGGCGAACGAAGAGAGGAGACAACGCGGTGGGAGACGGGCGAAGCGGGCTGTTGTGCTGCGGCATGGGGTTCCTGTGGGTCGCGCTGCTGATGGCGGCGCCGGCGCGGGCTGAGGTGTACTTCGTCCGTGCGGGCGGCGATGACCGGGCCGACGGCACGAGCGCCAAGGCTGCGTTCCGGACCGTGACGCGGGCGGCGCAGTTGCTGATGCACGGGGATCGGATTGTGGTCGGCCCCGGCGCCTACCGGGAGGCCGCCTTGATCTCGGAACGCTTCGGCACGCTCAACTCGCCCCTGGCGATCGTCGGCGACGAGAGCGGCAAGCTCACCGGTGACGCGGCCGGCGCGGTCGTGCTGGAGCCGGCCGTCTTCGGCGAGCCGGCGCTCTACATCCACCGCTCGCAGCACGTGCGGGTCTCGGGCCTCACCTTCCAGGGCCGGGGCCTGGGGTTGCGCGTGGAGAAGGTGCGTGGGGTCGCCATCGAGCGCTGCACCTTCGCCGGCCTCTCGAAAGGCGCGGAATCGGCGCTGTGCGAGGACCTGCGCCTGGAGAGCAGCGTGTTCCTGCGCTGCGTGACCGGCGCCCAGGTGAAGCAGACCACGCGCAGCCGGCTGGCGCATCTGACCGTGGCGTCCTGCTCGATGGCCGGGCTGATGATCTCCGGCAGCTCCCAGGGCGAGATCCGCAACAGCATCTTCGCCAGCAACAACACCGCGATGGTGGTGGACCCCGCCTCGGGTCCGTCCTGGTCGAGCGACTGCAACGCTGTCTCCGGCACCATCGGCACGTGGGGGCTTGCGAACCAGTGCCGCATCATCTACGAGTGGTTTGCCGCGTCCGGGCAGGAGCGGCACAGCGCCTACACACTGCCCGCGTTCGCCGATCCGGCGAAGAACGACCTCCACGTCGCCCCGCAGGTCACCTGGGGCGGCGGCCTGCCCGGCTCGGCCGTGGGGGTGGCTCTCGAGCCGAAGGTGGAAGCCGACCGCGACGGCAGGCCGTTCGCGGTGCGCGGCGGACGCGTCAACGTCGGCGCCTACCGTTACCCCGAACCGCAGCCGGGTGCGGACTGGAGGAAACTCCCAGTCAAAGCCCCCGCCGGCGTTCGGTTGAGCGCCGGCGTCTACCGGCCGGACGGAACGCTCGTGCGCATGCTGCTGGCCGACGAGGCGGCGGTGCCCGAGCTGTGGTGGGATGGCCGCGACGACGCGGGCCTGCCCGCCCCTGCCGGCAGGTACGAGGTGCGGGCCGTGGCGCACGACATCCGGTTCCTCGACGACGGGAACATCGCCGACAACGGCAGCCCGCTTGGCACGTTCAACTGCGACAACGCCGAGCGCGTGGTCGTGTTCGCCGACGGCTCGTTCGTCGTCTCCACGTTCTACGACGAGGCGGGCATTCCGCTGCGCTATCACACCCGCACGGGCGTGAGCATCTGCGGCTCGGCCCTCGACGAGAGCGACATCTGGGCCATCGCCGACGCCGGCAACCCCGTGAAACGCACCCTGATCGCCGGCGTCGGGCGCCAACTTCAGACCCTGGTCTTTCCCGGCGAGCGCGCGCCGATGCCCAACGGCGCGAAGTCCTATGCCGTGCTGGCCGACGGCGAGAAGCTCGTGGCCACGGACGGCAAGACCGAGATGAAGCCCGCGGGACTGGCCGTTGCCGGCGGCAAGGCGTACGTGGCCCTGCCCGCCCTGAACGTGATCCGCGTGATCGATCTGGCCAACGGCGCGAAGCTGGCGGACTGGCCCGTCGGCGCCGCGGTGGGCGACGTCGAGGCGGCCCCCGATGGCGCGATCTGGGCGCTGGCGGGAACGGAGGCCGTTGTGTTCGGCGCTGACGGCAAGATCGCCCGGCGGCATGCTACGGGCCTCGCCACGCCGCGGTACATGGCCATCGGGGTCGGCACGGTGGCGGTCAGCGATCCGGGAGCGGCCAGGATCGCCGTGCTCAAGCTCGCCGACGGCTCGGTCGCGCAGACCCTCGGAAAGGCGCGCCCGCCCGACACCTGGATGCCGGTCTCGGGCGACCTGTTCGGGCTCCTGCGCGACCTGGCGGTCCGCGACGACGGCACGCTCATCGTGTGCGAAGCCGGCCGGGTGCGCGCCATCGATCCCGCGAGCAAGCGCGAACTCTTCGCCGCGGTCAGCACGTTCATGGACGTGGGCGTGCCGCACCCGCTCGATCCGACCTACGTCTACGTCTACGGCTCCGCAATCCACCGCGTGGATCCGGACACCGGCGCCTGGCGCCTGGTGGGCGAAATGCCCTCCCTCGGCGACGGGCGGGCCATGGCACAAACCTCCTCAGCCACCCTCCTCGGCGGCAAGCCGTATATCCTGGTCAGCGGCCACCGTCTGCTGCCGAAAAGCGAGAAGGGCGAGCGCCCGCGCCAAAGTGGCTTTTTCCTGGTGGAAGTGACGAAGCCGCTGGCGCCGCGGCTCGCCGGCTTCGTGCCGATCCATGGCACCTATAACGACCTGCGCTTCGCCCGAAAGGGCGACATCGTCATCAGCACCGGCGATCCGACGGAGTTCAAGTTCAACGTCTATCCGTTCCAGGGCTTCGACGCGCAGGGCAACCCGAACTACGACTTTGCCAAGCCCGAGGTCCGCGCCTGCGGCAAAGACACCTCCAGCATCGGGATGGAGACCAAACGAGGCGGGCAGGTGGACGCCTACAACAGCGACGGCCTGCGCCTGGCCACGCTGAACTGGGGCTGGCCGGGCCACTGGACGTGCGGCTTCGTGGACATGCGCGACGGTCTGACCGCCTACCTGCGGCACGACGGCAAGCCAGGCGTCTACGTGGAAGACGACTGCATCGGGCGCCATGTTCGCCTTCGACGGCATCGAGTTCTGGGTCGAGGAAGAGCAGTTTGGCCTCGGCTTCGTCGGCGACCGGAAACCGGCGATCTTCAAATACCGCTACCACAACAAGGCCGGCTCGGAGTGGGCCGCCAACTACAAGCTGGCCGATGATCTGGTGTGGGGGAAGGTCATTGCCGACGTGGGCGCGCATCCGCTGGGCAGCTACCTGGGCAGCGTTGTGGGCGCGTCGCTGGAGGGCAAGCCCGGCTACGTGCTGATGGGCCGCATCCCCCTGCAGGATGGCCGTGGCCGTCTCCGGCATGTCCGCCTGGGGGCGTTCGCAGGACTACAAGGTCTACTGGCCCCTCGGCCTGATGTTCAGCGACCCGACGTCGCTGACAGCATTCTCGTTCGGTCCCTAGCTGCGGAACTGCGGCTTCCCGTGAACGCACTGTGACCGCGCCAGCTCGTGAGGGAGGATGCACATGCAGGAAACGACAACAGTCAGGAACCAGGGAGAGCAAACGTGACAGTGAAGACCCAGGCGATCGATTTCAGCAAGGGCAAGATGTGCGTGCCCGGCGGGGACACGCGGGCTGGCCTGGTGCGGTGGGAACTGTTCGCTGCGGAGGAGGAAGGGCGCGGCCGCCGCGTGCGCGAGCGCCTCGCCAAGCTGTCGCAGAAGGCCGACGAGAAGGGCCTGCTCGACATCTACGAGCAGGCGCTCGCCATCCCAGATGACCCGAAGCTGGACTGCGCCGAGCCTTACGACCTCGAGAGCATCCGCAGGCTGCGCCCGAAGGCGAAGCAGCGGACGTTCGAGACGCCCCGCGGCGACGAGGCCTGGCTCTACGACCGGCTCTACGGCGCCTGGCTCGGGCGCTGCGCCGGCTGCACCCTCGGCGGTCCCGGCGAGACCTTTCGCCCGCATACACGCGAACGCCTCATCAAGTACCTGACGGCGGTCTCGCCCGACGAATGGCCGATCCGGGACTACATGCCCGCGCATTCGCCCTGCGACCTGAAGTTCACCTGGAAGATGGACGCCACCCGCGAGAACCTCCGCTATGCCCCCGCGGACGATGACCTCACGCACACGATGATCGCCCAGATCGCCCTGCGCGAGCTCCAGCAGCCGGACCAGTTCCAGTCGCGGGACCTCGCCAGCGTCTGGTTCCGCGTCATGCCCTACGCGCTCATGGAGGGCGGCACCGGCATGATGGCCTTCCGCAACCTGGTCTTGCGTTACCCGATGAACTCGATCCGGTGGAAACAGATTCCCGATCAGGACATCGACTGGTACTGGGTGGCGACGCACAGCAATCCGTACCGCTTCGACATCGATGCCGGCATCCGCGCCGACTCCTACGGCTATGCGGCGCCGGGGTTGCCCGAGCTGGCCGCCGATCTCGCCTGGCGCGACGCGCGCACCTCGAACACCCGGACCGGCCTTTACTGCTCGATGTTCTACGCGGCCACGATCGCCGCCGCCTTCGCGCTCGATGATCCGCTGGCCGTGGTCAAGGCCGGCCTGGCGGAGATTCCCGCCACCTCGCGCCTCGCCGCCGCGATCCGGAAGATGATCCAGATCTGCCGCAAGCACGGGCTCCGTCCCGAGCGCATCCTCGACGTGCAGGAGGAGAACATCGCGGTGTTCAGCGGGCACGATTGCAGCACGTTCAGCAATGTCGCGGCCATCGTCTCATCGCTGCTCATGGGCGGGGGCGACTTCGGCAACGCCATCCGCTTCACCGTGATGGCGGGGCTGGACAGCGACTCGACCGCGGCGACCTCCGGCTCGATCGCCGGCGCCATGCTCGGCGCCAGGCGCCTGCCGGCGAAATGGATCAAACCGCTCAACGACACCGTCCACGGCAACATTGTCGGCTACCAGCCGATCGCGATCAGCGAGTGCGCGCGGCGCAGCCTCGAGATCTGCCGGCGCGTGCCGGATTCCGCGGCGCTCGCGGCGGCCAAGGCGCGGAAGCGAGGCGGAGCATGACGACTCGGGAACGCTATGTGAACACCCTGAAATACCGCCCGGTGGACCGCATCCCCAACATGGAAATCGGCATGTGGGGGCAGACCCGGGAGCGCTGGCTCCGCGAAGGCATGCCGGAGTCGGTCAGCTACCTGCTTCTTGCCGGTGACAGCCATTTCAGACTGGACGGCGCCGAGGGCAGCGCGCTGAACGCCGCCGGTCCGGTTCCACCCTTCCAATACCGTGTTCTGGGCGACACAGCGGAATACCTGACCTTTGTGGACGAGCGCGGCCGGACGCGCAGAGGACTGAAGGTGGACGGGAAATGGACCAGTATCTGCATGGATACCTACCTGGATTTCCCGGTGAAGGACCGCGCCACGTTCCTGGAGATGCGCAAGCGCTACGAGGGCGCCCCGTCCGCCCGGTACCCCGCCGAGCCGGAGTGGCAGGCGTTCGTGGAGCGTTCCCGCAAGGGGGACATCCCCTACTGCATCAACCACATCTGGGGCGACTTCGGCTTCTACAGCATGCTGCGCGACTGGTGCGGGACCGAGGGCATCTCGATGCTGTTCTACGACGATCCGGCGCTGGTCCACGAGTGCCTCGAGTTCCTGGAGGACTACATCCTCAAGCTGTACGAGCGCGCCCTGCACGAGGCGCGGTTCGACTACATTGTCATCCACGAGGACCTGGCCGGCAAGGGCGGGCCGCTGATCGGGCCGGAGCTCTTCCGCGAGTTCATCCTGCCGCACTACAGACGCTACGTCCGCCTCCTGAAGGATAGCGGCATCCAGGTCGTGCTTGTGGACACCGACGGGGATTTCGAGGCGTTGATTCAGGTGTTCCTGGAGGTGGGAGTGGACGGCTTCACGCCGATGGAGGTGGCGGCGGGCATGGATCCGGTGTCCATGCGCAGGAAGTATGGCAAGAGCTTCTGCATGATGGGCGGCGTGGACAAGCGCGAGATCGCCAAGGGACAGCCGGCCATTGACCGCGAGGTCGCCCGGCTCGCGCCCGTGGTGGCGGAGGGCGGCTACATCCCGTGCATCGACCATGCGATCCCTCCCGACATCTCGCTGGCGGGTTTCGAGTACTACCTGGAACGGAAACGGAAGGTCTTCCTGGGCGAATAGCGGCCCGGGAAGTCTGGAGGTCTGGAATGAACACCAAGACTATCGGCCTCGGCAGCGATGAACATGCCCGGCGCGACGGATCGGCCGCGGCCACGGTGCTGGCGCCGGTGCGTGTGAACCCCGTCCTTTCGCATGCCGCCGAACGCCGGCTCAGCCTCGACGGCGAGTGGAGGTTCCGTCTCGATCCCGACGACCGCGGGGTGAACGAGCGCTGGTTCGATGACGGCAAGCAGGTGGCCGACCCCATCCAGGTGCCCGGCTGCTGGCAGGGGCAGGGCTTCGGCACCGACGCCAAGAACGACATCATGGAGGGCCGCTTCCCGATGCGGACCTTCCGCGCCACCTATAAGGGCACGGGCTCGTACGCGAAGACCTTCGCCGCACCCGCCGCCTGGCGCGGCAGCCGGCTCTGGCTCAACTTCGGCGCCGTGAATCCCACCGCCGAGGTGTGGCTCAACGGCGTCCGGCTGGGCGAGAACCTCCTCCCCTTCGTTCCGTTCGGCTTCGAGATCGGCCCGCTGGTGCGCTGGGACGAGGAGAACAGCCTCGTCGTCCGTGTCCACGAGCAGTCCCGCGCCCTGGCCTTGATGTACAACATGCAGGGCGAGTGGTCGGGCTTGTGCCGGAGCGTCGAGCTGACGGCGACCGGCCCGCGGTTCATCGAGGAGTTCCGGGTTTATCCCGAGCTGGACCGGCAGCGGCTGCGCCTCCACGTCCGCGTGGGCGGCTGGACGCCCGGCGCGACACCCCAGGTCCTGCGGGTGGCGGCGGAGGCCATCGGGGCCGGAAGTCCGGAGGCGGCCGTGGACGTGCCGATCGCCTCCGCGTTCACGGAGTGCTGCATCCCGATCCTGTCGCCTTCGCCCTGGAGCCCGGACAACCCGCAGCTCTACCGCGTGGACGGCGTTCTGGCCGACGGCGCAACTGTGCTCGATGCGCTGAGCGAACGCGTGGGATTCGTCAAGCTGACCACGCACGGCAAGCACATTCTGGTCAACGACGAGCCGTATTACATCCGCGGGCACGGCGATTTCCCCGAGAACCCCGAGACCGGCTCGCCCGACACCGACCGCGACCGCTGGCGCAAGCGGATGCAGGTGCTGCGCGCCTACGGCTACAACCAGATCCGCTGCAACTCGTTCGTGTACCCGCCGGAAGCCTTTGACGCAGCCGACGAGACCGGCGTGCTCATCCAGAGCGAGATGGGAACCGTCCGCCCCTACATCGGCGCCCACCCGACGGCTGACAACCGCGAGGTCCCCAACACGAGCGACCAGTATCGCCCGCTGGTCGTGCGCGACATCCCGGAGCCGTACTACTACCGCAACATGCTCCGCCGGCAGTGGAACCTGGTCGTGGCGCGCGACGTCAACCATCCGTCGGCGAACATCTACTGCATGAGCAACGAATTGTGGATCAGGCGCCCGGAGGTCGTCTCCGACCCGACGATCGCCGACTACCAGGCCATGACCTGGCAGTGCTACGGCGAGACCAAGGCGGTCAAGCCCACGGCGCTGGTCATCTGGACCGACGGCGGCGACTCCGCCATCGAGCATGCGTTGCCAGCCGACTTCCTCAACGACGAGGCCGAGCGGGACCGCCCCCGGGCCAAGCCGCTCATCCAGCACGAGTGGCGCTGGTGGAGTTCCTATCCGGACGTCCGCCTGATCCCCAGGTTCACTGGCGCGGTGCGCCCTTACGGTGCGGAGATCGCCCTCGAAGCCGCGCGGCGGCGCGGCGTCGAGCATCTGCTGCCGCTGTTTGCCGACAACAGCCAGCGGTTGCAGTTCATCGAGGCCAAGGCCAAGATGGAGGAGCGGCGGCGCCGGTTCCCGTTCCTGGCCGGCATCTCGCATTTCAGCGCCTGCGACTTCCAGCTCTCGCCCCAGGGCATCGTGGACGACTTCTACGACCGCAAGTACGCCGACGCCGCCACCTGGCGCCAGACCAATGGCGATACGGTCGTCCTCGCAAGCCTGGGGTTCGATGACCGCGTGCTGGAGAGCGGCGGCGAATTCGCCTGCGAGTTGTCCGTCTCCGATTTCTCGCATCCGCCATTGGCGCGGCCGACGCTCGCGTGGCGGCTGAGGCTCGGGACGGAGGTGGCGGCCGAAGGGACGCTCGCGTTCGGCCACACGCCCTTCCAGACGGTGCCGGCCGGTACGGTGCGGCTCACCGTGCCGGCGTTGCGCCAACCGCAGACGGCGCACCTCGAGGCCGAGTTGCGCGAGGGGGAGCGGGTGTTCGCCAATTCCTGGGACCTCTGGATTTTCCCTCGGGCAGGGTTGCCGGCGAGTCTCTTTCTCTACCAGGCGGGTGTGACGGCGCCGGATCGCTGGTCCGGAATCCCCGTCATCGCCCCGGCCGATCTGGCACGGACTCCGGGGGCGATCGTGTTGACGGAGGTGCTCGACGAGCCGTTGACCGCGTTCCTGCGAGGCGGCGGATGTGTCATCCTCAAGGCGGGGGTTGCGCCGCGCGTGTTTCGGACATCCGTCTCCGTGGTTCGACCGCACGGTGTCAACGGCTGCGGCGGCGCCGGGTACTTCTTCACGCCGGCCGCGCAATTCCCGCCGTTCGACCAGGGGCAGAACGGTTCCGTCATTCATCGGCACCCGATGCTGGGCGACTTCCCGCACGAGGGGTTCGCCGACTGGCAGTTCTACCGCCTGATCAGCCTCTCGCCGCCGCTGGACCTGGAGGCTCTGGGCTTGGAGGACGAGGAGCCTGTGGTCCGCGTCATCCACCGCTACCCGACCTGCCATCCCGTCGCCCATCTCCTGGGGCATTCGGTCGGCCGGGGCGGGCTGATCCTGACCAGTCTCGACCTGAGGACCGACCGTCCGGAAGCCCGGCATCTGCTACGGTGCCTCTGCGCCTATGCGGAGAGCGGACGCCTGGGCCAGGCGACGCCGCTGCCCGAGCAGGCTCTGGCCCGCCTGACGGCGGCCGCGGCATTGCAGGTGAGGATGCGCCCGTTTGCGTTGCCCGCGCGCTGGCGCGTGTTCGGGCCGGCGGCGCAAGCGCACTGTCCCTTTCCGCCGCACGTGACGGCGGCTGTTCCGTCGGAGTTGGTCGCCGGCGGCCGGCCCTTGCCGTGTCATGACGCGGAGACGACCAACGGCCACCTCGATCTCGCGCCGCTGCTCGGCGGCACGGCGGCCGGCAAGACGGCGTTCGTCTACATCCCGTTCGAAACCGAGCGCCGCGGCCGGCGAGCTGCAAGACGAACTGTCCCGCGTGTGCCCGCGTCTGCCCCGAGGTGGCGATCATCTTCCCGAAGTACAGGGGCGGCGTAATCAGCGGCGAGGAGATCACGGCGGAAACGCTGAAGGAGGACAGTGTGCGGGTCGATCCCGCGGTCCTCCGGGGGAACGCCTACGCCGTGTTGCGTCAGCGGGGCAAGCCAGGGGCCGAACGCGCGGAGAGCGGCCAGAACGAGCCGCCCTACCCCACTTAGCAGCCCGGTCTCCTCCAGATCGCCGTCACCCGGCCGACTGACCCGCGCACAGCGCGGGCCGGCCGGCGTGTCCGAAGGGCGAGGGGAGGTTTGACCTGCTGGCGTCGGGAGCCATGGAATGCCCTTGCGGGCACGCGGGAGACTCCTCGCAGGAGGCCGGCGATCATGGTGGCGTTCGAGTCGGTGGCGAAGCTGCTGCTCTTCCTCCACTTCGCGGCAGCGACCGTCATGTGCGGGGCCGTCGTGCATCTGGCTCCGTACGGGCATTCTGGCGGTCAGCTATGTTGTACGCTTCGTGTTGGGGGCGTTGGCAGCGGCCGCGCTAGCCGACCCGCTTGCGGTGACCTGAAGGTAAGCGCCCGGACCCCGTGAACGTGGGGTCCGGGCGCAGCATGGCTCATGGCGATTGGCCCCCTACAGCGCTCTGAGCAAGGCTACCAGGTTGGCCTTTTCCTCTGGCCCCCTCGCGAGATGCAAGACGCACACGCATGCCGTAACGATGGCCGCGGGCGCCCATCTTCGCTCAGCGATTGCGTCGTTCTCCTTGGGACGCTTCCGCGCGCGTCGCCGTCCGCTGTCCCTCAGATGTGCCGACGGTTCCTCACGCTCACCTCTTCTCTTCGCCCGTCCACTCCCTTAAGAAGGCCCCCAGGACTTCTTTGCTACGGTCGGGCGAGGTCGAAGCGGTCAAGGTTCATGACCTTGTTCCACGCCGCAACGAAGTCGTGCACGAACTTCTCCTGGGAGTCCGCGCTTCCGTAGACTTCCGCGATGGCCCGGAGCTGGGAGTTCGCGCCGAAGATGAGGTCAACGCGGGTGCCGGTCCACTTGAGTTCGCCCGTTGCGCGATCCCGCCCCTCGAACACGTCGCCCGCTTCCGAAGCCGGCTTCCACTCCGTGCCCATGTCGAGCAGGTTCACGAAGAAGTCATTGGTGAGCGTCTCTGGCCGCTTGGTGAAGACGCCGTGTTGGGACCCGCCGACGTTCGCGCCCAGCACGCGCAGGCCGCCGACGAGGACCGTCATCTCAGGCGCCGTCAGCGTCAGCAACTGCGCCTTGTCCACCAGCAGGTGCTCCGCCGCCACGCTGAACCTGGCCTTGAGGTAGTTGCGGAACCCGTCGGCAGCCGGTTCGAGGACGGCGAATGACGCCGCGTCGGTCTGCTTCTGGGACGCATCCGTGCGTCCCGGCGTGAAGGGCACGTTCACTTTGTGACCGGCATTCTTCGCCGCTTGCTCGACAGCGGCGCATCCACCCAGGACAATCAGGTCGGCGAGTGACACCTTCTTCCCGCCTGACTGCGCGCTGTTGAACTCCTTCCGAATCTTCCCAAGAACTCGTAGCACCTTCTTCAGTTGGGCGGGCTGGTTGACCTCCCAGTCCTTCTGTGGGGCAAGGCGAATCCGCGCGCCGTTGGCGCCGCCGCGCTTGTCGGAGCCGCGGAACGTGGATGCCGACGCCCATGCGGTCGAGACCAGTTGCGGGATCGACAGCCCCGAGGCCAGGATCGTGCGCTTCAGGCCCGCGATGTCCCGCGCGTTGACCAGCTTGTGGTCTACGGCAGGCACCGGGTCCTGCCAGATCAGGTCCTCTGCCGGGACCTCCGGGCCGAGATAGCGCGACTTCGGGCCCATGTCGCGGTGCGTCAGCTTGAACCACGCCCGGGCGAAGGCGTCCGCGAACTTCTTGGGGTTCTTCAGGTAGTCCCGCGCGACCGGCTCGTAGATCGGGTCGAAGCGAAGGGAGAGGTCTGCCGTGGTCATCATCGGCCGGCGCTTCCTCGACGGGTCGTGCGCGTCAACGATCATGTCCTCCTCGGCCACGTCCTTGGCCAGCCACTGACTCGCGCCGGCCGGGCTCTTGACCAACTCCCACTCGTACTTGAACAGCACGGTCAGGTAGCCCATGTCCCAGTGGATCGGGTCCGGCTTCCAGGCGCCCTCGAGGCCGCTGCCGATCGCATCGCCGCCCTTGCCGCTGCGGAAGCTGCTCTTCCAGCCGAGGCCCTGCTGCTCGATGGGGGCGGCTTCGGGCTCAGGCCCCACGTGGGTTGCAGGGCCAGCGCCGTGACACTTGCCGAACGTGTGCCCGCCGGCGACCAGCGCGACGGTCTCCTCGTCGTTCATCGCCATGCGCGCGAAGGTCTCACGAACGTCGCGGCCGGACGCGACCGGATCCGGATTGCCGTTCGGGCCTTCCGGGTTCACGTAGATCAGGCCCATCTGCACGGCGGCGAGGGGGTTTTCGAGGTCGCGGTCTCCGGCGTAGCGCTTGTCGCCAAGCCACGTGGTCTCGCAGCCCCAGTAGATGTCCTCTTCCGGCTCCCAGACGTCCACTCGTCCGGCGCCGAAGCCGAAGGTCTTGAAGCCCATGGACTCCAGCGCGCAGTTGCCGGCGAGGATCATGAGGTCAGCCCAGGAGATCTTGCGGCCGTACTTGTGCTTGATCGGCCAGAGCAGGCGGCGCGCCTTGTCGAGGTTCACGTTGTCGGGCCAACTGTTGAGGGGCGCCAGGCGTTGGCTGCCGGAGCCCGCCCCCCCGCGGCCGTCGTTGATGCGGTAAGTGCCCGCGCTGTGCCACGCCATGCGGATGAAGAGCGGCCCGTAGTGGCCCCAGTCGGCCGGCCACCAGTCCTGCGAATCGGTCATCAGCGCATGCAGGTCCTTCTTCACGGCCGCCAGGTCCAGCGTCTTGAACTCCTCCGCGTAGTTGAACTCCGCGCCCATGGGGTTGCTCTTGGCGGAGTGCTGGTGGAGAATCCTGAGGTCCAACTGGTTCGGCCACCAGTCCCGGTTCGACGTGCCTCTGGCCGCGGCGTGGCCGCGAGTCTTCCCCGTTACCGGGCACTTGCCCTCGTCACCCATCGCATTGTCTCCTTTCGTTGTCCAAACCGACGTTTCCGCACTTGAGTCCTGGGCGGCCTCCTGTAGCGGCAAGCGTCCCGCTTGCCAGCCGACGGCCCCGGCAAAGTCCACAAGCGGGACGCTTGTGGCTACAACGACCGGGAATCGTGGCGAGCCATTTGGGATCGGGACGGTCTGCCTCCTTTCCGCTCGCGTGCTGCGCACTTCGAGCACAGGCCCCGAAGCTGGACGTGTATCGTCCTCACCTCGCCCATCGCCTTCACCTCCTCGGGCACGGCACAGCGGTCCCACTCGGGGTGGGCGAAGTCGCGCACGGCGCCGCATCGGGTGCAGACGAAGTGGTGATGTCGCTCCCGGTTCGCATCGAAACGTGCCCGGTCGCATAGAGCGTCCACCCGGCAGACCAGGCCAAGCTCCTCCAGGAGCGCCAGCGTGCGGTAGACCGTGTCGAGCGAGACATTGGACAATCGCCCGCGCACCCGCCGGAAGACCTTCTCCGCGTCGGGATGCTCATCCGTGCGGGCCACTTCCCGGAAAATCTCCACCCGTTGCGGCGTGATTCGCACGCCCGCCCGCGCGCACGAGGCCCGGAACGCCTCCATTCTCCGTTCCACCTCGGGTGTCGTTAAGGCCACGGCAAGGCTCCTCGACATGGTAAAGCTCCTACATAGGGATTGTACGCACGGCCCGTTCGTAGTCAAGCCTTTTTTCATGCGGTCCCCCTCTCACCCGCACCCCGTTCGCCGGGGCTGACGCCGGCAGCGTTCCCCCGGATGCCACCTGTGGGCGGGTGGACGGTGCGGGTGGGCGGGGTCAAGTCTTCGAATACATCCGCAGCAGGGGGGCTCTGGGGCGTCGCGCGCGAGTTGGGTCTTGACTCTCTGCCAACCGGGGGTGTAGGATGAGGCCAGGGACAGGCCATCAGCATCCCTGCCTGTCGGCGCGGGCGAGCGGGGCTCGCTCTGCCCTTCGCCCAGGCCACAGGGAGTTGGAGTAGGGGGCGATAATTGATATTTCAGAACTCAGATCACGTATTGCGTGAAACGGGCAGAAAGGTGGGTTTCAGGGGCAGGAATGGGGGAGGAGTGGGATTCATAGATAACACCAATAAATAGTCTGCATTTCGCTTGACATGGGGGCCATTCCAGGGTATGCTCTGCGCGGCAGCAGCGGTCGAGCAGCCCCTTCCCGGAGGGTAGCCCATGAGCGGGTACGAGCCAACGGTGCGGCAGATTCAGGGGGTGT